>Ga0206971_10123_pt1 | contig 28899 bp, 24 predicted proteins | sample Alteio_BWOrgHeat_85_FD_152917 | JGI IMG/M metagenome (GOLD analysis project Ga0206971, IMG submission 152917) | Enriched cells from forest soil in Barre Woods Harvard Forest LTER site, Petersham, Massachusetts, United States -... | ecosystem: Environmental > Terrestrial > Soil > Temperate forest >...
TCTACCCGAGATTACCTTTCAACCCGGCAGGCACTTTTTGAACCAGTCATCGGCGCCAATGATTGACACCCTGCTCAGATATTTAAGAAAGCACAAAAACCTGGTTTTTGAGATACGCGGCCATATTTGCTGCGTGCTGGACGATGGCGACAGCTACGACCCGGATTCACGTTCGTTTGTGCTGTCCGCCAACAGGGCCAAATATATTTACGACTATTTCGTTACAAACGGTATCAGCCCAGCGCGGATGACTTACAAAGGCCTTGGCAGCAGCGATCCAAAAGTATGGCCGGAATTTTCGGAAAATGACCGTGCGTTAAACCGCCGCGTGGAGATCGTGATCGTTAATAAATAGCCCCCCCCGACTGCATGTCATAAACGCTGATACTCACCCGCCCGAAAAGTGGGTTGTTAACAAAAGTTTAATACTTCGGGTTGCCCCGGTTTTTATTGCCGCAGTAACTTTGCATTAACAAACGATGCGGCCTATTATCGCCTTCAGAGAAAAGAGCGCGGAACTTTTTAAGTTTATTAAAAGCGTTTTCTCAAAAAAATCCCTGAAAAAAATTACAGCGGAACTCACAAACCCCGCTCAGTCGGACGGAATGAAAGCATTTTCGGCCGGACTTGGAATTTTTATAGGCATTATTCCTTTGTGGGGGCTGCAAACACTGGCAGCCGTTTTTGCAGCAGTTGTGTTTAGGTTAAACAAAGCCCTGGTGGTGATCTTCTCTCAAATAAGCTTTCCGCCAGTTCTCCCGTTGATCCTGTTTTTGAGCTACCGAGTGGGAAAATATTGGACACGGGCGGCAGCAGGGACGGATATCAACAGCAAGCTGTGGCAGTATTTATATGGCAGCATTACGCTTGCCATTCCCGCCGGGGTGACGGTTGGTCTTTTAACTTATACAGCCCTCAAACTAACAAAAATAATTAAGCAATATTCCACTGCGGTCAGGGTAAAAAAAATCCTGCCGGTACAATAAGCTTTTAAACTTGCATCGGGCAAGTGCAGCTTTTAGCTGCACTGCCTTCAACAAACTTATTTATATTATAGGGGTATTATTCCGGGTTATTTACGATCCGCTCACAAAGCCTCTTTCTACGCGCTTGCGGTATGACCAAAAGAATACGATAGGGAAAACAAACAGGTTAAATATGGTATTGGTGATAAGGCCGCCGATTACAACGATGGCCAGCGGCCGCGATGCTTCGGAACCTATTCCATGCGACAGCGCCGCAGGCAGCAAACCTATTGCGGCCATCATGGCTGTCATCACCACCGGGCGCAGGCGATCCGCTACCCCATCCTTTATCGATACAGCAAATGAGGTCCATGTAGTGTGGTGCCTCAGATCCGCCACGTTGCTTTTAAACTTGGTAATCAGGATCACCCCGTTCTGCACGCAAATACCAAAGAGGGCTATAAACCCGATACCGGCAGAAATATTAAAGTTTACGCCGCTGATGAGCAGCGCAAGTATCCCGCCCATGATAGCGAAAGGAACATTGTTTAAAACCAGCAGCGAGTCCCTGAAGTTGCCAAACAGGATAAACAGGATAAAAAAGATAATAAGTAAACTGATCGGTACCACCTGGCTCAGCCTTTTTGTCGCCCGCTGCTGGTTTTCAAAATCACCGGCCCACTCAAGCGTATAGCCCTTTGGCAGTTTGAGCCTGGCACTTACTTTGTCCTGGGCTTCCTGGATAGTGCTGCCCATGTCTCTGCCGCGTATGGAAAACTTAATCGCTCCATAGCGCTGGTTATGATCGCGGTAGATCATACTGATGCCGGTGATTTTTTGGATTGCAGATATTTCGCGTAGGGGTACAGTATTATTGTCTAATGTGGGTACGCGCAAATCGCCGATAGCTTCTTCGTCTTTTCTGAAACCTTCGGGGTAGCGTATGCGCAGGTCGAACTTTCGCTCGCCTTCATATATTTGAGTGACTGCTTTGCCACCAATGGCCATCTCAATCACCGCATTTGCATCGGCGGCTGTTACGCCGTATTGTGCCATTTTTTGCTGGTTAAGGTCAATCTGCAATTCGGGCTGGCCCATGTTATGCATAATGCCGAGGTCTTCAATGCCTTTAACCGTGCCCAAAATCGAATCGATGATCACTTCCTTGCTTTCGATATACTTATAATCATCGCCGAACATTTTAACAACGATCGAGCCTTTTACGCCCGAGACGGCCTCTTCAACATTATCGGATATCGGCTGCGAAAAGTTAAGGTCGATACCGGGAAAAACTTTTAGCTTATCCTGCATTGCCGCTATCAATTCTTCCTTGGTTCTTTTTGATTTCCACTGATCTTCAGGAAAAATGTCCACATGGAATTCGATGTTATAAAAACCGGTAGCATCTGTACCGTCATTTGGCCGGCCAGTTTGCGACATTACCTGCTTTACCTCGGGGAAGCTGAGGAAGATGTGACGCATCTCATTGGCCAGGTGAACCGATTCATTTAAGGATATGCTAAACGGCCCGGTAGCGCGCACGTAAATTGCACCCTCATTCAATTCGGGCAAAAACTCCGTTCCTAAAAGCCGGAAAGAAGCCAGGCTAAGCACAAGCGCTACTATGGCAACGGGAAAGACTATTTTTCTTGCTTTGAAGCAGAACGAATAAAACCTCATTGCGTTATCAGTAACAAACTCCACGAAGACATTGTGGCGTTCCCTTACATCCTTGCGAAGCAAAACGCTGGCAAGCGCCGGTACAAACGTAAAGGTTAGCATAACCGCTCCCAGCAAGGCAAAGCCCAGGGTCCAGGCCAGCGGCGAGAACATTTTGCCCTCCACTTTCTCAAAACTAAAAATGGGCAATAAGCCGGTTATGATGATTAGCTTGGCAAAAAATATTCCCTTGCCGTTAACCATGCAAGCCCTTTTTATCATGCCCAGCTTACTCACTTTGTTATAATTAGCCATGCCTATCTCTTTGGCACGATGGTCGAGCACCACAAATATGCCCTCAACCATCACCACAGCGCCGTCTATAATGATCCCGAAGTCGATAGCTCCCATGGAAAGCAGGTTGGCCGACATGCCTTTTAATTTCAGACAAATAAAGGCGAACAGTAATGCCAGGGGTATGATAAGCGATACAATAAGAGTAGTACGCCAATCAGCCATGAACAGGAATACGATAACGGTGACAAAAATGATCCCTTCGGCCATGTTATGCAGCACTGTATCGGTGGAATAGTCGATCAGATCGGTCCGGTCATAAAACGGTTTGATCTTAACATCTTCCGGCAGGATAGTACTGTTGAGTTGCGTTATCTTGTCCTTCAGCGCCTTGATCACCACACTGGGGTTGCCGCCCTTGCGCATCACCACAATACCCTCAACAACATCGGGGTCGCGGTCGCGCCCCACCTGCCCAAGCCTGGGCAAGGCCGATTCAGTTACTTCACCAATGGTTTTTACGTAAACAGGGGTACCTTTAATATTGTTGATAACGACATCCTTAATCTCGCCAATGTCGTTTAATAAACCTATGCCGCGTACCGCGTAGGCCTGGCCCGCCTGCTCTATCACATCGCCGCCCACGTTCACGTTGCTTTTGGATACGGCATCATATAGCTGCAGCGGGGTTACATTGTACTGAATGGCCTTTTGCGGGTCGACGGTGATCTGGTAGGTCTTTACCTCGCCGCCAAAGCTATTGAGGTCGGCCACTCCGGGCACAGCCTTTATCTCGCGGTCGACCACCCAATTTTCGATGGTAGTGAGATCACGAACCGACCTTTTGTTACTGGTTAGCGTGAAGCGATAAATCTCGCCCGTAGGACCGTAAGGAGGCTCTATAGTGGGGCTCACACCGTCCGGAATGTCAGCGTCGCCGATATGGTTGTTTACCTGCGTGCGGGCAAACGGGTAATCTACGTCATCATCAAAGGTTATGGTAATAACCGAAAGCCCAAATAAAGAGGACGACCGCACACTAACTTTCTTTTCAGCCGGGTTCATCGCCAGCTCGATTGGCCGGGTCACAAATTTTTCAACCTCTTCCGCACTTCTCCCGGGCCATTGCGAAATAATGACCACGGTTGTATTGGTAACATCCGGAAAAGCATCTATTGCAATGGTTTTAAAACTGATATAGCCTGCAACCGCCAGCAGAATGGTCACAAAAAATACGAAAAACCTGTTCCGTAAGGCGAATGAGAGAATATTTTTTATGAACCTGTTCATTTTTATTTCGGATGTCGGGTGTTCGTTTTTTCGCTATTGTTTATATTTCAATGGTGCCAGCAGGGCTTCGCCGTTTCGGATTTGTCCCCGGTTTCGAATACCGATCATTCTGTCTTTTATTTTAAAATTTTCATCTATCCGAAATCCGGAATTGAACATCCGGATTCCGAAATTCCTTAAATCATTTTTTCAACGACTCAAACAAATACACCTGCCTCGATGCCACAACGCGATCTCCGGGTTTTAAGCCCTGGCTGATATAGGCCCTGTCTTCTACTGTCTTTTCAACCACAATCGGCTGAATATGAACTTTCGCTTTACCGTCCACCACAATCACATAGTTCTTGTCGTTATCAAAAACAATCGTGTTTGAATTGATGAAGGGCAAATCTTCACCCGACTTTGCTTTTATCAAAATATTTGCAAACATCCCCGGCTTGAGCAGGTTACCGGGATTGGCGATCTTTATCCGGGCATGCATGGCCCGGTTATCCGGGTCCAGCATATTATCAATCTTGTCTATTTTACCATCAAACGCCCTGTTTGGGTAGGCAAGGGTCGTTATTTTTACCGGGTCGCCGGTTTGTATTTTGGCGATATCTGACTCATACACGTTAGCCAGCACGTAAACCGTGGAAAGATCAGCTACAGTGAATAAATTTTGACCGTTATCTGCCCTTACCTGGGTGTTATTGGTAAGATTTTTTTCAACCACATACCCGGATAAGGGTGATTTCACTTCATACCCGTTATCATTGCTTTTGTTGATCGATATTACCGCGCCCGCCCGTTTACTTTCGGCTTGCGCCTTCTGATAGTCAGACTGGGCCTGCTCCAGGTCCTTTTGCGATGCCAGGCCGCTTTTGTACATTTCCTGGGTTGATTCAAAAACCCGCTTTGTATTTCTGAGGTCGGCATCTGCCGAAACAAAGTCCTTAGTATATCCGGCCATCTCGGCGCTTTTCAAAATTGCGAGGGTTTGGCCCCTTTGCACCACATCGCCCAGCTGCACCTTTATGTTTTCAGCAATCCCGCTTACCAGGGGGAATATTTTAACCATTTTGGTTTCATCGGGCGCAATGCTGCCGGTTAAGGTTATTTGCGACCGCGCGCTCGCTTCCTGTACGGTGTCTATCAGCAGGCTGTCTAAAAAAGCTTCGGTAATGTGGAAGCCGGTGTCCCTGTCGGCTTGATCAGTGCGGTGACATCCCTGCATGGCAATAATCGCCGCAAAAAAAACAGCTGTTATAACCGGTATTTTATATTTGGCACACATAGTCATTCTTTATCAGGTCAGTTATTAAAAAAGGCCGTCCCCGTATCGTAATTCAACTGCTCAAGCGAGGTAACCCGGTTAAGTTCAATCGTATTTAACTGCAGGGTATTCGTTTTATACGAGTCGTAAAAATCCAGGAACTCCAACAGGCTGATATTCCTCTTTTCATAGTTTTTAAAAACCTCCTGTATCAGGTGATTAAAGTCTTGCTTGAATTGAGGGTCGAAACTATTGTAGAGCTTCTCGAGCCGCAGCGCTCCCTTGTAATCTGTGGCTACGGCGCTTTCAATTTTATCCTGCTGGCTTTGCAATTGTACCTGGCTTTGGTCAATGGCTATTCTTGCCTGTTTTATATTACCCTGGTTACGGTTAAAAAAGGGCAGGTTAAATTCGATGCCGGCGCCTAAAAAATTAGTGCCGTAGCCACCGTACTTATCGTAGTTAAGCGATAGCGAAAAATCGGGTACGGCTGTTGCCTTTTGAAGCTGCAGGTTCATATTATTATAATCTACAGTCGCTTTGGCCAGTTTAAGATCATAGCGATTATTGTAGGCCGAATCAAGCATCCTTTGGTAAGGCACCAGCTCAACAATGCTTTTCCCGTCGAGATCGTAGGTGTAAACCGGTTCCACATACGCAAACGGTTTAGCCTTTACCAGTATATTGAATTCGCTCTGTACGGTGTCGATACTCACCTGCAGGTTATTGTATTCGGCCTGCAGGGTATACAATTGCGACTGTATCCGCAGCACTTCTTTCTCTGCTATATTGCCTTTTGTATACTGTTCCTTAAAAACGGATAATGTTTTCTGCAGCGAGCTGATCTCATCGCTGTACACTTTAGCTGATTGCTCATTGAAGTAGATGGTATAGAAATCGTTCCTGAGTGTAAATTTTAATGTACGCAGCAAGTCGAAGAATTGGTCTTTTGCCTGCTCAACACTAATTTTCGCCAACTGTATATTTTTATTGCGTTTGCCCGCAGTTGTAAAGAGCTGCGAAACGCCTACCGATTGATCCTTATACGCCGGCCCCTGTGTTACATCATTGGTATGAATACCATTGTTGAAATTAAAGTCGGGATTAGGGAACAGGCGGGCCGTGATAACTTGCGCACTGGCATTATCAATATTAAATCGCTGGATAATTATTTGAAGATTGTTTTTTAGAAACTGATCCTCTGCCTCCTTAACCGTTATTTTAAGGGTATCGGGCAGAGGGGGTTGTGCCTGGGCGGGAGAAACAGTAAAAAAAGAACAAATTACCAGTAACAGTAAAGCACTAACAATTTTAGAGAACATAGTTTATTAATGCAGCAAAAATAAAACACGGGTATTAAAGCTGAATTAAAGGGGGATTAAAATGCGATTAGAATTTACCTGGTAAACCGGATTGTTACCGTGGTGTTACAATTTGGAACAGAATTGACCTGGATGATACCATTGAAAAGGCCAATTATTTTTTGCGTTACGTAAAGGCCGATACCATTGCCGTTATATCCCTTTACATTGGTTCCCCGATAAAATGAAGTGAAAATTTTCTCCAGTTCTTCAGGCATAATGCCTATACCCTGGTCGGTAATGGCAACCGCGATCCCTTTTTCATCGGCGTTCAATTCACATTTAACCGGCTTGTTTGCCGAAAATTTAAAGGCATTGCCTATTATGTTATTAAAAGCTATGGTCAGCAGGGGTTTATTTGCCATCAGTACCAACTTTTCGTGATCATCGGGTAAATGAAGAATATTGACGTTAAACAAGCCTTTGCCTGCTTTGGCGGTCCAGTATTCTTCCAGTTCCCAAATCAGTTCATCAATTGCAACGGGCTTTAATGCCGGTTGCGTATAGTTCATATCCACATGGGCCAATTCAAGCAAGCTGCCAATGGTTTCATTCAGCCTTTCGGCATCAGTAAGCACTGATTGCAATACCTGTTCGTATTCGGCATGGCTGCGTATTTTGTTCAGGGTGATCTCAATTTCGCCGATAATGGTGGTAATCGGCGTGCGGAGTTCGTGTGATGCATTTATTACAAAGGTTTGCTGCAACTCAAAGGCATTCTCCAGGTGCTCAATAACCTGGTTAAAATTGTGCGCAAGTGCGCTGATCTCGTCCTTTCCGTTACCTTCATCAACGCGCATGTTCAGGGTGCCCGCCCTTACCAGGCGCATTTGCCTGATCACCCTGTCAATCGGCTCTAGCGCTTTTTGAGCAAACCACCTGCTGGTTATAAAAAGCCCGCTGGTAGCGCTGATCAGCAATATTACCATGCTTTCCAGCAGGTCAAGCCAGCGCTTATGCCCTTGTTTGTCGTACGCTGAAACGAGGATTACAAAATTTCCCTGGTTATCGTTATAATAAATGCCTACCGTTTGCCGGTCGCCTTCGGCAAATCGCATCTGTTTACGCTGCCGCACCATATCAATCACCGGCGCCGACCAAAATTGGCTTTTGTCTTTAATAAACGAAGCCGCGTTTTTGTCATCGTAAAAGCGGATGACTTCGTGCGGGATAGGGTCCATGTAACGTGCTCTTACGTGACTTAACGAGTCTGCCGAAATTTCATCAGCCTCCAGGTACAATTGTGCGGCCACATTGGCGCGGTACATCAAATGATCGTAAAAATCGGATTTAATGAGGGAATGGAAGATAACACAGATAACAGCCTCCACAATTAACAGCACAATGGCGCTGATGGTAGTAAAGTAAAGTGAAAGCCTGTTCTTTATTTTCATCTTTTACCCGCCCCGGTGAAAGTTCGGTAACAAGGATTATTATTTGTCGCTCTTAAGGATATATCCCATGCCAATTGCGGTGTGGATCAGCTTATTTTTAAAGCCTTTATCAACCTTGTTTCGCAAGTAGTTTACGTATACATCAATAAAATTGGTCCCGGTATCAAAGTCGATCTTCCAAACCTGTTCAGCAATAAACTCCCTCGATAATACCTTGTTCGGATGGCGCATAAAAAGCTCAAGCAGTGTAAATTCCTTTGCGGTTAATGCTATGATGCTGCCGGCCCGTTCAGCGGTATTGCTCCACGTGTCTAATTTCAGATCCTCAAAGGTCAAAACATGCTCTTCCTCAGCGCCGTTGCCGTTTTGCCTGCGCAATAGTGCTTCTATGCGTGCAAGCAGTTCGCTGAAATGAAATGGTTTAACCAGGTAATCATCTGCGCCCGCCTTCAGTCCCGATACTTTATTTTGCACCTGGTCAAGCGCCGAAAGCATCAGGATGGGTGTTTTGTTATCCGTGTGCCGTATATGGCGGCAAAGGTCGATGCCGTTCATGTCAGGCAGCATTACGTCCAATATCAGCAGGTCAAAGTCGCTTGCCTGGAGCATTGATTTCGCCAGCGCGGCATTTTTGGCCTCCTTTACCTTGTAGCCGTTCTCTTCAAGTCCCTTACAAATAAATGCGGCTACTTTTTGTTCGTCCTCCACTAAACAGATATTGCTCATGTGATCAAAGATGGGGTATTATTTCGGATGTTCAATTTCGGATTTCGGAATTATTGAGTGCGAAAGCCGAAATGTCGTCCCGATAGCTATCGGGATTTGAGTTTTTTGATGGGATAACGATTTATTTATCCAAATAGTATTTCGAATACTTCTTCGATGCTGCTGACAACTTTTATATCGATCTTGTAACGCGATAGGTCAACTCCTTTTTTATCCTGCCCTCCCGAGGGGAGGTTGTATTTTGAAATGAATATCTGCTCGAAGCCAAGTTTTTGGGCCTCGGCAATGCGTTGTTCTACGCGATTGACCGCGCGAATCTCACCGGATAGGCCGATCTCCCCGGCAAAGCAGGTTTTAAAAGGGACTGCAATGTCCTGGTGCGACGAAACGATTGCCGCGGCAAGCCCGAGGTCGATAGCAGGGTCTTCAACGCGGATGCCGCCGGTTATATTTAAAAAAACATCTTTAGTGCCCAAATTAAAGCCACATCGTTTTTCAAGCACGGCCAGCAGCATGCTCATGCGGCGGCTGTCAAAGCCCGTAGCGGTACGCTGCGGCGTGCCATAGGGTGATGGGCTCACCAAAGCCTGCGTTTCGATCAGCATCGGGCGCATTCCCTCCAGCGTAGTTGAAATGGTAATACCACTGAGCAATTCGTCGCGCTGCGATAATAAAATTTCGGATGGGTTGGATACTTCGCGCAAGCCTTCGCCCAGCATTTCATAAATGCCCAGCTCGGAAGCAGACCCGAAGCGGTTTTTTATCGTGCGCAAAATGCGGTAAACATGGTGCTGGTCGCCCTCAAACTGTAAAACGGTATCCACCATGTGCTCCAATATTTTCGGCCCGGCTATCATACCATCCTTGGTAATGTGCCCTATCAAAAATACGGGCGTACCGCTTTCCTTTGCAAAACGAAGCAGCTCAGCAGTACACTCGCGTACCTGTGACACGCTGCCGGGAGTCGATTCGATATGCGACGAATGCAGGGTCTGAATGGAATCAACTACCACCAAATCCGGCTCTAATTCTTCAATTTGCTTAAAAATATTTTGGGTAGAAGTTTCTGTAAGGATAAAACATTCAGCTCCTGCACCCCCTTTAAGGGGCTGGGGGGTCGCCAGCCGCTCTGCCCTCATCTTTACCTGGTGCGCGCTTTCCTCACCTGATACATACAACACTTTTATATTTGGCATTTGCAAAGCCAGCTGCAGCATCAGCGTGGATTTGCCGATCCCCGGCTCGCCGCCGATCAATACAAGCGAGCCTGCCACAATTCCGCCGCCAAGCACCCGGTTAAATTCATGATCAGGTGTAAGCAGCCTGTGCTCTTCCTTAAAAGTAATATCGGCAACTTTAACCGGCTTGTTTGCCCGCTGCAACGTTGTCGAAGCGGTTTTCCAGTTAGGAACGGAAGTATTGGCCTTTTCAATGATTTCTTCGGCAAAAGTATTCCACTGCTGGCACGAAGGGCATTTGCCCAACCACTTTGCCGACTCATAGCCACAACTTTGACAGAAATATGCGAACCTGGTTTTTGACACGATGCGGATGTGCAGATTTCAGATGTGCGGATATGCAGATGAGAAATTTGCAGATTGCAAATGTGCGGATTTTATTGTAATAAGCAATTGTAAATGCTAAAAATATTAGGAAAAAACAATTCTTTCAGTGACCAGGGACCTGACCTGAAGCGCCAATTGGTAATAGCCTTCGGCTTCTTCTTTGGATGGCATTAGGTTGGCATCAGGGTAGCGTCCTCTAACTGCATAAGAATTTATATCCATGGGGTCAATTTCCGCAAATCTGGGATCGTAGTTCGAACATTCCGTCAACAAAAAAGTGACAGAATGAGTCCTCTCAATATCTTCGCCGCAAAAAATAAGAAACGCCTTTAAATACTTCTCAACCGTTTGCTGGCAATGAAAGCATGCTGTGTCCAAAATCATCGGTTCTATTTCCAGCAAACGCTGAGCGCTCATTAAATCATGCTCAGCCTTATCAATCCATGACTCGATATATGATTTGAGGGCAGGCGTCACAGATCGATTCCTTCCCTGACAGCTGTTCGAACAATATGGCCCGGCAACTCCCGTTTCTCCTCGATTTCCGATTCACTGTTAATTAAAATGTCGACAGGCGCTTTGATCGCATTAACAATGGCGCGATCAAGTAAAGTGCTCCAGCGAATTTTTTCCCTTGGCGTTAAGGTTTGCGGCGTAATAACCATTAGGTCATAATCGCTAAAACGATCATAATCCCCCCTTGCGCGGGAGCCAAACAGCAGGACACGCGCACCGGGAAGGTTCGATTGAACCGTTTCACGGATGGTGTTATAGATTGATGCGCTATCCATATCGCAAATATACGTATTAGCAATAAGAAAGAAATTCGTCTATACTTTATTGTTTTATCGGCGGAGGAAATCGCACCTGGTCGATTTTGGGTTTGGGAGGGACTACAGGGTACTGGTAAGTGGTTTCAAATTTAAAAGTGTAATTAACCTGGTGCAGTTTAACGCTTTTATGACTATCGTTTATCCAGGTAAAAGCATCTTCCACCGGATCCGTTTTGATGTCTCTAACCCGAGTTATTCGCCTGCTGCTATCTTTCCAGTAGATTATCAGTTCGAAATATGTTGCGTCAGCGATATTTTTATGGTCAGACGCCGGGATTGTTTTGAATTTAATTTGCTCAAGCCTGGTGTTTATAGAATCCCAAAGTTTTGCGCTAATCTTCCCTGCAAAGTTTTTTTTAGAATTTCCATCGTAATACTTATAATTCAACGAGCTATCAATACCAATGGCGGTTCCAAAATTCCATCCCCCGCTGCTGGCCAACTCTATTTTGGTGATTTCGTTATTTTGGCCATATGGTTTGGAGCAGGATAGAAACAATAAAATATACAATAAGCATATCAGGAAGCGCATATATCTGTTAAGTTGATTCAAACAAGGTACACATTTTTTAGTGGGTACCGAACGGCAAAAAAAATGCAGATGCCTTTAAAACATCTGCACATCTATAATCTGCATCCCGCACGTGAGGGATACATCTACAACTTAATCTCTTCGTCTTTACTTGAGAAAAAATGAAACTCGGTGATCTGGTAAGCGGGGTTGCTTTTCACTTTGATCCATTGTTTGTATTTGAAATACCATTTCCATTGGCGGCTGATGAAGCCTTGCTTCAGATAGGCTTCAATATACGGGTGAACGCAAAGGGTGATATTCTTCTCATTTTGCTCAACCAGTATATAGTTGAAGTTGGTCTCGATATCGTCTATCAGTAATATCGTCGGGCGGATAACGCCCGTGCCGTTGCAGGTTGGGCAAACTTCGGTAGTAACGATATTCATCTCGGGCCGAACGCGCTGACGGGTGATCTGCACGAGTCCGAACTTACTTGGGGGCAATATCGTATGCTTGGCCCTATCGTGCGACATCTCTGATCGCAGGTAATCGAAAAGGTCTTTGCGGTTGTTGGGTTTGTGCATGTCGATAAAGTCGATCACCACAATACCGCCCATATCGCGCAGGCGCAACTGGCGGGCAATTTCTTTAGCAGCCTCTTTGTTTACCTGGAAGGCATTCTCTTCCTGGTTTTCTTTATTGGCTGTGCGGTTGCCGCTGTTTACGTCGATGACGTGCAGCGCTTCCGTGTGTTCAATTACCAGGTAAGCGCCGCCGGCCAGGTTAACTGTTTTGCCGAAAGCCGATTTTATCTGCTTATCAACGCCATAGTGTTCAAATATAGGCAGGTTATTTTTGTGCAGGCGCACAATCCCATCCATCTCGGGAGAGATCTCGTGGACGTAAGAGCGTATTTCCTCCTGCAAGCCGCTGTCATTTACATAAATATGCTGAAAATCGGGATTCAGGATATCGCGCAGCAGCGTTGAGGTGCGATCAATCTCTCCCAGTACTTTTTTAGCGGGTTCAACAGATGGCAAACGGGTAACAAATGATTCCCATTTCGAGATCAGGTCAAGCAGGTCCTTTTGCAGTTCAGCAACGCCTTTTCCTTCCGATACCGTGCGAATGATCACCCCAAAATGCTTGGGTTTGATACTCTCCACGATCTTGCGCAAGCGGTTGCGTTCGGTATTGCTTTTTATCTTTTTGGAGATAGACGTTACTTCCGAAAAAGGCACCAGCACCACATAACGGCCCGCGATAGAAATATCCGAACTCAAGCGCGGCCCCTTGGTCGAGATAGGCTCCTTTGCTATTTGTACAGGGATCAGCTGATTTTTGGATAGTACTTCCGATATCTTCCCGCTTTTATTAATATCAGGATCGAGCTTAAAGTTATCCAGCAATTTAGACTGATAGCCTCCGCTGCGTACCTGCTTGGTTAATTTCAACAGGCTTTGCACCTGCGGACCAAGGTCGAGATAATGCAAAAAGGCATCCTTCTCGTAGCCAACATCCACAAAGGCGGCATTTAACCCCGGCATGATCTTTTTGATCCGGCCAAGGTATAGGTCGCCAACCGTATAGTTATTGGTAACCTGCTCCTTATGGAGTTCTACAAGCTGTTTGTCCTGTAATAATGCAATAGTAGTCCCGCTCGGGGATGAATCGATAATTAATTCCTTTATCAACTGCTACTCCATTTTTTAGGCGGTATCCCGGTAGCTACCGGCACCGCAAGTTAGTATTGGGTAAAAAACAAAATCACCCGTGTTAGAAAACAGGTCGGATAAGCCTGGGGTAACAGCCTATTTTTTCTTATGTCTGTTCTTTCTTAAACGCTTTTTGCGTTTGTGCGTAGCCATTTTGTGTCTTTTACGTTTTTTACCGCTCGGCATAATAATAATTTTTTATTTGTGTTTATTTTTTTAATTCGTTTATATACTCGTCAATGCGCTTATCAATGGTCGTGTCGGGCATTAAGTCCCTGCTTTTTTGATAAGCCGTAATAGCGTCGGGTTTCATCCCAAGCTGCCGGTAGCATTCAGCAAGGTAAAAATAAGGTTCAAACCCTGGTTTTGGCGAATGCTCAATTACTGTTTTAAACCTTTGTACCCCTTTATCATACTGGCGCGAAGTTATGGCAAGCATGCCAAGGTTAAAGTTCGCATTGATGTTATTAGGGTCTTTACTAACTACATCGAGCAATATCGTCACCCCTTTTGGCGGACCGCCGCCATTTTGCCCAATACCTAACGTGAACTGGTTTACATAAGCAACGCCGAGTCCGGTTTCCGCATCCAGGCTTGCCGGTTGCATTTTAGTAGCATTTTCAAAGCACGCAATTGCGTTTGAAGCATAGGACGGCTGCGCCACGGTGTCCTGGTCAAACCGGAAGGCATCATTAAAATGACTCCCGGCGGTTACCCAATCAGCAAAAGTATTTTCCTTTTGCGCAACGGCCTGGTAATAAAATGCCGCCGGCGCCGGCTGGTTAACTTCGTCCCACTGCTGAGCCAGCTTTTTTTGCAAACTCAACCTGGCCGATTCATCACCTGCGCTTTTCAGCTGGCTTTCCGTAGCGCTTATCTGCCCCGCCAAAGCCGAACCGATGGCAATTTTTGCTGTCGCCGATGCCATTTCGACGGTAACGTTCACTGCCGGCCGTTTTTGTTCGGCCGTTGTGTTGGTATGCCCGTCGGCATCGCTTGATTTCTTAACTCCAACAAGGTCCCGGCTATACAAAAAGCCCATAATAGCTACAACTATTACAATTACAACTATTTGCTTTTTGTGCATTGCCCGTAAATTATTTAACCTTATTGCCAACCCTTACCTTGTCAACAAAGGTCTTTGCAGGCTTAAAACTAGGCACAAAATGTTCAGGAATAATGATGGCAGTATTTTTTGAAATATTGCGCGCGGTTTTTTTCGCTCTTTTTTTAACAACAAAACTTCCGAATCCTCTCACATAAACATTTTCGCCGCCTACCATGGAGTTTTTCACCACTTTGAAAAATGCTTCTACAGTCTCCTGAACGTCAACTTTCTCAATCCCTGTTTTCGAAGAGATTTCAGTTATAATTTCTGCCTTAGTCATATCTGATTTTTCTTTATTTATTATATAATTACTTAACTGTTTTGGGGTTGCAAAAGTATCGGTTTATTCCCAAAGAGCGAAATAATTATCTTAATTTTTTTATTACAAATTAAAATTATGGCAAAACCCCTGCTGCCCATAGTTAAAAAGCCCGCTTTTTCCTTGTTAATTTGCAGCAAATGAACTTTAACGACCAACTGTTAACCTGGTATCAGCACAATAAACGCGAGTTGCCATGGCGCGATACCGACGATGCCTACATCATTTGGCTCTCCGAAATAATCCTGCAGCAAACGCGGGTGGAGCAGGGAATGCCCTATTTTTATCGCTTCGTGGAAAAATATCCTGATATACAGCATTTTGCAGCAGCGGACGAAGATGATATTTTGAAATTATGGCAGGGGCTTGGCTATTATTCGCGGGGCCGCAATATGCTGAAAACCGCAAAAATAGTAGCTGAACAATACAATGGGGTGTTTCCGGATAGCTATTATGAACTTATAAAACTAAAAGGGATTGGCGAATATACCGCCGCTGCAATTGCCTCATTTTCGGCAAATGAAGCCAAAGCTGTAGTGGATGGCAATGTGTACCGGGTTTTAGCACGATATTTTGGTATATACGAGCCGATTAACAGTCAGCAGGGAAAAAAGATATTCCAGGCAACGGCAGATGATTTGCTTAATAAGCAAGCGCCCGGGCTGCATAACCAGGCGATGATGGAATTTGGCGCGACGCTATGCAGGCCCAAAAACCCGGACTGTTTTATATGCCCCGTAAGGGAGGGTTGTTTTGCCTTTACAAATAACGCGGTACACAATCTGCCGGTTAAATTAAATAAGGTTAAAATTCGTGAAAGGTATTTCAATTACTTCTTGCTGACCGACGACAATCACCTGCTGATGAACCGGAGGGATGATAAAGATATTTGGGCCAATATGTACGACCTTCCACTTTTTGAAACCAACGGCCTTTTAACGATACCTGAATTGATGCGCTCGGCCGAGGTGCTCGAATATTTTAGCGACGACACTAAAATTGCAGAAATATCCGCCGTAAAAAAACATATCCTCACCCATCAGCGCCTGTATGTGCGTTTTATAAAACTAAGGGGCAAACCGATAAAATACAAGCCGGGCTGGCAATACACTTCCCTTGAAAATCTCGAAAAACTGGCATTACCAAAAGTTATTTTTATATTTTTAAAAAATATTTTTAATTTCTAAATAATTTTTGTTGCTTTAAAAAATATATGTCAGGAGTAAATAAGGTGATATTAGTGGGCCATTTGGGTAAGGACCCGGAGGCGCGTGTGTTGGAGGGAGGAGTTTCTGTAGTAAGTTTTCCGGTTGCGACATCCGAAACATTTAATAAGGACGGGCGCAAGGTTGAACAAACCGAATGGCACAACATTGTGATGTGGCGGGGTTTGGCTGATGTGGCAGCAAAGTTTTTGCAAAAAGGAAAGCTGGTTTACATCGAAGGCAAACTGCGCACCCGCTCATTCGAGGATAAGGAAGGCATAAAAAAATATACCACGGAAGTAGTAGCCGAAAACTTCACACTGCTGGGGAGAAAGGCGGATTTTGACAATGGAAACAACCAGGCAAAACATCCTGGCAAGCCTGATGAAAACAACGACGGCAATGCGGATGTGCCGGATGATCTTCATTTCTAAACCTGTTGTGAACCTAAGTTAAACGCTTGTCGGCTTGGCAGGCGTTTTTTGTTATTTTATTTCCGGGCGTTTTTAATCAATAAATTTGTAACAACTAAGTCGATTTTATAACCACAAGGACGCAATTGCAAATAATAGCGCGATCGTCATAACAACAAATCCTGTTTTCAAAAACGCCCAGGCGGTGATATTTAGCCCCTCACGGCGTAAGGCTACCAACCACAATATGGTAGCAAGGGAACCTGTTATTGAAAGATTTGGCCCCAGGTCGACACCAATCAGCATAGCGCTTTTCACCATTTCGGGTATATGGCCGGCCTGCACGGCATTGCCCGCTATCAGGCCGACGGGTAAGTTGTTCATCAGGTTACTTGCGAACGCAATAATGAATCCACTGCCCCAGGCGGCGCCACTTACCGAATGTGCTGCACTTTGCCGGAGCATTGCTGTAATGGATTGGATCACGCCGGTTTTATTAAGCGCCTCGACGATGACAAATAACCCGGCAACAAGCGGTAGAATGGACCAGGAAACTCCTTTGACAACAATCCATGGACTTTTTTTTGCCCTGATGATCACAATGGCCGAAGTTAGTACGCCGGCGATTGCAGTTGGCAAGCCAAGCGGGATGCCCTCCGCCGATGAAACCAGCAAAATAATAGCCGTTGCAGCGATACCGATGATGGCGGTTTTGCCACCCTGCGAAAGTACAGGCACAGGGATGTTGATCCCGATTTTCTCCGTGAGCGCTTTCCGCTGGGTAAAACGCAGCGTAAAATATGTTACAGCGATACTAAAAATTGATGGTATAATATATTGCGGCAGCCAATGCAGCAAAGACGGCATATGGCTGCCGTAGATCACCAGGTTGGCCGGGTTTGATATGGGCAATACGAACGACGCCGCGTTCGCAATAAAGGCACAGATGAGCAAATAAGGAAGGGGGGTTTTTACCCTGGCCGCTTTTACAGCGGCAGCGACAGCTGGCGTCAGCACCACAGCCGTCGCGTCATTCGATAAAAATACCGTAACGACAATTCCAACCAGGTAAATCAAAAGAAAAAGCTTGTTTGCTGATCCTGTGGACAGGTTGGTGGCGTGTGCAGCCAGCCAGTCGAAAAGCTTTTCTTCCCTGGCTGTTTCGGCAAGCAGCATCATTCCCGTTAGGAACAGGTAAACATCGGCCCCTTTAGCTATGCCCGTAAGAGCCCCGGAAGGTAAGATGAGCCCAAACACAAGCAATAAAACCGCTCCGGTTACGGCCCATATTGCTTCGGCAATTTTGAATGGCCGTATTATAACACCGGATATGGCTAAAATCGAAATCGTCCAGATAGCAATGTGCATCATTGATTATGTTTTGGTGGCACAGGCGGATTTAAGCGTCGAAGAAAATATCAGCCATAGTAAAATTGAAACCAGTGCAAAACTACCCAAAAGCATGAAAGTTGAGCTATAGCCAATGCCCTGCGCGATCCAACCGCCTATGGCAGGACTAAGCGAAGCGCCAAGCCCCTGGACCGTCATTACAGCACCCTGGCCGACGTTGATGCGCCCGGTGCCATTTAAAATATGGGCAACCAGTCCCGGAACCGCTACGCTTTGTAAGCCGGCGCCAACGCCATCCAATATTTGAACCGGGTACAGGCCGGTGTGATTAATGATGTGCGCTGCAATAAAGCCGCGTATAGGTAGCGCGATGAACGAAACCAGCAATACCAGCCAATAGCCGCTTCTTTGAACCAGGCGCATTGCAGCAATTGCCGCAGCAACCATAACAAGCTGCGCTATAACGATCGTCATTGCCACAAAACCGGTTGGGTTACCCTGGTTTAAGGTTGCATCAGCCATGCCATACAGGGGCAGCATTGCACCGTTCCCCAGGTGAAAACATGCAAGGGCCGCTGCCAAAATCAGCAATGGCTTGGATTTGATCAAAACCCGGAAGCCGCTTGCTTTGTGTGTACCGTCGTCCTCTCTTAAACCGCGGGCAGCCTTATCATCGATTTTATTTGCAGGTATTGTGAGCACGGACACAATGGATAACACGCCAAATATTGCCGCAAGGATGAAAATAGCAGGCATTCCGTATTTCATGCCTAAGTAGCCCGACAATGCGGCGCCCGCAACGTTGCCCGCATGGTTATACGCCTGGTTGTAACCAATTTGCCGGTTAAAGCCAGCCTGTTTAACGATACCAAGCGTTATACCAATCACTGCAGGGCCAATTGCCGAGCCGGCAATTGCCGTAGCGACTTGTGAGAAACTTACAAGCCAGAAGTTTTGTGAGACAAGAATAATTGCCGAAGCTATTACTGTAAATATACCCGGAATAACAACGTACATACGTTTACGTGTTGTTGAATCTATAAGTGCGCCGGCAGGTACTGTCATCAGCATTCCGGCAACTCCGCCAATCGTCATTACAGAACCGATAGGTCCGCTTTTCCAGCCATGCGCTAAAAGGAAAATACCCAGGAACGGGCCAATTCCCGCCTGCATATCCGCCATAAAGAAATTAAGGGACAGGAGCGGCCAGGTACCCTTAAGGCTTTGGTGTTTAATGGCTGCCTGTTTGTTCATATTAACCGGTAACATTGCGAAATCAACTAATGTTTTATCGCCAAAACACATACTGTTTACGAAAAGAAAAAGCTGAGTCTGAATAAGGGTAAAATACTTTTAGGTTGTCCTGCTCAAAACTGAGTCAGAACAACCACTTAAAGAAATATAATTATGCGCAAATTCTTTTTCCAGCTGCATTTATATGCCGCCCATTATCGTATGCCCTTTTTTACTCATTTTCGCCATTACGGGGAGCTTAATGGCGTTTGAGCCGGAGATCGATCACCTGCTGCACGCATGTCTCAGTTATGTGGAACCTGCAGGAAAGCCAATATCACTTGCTGCCATCAGTAATAAAATCCATAGCGTTTTCCCAAAAGATACCATAGGCTCATACAATCTGTCCGCTTCGCCCGGTATATCCTGGCAGGTTTATACCAATAACCGCTTGGTTTACATAGATCAACACAACGTGAAAATATCAGGTACTTAATCCCTGATTACTCAATTCTGTTGTAAATTGCAGGCCCGGGAACACAATCAGCGTTGATCGGGCATGCAAAATAAAGAGAAAGCTGATTTTTCTGACCATTCAAAGTGAACGTACAACTTTCGGTTCCCGAACTGCTTTCCTGTACCAGCTGCGCTACCGGCACAAAAGTGCCTGTAGAATTTGAGAAATTGGCAATATTATACATGGTTAAAACCGATTTGTCAATTTTATATTTGCCGGTTGCTCTAAAACCGTATCCCAGTATTTTTTTAGTAATGGTGTCAATTTTATAGTCATAAAATTCAACCGAATCGTTACTTTTAAATTCGTAATGTTGAATAACCTGCCGGTTTTCATAAATTGTATTTGCAAATGCTTTATTTTCCCATTTACCGATAATCCCCGCACTTCCGCCGGATGTATCCTTTTTACAAGTCGAAAAAACTAAGACCATAGCAGCCGCCAGCAGGCCGAAAATAAGGTTGAGGGTAAAGGCTTTTTTCATAGTGATCATCTTTATGCCGATCAGTACGGATGAATAAAAGGCAATGCTACAGCGCGCGGAGTTTTATTTGAACTTTTACCGCCCTTAAAAATTGCAAAGCTAAGAACGCCGGATATCATGCGATACCCGGCGTTCTGTATTCGTTATTCAAACACCTTCCTACCTTCCACCCGGAGGGCAATGTTCCTTCAAATAATTTGTATATAAAGTACGCAAAAACTGCGTAGTGCCCGGTCCTTCAAATATGCCGTGCGTGCGGTTTGGGAACGACATCAGCTGGAACTGGCGATTGTATTTTACCAACTCATTAATCAGTAATTCGGCATTACGATAATGCACGTTGTCGTCGCCGGTACCGTGTACATATAATAAATTGCCGCGCAGGTTTTTAGCATAGGTAACAGGCGAGCCTTTTATAAATACCGCACGGCTGGCGCTATCTATTGGCACGCCCATGTAGCGCTCCTGGTAAATATTGTCGTAACTCAATTGCCAGCCAACAGCAGCGACAGCGATACCTGTTTTGTAGATTTCCGGGTGTTGAAACATCAGGTTAAGCGTGCAGGAGCCGCCGCCGCTCCAGCCCCATACGGCTACGCGGCTGCTATCAACAAAGGGCCACTTCAATACTTCCTTTGCGCCCATTGCCTGGTCCTCAATATTCACCAGCCCAATGTTTTTATAGATGGCTTTGCGCCATGCAGTGCCTTTTGGCGCTGGTGTACCGCGGTTATCCAGCGATATATAAATATACCCATCATTAGCCATATTGCCAACATATTCGCTATTGTAGCTGGCGTTATATTGGTCGGTTACTGTAGCTCCGGCGGGTTCGCTGTACACATAAAATACAACGGGGTATTTTTTTGTCGAATCGAAGTTGGTGGGTTTTACCATCCAGCCGTCCATGGTTACACCGTCAACCGTGGTCACTTTAAAAAACTCCGGTTTGTTTTTGGCGGCTGTATTTAGCTTGATCATTTTGCCGCTAATATGTTTGTGATCTGGCAGGCTGATCACTTCCGACTGGTATTGCGTATAAATGTTGGAGAAATTATGCAAAGCTATTTTGCCATTCGGCGATATTTCATAACTGTTGGAACCTGTTTCATCGGCAGGGGTTACGCGTTCAGCTTCACCGCCCTTAATTTTCACGCGGTATAAATATTTCTGTGTGGCATTATCCGGCGAAGCAATGAAATAAATATAACCGCCGTCCTCGTCAATCGTGCTGAGGTCTATAACATCGTAATTCCCTTTAGTTATCAGCGTTTCCTTTCCCTCGGTACTTATTCTGTAAATATGCCGCCATCCGTCTTTTTCGCTAAGCCAAATAAAATCCTTGCCTTTATCTATCCAATTCCAGCCTATTGGGTCGCGGCCATCACCGGCATCTATCCATGATTTTGACTGCTCATCGTGAACCAAAGCAGCTGTACCATTTGATACATTGCAGACAAATATTTTACTCTCATTTTGAGCACGATTCAATTGCTGCAAAATAATTTGGTTCGGATTTAAGGTCCATTCCATGCGGGGAATATAGTGCTGAACGTTGTCGCCGGGAACCTCCATCCAGGTGGTTTTAGCGGTGTTTACGTCCACCACGCCAATTTTACATGAGCTGGGATCTTCGCCCGCAACAGGATACTCTACAGGCACTACATACGGGTATATCGAGTCGGTAGTATTCAGCATCAGGTAGTTTTTTATCTTGGTAGCATCTATCTGCCAGTAGGCAATGGCCCGGCTGTCCGGCGACCAGCGAAAGCCGTCGCGGTCGTCAAATTCCTCCTCGTAAGCCCAGTCAAATGTGCCATTGATAATTTTCTTTGTACCATCAGCAGTAAGTTGTTTAACGGCGCCGCTGCCCAGGTCTTCCACATAAACATTATGTTCGCTTACATAAGCCGCCTTTGTCCCGTCGGGCGATAATTTGGCAAACATCAGCGAAGATGACGGCCGGCCGGCCCCTAACTGCTTCAGCTTTTTGGTATTAAAATCATAAATCCAGTAATCGCCGCGGGTATTTTGACGCCAAACCCTTTTTGAATTGGTATAGATCAGCACCCGCTGACCATCGTCAGAGACAGAGAAGTTTTCAATCCGCAAAGCCTGCCCGCCCGGCGGCGTTACCATTTCCCGGGTCAACACAACTGCTTTTTTGGAGCTGTCGCGGGTATCCAGTTCAACCAGTCCGCCGCTTTGCAGCGAATAATACTGGTAACCGTCTGTTGCCCAATGCAATCTTCCACGCTGGGCGCTAGCCGAAAATGCAGACAAAAACAATAATAAAAACGCCAGGCGAAAGCCCGGAAAGGCGTAAAATTTCCTATTCATAAACTTTTAGATTTTATGTTAATAATAAAATAATGGGTCAGCAAAATTTTGCGTTAAATTAGAAAAAATAAACACGAATTTTCACGAATTTGTGCCACGCTGTTATAACCATGAAAAAATTTCTCTCAACACTTCTGATTTTCCTTACCCTCACTTCTTTAAGTTTTGCCCAACATGTCGACCGGAGCAAATTTATTAAGGATAGTCTTGACTTTTACATCAACCGCGCACTCACCAAATGGCGTATCCCGGGTGCGGCGGTGTGTATTGTAAAGGACAATAAGGTAGTGATGATGAACGCGTACGGCATAAAGGAATTGGGCCAGCCAGAGAAAGTTGACATCAATACCTTGTTTATGATCGGCAGTAATAGCAAGGCTTTTACGGCAACAGCGCTGGCGATACTGCAAACCCAGGGCAAACTGAGCTTGGATGACAAAGTGACCAAATACCTGCCCAAGTTTAAACTGGAAAACCGCCCGGCGGGAGAAATGGCCGTTATACGGGACCTGCTTTGCCACCGGCTGGGCATGCAAACCTTCCAGGGCGACTTTACATTTTATAACACCAATCTTACCCGCGAGGATGTAATACAAAAACTTGGCGAGCTAAAGGCCACTTATCCGTTCCGAACCAAGTGGGGCTATACCAATGCCGCATTTTTAACCGCCGGGCAAATCATCCCGGCCGTGACAGGCAAGCCCTGGGAGATTTTTGTACGCGAAAATATTTTTGCACCCCTGGGTATGATCAACACGCTGGCTTTGAGCGCCGATCTGCCTAAATCATATAACCGCACCGTTCCGCATACGCTGATCGACGGGCGATTGTCGCCCATACCTTATGCGCAAATCGATGGGCTTGCGCCTGCAGGGGCAATCAGTTCGTCCATAAATGATATGAGCAAGTGGGTGCTGGCGCTGTTGAACGACGGCAAAGTTGGCCAGCGGCAGATGATTCCGGCGGCGGCGATAAAAGCTACCCGTGAGCCGCAGGACATAGTCGGCGAAGTGCATCACCCTGATGGCGAAAGCGGCTATGAATTGTATGGCCTGGGCTGGTTTTTGGAACAATATGCCGGCCATGACCTGGTGATGCACACCGGCGGGGTAAATGGGTACGTTTCGTCAGTTACCCTGGCGCCGCAGGACCATTTAGGCATAATTGTTTTAACCAATACCGACGAGAATGAATTTTACGAGGCGCTGAAGTGGGAAATACTGGATGCTTACTTTAAAAAGTCGTACCGCGACTATAGTGATGTTTATCTGTCTGAATTTAAAAAAGAACAGGCTAAAGAAGATACATTGGAAAAAAGATGGAGGGATACTGTGGCCATGCTTCACCCCACCGCATTGCCTTTAACGGAATATACCGGCAAATACGTGAACGATTTTTATGGACACATGGAAGTAACCACCGGCGAGGGCAATAACCTGGAAATACGATTCGAACACCATCCCCGTATGTATGCGAAATTGGAACCCTTGGGCGGTAACCGTTTCTTTGTAACCTTTAGCGACCCAACGCTGGGCAAAGCGGTTTTTCCGTTTTATGTGCAAAATGGGAAAGTTACCGGCGTAAAAGTAAAAGTTGCCGATTTTGTGGAGTATGGCCCCTATGAGTTCAGGAAAGAGTGAGGCGAAAGCTGTACCCTATTGTTGAGGCTTCCCCTTGCTCCTATTCCCCCTGCCCCATTGTTTTTTGCGGTTCGGCCTTTTATCGGTTTGACGTTCGGGCCGGGGACCTTCTATACCTTTCAGGTCATCAGGCAAATCCATCAGGCGAATAGGTTTTTCTATGAGTTGTTCTATACTTTTTAAGCGGCGCTCGTCGCGGTGGTTTACAAAAGTGATGGCAGTACCTGTGGTTTCGGCGCGTGCCGTACGGCCTATACGGTGTACGTAATCTTCCGGGTCGCCGGGGACATCATAATTGATGACCAGGTCGATCCCTTCCACGTCTATGCCGCGCGAAAGGGCGTCGGTGCCAACGATTACGGGTAACTCTTTGTTTTTAAATTCCAGCAATATCTCTTCGCGTTCTTTTTGCTCCAGGTCTGAGTGGAAAGCGCTTACTTTCATCCGGGCTGATTTCAATTCCTTAGCCAGCGACTTTACTATTTCCTTTCGCGAAGCGAATATGATCACGCTTTTGTACGACCCGGTTTTGAGCAGATTAAGCACCAGCGGCGTTTTTTGCGCGTCATGCACGCGGTAGATCTGTTGATCAATACCGACAGCGGGCTGCGACATCGCTATATTAACCTGGTAAGGGTTGTGCAGGATGGTTTTAGCCAGGGTGCGTATGCGGCCAGGCATAGTAGCCGAAAACATAAGCGTTTGCCGCTTTTTGGGCAGATAGCTTACAATCTTCATAATGTCATCGTAAAAGCCCATGTCGAGCATTCGGTCTGCTTCATCCAAAATTAAATGGCTGAGGTGATTAAGCTTTACGATGCCCGAGTTAAGGTGAGCGATGAGCCTGCCGGGGGTGGCAACAATGATATTTACATCATTTTGAATACCGCGCCGCTGCTGTTCATAGGCAATACCATCGCCGCCGCCAAAAACTGCTATGGAACTGATACCGGTAAAATAGGCAAGGCCCTCCACCTGCTGATCGATCTGCTGGGCCAGCTCTCGTGTGGGCGCCAGTATAAGCGTACTGATCTGGTGTTTATTGGTGGTGCTGATATGCTCAAGCACCGGCAGCAGGTAAGCCCCGGTTTTGCCGGTACCGGTTTGCGCGCAGGCAATAATGTCCTGTCCCTTTAAAATAACCGGAATTGCTTCAGCCTGGATGGGGGTCGGGGTAACAAACCCCATGCTCGATACGCCCTCCATCAGCTGCTCGTTGAAATTAAAATCGCTGAATGTCACTATCTTGTATAATCGGTGCAAGATAGGGAAAAAATCGGGGCTTTTAAGGAAATGCCGCCACCAAATGGGTCAAAGAGTCTCCGTTTGTTTATCTTCGTTCCAAATTCATCCGAATTGCTGCCTAACACCCGTTATCCGCTTATATTATTACCCCCAGTTTCGTCGGCATAGCCGCTAGCCTTTTATTCAAAATACAACCCTGCCTGGCGGCTTGCTTGTCACAGACGTTATGATCTTTGCACAGGCGATTGCCATTGGCTGGTTTACGTCGTCGTTTAGTACCCGTTACCCGTTTTTATTCCGGCTTCTGCCAAAAATAATCCGGGTTATTGGTTGCGTATGCTATATTAGTACGGCCCTCCAGCTTTTCCTGGTGAATGGTATTGAAACCACCCGGGTATAAATTGATATAGTCGATCTTCGCTTGACCGTTTTTCCAGGTCTCGATGTCCCACTCGCTTTTTATCGAACATTTCAGCCAGTACAAGTTTTTCGACATATAATTGAAATATTCCGCTTTGGTTTCTTTGTTCCTGTTATTCCAGTTGGCGTCGTCGTTTAATACTACCGGGCTGCCGCTTATAAAACGGGCACGCACTTCCTCAATATTTAAATAATTGCCGTTCTCATCGCGCAGGTAGGCGTTAAAGGTGGGATCCATCCAAATCCATTTGTTCTTTTGGTCCGACCATACCACGTCAATCACGTGGCAATCGTTATCAAGCGTGTCTTTCGGCATACAGGTTACAATCCGTGCCTTAAAGCCTTCAGCCTGGTAAGCATCGCGTAAAATGGTGGCCATCATGCGGCAGTTAACGCCCCGGTTTTGCGCTTTGCAAACCGTAATCAGGCTGTCGCCGTTTACCTGGGCCGGGTTATTGGAATTGCCATCGTGCCGAACTGCGTTATGCGCCCAAAACAACAGGTTTTTAAATTTACTGATCTCATCGCCATTGCCGGCCACCGAATCCAGTTTGTATTTATTTTTGAACGCCACCAGTTTCGGCGCAACGGCATCCTGGTAGGTAAACACAGGCAGGTTGGTATTGTCGCTTTTATAGGCGCCCGACTTTTTCAGCAGGTATGGATAGTCGCCATTTTCGCGTATTTTTTGCAGCGAGGCTTTAAAGTCCGGTTCGTCCCGCACACTGTTCAGGTCGCTGTCGGTAAGGGTAGAAGCATAGTCCTTATAACCGGCTTCTGCGGCCTTCTTAAAAGCATCAAGCGCCGGCTGTTTCTGGCCGCTGAGGGAATTATAACAGGCCAGGTTATAGTACATTACCGCATTCCAGGTAGAAAAATTTCTTTGCAGCTGGGGCGAAAGCTGGCTGTACTTTGTTAACCAGCTATTGATCAGCTCCATACATTTTGAATAATCTTTGCGTTGCGACACCTGGTACCGCATACTATCAAGCGTGTAGGTCCATTTGTTAAAAGCTGTATAATCTTTTGATGGCTGAGCCTTTGCTGCGAGGGCTGCGAAAACAAAAAGACAAATGATCAGGTTTTTTTTCATAACTATTTAATTTGTTGATTAGTCTAAAACAAACTGTTACTCTTTTAGTCAAAAAATTCAATTTAAACACAGAGATCGCTGAGAAGGCACGAAGATGCACAGAGAGAAAAAAATTTAAGGCTCCGTGAACCTCCGTGTCTTACCTCTGCGGTCTCTGTGGTAAACCTTTATACAAGATGTTAAAAAAATAATTTACGTTGCGCCGGGCGAACTTTTTTTAATTCGCTTCCAGCGCTTTTTTTACGACTTCTTTTTTATTTCGCGATACCGGCACCTCGTCTCTATTCGTGAGCAACAAAAAGTCGCCATACTCCTTTTTCCAGCTTTTGATAAATTTTTTGTTGACAAGGTGCGATTGATGGCAACGGATAAAATCATAATCCTTTAATATTTCTTCAAACTCATATATCGGCCGGCAAACCAGCAATTGCTCGCCGTCCTGCAAATAAAAAGTGCTGTAATTGTTGGACGATTCGCAGCGGACGATCTCTCCGGTTTTTACAAAACGGGTCTCTTTTAGCGTATTTAGCGCGATGCGTTGGTCTTCCTTGTTCTGATGGCTTTTCAGCAGGTTTACCAGGTTTTCCAACTGCCGGTTTTGGTCCTTTAGCCGCTGCCGCTTTATGGCCCGGTCCGCCGCCGCTTGCAGTTCATTAATATCAATTGGTTTAAGCAGATAATCCACAGCCGCAAAGCGCATGGCTTGTATGGCATACTGATCATGCGCGGTAACAAATATCACCTCAAAATCATGGGAGCTTAGTTCCTTTAGCAGATCGAATCCGCTTTTTTGCGGCATTTGGATATCAAGAAAGATAATATCCGGCTGCTTCAGCATGATGAGTGTTTTACCTTCATCCGCATTGGCAGCAGTGCCGGCTATTTCAACCTGCGGGCAGTATACATTGAGTAGTTCCCGCAGGTTATCGATGTTATGTTTCTCGTCGTCAATTAAAACCGCTTTCATGTTTATAAAAATGTGCTTGGCGATTGAGATATTTAGTTAATAATTGCCTGATAATGTTTACGTTACCACAACTCCCCTCTTGAGAGGGGGTGCGGCCGGACGTGGCGTGGCGGGGGTGTGTTCGCCCGCATGCTCGTCAACACACCCCTCCTCCCCTCTCAAGAGGGTATTCGCACGGGCCGCGCTTTTTTTAAGCCCCTTTAATCGTTTTTAAGATTTTTAAACTGCTCATAAAAACCAGTTTTTAAATGTAAGATAAATTTTACCGCCGCCTGGCGAGTTGCCCTTCACTTCAAAACTGATCTGCTGGTCTTTTAAAACCTCATTCAGCAGCTTAATACGATCGTTTGTCAGCTTTAAGCCATAGCCTGTGGTTACCCGGTTTGGCGAAAAACCTTTTCCGTTGTCGCTGATAACGATAACCATGTCGTCCTGTTGTTTTTGGATGGTCAGCCCGATCAAACCCTTATCATCCAGGTCCGACACGCCGTGCTTTACCGCGTTTTCAACCAGCGGCTGCAGCAGCAGGGACGGAACGTCAGTTTCATAAACGTTGATATTTTCATCGATGCTAATCTCATACTTAAATCCAAACCGAAGCTGTTCCAGTTTCAAATAGGTGTCCAGTATGCTCAGTTCCTGCTTTAGTGGCGTTTGTTCGTTATTATTGTTATTCAGCGATTCGCGCATCAGCCTGGCGAAATCCGACAGGTAGGCGTTTGCGCCATTAATATCCTGTTTGTTTATTAGCCCTTGTATCGAGCTGAGCGCGTTAAAGATAAAGTGCGGGTTCAGTTGTGCATAAATGGCTTTTAACTCCAGTTGGATTTTGTTTTTATTGGATTGCGCTTCGGCTGTTTTTTCCCGTTGCCGCAAAAGTTTTATATAAAGTACAACAAATCCAATGCATACCGCACTTAACAACCAGGCAACAATTTTAAACCAGATAGAAGCATACCAGGGTGTTTTAATGACGAAGGGATAAGTGGCTGCA
>Ga0206971_10124_pt1 | contig 28864 bp, 20 predicted proteins | sample Alteio_BWOrgHeat_85_FD_152917 | JGI IMG/M metagenome (GOLD analysis project Ga0206971, IMG submission 152917) | Enriched cells from forest soil in Barre Woods Harvard Forest LTER site, Petersham, Massachusetts, United States -... | ecosystem: Environmental > Terrestrial > Soil > Temperate forest >...
GCCCTTTACGAGTACCAGGGCATTGATACCGGCGTAAGCCGCCGCACCGTGCAGGCGGACATTGAGATGATGCGAAGCAATAAACTGGGTTACGAGGCGCCGATTGTGGTTTTAGATAAGAAATACTATACTTACGACGATAAAGCCTTTAGCATCACCAATATCCCCTTAAACAACCACGACATGCAGGTGTTGGGCGAAGTAACCAGCCTGCTGCAGCAGTTTAAAGGCTTTAACCATTTTACCGACCTGAGCGAAATGGTAAGCAAACTGGAGGACAAAATTTACACGCAAAAAACGCACAGCCCGCCGGTGATCGATTTTGAGAAGAACGATAATCTGAAAGGGCTGGAATGGATAGAGGTGATCCGCAAGACCATTGTGGCTAAAAAGACACTGTGCGTTACCTACCAGAGTTTTAAGGCGCGGGAGCCGGGCACCTTTTGCTTTAGCGCATATTTGTTGAAAGAGTACCGCAACCGCTGGTTTGTTTTAGGGCGGTCGCACCAAAAGAAGGGGCCGCTGCTAAACCTTGCGCTGGATCGTATACAAGCCATTGAACTGCATGAAGATGCATACCGCGAAAACACGGAGATAGACCTGGCTACCTATTACAGCGATGTGCTGGGCGTAACCAAACAGCCCGGGCAACGGGATGTGGAGGTTGTTTTTTGGATAGACAATGCCAATGCGCCGTACATTATTACCAAGCCGATACACCACACCCAAAAACTGCTGAAGGAAGAAGACGACGGTAAAATATTCAGCATACGCGTGATCCTGAATTTTGAACTTGAGCGTGAACTATTGGGTTTTGGTGCTAAAATACGGGTATTGGGGCCGCGCAACCTGGTTAAGCGAATAAAGGATGAACTGGGTAAGGCGATGGATGGATACGCTAAGCCTTAGGTATCGAGCCGCCCGCCAGGGCAAAACGTCGCTTAACTTCCAATCTTTTCCTCAGCCTACCGTCATTCCATCAATAAACAGCCGGCAGGTGTTTACGTCGCGGGGTTTGCCTTTCATTTCCCTGCAGAGCCCTCGCAACGCGCCCCTGCAAAGAATGCAAAACAGTCAAAAATGAACAAAATTTGACTTCCGACTTCCGACTCAACACTAATTTATAGCCAGGTTAAATTTGCCGTTGCTTATGGTTTTACCGGGGCCGCCGCCGCTAATGTAATAAACCAGGGCGCCGGTAAAAGTTCCCTGTACATTGGTGCTGCTGAGCGATGTAATGGTTACACTGGTAGAATTTGTGAGGTTGTTATTGGTAATATACTGCTGCCCGAGTTGCGAGCCGGCAGCGTTTTGATTGTAAATAATACCGGACGTTGTTGCCGGTTCGGGGTTGGTGTCGGCAGAAGGAAAAGTGCCGGTTGTAATTGAATTTACAGACGTAACGTCGATTACAATGATTGCATTATTGCCGCTCCCATCAGTGGAGCCTGTAATCGCAAGCAAATTGGGATATATACCGGTCTCATTGGTAACTATCCGCGCGGTAGCACCCGTATTAAAAGTTAAATTTTGCCCGTCGACGGTTGCTGTAATCGTATTGTTATTGAGCTTAACCGGGTTGTTATCAGGCTTTTTGCACGAATTTAAAATCAGCATCAGGCATGCTGCTGCGGGTAAATAAAACTTCATATCGTCAGGCTGGCGGGGTTAAATTGCAATAGCCATCAGCTATGCCAAATATATAACAAATTCTGCTTTTATTAAGTGCTGGCGTACGCGTGCCGTGTGTGCGCCTAAGCCCCTAGCGGTTGTTACCTTTTCCTCAGCACCCGCATCACCTGTTCCTTATAGCTTTCTCCAATAGGCAACTCTGTTTTTCCTATTTCAACGTCGCTTGCCGTATAGGCCGATACCCGTTTCAGGTTGACGATGAACGACCGGTGTATGCGTAAAAATCCTTTGGACGCAAGCACGTTTTCCATATCGCTTATCCGGTACTTGGCCGCGACGGTATCGCCCGCGGTTACAATCTTTACGTAATCCTTCAGGCTTTCGATATAAAAAATTTCATCCGTGTTTAACCGGACGTTTTTATAGCCCGATTTGACGGATATGCTGGACGATTCGGCGGCGGCGGCCGGCGAGCTAAGGGGCGCGGAAAGGTCGCTGGTGCGGAGGAAACGTTCTACCGCTTTAAAAAAACCGGTCGAAAGTAATGGGTTTCAGCAGGTAATCAACAATATCCAGGTCATAGCCATCCAGCGCATATTCGCGGTAGGCAGTGGTGATGATCACTTTTGGCGGGTTGCGCAGCATTTTCAGGAAATCGATGCCGCTTATTGCCGGCATCCTGATATCCAGGAACATCAGGTCGATCTCCGTTTTTTTTAAAATTTCCAGTGCTTTTAGTGCATTGGGGCAAGTGTCGGCCACCTCCAAAAAATCAAGTTGCTTAACATGTTTTTGAAGCAGCGCGATGGCCAGGGGCTCGTCGTCAACCAATAAGCATCTTGCTCTTTTCATACACCGTTAAATTGTGTTTAAGCGCAATGGTTAAACACACATTAAAATGGTCACCCTGCCGGCTTGCGTCAAGGCTATACTCCGGCCCGTAAACCAGGTCCAGTTGCCGGCGCAGGTTGTTAAGGCCTATACGCTCACCCGATGCGGGCACCATGCTGTTTTTTTGTGCGGCAACCGTATTGGATATATTGAAACTGAAATCCCGCTCGTTTACCCGCAGGTCAATATCAATCACCGGGGTGCCCGTGTCATCGCTGGCGCCATGCTTAAAAGCATTTTCGACCAGTGACAGCAAAATCAATGGCGCAATAACGATTTCGTGGTCGATACAGGTATCAAACTTTATGCGCAGGCGATGGTCATATCTTATTTTTTCCAGCTCGATATAGTTTTTTATTAAAGCGATCTCCGCGCTAAGCGGTACATGCTGCGCATTGCAGCGGTATAACATATGATCCAAAATGTCGGCCAGCCGCGCTATCGACTCGGATGTGGCGGGCGATGAGGTAAACGAAAGCGAATAGATATTATTAAGCGTATTAAATAAAAAATGCGGGTTGAGCTGGTTTTTTAAAATTTTTAACTCTGTTTCGGCTTTTTCTTTTTCCAGCGTGAGCGCCCGTTTTTGTATCTCGATCTGGTCCTTAAACATTTTGAAAAAGACAAAAATAAAGGCGGCGGCCATGATCTGGAAGAAATAAACATACAGCAGCTTGGGTATGTCTGTCAGTATTTCCGGATAGGTTTCAAAAGCTTTAGGCAGCCTGCCCTCGAGCGGTTCATCGATTTTTACCGTGATGATGCGGCCCAGCACGCTTGTAAAATAACTTAAAACGATAAAAGCTGTAACCGATAAAAAATATTTTTTGCGATAAAAGAACTGGGGTATAACAAAATAGGCCAGACCATAAGCTGCAATGATATACGATATCTCATACACGAAATCACTCACAAATTCAAAACTGTAACTTCGTTTAGGGCCGTCACTATATTTACTTGAGCTGACATCAACCAGTAATACCACTATCCAATAGGCGATATGAGCCAGCCAGCGGTGCTTTTTGTGAACTGATAAGAGTCTGTCGAATAAATTCATAAAACAAGTATAGCCATTTTGGCCATCGAACGGGCAGATTGTCGACCAAAAGGCAAAACTGCCCCCCGAATACGGTCAGTTGGCATCCCGGCGGGGTTCACATGCTGAATTTGCCTGTACAGGAGTATTCGGTTCCTGTCTGGCTGCTGTATAAATTCCGGATTTCTTTTAGGGCTATCATTGGTCAAAATTTATGCGCAATGAAACCCGTTATCCGGCTATTACTACTGTTTTCAATCATTTATGGCGCTTCCACCGGTCGTGCCTTTGCACAGGGCGCCATCAAAGGCACAGTAACCGACGACAAAAAAATACCCTTGCCATCGGTAATTATCCGTTTGAAAAGGCTTCCTGATTCGACGTTTTATAAAACCGCAACTACCGGTCTTTCGGGGAATTTTATCGTCGATGCCCTTCCCCGGGGCAATTACGTTGTTCAGGCTGACCTGGTTGGCTATAAAACCGCAGTAAAATCAGGCCTGTCGATTACGCCGACAGACAGCCTTGCGGATGCGGGTGTGCTGACCTTAAGCCCTTCGTCAACTACACTCCGCGAAGTATCGGTAACGGCGCAGGCGCCGATGATCGAAAAGCAAATCGACAAAACCGTTGTTAATGTAGATCAGAATATTGCCAATACAGGCACCAACGCGCTTGAATTATTGAAGAAATTGCCTGGCGTGCAGGTAGCCCCTGACGGAACGATAACGCTTAATGGCAAATCGGGCGTTAATGTTACCCTGGATGGTAAAACCACCTTTTTATCTGCTGACGACCTTTCAAATCTGCTGACCAATACGCCTTCATCGGATATCCAGAAGATCGAGATCATGACCAATCCATCGGCAAAGTATGATGCCGAAGGAACAGGCGGCATTATCAATATCATCAGGAAAAAGAACAGCAAAAGCGGCCTGAACGGAAGCCTTACCGAAAGCTTTGGGCAGGGGTATTACAGCCGTTATAACAGCAGCCTGGTACTCAATTACAAAACCGATAAGTACAACCTGTATTTAAATAACAGCTACAGCTACAGCAAAGGAATCTATTTAAATGATGTTACCAGCGACATCATGAATGGCAATGCTCTATCTTCAGAACAAGTATCAACCAATAGCAGCACAACGCTTAACAAAGCCTACAATTCTTCCGCCGGGCTCGACCTTTATCTTTCCAAAAAAACAACATTGACATTGACGGGCAGCGTCTCTGACCGGGGATATAATAATAACTTAACATCCACAATGACGATCGCCGACAGTAACCGGAATAAAACAGGCAGCGAAAATTTTTCGGCATTAAACGCCGACAAGCCGTTTAATTTCACCACGGGTGTGCAGCTGCTGCACAAACTGGATACAACGGGCAGGGCCTGGTCGGCAGATGCTGACTATTCCGACTACCGCTACAGGCCCGGGCAGTATAATACGACCAATAACTATGATCCTTCGGGCAAATTTTTGAGCCAGGACAATGTATTTATCGACGAACAACGAGCATTGCACATTTTTGGCGCCAGGGTTGATTATGTTCAGCCGTTGCCCGGCAATGGCAAACTGGAAACGGGACTTAAATCCAGCTATGTAAAAACCTTTAACAACAGCACTTATTATAACCAGTTGGGTGGACAAAATGTGATCGATTCGGCCTTAAGCGAATATGATATCAACAGCGAAAATATCAATGCGGCGTATGTTAATTTTAACAGGCAATACCGAAGGCTGACGGTACAGGCGGGTTTGAGGGCCGAGCAAACGGTTATGAAAGGACAGCAGCTTTTTACCAATGCCGTAGTGGATCAAAATTATTTCGAATTGTTTCCGACGGTTTTTCTCAATTATAAACTTAACGATCAAAATACTTTGAATTTCCAGTTCGGGAGAAGGGTTGACCGGCCCGATTATCACGAGCTTGTACCCTTCAGGCGGCCGCTATCGCCGACCATTTATTTTGAGGGAAATCCCAATTTAAAACCCGATCTGAACTGGCATACGGAAATCACCTGGTCATGGCAGAATACATTTTTTATCACCGCGGCTTATGACATCGACCGCAACTACCTTCGCACGCTGTATTATCTCGACTCAAATAAAACAACCATTACACGCATGCCCACTAATATACAGGGCGCCCACTCGTGGAATGTGGACATCAGTTATAATAAAGAGCTGGCAAAATGGTTTACGACTAATACTTCCGCTACTTTTTATCAAAACCTGTTTAACGGCAATGCAGACGGTTTCAGCCTTGACGATCCCGGCTTCGCCACAATTGACTTTGTTACCAATAATAGTTTCCGCTGCAGCGATAAATTATCTGCCGAAGCCGATTTTGAGTATGAATCCAAACGCCAGTTTGTAGGTTCTGTGTTCGGCGCTTATTCTATACTAAGCTTGGCGCTAAAACAAAAGTTATTCAATGATCAGGGCTCCATTACCATCAATGCCAACAATGTGTTGAATACCGAGAGCCGGGGCGCCACCGATCATTATCTAAATCTCAATCAATATGGTTATTCGTATTTTTATTCAAGAGCAGTTATTGTGACCTTTAATTACAGGTTTGGCACCGGTAAAGTTGCCAAAACGCAAAGTAAGTCAGGGTCGGAGGAAGAACAGCGCAGGGCCGGAAACTGATGGGCATCGCAACAACGCTGACCGAACGCAGCACGTGTGCCTTAATTTTCGTTTAACAAAACGAGGTGAGCTGCTGGTTATCAATTACCCTGATCACTTTTGCGATCAGCTCATCCATGTCAAACGGTTTGCGCACAAAGTCGTTTGCCTTACATTCTTCGGCAATAAGTTCGATATTATTTGCGGTTGAAAGGATGATGACCGGCAGGTGTTGCAGTGTTTCTTCCTGCTTGATACGGTGGCATAGCCGATGGCCCGGCTTGTTATTGATAAATTCGTCGATCAGGATAATATCCGGATCAAAAGTTTTCACCTGTTCAATTTTTTCCGGCTCGGGCATTCCCAGGCATTTGAAACCGGCTTCTTCCAGGATAAAAGAAACGATGTCCCTGATATCCCGGTCGTTTTCGATCACCAATATTTTTTTCTTCATTACCAATAGTTTATTTATCGGGAGTTCAAATATATAACTTTAAATTAAATTTCAAAAAAGAGGTATTTTCCCGGCAGAAATGACAAAGAGCGCGGGGCAACAAACCGTGAAGCCGGCGGAATCTGCTGCTTTTTTCAAAAGATTCTTATTTAATGCAATTAGCGGTGTTCAACAGCCCCTGCAGCTTCACAAGGTATGGCGGTGCGTCCAGCTTGCCAGGCCATAAAAAGGTAAAAGCAGGTTTGGCCTTGCGCTATACCTGCTTTTTTAACTATTAACTGATCGATTTGAATAAATCTGTCAATTGCTGCTATAACGTAAAAAAGATACCGAACGCTACAGGTATTTCATAAAAGTTAAAATAATATCCTATTTTGATAAAATAAGAAATTCTGGTCAGCCATAGGCCGGCATGCAAACGCGCGCCGGAAAGAGTTAATGTAAATCGGGTTAAACCTGTGCTTCGCCCTTAATAGCCAGTTGCCCGCAGGCGGCGTCAATATCTTTGCCGCGGCTGCGGCGGATGTTGGTGGTGACGCCCTGTTTGCGCAGGTACTCGGCAAATGCTTCAATTTTATCCTCGCCGGCATTTAAATAGCTGGCAAAGGCAATAGGGTTGTACTCGATGATATTTACCTTGCAGGGCAGGTGCTTGCAAAAGCGGGCCAGTTCGGCGGCATCCTGCAGGGTATCGTTAAACCCGTCGAACACGATGTACTCGTAAGTAACGGCGTTTTTGGTTTTGGCAAAATAGTACTTCAGCGCTTCGGCCAGGGCTTTTAGCGAGTTTTGCTCGTTAATCGGCATAATGGTATTGCGCTTTTCGTCGTTGGCGGCGTGCAGGGAAAGGGCCAGGTTGAACTTTACCTGGTCGTCGCCCAGCTTTTTTATCATTTTGGCAATGCCCGCCGTAGATACGGTGATCCGTTTGGCGGCCATGTTTAACCCTTCTTCCGAAGTAATCTTTTCAACCGATTCCAGCACATTTTTATAATTCAGCAGGGGTTCGCCCATACCCATATATACAATGTTGGACAGCGGTATGCCGTAATTCTCCCTGGCCTGGCGGTCAATCAGCACCACCTGGTCGTAAATTTCGGCGGCATCCAGGTTCCGTTTGCGTTCCATATACCCGGTTGCGCAAAATTTACAGGTTAAACTGCACCCAACCTGCGACGATACGCAGGCCGTCATCCGTTCCGGCGCCGGAATTAAAACACCTTCGATCAGGTGGGTATCGTATAAAATAAAAGAATTTTTTATAGTTTTATCCGCACTATACTGCGAACGATGAATTTTTACGTTGTTGATGACGAAATTCTCCTCCAGCCTGGTGCGCAGTTCTTTTGAAATATTACTCATCTCGTCGAAAGAAAAGCATGACTTTTTCCAAAGCCATTCGTACACCTGTTTTGCCCGGAAGCTTTTTTCTTCGCCCAAAAGGCGTACAAAATGCTCCTGCAATTGTTCAGGGTTAAGGCTGCGGATGTCAATTTTTTCTTTTGCGGCTTTCACGCTGCAAAGGTACAAAAATTAAAAAACTATCTTTTTAAGAACATTTCTTTTTATATTTAAAAACAATAACTAACAGTTAAAGTTTTTATATTTTGGGTAGGTGTTTTAAAACGAGATGTATTATCACGATTAAATGAAAAGTTTTAGAGCCGATTACGTTTTTCCTGTTTGTGCCGATCCAATAAAAAATGGAATTGTTACTGTTGATGATGCCGGCAAGATCATCTCGGTAACAGATCAAAACACCTACCAGCCCGATGTTCCTGTCGAGCATTTGAGTGGTGTGCTATGCCCTGGTTTTGTAAACACGCATTGCCACCTGGAGCTTTCGCACCTGCGGGGCAAGCTGGGCCGGCGCACCGGTTTAGTTGATTTTATAAAAAACATACAAAAACAACGGGCAGGCGATGATCAGCTGGTTTTGGACGCTGCCTATGCAGCCGACAATGAGTTGTATGAAAACGGGATAGTAGCCGTTGGCGATATTTCAAATACAGCGATAAGCATCCCGGTTAAGGATGCCAGTAAACTGTACTACCACAACTTTGTCGAAACGTTCAGTTTTCAGCCGGCCCAGGCCGAAACGGCCTTCCGGAAAGCGCTTGACCTGCTGGCGCAATTTAAGCCCCGCCCCGGTTCGATCACGCCGCACGCACCCTATTCAGTGTCTAAAGAACTATTCAAGCTGATTAAAAATTACTGTGCCGACCATGAGAACCTGATTAGTATGCACAACCAGGAGTGCGAAGACGAAAACAAATTTTACCGTTATAAACAAGGGGGCTTTGTTGAGCTTTATACCGCTTTTGGGTTGGATATCAGGCATTTTAAGCCGCTTGCGCGCAATTCGCTGCAATCGGTTATTCCATTGTTAAGCAATAAGCAGCGGATATTGTTGGTGCATAATACCTGCACCAACCTGAAGGATATTTATTTCCTGAAACGTTTCGACCAGGAAGTTTACTGGTGCTTTTGCCCCAATGCGAACCTGTACATCGAGGATAAACTGCCAAAAGTGGAGCTTTTTGTTGGCCAGGGTTTTGAAATAACACTCGGTACCGACAGCCTTGCCTCAAATGACAAATTGTGCATATTAAGTGAAATGAGGACACTGCAGCAAAATTTCCCGGCATTAAGCACGCCGAGGTTGCTGGAGTGGGCGACCATTAATGGCGCAAAATTTTTGGGAATTGATGACGAAAAAGGAAGTATTGAAGTGGGTAAAACCCCTGGTTTAAACTTGTTAACCGGCTTGGACGGTTTTAAGATAACGCCGGAGACTAAGGTAAAACGCTTAATTTGAGTTGAGTTTAAAAGGTTGTAACAAGTTGCAATAAGTAAAAACGGTAAAAAAACTTGTTACAACCTTTTTAACTTATTACAACCTTTACAACTTATTACAACTAACATGAAAAAACACCTCAACATAACCGTTAAAGGAAAGGTTCACGGCGTATTTTACCGGGCCTCGACAAAAGCCGTGGCCGACCAGCTTGGTGTGAAGGGTTGGATCAGGAATGAACCCAATGGCGAGGTTTTCATCGAAGCCGAAGGTGACAACATCTCGCTCGAAATGTTTTTAGAATGGTGCCGCGAGGGGCCTGAACACGCTATTGTAACTTCTATAGAAAGCAATGAAGGCGAATTAAAAAACTATCGTAATTTTGAAGTCGTAAGAACAGGGCATTAAAACACCCCTGCTGAATGTTTAATTTGATCAGCATCATTGTCAACCGCTAAAAAATTTGCCGGGCAAACCGCCATCTACGGTGTAAGCACCATTGCAAGCCGCGTACTCAGTTTTTTTTTAACACCACTTTATACCCGGGCGTACGGCACCGCTTCATATGGTGTATTAACCACCATGTACAGCTGGTCGTCCATCCTCAACGCGGTGATGGCTTTTGGTATGGAAACAACTTTTTTCCGCTACCTGAACAAGTATCCGGATAATAAGGCAAAAGTTTACAATAACGCTTTTGCAACCATACTTTTTATCACCGTTCTGTTCCTGCTGCTTACAGTGCCCTTTATGAACAATATTGCAGGTTTCATAAAAGTCGGCAAGCATTCCACACAGCAGGATTTTGAACGGTTTGCCATCTATTTCGTCGCTATTTTGGTGATAGATGCCTGGAGCGTCATACCGTTTGCGCGGCTGCGTGCCGAGGGAAAACCCGGCCGGTATGCAATCATCAAGACCATTAACGTGATGATCTACATTGCCCTCAACCTCATATTTATATTGGGGCTGCCTTTGTGGACCGCGCATCACCTGGCTGGTACAACTTGGATACAAACCTGGTTTGTAAAAGGCTGGGTAGGCTATGTTTTTTTGTCGAACCTTTTTTCGAGTGCTATAACGCTGTTCCTTTTGTTGCCTGAGTTTGCCAAAGTACGGTTTAAACTCGACTGGAAAATGCTGGCGGAAATGTTTGCATACAGCTGGCCGGTTTTGATTGCCAATATTTCGTTTATCATTAACGAAAACCTCGACAAATTACTGCTGGGCAAGTTGCTTCCCCCGGCCACAAGCGCCCGTGATGTGGGTATTTACGGCGCCTGTGCCAAAATTTCCCTGTTCCTCAGCATTTTTATCCAGGCCTTCCGCCTGGGCGCCGAACCATTTTTTTTCAGCCATGCCAAACATAAAAACGCTGGCCAGACTTATGCCAAAATCATGGACTATTTTGTGATTACGGTTTGCGTGATTTTTATCGGGCTGATCACCAATATCGAAATCCTGAAGGTGTTTGTAAAAGGAAGCGACGCCCGGCAAACGGCGCTGTTTTGGACAGGCCTGCCCGTGGTCCCGCCGCTGGTTTTCGGTTATGTAAGCCTGGGCATCTACATGAACCTTTCTGTTTGGTATAAGCTGTCTGATCAAACAAAATACGGCTTATACATTTCGGGCGTAGGGGCCATTCTTACCATTATTCTTAATGTCGTATTCATACCCACATACAGCTATATGGCATCGGCATGGGCCTCGTTCGCTGCCTATGCGGCAATGATGGTATTATCCTACATCTGGGGGCAAAAAAACTACCCCATTCCCTATAATCTCAAAAAAAACCTGGGGTATATTATATCTTCAATAATTATCGTTTATCTATCGTTCTATGTATTTAAGCGTAATATATTTGCAGGCGATGCGCTGCTGTTGCTGTACATTTTAGCCGCATTTTATTTGGAGTGGAAAGATTTTAAAGCGATATTGACAAGGAAATGAACATCAGGATAATCAACCGCTCAAAAAATGCTTTGCCCGCTTATGAGACGCTGCATGCAGCGGGCATGGACCTTCGCGCAGACCTGGAATCGCCGGTAACCCTCCGGCCGATGGAGCGCAAACTGGTTCCTACCGGTTTGTACATGGAACTCCCGGAAGGGTATGAGGCGCAGATACGCCCGCGCAGCGGTTTGGCATTTAAACATGGTATTGGAATTGTAAACTCACCCGGTACTATAGATGCAGATTACAGGGGCGAAATCAAAGTGCTGCTGATCAACTTTTCCGATCAGCCCTTTGAGATCAACTCCGGTGATCGCATTGCGCAGATGATCGTTTCGAAACATGAAAAGGTAAACTGGCTGCCGGTTGAAGAAATAACCGAAACAACACGCGGCGTGGGTGGTTACGGACATACTGGGGTGGGATAGGAGTTGAAAAGTCTTGAGTCGAAAGCCTTGAGTCGAAAGTCAAAAATTATTTAGACGAGCATAACACCGGAAATTGCGAATTGGGTGATGGAGATGAATTTAAGATACAAACGACAGCGACGAGGGATCAACACAAAATTTTTGTGCTTGATCTTGTCTCTTGTCTCTTGTCTCTTGATTGTTAGGGAGCCGGCCAGGGCGCAGGGCAATGCCGGCAAACCGATGACCAATGCCGATAGCCTGGAAGTAAAGACCTTGTTTTTTAATGCGCTTCGCGAAAAAACCATCGAAAACCTGCCCACTGCGGTTGATCTCTTTAATAGGGTGCTGCAGGTCGACCCGGTAAACGATGCAGCGATGTATGAGCTGGCTAACCTGAAAAAGCTGCAAAATGATTACCCCAAAGCGCAGCAGCTGCTTGAAAAAGCAGTAACAATTGCGCCCGACAATACCTGGTATTGGTCGGCATTGGCTGATAGTTATGAAAAAAGTAATGATATCGATAAGCTTGAGAACGTTTTTACGCAACTGATCAGGCTGAACCCAGATAAGGCTGATAATTATTTTGATAAGGCGAATGTTTATTATCACCAAAAAAAATACGACGAAGCCTTGCAGGTTTATGACCAGGTTGAAAAACTAACCGGCCTTACGGATGACCTGCTGGCCGACCGGCAAAAAATTTATCTGAAACAAAACCATACCGATCTTGCTGTTGATCAATTGCAAAAGATGATCGAGGCAAATCCTGCACAAATAAAATATTACCTGTTCCTGTCCGAACTATACAGCACCAATAATTCGCCCGACAAAGCATTAAAGGTTTTACAGGATGCCGAAAAGATCGACAATAAAAACGGCTTGATACACCTGGCGCTGGCCGATATATACCGGGACAAGAAGGATTACGAATCAAGCTATAACGAGCTTTCGGTTGCATTTGCAATTCCGACAGTCGACGTCGATCAAAAAATAAAGATCGTGATGGGATATTTACCCAAATTTCCCGATCCTGACGCAAAGGCAAGCGCGCTGGAGTTAAGCCGTATAATTACCGTTGCTCATCCCGATGAGGCAAAAGCCTGGGCGCTTTACGGTGATATGCTGCTGCAAAACGGCAAAACTAAAGAGGCAAAGGCGATGTATCAAAAATCTATCGCGCTGAATAACCAGGTATATGATGTGCAGGAGCAGTTGGTACGAATTGAAATTGGTGAAAATGATGAGGATGATGCCATAAAAGACGGCGAAAACTCTTTGTCCTATTTTCCTAATCAGGCCTGGATGAACTACCTGGTGGGCGTTGCCTGGCTGCAAAAAAAGGATTACGATAAGGCCCAGGGGTATCTTAAAAATGCCACATCGCTGGAGTTGGATGATAAGGAATTGCTTTCACAAAGTTACTCCGCATTGGGTGATTGTTTTCACGCTTTGAAGGACAATAAAAATTCGGATGTCGCCTATGACAAGGCGCTGAGCTACAATCCCGATAATGCATTTACCTTAAACAATTATGCTTACTATTTATCGTTAAGAGGTGAACAGTTGGACAAGGCAGCCTCGATGTCGAAACGTTCGAACGATCTGCAGCCCAACAATGCCTCATTTGAAGATACGTATGCCTGGATATTGTTTAAACAACGCGACTTTGCCGGGGCAAAGCAATGGATTGAAAAAGCGCTTGCGGATGATAAAACAAATAGCGCCGTAAAATCCGAACACTATGGCGATATTATGTTTTACCTCGGCAACGTTGACGCTGCCGTTGAAAATTGGAAAAAAGCAAAGGCAAATGGTGATCAGTCGCCTATTTTAGACAAAAAAATAAATGAAAGAAAATACATCGAATAGGCTGCTCACTTTTATTTATCACCGAAACGCCTTTTGCACCTGTATCATTGCAGTATGCTGCATTTTATTTTTATTCAGCTGCAAAACCAAAAAACCGCTGGCGGCAAGAAAGCCCGTCGCCGATACTACCGCTGCAATTAAAACCGTTGACCCTAAGCTGCTCAAAATAAATGCTATTAAATCCGCGCAAACTGTGTTCAATACCTTCTCGGGCAAGGCGCGCACCAAGCTCACTATAAACGGCGAAACCAACGATGTTACCTTAAACATCAGGATAATGCGCGAAAAAAAGATTTGGGTATCTGTAACAGCAATAGCGGGCATTGAAGCGGCCAGGGCGATGATTACGCCTGATAGCATATTGATTATCAACCGCCTGCAGAATTTGTATATTAGACAGCCATTCAGTTATATAAATAAGTACGCCGGAAGCCGGATGAACTACAAAATGATCGAATCGATGTTTGTGGGAAATGCCATCCCTGAGGCTTTGAACGTAAGTTCAGACATCCAACCGTCGGGCGCCAATACCATATTAACAGGCAACCTTTCTGAATTGATGTACAAATTAACTTTAGGAGCGGACAATAAGCTAAACCAATTTTACCTGGGTAACCCCGATGGCAGTGAGTCGATGCAGGTAACAAACAGCGTTTTTGTACAGGTGGGCGCCAGGGTGCTGCCATCGCAAATAGAGATGGCCTCGACCGTGAAAAGTAAAAAAATACAGCTTAATTTGCACTATATTAAAGAAGACTTTGATCTGCCGCTTGAGTTCCCGTTTGCCATACCGGCAAGGTACACACCGGCGGAGTGAGTTGTTTAAGTCAAAAGTCGCGAGTCAAAAGTCATAAGTCAAAACGGGATAGCTAAAAATAAAAAAGAAGCCGCAGCAGGTGTGATTCCCTTTAGTGGGGAGAAAGGTGTGTTAGCTGCCACTTAAAAAAACACTTAGTACGGGCTTCTATCAAAACCAGCATGAAGTTTATAAAAGCGCTATTATTATTGCTATTTGTCTTTACAGCATGCGCTGTGCATGCCCAGGGCACCAGCGCGGAGTTAAAAAGACAACGCGATCAGCTCACCCAGCAATTAGAGCAGCTAAACCACGAATATGAGCAGACTGTCAATAACAAAAGGGCCACGTTAGCGCAGCTTAACATTTTGAAACAGCAGATCAACCTGAGGCAGGCAAAGATTGAAAATATCAACTCGGAGATCAGGGGCCTGGATAACCAAATCTCGGAAAGCAACAATTTCGTGCATAACCTGCAGGGCCAGTTGGAGCTGCTTAAAAAGCAATATGCGGCCATGGTGCTTTTTACTTACCATAACCGAAGTTCGTACAATAAATTGATGTTTCTTTTTGCGGCGAAAGACTTTAACCAGGCGTACAAACGGTTAAAGTATTTGCAGCAAATTGGTACCTACCGCGAGCGGCAGGCCAACTATATTGTGCAAACCCAAACAGAGTTGCATGTTAAAATAAACGAGCTCGACCAAAGTAAAAAGGAAAAAAGCAGTTTGCTTGGCGACCAGGAGAAGGAAAAAGCGACGCTGGGCGAAGAACGACAGACCCAGGCCCAGGTGGTGGCTGATCTTTCAAAACACGAGGGGATATTGAGGGAACAGCAGCAGGATATTGAGCGGAAAATTGTAAAAACTAACCGGGAAATCGCCGATGCGATCAGGAGGGAAATTGAAGAAGCCCGCCGCAAGGCCGAAGAAGAGGAAAAAGAAAGAGAAAGAGTGGCCGCAGCCAAAGCAAAAGCAGAAAACAAAGAAGCGCCGGCTACTAAACCGCATGTCGCTGCCAAGGCGATGACGGCAAGCGAGGCATTAAATGCCACCCCCGAGGCGGCAAAACTATCGAGCGACTTTTTAGAAAATCGCGGACGTTTGCCATGGCCGGTAACCAACGGCAACCCGGTGCAAAAATTTGGTATTTATTACGACAGCGAAAATATTAAGAATGAAAGCATGGGATGGGATATTAAAACTAATATTGGCGCACCGGTAAGGGCCGTATTCCAGGGGACTGTAAAAAGAGTATCCAACATTAGCGGAACTTTTTTAATTGTTATACAGCATGGCGAATATTTTACAGCCTACACAAATTTGCGGTCGTGCTCGGTAAAACAGGGCGATAAGGTTGAAACTAAACAAAATATAGGCATTGTGGCTACCGACGGGTCTAACGGAGAGGCCATAGTGACTTTTGAAGTTTGGAAGGGAAGTACGCCCGTTAACCCGGAGATATGGCTGGCTCCCCGGTAATTTGTTTGAGCGATTGATGTTTTTATTAGCTATATTTGTAACCTCGATTTTTAAAAGAAATGCAGCCATTGGTTCTTTTATTTTTTAGTAACCTGTTTTCCACCGATATGATCCTCATCATTATCGTGGCGCTGGTGCTTTTTGGCGGTGATAAACTGCCCGAAATAGCGCGCGGGTTAGGTAAGGGCATTCGCGATTTTAAAGAGGCATCTGAAGGGGTGAAGCGTGAAATAAATGCCCAGATATATAGTTACGAGGAAAAAAAAGCCGAAGAGGCTGCAGCGGCCAAATACGAGGCTGAACGAAATAATTCGCCATCGGCTGACACGCGTCCGCCGGTGCCGAACACTGCTCCGGTAAGCGAATATGCGATAAACGGGGCTGCAGAAGCTACTGAACATACAGGGGATAGTAAGGCCGAATCTGCCGGTGAGGACCATGCAAACGCACCGCTTGAAAATAAAGACAAGCCCGTTGTATAATTGACGAGAATTAAATAGTAATTTTAACCATATATTAAATTTAAAGATCATGGGACTTTTAGAGCCTTGGCATATCATTGTAATCCTGTTAATAGTTTTGCTCATGTTTGGAGGGAAAAAGATTCCCGAGTTGATGAAAGGTTTGGGCAAAGGCATGAAGGAATTCAAAGATGCACAAAACGGTGAAACCGGTGGTGGCAACAGTTCACAACCCACAAATACCAACACAAATACCTATACCGGCAGCGACGATAAGCCGCGGGTATAGAGATTAGCGGTTGCAGATTTTATTCTGTCTATAGTCGATAGTCCATCGTCCATAGTTACTGAAGGGGAGAACCATCTTTTATTAATTATGGCCTATGGACTTTTGTTTGTCGAAGCTTTTATATAGCTGGTAAAACCTTTTATATTTATAAAAAAAGCTTACTTAATTATAAGCCCGGGCAATTATAATAAATTAACAGCTATTAAAGCTGTTCTGAAGGCGCTTAAAGTTGATTTTGATAAGGCCAAAACAGCCCCAAATTTGTTGCTAAAATGGCAGAAGGCGAAGAAGATATCAGGTCAGGCAACACGGTGAAAGTAACGCTGGACGATCTATGGAAATAGAGTGTATTTACAACTTTTCAATTTCTTCAATTGAAAGATCAGTAAACTTTGCAATTTGATTAGATGGAATGCCATCTTCTTTCATTTTACGGGCAATATCTAAAGCTTTTTTGTGCTCAGCTTCCTCCTTTGCAAAGGTTATCGAGTTTTCATAATCCCACTCTGCTTTTAAGCTCGAATCGTACATTGCTTTCTCCTCCTCCGTTAAAGTACTTATTTCAGCAATTTTAAATGTCTTTTGAAATATTCGTTTATTTAATACAGCAGGAACCTTGTCTAAACGGCTCATGTGTTTTAGTAAATAGAACCAACGGTCAAGGTCTGTCTCCAATTCTGCCTCCGTTTTTACAAATTTAACTAATTCTAAAAACTTATAGCCCAACTTATTGTAAAAAATTTCGCCGGTATCGGTATTTGTCAAACTGACATTATGCAGGTAACGGTCGGCTGTATTGTGCTTAAAATTAAATTCCAGTATGGCTATCAGGTAAACTTCTTTAAGCTCAATGTTCCAATGGCTGGCGCCTTTTGGCAATTGTTCGTTTATGAGCCGGGACGTGTAAAACACGGCCCTGTCACTAAAATTGCGCTGTTCCGCCCTTTGCATTTCTATAATGAATTGCTCGCCATTTTTACCTGTACAAAGCAGGTCAAAAAATATCTTTTTAAATTTCCCATTATCGCCGGCGTACTCCGTGGAGTTATATGTTAGATCTTCGATTTCCTTCTGGCCTTTAAATAGCTGGTTCAAAAAATCGATCAATATATCTTTATTTGGCTCATTTCCAAATAAACGCTTAAAGCCAAAATCGCTTAAAGGATCGATAAAACGCCCGGGTTTGGGTTGCATACAGGATTAATTGATAGCCGAAAATAGTGAATAAAATCGATGTGCGCCTTGGTGGCTTCATCATCCGGCAAAGATATTTCCACTTTCGATCAATAAGTTTTTTATTTTAGCCCCATGACTGATTCGTACTCGTCTTTAGCCGAAATAAAAGGTGATATCGCCCTGGGTAAAACCACGGTCGAAAAACTTGTGAAGGGCTACCTGGATAAAATTTCGGCCAATACGCGCTTAAACGCGTTTAATGAAGTATTTAAGGATGAAGCCCTTATCAACGCACGCGAGGTTGATCTCCGGATAAAAAACGGCACTGCGGGCAAACTTGCCGGGATGGTGATCGCCATTAAAGATAACATTTGTTATAAAGGCCATAAAGTGAGCGCTTCGTCGAAGATCCTCGAAAATTTTACTTCGGTTTATTCTTCCACCATCGTCGACCGGCTGCTTGCCGAGGATGCCGTGATCATTGGCCGCTGCAATTGTGATGAATTTGCCATGGGTGCTTCGAACGAAAACTCTTTCTTTGGCCCGGTTAAAAATTATGCTGATGAGACACGAGTGCCGGGCGGTTCTTCTGGCGGTTCAGCGGTAGCGGTGCAGGCTGGCTTATGCCATGCAGCTATTGGTACCGATACAGGCGGTTCGGTAAGGCAGCCGGCTTCATTCTGCGGACTAATTGGCCTGAAACCCACTTATGGACGTATCTCAAGGCACGGAATAATTGCTTATGCCTCTTCGTTCGACCAGGTGGGGCCGATAACCAAATCGGTTGAGGACGCAGCTCTATTGTTAGAGGTGATGGCCGGAAAGGATGAATATGATAGTACCCTTTCGGATATGCCTGTACCGGAGTTTAGCAAAAACAGCGCATCACCCACGCCGAAAAAGATAGCCTATATGCAGGAGGCCCTGTCGAGCCCCGGCGTTGATGACGAAGTAAAAAGCAACCTGGTAAAATATATCGATAAATTGCGGGCGGATGGCCATACTGTTAAGCCGATCGCTTTTGAGTTGCTGGACTACCTGGTGCCGACTTACTATATCCTTGCTATGGCCGAGGCTTCTTCAAACCTCTCCAGGTATGATGGCGTTCATTATGGCTACCGGAGCCCCGAATCGGTCGACCTGGTTTCTACTTATAAAAAGTCGAGGTCGGAGGGATTTGGGAAGGAAGTAAAGCGCCGCATCATGTTGGGTACCTTTGTTTTAAGTGCGGGCTATTATGACGCGTATTTTGCAAAAGCCCAAAAAGTGCGCCGTATGATTCGCGAAAAGACAGAGGCGATATTGAAAGAGTACGATTTTATTATGGTCCCCACAGCGCCTGAACCGGCATTTCCAATCGGGAAGGGGCCAAAAGACCCGGTTGTAACCTACCTGGCTGATATTTTTACAGTACAGGCCTCGTTGACCGGTGCGCCGGCAATCTCTTTGCCTTCAGGCAATAATAGTAAGGGTTTGCCGTTAGGCTTACAATTGCTGTCGAAGCATTTCCAGGAGCAGGAGTTATTAAATTTTTCCAGGTATTTCCTTGAACTTCAAAAAATTTAATAATTTCGTAAAAAGATTGATACATAGATAAACCCTGATTAATCCAAACGGAATGAAGAGAATATTTACTTTAATCACCTGTTTATTATCGCTCCAATTTGTTAACGCATCTAACAGTTTTTCCTATAATCACAACGCTTTAACGTCCGCCTTTAACAACTGCATTGACACCACTATCCTGCCGGTTGTAACGCAGCCTGTGGCGCTGACAGGCGGATATAGCATTTACCGGCACCGGCTCGACTCGCTGAAAAAAGACGTTCCGCTCGATTTTAACGAATATGTGCAAAGCTATATTGATATATATGCGCATAACCGTGAAGAAATGGGCCGCGTGCTGGGATTGACAAAATATTACTTTCCCATATACGAAAAAGCATTCAGGGATGCCGGTATTCCGGATGAACTGAAATACCTGTCGATTGTTGAATCGAAGCTCGATCCCCTCGCTGTTTCGCGCGTTGGCGCAGCAGGCCCCTGGCAGTTTATGTACACCACGGCAAAAATCTACGGCCTGAACATGGACGACTATGTAGATGACCGCCGTGATCCGATACAGGCCTCATATGCCGCCGCGGCCTATTTGAAAGACGCTTACGAAGAATTTGGCGACTGGCTGCTGGCCATTGCATCATACAATTGCGGTAAAAGCAATGTAGAACACGCTATCGATAAGGCAGGGGCAAGTGATTTTTGGTCGATAAGGCAGTATCTGCCGGCAGAAACCAGGAATTATGTGCCGGCTTATATCGCCGTTACGTACGTGATGAATTGCTATGCGAAGCATAACATTGTACCGCAACCTTGCGACATGGTTTTGAAAACCGATACGGTAATGGTAAACAAGTACTTATCATTGAGCTCGGTGGCACAGGCGCTGAACATTGATTTCAGGCAGCTTGCACTCCTTAACCCCGCTTACAAGCGGCAAATTATTAACGGAACGCCGCAGGCCCCCCGCCGGTTGATAGTACCACAGGTTGACAGAAATAAATATGCGGCTTTGTACAACGTTTTAAATGGATCAGCACCGGCTATGGCGGCTTCCGCCCCTGTGCCGATGTCTGCGCCGTATCGTGAAAGTAAACCGGAGCCGCACCAGGAATACCATGTTGTAAAGCGTGGAGAAACGCTGAATGACATTGCCGATGCTTACGGCGTTGATGTTCAGGATCTGAAGGCCTGGAACCACCTGCACGGCAAAACCGTGGCTAAAGGTACCAGGCTGCGGCTGAGCGAAAGCGCCGACGAGCCGGATACCGAACCATCCATCAAACATGCTCACAATTACATTACCTATAAAGTAAAACGGGGAGATACGCTCAGCGGGATAGCTTCGAAATTTGAAGGCGCTTCCGTTGAAAGGATCAAGTCTTTAAATGGTCTGAAACGAAACGAGTTGCAGCCCGGCATGACAATAAAGATCAGCAAAGGGTAGTTGATTTCGAATTTAGAATTTTCAATTTCGGATTTTTATTTAGAATTCATTTCTAATTCCGAAATCGAAAATCCGAAATCCGAAATCAGGTAGTATTTTTGGGTACACGAAACTGAAAACATGAATAAGCCTAACCGGAACCAGGACGCATTAAATTACCATTCGAAAGGCCGGCCCGGTAAAATTCAGGTTGTGCCGACGAAGCCGACTAACTCCCAGCGCGACCTATCAATGGCCTATTCGCCGGGTGTGGCGCAGCCCTGTTTACGCATAGCCGATAACGTTGAAGATGTTTATAAATATACCGCCAAGGGCAACCTGGTAGGCGTTATCAGCAACGGAACGGCCGTACTTGGACTCGGGAATATCGGGCCTGAAGCCAGCAAGCCCGTAATGGAAGGGAAGGGCCTGCTGTTTAAGATTTACGCGGATATCGATGTTTTCGACCTTGAAATAAACGCAAAAACCGCCGATGAATTTGTAAACATTGTAAGGGCCCTTGAGCCAACTTTCGGCGGCATTAACCTGGAGGATATTTCTGCCCCGTCGTGTTTCGAGATCGAGCGCCGGCTTAAGGCCGAAATGAAGATCCCGGTTATGCACGACGACCAGCACGGTACGGCGATAATATCGGGGGCGGCGCTCCTGAATGCATGCGAAATACAGGGTAAAAAGCTCGACAAGATAAAAATGGTGGTAAACGGCGCCGGCGCAGCTGCTGTTTCCTGCACCAAAATGTATTTAACGCTGGGCGTAAAAAAAGAGAATATCGTAATGTTCGATATTAACGGTTTGATCACGCCCGAGCGAACAGACCTCGACGAAATAAGAATGGCCTATGCCACCACCCGCAAAGATGCGCGCACGCTGGCCGAAGCCATGAAAGGTGCGGATGTTTTCATCGGCCTTTCCGCGGGAAACGTGGTTACGCCGGATATGCTTCGCTCAATGGCTAAAAACCCGATCGTATTCGCCATGGCCAATCCCGACCCCGAGATTGCTTACGACACTGCCGTTCATGCACGTAAAGACATCCTGATGGCAACCGGTCGTTCGGATTATCCAAACCAGGTGAACAACGTTTTGGGATTTCCCTATATTTTCAGGGGTGCGCTCGATGTACGTGCCACGGCTATCAATGAGGAAATGAAAGTTGCCGCAGTTAAGGCTATTGCCGATATGGCCAAAAAAACCATCCCGGAAACGGTGAACCTGGTATATAATACCACCACACTGAAATTTGGCCGCGACTATATCATACCCAAACCGATGGATCCCCGTCTGATCACCGAGGTATCGGCTGCAGTGGCCAGGGCGGCCATTGATTCTGGTGTGGCGCGAAAGGTTATTTCCGATTGGGATGCTTACCACGAAGAGCTGAGAACCAGGGTGGGCATGAATGATAAATTGCTCCGCAACTTAACGAACAAGGCGAAGCAAAACCCAAAACGCATTGTGTTTGCCGAAGCGGATACTTACAAAATATTGAAGGCGGCGCAAATTGTTAAAGAAGAAGGCATAGCCACCCCGATATTGCTGGGCAACATCAAAAGGATAAAGCAGATCATGCGCGAAAGCGACATCGAACTGGGCGATGTGCATATTATCGATCCGAACGAAAACTGCGAGCACATTGATGAGTACGCCGACTATTTATATCAAAAACGCCAGCGCAGGGGGATAACCCTGTATGAGTCGAAAAAACTGCTGCACGATCGCAACTACTATGGGGCTTCGATGGTACAGTTTGGGGAAGCCGATGCACTCATATCAGGCCTGACAAAGGATTATGCCACCACTATCAGGCCTGCATTGCAAATTATAGGTACCGAGAGCGGCGTTAAACGTGTAGCGGGAATGTATATGATGATTACCCGCAAGGGCCCCGTATTTTTTGGGGATACTACTGTAAATGTAAATCCTTCGGTAGAGGAAATGGTTGACATTACCGTTTTGATGGAGCATACGGTAAAGCAGTTTAACATTACGCCGCGCGTCGCTATCTTATCCTACTCCAATTTTGGTTCGAATGATGGGCCTATACCCGAAAAAACGCGGGAAGCGGTTCGCATTTTGCATGACCGCTACCCTGACATGATTGTTGACGGCGATATGCAGGCCAACTTTGCCCTGAACGCGGATTTGCTTGCAGATAACTTCCCGTTTTCGACCCTAAAAGGGCAGCCGGCAAACACCTTGATCTTCCCGAATCTGGAGTCGGGCAATATTGCCTATAAATTATTGCAGGAAATGGGTGGAGCAGAGGCGGTAGGGCCGATATTGCTAGGGCTAAAAAAACCGGTGCACGTACTGCAATTGGGCAGTTCGGTGCGCGAAATAGTAAATATGATAACCATAGCGGTTGTTGATGCGCAGGAAAAAGGTGAAAGGTGAAAGGTGAAAGGTGAAAGGTGAAAGGTGAAAGGTGAAAGGTGAAAGGTGAAAGGTGAAAGGTGAAAGGTGAATCCGCCGTCGCGATAGCGACGGCGGACGAAAAAGTTATACGAAAATATAGAAATAAAGGAAAAAAGGACAGCTGGTACAGGTTTTAAGGAAAAAACCTTTCGCCTTTAACCTTTAACCTTTAACCTAAAGAGAAATGTACGCTTATATTGATGGTAAATTAGTTTTTAAAAGTCCCGCATTTGTTGTAATAGATGCGGGCGGAGTGGGCTATCACATCAATATCTCCTTAAATACATTTTCGAAGCTTGTGAGCACAGAGCGTTGTAAGTTGTTCACCTGGCTGCATGTAAAGGAGGACGCCCATACGTTATATGGTTTTGTTGACGAAGGCGAGCGGCGTCTTTTTCTGCACCTGATCTCAATTTCGGGCATTGGACCTAATACCGGGCGGATGATGCTGTCGTCCATAACGCCCGAAGAGATTCAAAGTGCGATAATTTCTGGCAACGTTTCTTTGATACAGAAGATAAAAGGGATTGGGCCGAAGTCGGCGCAACGTATAATTCTTGAATTACAGGACAAGCTGCGTAAAGAAGGTACAGATACCCTTAGCCCGGCGCCTTTAAACAAAACGGTTAAGGATGAGGCACTTTCGGCGCTGGTGATGCTGGGCTTCGCCAGGCAGGCGGCTGAAAAAGTCCTTGAGCAGGAAATAAATAAAAACAGCGGCGATTTGTCCGTTGAACAATTGATAAAATTTGCATTAAAAAGTTTATAATTACGTACAATTTTTAGCTGAGTCTTGATTAGATTGTTTACCCCCAAGTTTCTAATAATTGTATTGATCACTGCATATTGCGGGATTCAAATCGCCTATGGACAACAGCCGGCTCAAGCCGTAAAAAAAGATACAACAGTAGTCACCATCCCCATCACAAGTCCGCAAACCTTTAATACGCGTTTGCGGGAGGGGCTTTTTGATACCATTCCGGCCAACCTGGTGCGAACGGTTGAGTATGACCCCGTAACCAACCGTTATGTTTTGTATGAACGTGTGGGGAACTTATTATACCGCCCGCCGCAGTATTTAACCTTCGACGAATACCTTAGCCTGATGATGCGCGAAAATGAGCGGAATTACTTTAAAAAGCTCTCCGGCGATTATACCTATTCGGCAACGCAGCCGGGTTTTATCCCCACCTTCAGTATTCGTAATAGGGCATTCGAGCAAATATTCGGGGGATCAGACATCAATATCCGGCCCCAGGGCTCGGCAGAAGCCATTGTGCAAGGGCAGTTAAATCAAAACGATAACCCGTTGTTTAACACCATTCAGCGTAACCAGTTTAATTTTAATCTCGACCAGAAAATTCAATTGAATGTAACCGGCACCATCGGCGACAAGTTGAAAATTACAACCAATTATAATACCGATGCGCAGTTCCAGTTCGAAAACCAGATAAAACTCGATTATACCGGGCACCCCGATGAGATCATTCAGAAAATTGAATTGGGTACGGTGAGCATGCCGCTGCCAACTACGCTTATTACCGGCAGCCAGGCGTTATTTGGCGTAAAAACACAGTTGAAGTTTGGGAAGCTGAAGGTGACGAGCATTTTCTCGCAGCAGCGTTCGCAGCCTCAAACCATCACCATCACCAATGGTTCGCAGCAGGGATCGTTCTCGGTGACATCTGCTGACTACGATGCCAACAGGCACTTCTTTTTATCGCAATATTTCCGTAATAATTACAACAAAGCGCTGGCAAATATTCCCATCATCAGTTCAAACGTAAATATCACCAAAATAGAAGTTTGGATCACCAACAGGGTAAACAGCACAACTAATTCACGCGACGTTCTTGCATTCCTGGATTTGGGCGAAAACGCGCCGTACAATACCAAACTCATCCAGGGCGGTAACGGTTTTTCAGGTTTTCCGGCGGGAACCACTACACCGGGTTTCTCGCAGCAATCAAACTCGCTGCTGCGCAATATACCGGCAAATGCCCGCCTTACCTATGATCCGCAAAACAGCATTGCCAGTTATTTTGCCACCACAGGCGGTTCAGATAACTATGCCAAATTGGTTTACGCACGCCAGTTAACATCGGCAGAGTTTACGCTTCATCCGCAATTGGGCTATATCACCCTGAAAACAGCCTTAAATAATGACGAAGTACTGGCAGTAGCATACCAGTATACCTACAACGGCGTACAATACCAGGTGGGTGAGTTTTCGAGCGACCAGCCGGTTAATGCCACCACCCGCAAAGTTTTGTATGTAAAACTGCTGAAAAATGAATTGCTGAAAACCAAGCTGCCGACCTGGAACCTGATGATGAAAAACATCTATTCCCTCAATGCTTCCCAGATCAGCCCGACTAATTTCAAACTGAATATTTCGCGGCTGGATGACAAATCAGGCATCCAAAAACTGGCGATGGAGGAAGGACAAAATACCAAAGGCAGGTTATGGCTGCAGGTTACCGGGCTGGATAACCTGGACGCGCAGCAAAACAAGCAGCCTGATGGTTATTTCGACTTCCTGGAGGGAATCACGATCGACTCAAACAACGGCGTAATCATCTTTCCGACGCTGGAACCCTTTGGCGCCGACCTGGCGAGGCAGTTTTCTCCCGGCGAGACGGACCTTGTTAACAGGTATGTTTATCAGCCGCTATATGACTCGACCCAATTTTCGGCCAAGCAATTTTTTCAGAATTTAAACCGCTACACCATAGCCGGAACGTTTTCGGGCACTGCGGGCTCCTCTTACCAGTTAAATGCGGTAAACATTCCGCAGGGTTCGGTTATCGTAAATGCAGGTGCAACAACCCTTGTAGAAGGAACCGACTATACCATCGATTATAATGCAGGGCGTATCACCATACTAAACTCGGCGCTGCTTAATTCGGGTCAGCCCATCACCGTAAAGGTTGAAAATAACGAACTGTTCGGCGTGCAGCAAAAGTCACTGTTTGGATCGAGGTTTGATTACCAGGTGAATGACAAATTGAGTTTTGGCGCCACCTTAATGCACCTTACCGAGCAGCCGATCACCCAAAATGAAATTATCGGCCAGGAATCCATATCAAATACCATGTATGGTTTCGATGCAAATTACAACTCGCCGTCCAGGTTTTTAACCCGGCTGGTCGACAAAATCCCGCTGATCCATACCAAGGTGCCTTCGTCATTTAGTTTTAACGGCGAATTTGCCCAGCTGTTGCCGGGTAACCCTTCAGCCTTGAATTTTGCAGGATCAAAAAACGGTACTGCCTACCTGGACGATTTCGAAAGTGCCCAATCTTATATCGACCTCAGCAGCGCCAGCGCCTGGTATATTGCAGGTACGCCCAATACACCGGCTTTGGTACAGGATTATAATGCCTTTAACAACCTGAGTTATGGTTACCACCGCGCGCGGCTTGCCTTTTACAATATCGACCCGATATTTTATACCGGCAGCACGATCCCGGTGAGCCGTAATGAATTGTCGAACAACTATGTGCGGCAGATACTCGAAACGGAGGTGTTTCCGTTTAAACAATCGCCCACCGGCCAGCCCCTGCCCATTGCAACCTTCGATTTGGCTTATTATCCCATGGTTCGCGGCCCATACAACTACGTAACAACCGGCTTAAACAGCGATGGCACACTGCAGAACCCATCAGCTAACTGGGGCGGCATATTCAGGGGTATAAACTCGAGCGATTTCCAGGATTTGAACGTGCAGTACATCGAGTTCTGGATGATGGATCCGTTTACCTATAAGCCGAATTCTACCGGCGGTAACATGTACATCGACCTTGGCGAAATTTCGGAAGATATATTGAAGGACGGCCAAAAGAGCCTCGAAAATGGCCTGCCGGTGGATGGCACCACAAATAATACTACCACAACTGTTTGGGGCCGTGAGCCGACCGTACAACCCGTTGTAAATTCATTTGACAGCGACCCGGCTTCGCGGGCATTACAGGATGTTGGTTTAGATGGTTTGAGCGATGCCGATGAACGTGTTCAGTTTGCTAACGTGGTAACACAAGTAAAAGCACAGGTAAACGCTACAGCCGGGGCGGCATTTTCGGCCGACCCTTCATCCGACGACTACCAGTATTACCAGGGCCCGCAATTAGACAGAGCGGGAGCCGGCATCCTGCAACGCTATAGCAGGTACAACGGAACGGAAGGCAATTCGCCAACTTCGCAGCAATCACAGGCATTGCTTGGACTTCAAACATCGGCCTCCACATCCCTGCCCGACGGCGAAGACGTAAATCACGATAATAACATGGACCAGGATGATGAGTACTTCGAGTATCAGATTCCGATAAGTCCCAAGAGCCTGGTGCTGGGCAAGAATTTTATCACCGATATTCAACCTGCAACGGTAACGCTGGCCAATGGGTCAACCACCACCGTTAACTGGTATCAGTTCAGGGTTCCGATCAACGCGTATACATCCACCATCGGCAGCATCCAAGACTTTAAGTCGATCCGTTATATGCGGACCTTCCTGACCAATTTTGCCGATACCGTTGTGCTCCGTCTTGCCACATATCAACTGGTACGGGGCACCTGGACGGCTTTTAACCTGCAGAACGACCCGACCCAGGTTTTGGCAGACCCATCGCTGGTAAACCCGCCTCTTGATAATTCGACCATCGACGTTGAAACGGTAAACATCGAGGAAAACGGCACGCGCACCCCGATACCTTATGTGGTTCCTCCGGGTATAAACAGGCAAATAGATTACAGTAATTTACAAGCAAACACAAAGTTAAACGAACAGTCATTGTCGGTACTGGTAAACAACCTTAGCGACGGTTACTCGCGGGCCGCATTTAAGTTGTTTAACAATGACCTGAGGCAGTATAAAGAAATTGACATGTTTATTCACGGCGAAGGAACCGGACTGAGAAACGGAGATATCAGCGCCTTTATCCGCCTGGGATCGGATTACATCAATAACTATTATGAGTACGAGATACCGCTCGAGATAACCCCGCCCGGAACAGCTGATCCAAATGCCATCTGGCCGGCCGCAAACAACCTGGCACTTCAACTTTCGTTGCTTACCAACGCTAAGTTGGCCCGTGACAATGCGAGGTTCAACGGCCAGCCATGGCCACTGACTATGCCATTTACCATTATGGACGGGCACAACAAAATAACTGTTGTAGGTAACCCCGATCTCGGCATCGTTACAACCATTATGCTGGGCGTGCGTAACCCCTTAAAAACACCGGCCACTTCCAGCACTGACGATGGCTTGCCGAAATCGGGAACGGTTTGGTTTGACGAACTGCGCGCAACCGATTTTAACGAAAAAGGCGGCTGGGCTGCCATCGGAAAAGCAGAAGCAAAACTGGCCGACTTTGCCGATATAGCTGTTTCGGGTAACAAAACCACGGCCGGTTTCGGTACGCTGGATTCAAGAATGGAGGACAGGAGCCTGAATGATGTGAACGGTTATAATGTTACCGCGAACGTAGAGCTTGGAAAGTTTTTCCCGGCAAAAAGCGGCGTACATATACCTGCCTATGTAAATGTATCTACGCAGGTGAGCA
>Ga0206971_10125_pt1 | contig 28839 bp, 29 predicted proteins | sample Alteio_BWOrgHeat_85_FD_152917 | JGI IMG/M metagenome (GOLD analysis project Ga0206971, IMG submission 152917) | Enriched cells from forest soil in Barre Woods Harvard Forest LTER site, Petersham, Massachusetts, United States -... | ecosystem: Environmental > Terrestrial > Soil > Temperate forest >...
TTCACGAACTTTTCGCCCGTTATGTGTTCATACAATTCAATATAACGTTCGGATATGGAAGCGACAATTTCTTTTGTCATTACCGGTACAACCTGACCATCCTTGCCTTGAAAACCATTTTCAATCAGCCATTTCCTTACAAACTCTTTTGAAAGCTGTTTTTGCGGCTCATCTTTCTTTTGTCTTTCAACATAACCCTCGCTGTAAAAATACCGGGATGAGTCGGGCGTATGAATTTCGTCTATCAGATAGATGGTATCATCGGCCTTCCCAAACTCATACTTGGTATCAACCAGGATCAAACCCTGGTCGGCAGCGATTTCGGTACCCCGTTGATATAAAGCATGGGTATATTTTTCCAGTTGTTCGTAATCTTTTGCTGATACGATGCCACGCCCCAATATTTGTTCTTTTGAAATATCCTCATCGTGTCCCACCGATGCTTTGGTTGTCGGCGTGATTATCGGCTCGGGAAGCCGATCATTTTCCTTTAAACCCTCCGGTAATGCCACGCCGCAAAGCAGACGCTTACCGGCGCTGTATTCGCGCCAGGCATGGCCGGCAAGATATCCCCTGATCACCATCTCCACCTTAAACGGATCACAAATGCGGCCGATGGTCACATTAGGATGCGGCACGTCCACAACCCAATTTGGAACAATATCGGAGGTTGCCTCTAAAAATTTGGCGGCGATTTGATTCAATACCTGTCCTTTATAAGGAATCGGCTCAGGCAGCACCACATCAAATGCCGAAATACGGTCACTTACGACCATCACCAAATATCTATTATCTATCGTATAAACATCCCGGACTTTGCCTTTATAAAAGTTGGTTTGACCGGGGAAATTGAAATGTGTCTCTTTTATCGCTGTTAGTTCATGGTTCATAGTTCATAGTTCATGGCCTTAAAAAGAGTTCTTTAAAGCCGTTATCATTTTAACCAACGTTTCATATTCTTTATAAAGGACGTCGAATTGTGCGTCCTCAATATATTTTCTCTTTTTCGCTATAAATAAACAGCTTACGACTTCAATAGCCGACCGAAGCGCATAACTCAAAAATACCTTAAATACCGCTTTCGTTTGTCCCGTCGACCCCTCCGCGATATTTAACACGACGGAGTCGGCCGATCGTTTTATCTGCGAAGTTAAGATGTAAACCTCCTCTTTAGGAAATTCCTTAGTCAATTGGTTAATTTGCTCACCCAAATCAATAGCTTTTTGCCAAACTTGTAAATCTTCAAACCTAAAAGCCATCTTGCAAAATTCGGCTATGAACTATGAACCATTAACTATGAACTATTGAATATCGCCGTAAGCGGCAAGTATCTTTCTAACTAATTTATGTCGTACAACGTCTTCGCCGCTCAGGTAAACAATTTCAATGCCCTGTATATCTGTTAAAATCCTTAATGCTGTATGCAAGCCCGACTGCTGTTTCTTTGGTAAATCTATCTGCGTAACATCGCCGGTAACAATAAACTTGGCAGACGGCCCCATGCGGGTCAAAAACATCTTTAGCTGCATGTCGGTGGCATTTTGCGCCTCGTCCAAAATAACAAAACAATTGTCAAGCGTACGTCCGCGCATAAAAGCCAGCGGCGCTATTTCAATGGTACGGTTCTCCAAATAAACCTTCAGCTTTTCAGCCGGTATCATATCATCCAGCGCGTCATAAAGCGGTCGTAAATACGGGTCGATCTTTTCTTTCAGGTCGCCGGGCAAAAAGCCGAGGTTCTCCCCTGCTTCAACAGCCGGGCGGGTAAGTATGATCCGTTTGATGTCCTTATTCTTCAGCGCCCTTACTGCCAGGGCAACTGCGGTATAGGTTTTACCGGTACCTGCCGGGCCGATCGCAAATAAAATATCGCTCATCCCGATACCCTCTACCATTCGGCGCTGGTTGGCCGTGCGCGCCTTTACCATTACCCCGTTCGGCCCGAAAACGATCACCTCTCCGCTGGCAAATTTATCTGCCGATTGATCCGGGATCGGAATATCTGTCGCCTTGGCGCCCAGTATGCGCTCGATGTCGGTTATATTTAAGTTCTCGTATTTTTCTACATGCTGCAGCAGGTGCTTGAATTTATCCTGGAAAATATTGAGTTCGTGGTCGTCACCCAGCACCTTCACCTCATTTCCCCGGGCCACTATTTTAAGCTTCGGATATTGCTTTTTGATGATCTCGAAGTGATCATTATTAGGGCCCCATAACACCGCAGGGTTGATTTCGTCGATTGACAGTTTAAGTTCGTTCAATACAAATTGATTTTTAGTTGCAGATTTTTATGAATTAAAAATTGAATATTTGTAGCACTTTTGAAGGACCTGAGATGTGGGATGTGACATTTGAGATAAAAATTACCGTCTCAAATCTCACATCTCCCATCTCATAGCTTCTTTAAAAATGCTTGCACAAGATTAGTGATAAATATTTAAAATTTTAATGGCAATAATAACTTTAACTACTGATTTGGGCGATAAAGATATTTATCAGGCTGCCCTTAAAGGTAGTATCTTAAAATTGTTGCCAACCGTTAATATTGTTGATATTACCAACAGCGTTGCCGCATATAATATTCAACAGGCTGCCTTTATTTTAAAGAATAGTTTTCATTATTTTCCGGATAGTACCGTACACCTTATCGGCATAGATACCCTTTACAACGAGAATACGCGCTACCTGGCGGTTAAATACAAAAACCATTATTTCGTCGGCGCGGATAATGGTATTTTTTCGTTGATGTTTGATAACGCACCCGAAGAGATCGTCGAGTTGAACATTATGCAGGACCTTAAATTCCTGCATTTTCCCCTCGCTGATATTTTTGTAAAAGCCGCTTGTCACCTGGCTGATGGCGGTAAACTAACAAAGATTGGTGTGCCGGTTCCGGATATCGAAAAGAAAATGAACCTGCAGCCGGTCATCGAAAAAAACCTGATCAAAGGCGTGGTGATCTATATCGACTCTTTTCAGAATGTGATCACCAATATCACCAAGGACTTTTTTACCGGCGTGCAGCAGGGGCGCCAGTTTATGTTGTCGTTTAAGCGGAACGAAACCATCAGCCACCTTAGCTGGCATTACAACGAAGTGCCCGAAGGCGAAAAACTTTGCCTGTTCGGCATTAGCGACCACCTCGAAATTGCGATCAATAAAGGAAACGCCAGCGGCCTGCTTGGCCTTAACCTCGGCGACAGCGTAATTATCGACTTCCAGGAAGCCTGAGAAGCACCCGCTGCTGTCCGGCGGCAAAATTGCCAGGTGTTCATTTTTGAACACCCCATCATTTTTTCACTTTAAGTAAACTGGTTTAATGCTTTGACAATAAACTATCTATAAAAATTTCCTAAAGTATTACTTTAAGTGAAAACGGGTAAAAGCGTTCATTTTTGAACACTTTTGAACGCCTGAATGAACGGTCTATCCCTGGAAAAAGTTGACACTTTTATTGAATAATTCCGCCATCGGTTTACGCCGGGAAATCTTAGCAACGAAGAAACTTAACCACAAGGGGCACTAGGGCCACAAAGTCTGCACAACATTCAAATATTATTTTGCCTTCGCATTACCAAATTTGTAGCGACAAGCTTTGTGCCTCCTTGTGGAATTCTTTGTGGTTAAAAGTAGCCGCTAAACCCGGCGAAACACGCTCAAATACCTTCAAAACGCTTTACGAAACGGGTACAAACGACATCAAAAAAAATCGTTCGGCAGCTAAAAAGCGTTCATTTTTGTTCATCGGATGAACGCTTTAAATACCCGCTGCGGCAAAAGGCGAACTTAGCAATCGCTTCTTAACAACAATTTCAGCCGCCCCTTTGCCGCATGCATCTTCCGCCATTTCGATGATTGCCGTGTCCAGTCTTTCAAGCTCAAACTGTATATATTTAAGGGCGTCCTTATCGGCAGGATCACCCTTTAGTATCTCAACCAGGCCCTTTAAGTTTGCCAGCGGGCTCCTGACCAGGTGCGACTGTTTCCACGCGATGTCTGTAATGCTATTTACGTGTTCCTGTATTTGTTGATAGGCCTTTTTTAAATGGCGCTCTGCCTTTTTGCGTTCCGTTATATCCTCAAACTGGCTTACAAAGTAAACAGGGCCGCCCTTTTTATTGATTACGGTTGCTAAGTTGATGGATACCCACACAACGGTGCCGTCTTTACAAATATATCTTTTCTCCACCCGGTAAGCCTCATTTTTACGCATTGCCGAATTATCCATGGCTTCAAGGTGAACACCCTGGTCGTCCGGGTGGGTGAGGCTATTGAACGACATGGAAAGCAGCTCGTGTTCCCGGTATCCTACCATGTCGCACAGGCGTTTATTTACTTTAAGCCATTGCCCCTGCAACGAAACCAGGGCCATCCCCATGGCCGAATGTTCAAACGCGGTCCGGAATTTCGATTCACTTTCTCTTAATTTCTCCAATAGTTTCCGCAAACTGGCCGAACGTTCTTCCACGCGTTTTTCCAGTTCCTCATTCATCACTTTTATTTCCTCTTCCGCGTCCTGGCGCTGCGTATCGAATTTGTTTAGCCAATTGGCGGTGTGCCCTATCAGCGCCAGGCCAAAACCTATAAAACAAATAACAAGCAGCGATATACCGGTTTGCTCGGAAAATAACCGGTACCTGATCGCTTCAATCCTGATTGCGCCAAATGCTATTACAATAAAAATCAGCAGCAGGACAACCTTACGGGCCATGGCATTCCCAACCAGCCTGCCCGTAAACCAGGGGGTTATGCCTAAGGTGGGGTGCAGCAACGACGCGATAACCGAAAGGAAAAAAAACAGGATTGCGGAATGTACCGCCATGGCGCCTACCAGGGAGAGATTGTAAAATAACGATAACCCGTATAGGTAGCCAACTATTGACATTGCCGACATGGCCGTAATGGCATGCAGCAAATATTGGGATACGGTATGAAGCGACTTGCTTTTAGAGCAAAAACCGAAAAACGAAAGTCCGAACACGACAAAACATGCCGCGGTATTGGGCGCCATCCGACCGGGGAACGGATATTTAATGGCGATTGAAGCGGTGTCGGTAATAAATAATTGATCAAGTGCCGTGTTAAAATGAAAAAGGTACGCTGCTAACGATATCGCGCCGATCAGGATAATCGCAGATGACAATAACAGGAAAGCTAAGGTGTTGTATTTTTTTAATGGAAACTGGGTAAGCAGCAATGCCGCGCCCAGTAGCATAAAACAAATAGCGGCATTGAATTTCATGGCGACAAAGCCCGGAAATACTGTTTGTAAGCACGAAATATTAAATTCCCAGCCAATGATTACCAACATGCCCGTTACCAGGCTGGATAAGCTTACAACAGTAACCGCAGTTACCTTACGTGGAGGCGCCATAGTGAAAGTTTATACCATTTAAGGTTGTTGCGGGTATGCCTATACTACGGTAAGGTTAATAATTTCCCGGGGTCGCTGTTTTGGTTGGGGATAAATGGCTGGGGTGAAACTTTTTTGGAAATTTGCCGGATTGGATGTGGTAATAAAAATTACCGTGTTGCTCCTCATGATATTTAAGGTAATGAAATGTAATTGTTTAGCTAAAGGTACAACTTATTCCGATTGGTTGTATAAGGTATTTTAGGGGCGATGACTGCATCGTATACTACGCGGTTCCGGGGCGGCACGTGTAGGTTTCCTTAACTAAACGCCGTCATTTTTGAATAAATGCCCAGTTTTGAGTTGTCCGGTTAGCTATCGGGAATCGTTAATCCCGGGTTAAAAAAACGCAAACTTGAATTTAGATTCAACACTGCGGTCTTGCGTGCTTCGGCTCATAAACACCAAGCTTCCCTCCTCCCGGCAAAGTAAGGTGGGTGATCAATCCCCAGCGCTGCGTGTCAATGGCGCTGCAGGTAACGTCTTGGGCTGCCATCTCTTTAACAAAGGCTTCAATATCGTCGCAGAGCAGGTACAATTCCTGCAAGCCATTTTCAGCAGCGGGATGAACCGCAATTTCCGATGGCGGCAAACCAAAAATAAGCCAGCCGCGACCGACATCTACATTGGGGAATTTTAGGACGTCCTTAAAAAAGGCGTTATCAGCCTCAGCATTGGAGCTGTAAATGATGGAATGCGCGCCGGTGATCATGGTGTTTGATTTTATTGTTGACAGAAGCTATCCAAAGCTATAAAATGTTTGTGCCGCCTTATTTTTAAACTTTATTTTGATACGCTTTTTCTGCAAATGCTTTAAAATGCTCCAGCCATTCCTGGTTTCGTTTCTTCATCATGCCGGGCATCAAAAATGCCATTAAGCCTGGCAAAAAACCTTTAGTTTTCATATCGCCCACACCGGTGGTATAGCGCGTGGCATTACCGGGCAAGGCGGTAAAAATATTGATCATGGTGTTCGAGCCGTGTTTATGTTCGTACAACCCCGTGATCTCCGCAGGCGGGTTCATCACCCGGATGGTCTCGGTCAGTTCAATTTTATGCCGGCCGTTTATATATTTTACAATGGATACTGCACCCGCCGTGCGGGGCTTACCGCTAATGGTTTCATAACTTACAAAACCACTTTGCCAGTCTTTATAACGGCTTGGGTCGTTAAATAAAGCTACTGCCGTGTCAACGGGTACGTTAATGTCGATGCTTGCTTCAAATTTCATGGTGTTTATTTTTTAAGTTTTGCGCCCAGCCAGCCGCAGGGTAACGGCAATAGGTTTAACAATATTGGGAACCAGTGCGGCGCAGTATTCCACATCATCACCGTACCTGAAATGTTTATTAACACGCCTAAACAGCCCAATATCATGGCGTGCAGCATCGGCCGTGATGGCGCCAGCCTGGCGGTAAGGCAGGCCCCGCCTGTTATAAAAAAGGCGCGGCAAATAATCGCGATGCCAATAATGTAGCCGGGGTTGCTGTCGAAATGATCAGGCGTCAACAGGCCGGCCTTCTCCAATACCGTATCGAACCCGGCTGTCAGGATAAAAATGGCGACAAACCCGGCAAGTACCGCCAAAATGCTTTTAAGGGTTTTGTTCATGTTTTGGTTTTTATCGTTCGGTGGATTACGAAAACTCTCACCCACGTCCTCACGGTAGCGGGGACTTTAAAAAAACCGCAGCCGAAGCTAAAGTCTCCCCTACCGGGGCAGATTTAGAGGGGGCTGAGTCTTGGGATTTCCTTAACTCAATGACCTGTATTGCATTTCTGCAAGCTATCATCACTCCGATTTGCACAACCCAAAGAAATTACCCGAATCGTCAATAAACATTGCTTCGGGCTTTCCGCCGCCCACGGTGGGAGCTTTTATAAATTCAACACCTTTGGCTTTAAGTTCTTCGTAAGTGGCAAATACGTCCTTACATTCAAAAACGCCAAAACCAAATGCCCGTGCCTTTATCAGCTCCGCTAATTTTGCCGAGGTGTCGGGTTTAAACATCATTTCCTGGTCAACAGGGATCAGGGTAATTTCGATATCCTGCCCCGGCGGCGATACGGTAAGCCACAAGCCCTTATCCCCCACTGGTACGTTCATTTTCACCTCGAAGCCAAGTTTATTTTCATAAAAATCCTTTGCGCTGTGCACATCCAGCACAAAAAAACTCACGTGCGATAATTTGCTGATCATAAAAGCCTTTTTTACAAATGTATAAAGCCGCAATAACAAATCCCTTGTCGGAAATTGCTATTTATCCCAATGCATATAAGTAACAAAACAGGCCGGTATGTGGCTCAAAGGATTGGCGGTGATAGCTGCATTCAGTTGCCTGGCCTCATGCGCATATTTGGAGGGCGCGATGTTAACATGCCTTTTAAACAATTTATTAAACGAACTAAGGCTAACAAAGCCCAATGCGCAACAGGCGCCCGTAATCGATGCGCCGTTTTGCAGCAGGGTTTTTGCTTTCCGAATTTTAAGTTGTGTAAGGTATTGGTGCGGCGTTATAAAATAGGTTTGTTTAAATAAGCGCAGGAAATGATACTTTGAAAAACAAGCCTCCGCGGAAATTTTATCAATATCTATATCCTCGGCATAATGTGCGTCAATAAAAAGCTTGGCGTCAACTATGCGGGTATACAGGTAACTTTTCGGGTACGGCTCCTTCATTCGGCGCAGGATGTTGTTGTTCTGGCATCTAAAGTAACAATTACCCGAAAGAAAAACTAAATTATGGGGCCGGTTATAATTTATACCGCCTGGATTACAAACAGCCGCGCCCGGAAGAATATTTATATCGTACAAGGGGGGCCAAATGATATTTTGTGCCAACCCCTATGTTTATGAAGAAAGCAGCGCTGTTGAAGGGCAATATAGTTATCACAAAACGCGCAATAGCCTAAAGTTAATTTTTAACTGTTTAATAAAAACGCAATTTCATCAACGGTATGAAATGGCGTTTATATTTTAGGAGCGGTTAAATTTGTGTTACCTGCCCTGTAAGCAGGTTAACCAGGTAACTTTGACTTGAACCGTTTGAAAGTTCCAGGGTAAGCTTAGCCATGTGATTTCCTAAATAAACCAGTGTGCCCGATTGCATTGTAACTTCATTATCCGGCCAGCCCGCTTGTTGCTGGTCGATAGTGATATTTAAAAGTGCAGTACCCGATGTAATATCGGCGGTACCACTTGAAAGATCAACCGTAAGCCCCTGCAATTTATAGCCGATATAGACATTCTTATAGCCGGTGGTCAAAGCGTTTTTTGTCAGCGAAAATAAGTAGCCATTCATAGATACGAGCTTATAGGTTTGGTCGAGCGCCTGCACGTGGTAATCCTGCGCGGTGGTGAATGAATCAGAAAATAACGGGCCGGTCTCGGTATTTATCAAACTATCATGAACGGCATAGCCGTCTGGATTGCCCGTGCTGCAGGTGTAAACAAATTTAAAATTACCGAAGAATGTTTTGGCCGTATCGCCAGCAGTTGCGGTGGTATTATAGGTGGTATCAATGCTGAAGCCGCAAAGTGCATTTACGCTAAATAATGCCGGCCCCGTGTGGCTTGCCGAAATATGCGCCGGCGCCTTTATGCCGTCGTTTATATTTGTACCGCCGTATTTGCCGCTTATAGATTGCTGAAGGGTAAATACGATCTGCTTGCTTAAAGCCGCATAGTCAATCGGGTTTTTGTTAACCGGTTTGTCCGTGGTTTTTTTACACGATACATAGCAACACACCACCGCAAACAGCAACAGCACGCAGGTAAATCTTAGTTTCATTGTGTATTTAATTTATACGTTGAATTTTTTGTTTGGGGTGATAAGAATTTGTCGTTTAAATATAATTCAACCCCTTTATTTTGCCAAATTGGAAGCTTATTTGAGGTTTTATTTTCGTTAAACGAAAAACAAGCTACAATAGGGTTAATCAAAGCCAGCTTCGCACGAAAGTTAGGCGCTGAAAAGGGCCTGCATTGGCGTGCGCCCGGCCCTCTCCTGCCCCACTTACCGTTAATATGCCCGATGGACGTTAGTGGTTATCCGCCTTTTGTTAAAACCAAAATATGTGCTCAAAAAACAATTTCATAGTTGAGCTGGCCGCCCGTTAAAAAATCCCTGGTTCCGGAAGAAACAGGGATTTGAAAGACACTTATACTTTTGAAACAATTTTTTAATGCTTATCGGTGAAACCATCGTCAACCAATAATTCCGTCCTGTTGCCTTTCATTTTTTTTGAGTTTATAATATTAAAACCCATACATACCACCCGAAACGGAAATTTGCTCACCCGTAATCCAAGCTGCATCATCAGAAGCAAGAAATACGGCAGCTTTCGCAATATCGCCGGGCTGGCCTCTGCGACCAAGCGGCGTATTGGCAATAAACATCTTTTCATACTCACTGCCGGCGGTGACACCCGCACTGGTTGCACCTTCCGTTTCTGTAGCGCCCGGCAAAATTGAATTGATACGAACGTTTTTAGCACCCAGTTCTTTCGACAGAGAAATCGTTATGGCATCTAATGCTGCTTTACTTGCAGAGTACAGCGAGGCCCCCGGAAGCGGCATTTTGCTTGCACCCGAACTGATATTGATGATATTGCCGCCCTTATTACCAAATAGTTTCAAAGCTGATTGTATAGTAAGTATAGGGCCAAGTACATTGACATTAAAGCTATTATGAAAAGTTTCTGCCGATATCCCTTCAATAGGTGCATATCCCTGGTAAACCGCGTTGTTTACCAAAATATCCAAGGTGCCGAATGCCTTTTCTGTTTCTTCAAAAAGCCTGGCCACATCGGCTTCATTAGATACATCGGCCTGCACCGCAATGGCTATGCCTCCATTGTCGGTTATTTCTTTTACTACGCTATCTGCGCCTTCTTTGCTTGAAGCATAATTCAACACTACCTTTGCGCCCGCTGCCGCAAAGTGTTTTGCGATGGCTGCACCTATTCCTTTTGAAGCACCGGTAACTACCGCTACTTTGTTTTTTAATTTACTCATGAGCTCTATTATTTAAGATTTTCCATTAATAGTCATTACTTGAACTTAACCAGGTCCTGAAAGATCAGTTGACCCCAGGTATTTCCATGCGCCTGTACCAGCAGTCCGCCTGCTGAAAGCCCGCCCAATTTGACTGGTGCAAAACCAAGCTTTTCCGCAAGAACACTAATCTCTGCTGCTGCACCCTCATCGTCGCTTGCCAGGAACACGACCCTTTTGCCCCCATGTACGGCCGGATCTTGCTCAAGAATGGCAGCCCCTACATGGTTGAATCCCTTAACCAATTTTCCACCCGTGAAGGCTTTCATTACGAACCTGGCCGACGGCAGTCCTTCCATTTGCTCAGGTGGTACGCCGTATGCATTCGTAACATCCACGATGGTCTTCCCCTGCCAGTTGGGTAGCGCCCTTGCTACATCCGGGTGCGATTCAAAACGCACAGCCAAAAAGATGATGTCCGCCTTGACGGCTTCCGCCAGTGTCGTGGCATTAATCCCAATTCCTATCGCGGCGGCCTCGGATGCAAAGCTTTCCGCGTCGCGTGTGGTGGCAACGGATACTTCGATGCCTTTACGGGCGAACGCCTTTGCCAGGGCCTTGCCAATTTTGCCAAAGCCGATAATTGCATAGCTTGCTGCTTTGTTTTCTGAATTACTCATTTTGAAAATTTTTAATTTTTATTTGGACAAATAGGTCATGCCACCATCAACAAGAAGTTCAGCACCCAACATAAACGAAGAATCATCAGAGGCCAGGAAAACGGCTGTTTTGCCTATGTCGGCCGGTTGGCCTATCCTGCCTGTCGGCATTACACTTGCAAAGTGTGTTTTTACCGCTTCAATTTGTTCTGCGGGAACAAACTTTTCAAATGCCGGTGTATCTGTTGTCCCTGGCGTGATCACATTTGCCCTGATGTTTCTATCCAAAAGGTCGCTTGAAAATGCTTTTGCCAAATAGATGACCGCCGCTTTTGCTGCGCCATAAAGCGTGAAATTCGCGTAGGCCCTATGTGCCGCATTTGAACCGATCAGAATAATAGAACCACCATCATTCATATAAGGGAGTGCTTTTTGAACCGTGAAATAAACGCTTTTCAGGTTTAGGTCAATTGCCTTGTCAAAGTCGGCTTCGCCGGTAGTTGCCACGGTCCCCACTGCTCCACCACCCGCATTGGCTACGATAACGTCTATTTTACCAAATTTTTCAGCTGTTGCTTTAAACATTCGTTCCAGGTCGGCAAGGTTGGTCACATCGGCATTAATGGCTATAAAATTATCGCCAAGCCGGGCCACGGCACTATTTAACGTTTCCTGGTTTCTGCCGACAATGGCGCCGACTGCGCCTGCGTTTTTAAATGCTTCAGCAATACCAAACCCGATGCCACTGTTGCCGCCCGTAATCACCGCAACTTTATTTTTCAATCTGCTCATTTTTAAATATTTTTAAATTTGTTTCGCAAAGTTACCATCAATAGTTTATATTTGTAACTAACATTGGTTTATTCTGGTTACTGCGAGGTAACTACAAATTTTTAAAATATGAGAGACGAGCGATTTTGCGCTTCCAATTGCCCTTTTACGAGAGCGATCGGCACTATTGGTAATAAATGGAAACCGATCATCATTAATGTTATCGGCGCCCGTACCGTTCGTTTTGGTCAGCTGGATTCCATTATACCGCTCATTTCAAGGAAAGTACTGACCGAACAACTCAAAGAGCTGGAAGAAGACGGACTATTGGAAAGATTGGCCTATAAGGAACTACCGCCAAGGGTAGAATATAAGTTATCTGAAAAAGGTTTGGCTTTTTTACCAATCCTGGAAAGCATCAAAGCATGGAATTGCAAATATGAAGTAGCTTTAACACCCAAAGCGACTGATCGGGTAACTTATGCCCAATAAAAAATGCGCAGGAAACAACTGACACATTAAGGCTTATGAGATTCTTAAATAAAATGAGTGTAAGGATTGTCATAAGCCTGATTGCCGGCGGTGTCATAAATGAGGAATTATCTCTTTCGCCAACTCCGGTAGCGCGCTTTACCGGCGTAAACGATCCTCTTTTTACGCTCATTTATGCCTCGATCATTTACTTGTTATTAACCGGGATTGTAAAGGGATCGCAAAAGAAACCGCAGCTACAACAATTAAACCAATATATTTTAGAACCCGAAGTACCTGGCGAGTTAGGTGAAAAAACGATACTTGATACTTCCGTCCATCCCCCAATTGTAAGCCATTTACAGTTGATTTTTAAAGGATGGATGGGCGATGATTTATTAGAAAATTTCCCCGTGTTTTTAGTGACGAAAAGATTGGGCAATGAATTGGAAAAAAGTAACCTGACCGGCTTTGAATTACGGGAATGTACGGTTGAAAGTTCGGAGGAATTCGAAGTTTTTAACCCAGCAATAAAATTGCCTGAACTTTCCTGGTTGCACATCACCGGAACAAAAGACACGTCAGATTTCCATATCAACCATAAAAACCAATTGACCGCCTCCGAAAATGCTTATGTTTTGCTAACCAGGTTCAATTTAAAATACTGCAACATTGTAAAGGAAAACAGGTTCCGCTGATAGACAGCAAGCTATGCTTTTGCATTGCCCGGTTTACTGGCGTAAATTTAAACTGTTAATTGAATTAATTTTGCTGAGCCGTTAATACCCTGTCGTCAGACGCCTGAACTGGGGCAACAGCACTCAGCGCTCATGGCCTTTGCGCGGCGTTCTCGCGCAAGAGCTGGGGGGGCCACGAAAACTCAACGATAGTGATCGTAGCACGGCATTTTTGCGCCGGGTTGGGAGGAAAAGATAGCTTTTGTGTTTTGTAAAATTGCTTTAAAAAATAAAATTCGCATCTTTGCAAGGCTAAAAAGTTTATCGCTTACATATCTCATCCCATGATGGGTGTTGCCAGTACTGGCACGGGGGCGAACAGATTTTTTAGCTTTTTTATTGAGCGTCATCTTCGTACAAATTCAGCAGTGTTTCAAATTTGTCTTTTAAAGCATTAAAGTATCTGGGCTCATTTTTTTGCAACTTACGCTGAACAGCCCAAATCAAATAATCAATTATGCTTAACTCGGGCATTTCTTTTGCCTGCACAATTTCCAAATTATAATTTATTTCAACGTTTTCGGCCATTAACGCTTTAGCAACTGCTTTTTCAAAATAGTGCAGCGTATCATTTCCTCTTTGTGACAGATATAAATTATAAAAAACAGCATCGCTTGTTAATCTGCCACGCATTAAATGATGCAAAACATCAAAATAAAATTCAGTCGGATTATTATTATGTTTTTTGTTAAAAATTGTCAAATGTTTTTTTGCAATAACGATATGCGCTTTAAAACCGGATAGATCACGTAACATTTCAAAAAACTTCGCCCTTACTTCAGGATGGTCGCCTCGCGCATGTACGAACCAATTTTTGTTTGATATAATAGAAGGGATTGAATTGTACATCGGATCGGCTTTGATATCGTTTATAAACTCCAAAACGGCCCTCCGCAATTTTATTCTATCCGGAGTTTCAATCAATCCAATAATTAAATAGGGTTGGAAACCTTCCTCACCCAATAAAAGTTTTTTACGATTGCCATAAAAAACAGGATCGCCGCTTTCATCAATGAAGATATAACTTTTAGGTAAAGCTTTAGGGTCAATATTTGATTTATCCCCCATGTGATAAATGTTTACTGCTCAAGTGTCAAAGCTCCTAAAGTACTTTATTTTCGGTGAAAACAAAAGATAGATGCTCTAATTCGCCTTTCGCGGCATTTCTTACGGTAGGCGGGTAAACACGTCGATCCAGTCGACAACGGTTAAGGTGACAAAGTAAAGTTCGTCGGTTGAGGCATTTCGTGACATGGAATAAATGTCAGCAAATATTTTTTTATCCTGCAAACGGGGGATATAAGCGTGGACGCTTACAATTGTTTGGGTTCAAGCGTGGACGCTTGAACCGGCGGGTGCTAACACCTTTTTGGCGCTTTTACATAACTAAATGATTTACAATTATTTAATAACCTAACATTTTTGAATATGTTAAGTTGTGTTAACCCATTTTGACTTTAAATCCACGCTGACCGGTGGTTGAGCAAGCGGCCAAAGATCACTCCGCTTTGTCATATTGAATCATTCTATCCGGATCGAGATATTTTTGAACACCTTCCGACATGACTCCAAGTTGTTTAAAATTTCCTTTTGCTTCGGATAAGGTCATTTGATTGGCGCCACTAATTTTATGCAATTCGCGAATATCATCTTCCCAAAAACAAACGGGGCAAATCTCCCATCCAATCCCTTCCAAGGTTTTATAGCCACAACATAAACAAGCTATTAATTTTGGACCGTCGCCCTTTACCGTAATAGATTGAGCAAGTTGGTTGGTTAGAAATGCCTGCAGGTAGCTATTTGTAAAATAGCTGAATTTATTTTCTATATATTTCCTCGCATGATAATTTGCAGTCTCAGGAGTAACATCAGTTATTTCCTGTGAAATTTCCGCTAAAGCATTTTCAATTTTAATTTTTCTCTCGTCCGGATCAAAGCTGAGAAATTTCAAAAAAGATGACAGCGTAATCGCTTCTTTTCTTTGCAACATCATGTTTAATTATTTCAATAATTCCTACTCCAGCAACAACCCTTCCCCTTCATCATCCCCCAACTCCAATCGTATCAAATCGGCGCCGGCGATGCCCACTATCGAGCCCTTAATATGCGTAGCATTTAACAGCACTTTGTCCAGCTGTTTTTCCCTGGCCTTCCACATTTTTTCCATGGCGGTGCGCTCTACGGTGATGGAATGCCGCATACTTATATAACCTTCCTGTATGGCTTTCCATTGTTCGCCAAACTCGTTGCTTACCAGGTAATCGTATAGCAGGTGCATTTTGTCGCCTTTGTTGTCCTGGGCTTTGGCCAGGCTGGCCAGTTTGATAATGCCGTCGCGTAAAACGTAGGCTACGGCTTTTACCTCGTCAAAGCTGCATATCCACACGCCGTCCTTTTCGCCAAAACAATCCATCCCTTTGGGGTAGCATTGCGAAACGATGACGGCCACATCCACGCCGATGGCCCGCATGTCCTTTTTCAACTTGTCTATCCAGTCGCCGCCGAAATCCTTGGTGCGTTTGCTTTCATAAATAATGCGGCCGCACTCCTGCCCGAAGGTATTGCGCACGGTTTGCACACAATCCGCCCCGCGCACGCCCTTACCCACCTCGCTGATCAGGTCAAACGGAAAGTAATCGCGCAACAGCTCTTCCAGTATCAATTCCTGCGCTTCGCCCTGCAATTGCATCGAGCCTTGCTCGGCTTTGCGTTTCATTTCGTCAACCAGCTTTTTTTGGTCATCCAGCTGTTTTTCCAGCTCCCTCTGTTTTAGCTGGTAATCAGTATCCTTTAGCTTAAAGCGCTCCGCCTCCTGCGTCCTGATTTGCTCTGTCAACTCATTTCGCTGCTCCTGCAATTTCCGCTGTACAGATAATTCCAGTTCTTCCTCCCGTTGCTTCAGCGCATTTTCCTTTTGCATAAACTCCAGCTCTTTTTGCCGGGCGGTTTTCAGCTTCTCGTCCGATTCATTTTTGGCGTTTTGCAAAAGCTGCAACTGGTTTTCATAATCGGACCCAATGCTTTTTCGCAGGGATTGTTCGATGATGGCCTGCAGCTGTTTTTTCTCTTCGGTAAGCCGCTGCTCAAATTGCAAAGCCTGCTGGCGTTCCTTTGCAGTGAATTCAACTTCTTTCCGCCGGTATTCTTCCTCCTTCTGCTGGGTATATTCCTGCATTTTCACGCGGAGGTCTTTTTTATATTCTTCGGCCATCACTTCCTCAATCGGAAATCCAAAACCACAATTGGGGCACTTAACTTCTGCCATATTTACAAAGGGAATAAAGGGTGTTTTAATGTTGGTGTAAAGGTAAGCATTGGCAACACCCAAATCATAAGTATATGATCATTTGGGGTCCGGTACGCAAAATATTGCGCCTCTGCGGCCAGCCGAAGGCAAAAAATCCCTTTTTTACGCGTTCATCTCCTGAACAAAAATGAACGGTTTTTTAAATAAACAGAAATTTTTCGATGCCATTTCGTACCAGTTTCGTACCCGTTTTGAAGGTACTTTAACAGTGTTTCGATGGCGTTTTGAACCCTGTTTGGCGGGTGATTTTTTACCACTAAGCTCACGAAGCGACACAAAGCCTGCCGCTTCAAAATATTGTTGACAAGTCACTTTGTTTAAAGGCATAAATGATGTGTTACGCATTTAGGCCGGGTACCAATCCTTGTGTCCCTTGTGCGCTTTGTGATTTATTAATTTGGCTTCAAGTATTTATCCAGGCTTAAAAATGAACGTTTTTTAGGCAATTTTCAATTGAAGTGAGAAGTTTATGCAAATCCCTTAATTTATTTATTGTCAATTAATTAACACGACTTCCTTAAAGTTAAAAATGGGTCAAAATGTTTAAAAATGAACACTGTAAACCTATTTCAGGATCAAATTGCTAAAAAGCAAGCCTTTTTGGCTCAATCCGGCTAAAAAAAGCCAGAGTCCGGTGTTCAAAAGTGTTCAAAAATGAACGCTTTTACCCCTTTTTTAGTTAAAGTAATACTTTATCAAATTCACATAGTGTATTTATTATCAAAGTATTAAATGCGTTTACTTAAAGTGAAAAAATTGTGGGGTGTTCAAAAATGAACACTTGCATTGTCGGGCCGCGAATCAAGCGTTAAAAGCCAAAAAAAGGCTTTTTTATCTTGATGTCTCGCTCTTCACTATTCGTTCTTCCTTCCCGGTCCTACCCCAGATTTCCTTTTTTCAGTTCACTCAAAGCATGGTTCACCGCCCTGGCCGTTAGCGCCATAAAGGTGATGGAAGGGTTTTGAACGCCGGTGCTGGTCATGCAGGCGCCGTCGGTCACAAACACGTTGGGGCAGTTGTGGAACTGGTTCCAGCCGTTTAGCATCGAGGTTTTTGGGTCCTTGCCCATGCGTACACCGCCAACTTCATGGATGTCAAGGCCCGGCGGCCAGTGGTTATCGTAAGGTGTAATGTTTTTACAGCCTGCCTTTTCCAGCATTTCGGAGCCGGTTTGCAGGAAGTCGTTCATCGATTTAACATCATTATCGTCATAATCTACCGAAACGTTTAGCAACGGCACGCCCCAGTCGTCCTTTTTTTCCTTATCCAGCCAAACCAGGTTGGTTTCCTTTGGCAGGGTTTCGCCCTGCATCATCATGTAAATGTCCCAGCCGCCGGCTTCTGTAAGCCCGTCCTTATAGGCTCCGCCGACTTCAGGATTTATATTGCCGAAGCCGCCAGGTGACCTTGTAGCGCTATAAAACACCATGTAGCCGCGTTTAAAGTCCATTTCCTGCTTATACACATTGCGGAAATTAGGCATCATCACGGCGCAGGGCCGGCGACCATAGTAGTAACTGTCGAGATAGCCGTCGAAGGTTGCAGAGATATTACCGCGATAGTTTTGAAAGGCTATGAATTTACCCAGCAGGCCGTTATCATTCCCAAAACCGTTGGGGAACCTTGATGAAGTACTGTTGAGCAGGATAAGATTGGTGTTGAGGCAGGCTGCATTCACAAAAATGATCTTCGCGTAGTACTCGGTTGTCTGTTTGGTGTGCGCGTCGATCACCCTTACCCCTGTTGCCTTTCCTTTTTTGTCATCATAAATAATGGAATGAACGACAGAATTTGGCAAAATAGTAAGGTTGCCGGTTTTATTAGCCGTGGGCAAAGTTGCCGAATTTGAGCTAAAGTAGCCGCCAAACGGGCAGCCGCGCTGGCACAGGTTGCGCGCCTGGCATTGGCCGCGGCCCTGGTCCAAATGTATCTGTTTGGGTTTGGTAAGGTGCGCGCAGCGGCCTATAATCACGCTGCGATCTTTATAATTGTCAACAATCCTCTGCCGGATCACTTTTTCCACCTCATTCATTTCCCATGGTGGTAAAAACTCGCCGTCGGGCAGGGTTTCCAGGCCGTCCCGGTTGCCCGAGATACCTGCAAAAAGCTCCACATGGCTGTACCAGGGCGCAATATCGTCATACCGGATTGGCCAGTCCACCGCGTAATTATCGCGTGCCGGGCCCTCAAAATCAAATTTGCTCCAGCGCTGGGTCTGCCGGGCCCACAGCAGGGATTTGCCGCCTACCTGGTACCCGCGTATCCAGTCGAATGGTTTTTGCTGGACGTATGGATGTTCCTTATCCTTTACAAAAAAGTGATGGGTGCTTTCGTCAAAGGCGTAGCACTTGCTTACTACCGGGTTATCCTCCTGTATTTTTAAGGTGTTCTCCCCGTGGTGCTTGAATTCCCACGGGTTTTTGGTTGCGGTGGGGTAATCTTTCAGGTGCTCCACTTTTTTGCCGCGTTCTAAAACGAGGGTTTTCAGACCGCCTTCGCAAAGTTCCTTGGCAGCCCATCCCCCGCTGATGCCTGAACCGATAACAATGGCATCGTAGGTATGGTCTTGATTGGGGGTATAATTAAATTCTCCGGTTAGCATAGCTGTTTAATTGGTTTTTAAAGGTAACGATTTGTGGGATTAGTTGTAATAAGTTGTAAAGGTTGTAATCTGTTGTAAGAGTTGTAAAGGTGGAATTGTTAAAAAGTTCCCGGGTTGACAGACGGGTTAATGACGGCCGCATTTCATATATTTGCGGAATATGCTTCAAATCAGCGAACTATATATCTACCCTATTAAATCGTTGCCGGGAATTTCCCTTACGCAGGCGCTTGTAACCGAGCGCGGTTTTGAGCATGACAGGCGCTGGATGCTGGTGGATGCAAACAATATTTTTATTTCGCAAAGGGAAGCGCCCGAGATGACGCAATTGCCGCTGTCGCTTGAGCATGACGGCATTAGGGTGACTGACAAACGAAATGGTGATTCGATCCTGGTTCCTTTCAAAACAAATTATTTGAAAGAAAAAGGAGATGTTGAGGTAGTTGTTTGGGACGATACCTGTGCCGCAGAATATGTGAGTGATGAAGCAGACGCCTGGTTTTCGAAGACGCTGGGCTTCAATTGCCGCCTGGTTCACATGCACGAAGATAGCCGGAGGATTGTCGATCAGAAATATGCGCCGGGTGACAACATCACATCATTCTCGGATGCTTATCCCTTTTTGGTGATCGGGCAAGCGTCGCTTGATGATCTGAATAGCCGGCTTGCCGGCGCCCTGCCCATGAACAGGTTCAGGCCGAACCTCGTTTTTACCGGGGGCAGTCCATATGAAGAGGATATAATGGCACACTTTACCGTGGGGTCGATGGATTTTTTTGGCGTGAAGCTATGCGCCCGCTGTCCTATTCCAACCATCGATCAAATTACCGGCCTACGTGGCAAGGAGCCTTTAAAAACGTTCGCAAAATATCGCCAGCGGGATAATAAAGTGTATTTCGGTCAAAATTTGATACATCGTGGTAATGGTATCATTAGTGTGGGTGATGAGTTGTTATTAAAGAAACGACACACCGATGCGCGATTCATCATTAACATCCTAAACCCAAAGGTTACCGAAATTGACAAAACATTGGTATAATTGTATTTAGTTATAAAGATGAGATTAAAGTGGGTGCGAAGGAAAATCTTTAATAACTAACCCGCCAATTGATCAATGACCTGACAAAATGTTATCTAAAAAAACAAAATATGCCATTAAGGCCCTGGTACTCCTGGGCAAAAATATGGACCAGCCGCCCATGCAGATACAAAAAATTGCAGAGGAGGAACGTATCCCTAAAAAATTCCTGGAACAGATATTACTCGACCTGCGTAATGCGGGCTATCTGTATAGCAAAAAAGGCGCAGGCGGTGGTTATAGTCTAAACAAGGATCCAAAGGAGATTTTCTTAGTACACATTATGCGCATCACCGGCGGCCCTATCGCCATGGTACCTTGCGCAAGTCTCAATTTTTTTCACAAATGCGAAGAATGCCAACAGGAAACTACCTGCGGTATTCGCGATGTTTTTATCAAAGTTCGGGATGCTACACTTAAAATTTTGACAGAAACCAGCATCGCCGATATAATCGCAACCGAGAGTCATTTGGTAATGAACTTGTAGTTGAGCCTTTTCGGCTTAAGCGCTGAAGCCTTTTCCGAAATTTTCCGGCTAATAGAAACCTGGTTTCACTTGTATGGCGTGAGGCTAATTGTAATTAAAAGGTAAAATCCCGGTTTTTTAAATTAAATACGACAAATTCGGTATACTATGTATATATTTGTTGCATTGAAAATGGAGCATAGAATTTTAAATATGACCAAAGCCATGATGTGTTGCTGCGTAGATTGCAACAGGTGAGGGTTTTGCACAGTTAATAATAATAAGTTCAAGCCTCTTTGCCTCAACCCAAAGGGGTTTTTTTATAACACAAAAAACTAAAACCAACCTATGCAAAGCTTCAGAACGGAACTGGAGAATCCGATAGTTGAAAAAGACATTATCGACCTGGAACAAAAGATCAGGGCTTTTCGCGAAGGGAAGATCCATGATGAAAAATTCAGGAGTCTGCGCCTTGCCAGGGGCGTTTACGGGCAAAGGCAACCCGGTGTGCAGATGGTGCGCATAAAGCTGCCATTCGGTAAGATCAGTTTTAAACAATTATTGCGTATTGCCGATATTGCAGATGAATATGCCAGCGGCAACCTTCATTTAACTACACGCCAGGATATTCAGATTCATTACGTGAGCCTGGATCGCACACCACAACTTTGGGCGGAGCTGGAGCAGGATGATATTACCCTTCGCGAAGCCTGCGGCAATACCGTCAGAAACGTTACCTCCTCGCCTGCTGCCGGCATCGATCCGGACGAGCCGTTTGATGTGTCGCCATATGCACAGGCAGTGTTTGAATATTTTTTACGTAACCCCATTTGCCAGGAGATGGGCCGAAAATTTAAAATTGCCTTTTCATCAAGCGAAAAAGATACGGCTTTCACCTATATCCATGATGTGGGTTTGATCCCTAAAATAAATGACAAAGGCGAACGCGGCTTTAAAGTGATGCTCGCCGGCGGACTTGGTGCGCAGCCATTCCTTGCAGCCATTACTGAAGAGTTTTTGCCGGAAGATCAATTGATTCCATATATTGAAGCGATAATTCGGGTTTTCGACCGCCACGGCGAAAGAAACAACCGTAACAAGGCCCGCTTGAAATATTTAGTGCAAAAGATTGGTCTCGCGGAGGTTTTGGCCTTAGCTGAAAACGAAAGGAAAGCACTCAAAGTAAAAATTTACCCGATAAACCGGGAAACCGTTCCTGCTCCTGCCCTTCCCGCTGACCGGCTATTGGATGAAGTGACGTTAAGCAACCCGCTTCGTTATGAGCAATGGCTGATCACCAATGTTTTTGAACAAAAGCAAAAAGGATATTACGGCGTTTATGTAAAAGTTCCGGTTGGTGATATTCATACACCTGTTGCACGTAAGCTGGTTGAGGCCATCAGGCCCTATGTAGCTGATGAGATCAGGATTACTCAAACCCAGGGCTTGCTGCTGAAATATGTACGTAAAGAAGCTCTTCCCGCGCTTTACAATGCGCTAACCGAGCTTGATTTGTCTGCTCCGGGCCATGACAGTCCTGCTGACGTGACTACCTGCCCCGGCACTGATACCTGCAACCTGGGTATCTCCAATAGCATGACTTTGTCTAAAGTGCTGGAAGATTTGATCTACAATGAATACGAAGAATTTATTTTCAACCGCGAAATAAAAATAAAGATAAGCGGCTGCATGAACTCCTGCGGACAACATGGGCTGGCACATATCGGCTTTCATGGCAGCTCATTAAAAGCAGGCACGAGGGTGTTGCCCTCGGTTCAGGTACTTTTAGGCGGCGGTACCGTTGGCGACGGCGCAGGCCGCGCAGCCGAGAAGATTATCAAAGTACCCGCAAAACGCGCTACCCATGTTTTAAGGGCGGTTTTGAATGATTATAAAGGTAATTCTATCCAGGAGGAAACTTTCCATGCTTATTACGACAGGCAAGGAAAAGACTACTTCTATCAACTGTTAAAACCGCTGGCCGACCTTAGCACTTTAACTGAAGAAGAATTTGTTGATTGGGGCCACGAGGAAACCTTCGCGACAGCCATTGGCGTAGGCGAATGTGCCGGTGTTGTGATAGACCTGGTTGCAACATTGTTATATGAGGCTGATGAAAAATTCGGATGGGCAAAGGAAGCATTTGCAGACGGTAGATGGGCTGATGCTATTTACCACGCTTACAATACGTTCATCAGCTCTGCAAAAGCATTACTACTGGATAAAAACATTAACAGCAGTACGCAAACAGGTATTATCCGCGAGTTTGACACTCATTATACCACCACCGGCGAGATCAATATCGATGGAAGCTTTAATGACCTTGTGTTGCAAATCAACCAAAACGAGCCTTCCGCGGTGTTTGCTGCGAGCTACATTGCACAAGCTGCTGATTTTTTAAATACCGTAAAAGCAAAGAGAGAGGAATTGGTACAATCATGACAACTGAAAAAAATATTAAAGAACCGCGCATAACGCTGTTAGGCGCCGGACCCGGCGATCCGGAACTGATCACGCTAAAGGGTGTAAAAGCATTGGCTACGGCCGATGTGGTTTTATACGATGCGCTGGTAAATGAAGAATTACTAGCTCACGCTCCGGAAACAGCCGTAAAAGTTTACGTAGGCAAGCGCTCGGGCGATCACACCTATTCGCAGGATGCGGTGAATCAGCTGATGGTCGACTATGCCTTGAATTATGGCCACGTGGTGCGCCTTAAAGGCGGAGATCCTTTTGTGTTCGGTCGTGGTTTTGAGGAATTGGATGTTGCGGCCGCTTATAGTATTCCGGCACTGGTCATCCCTGGAATTTCCAGCTCGATCGGCGTGCCGGGATTGCAAAATATACCGGTGACGCACAGGGGATTGAGCGAAAGCTTTTGGGTAGTAACAGGGACAACCGCCAGTGGTAAAGTATCAAATGACCTGTATGAAGCATCCCGTTCAAAAGCCACCGTTGTAGTGCTGATGGGCATCCATAAGCTGGCCGAAATTGCTGAAATATTTAAAGGCGAAGGCAAAAACAAGTTGCCGGTGGCTGTCATCCAAAGCGGATCAACAAACAAAGAAAAAGTAGCCATAGGTATCGTAGACACGATTGTTGAGATCGTTGAAGAAAGTAAAATCACTTCGCCTGCGCTCCTGGTGTTCGGAGAGGTAGTATCCCTTCACCCAAAATTTCAACCTATCAGGGAGTTTTATGAGACTATCGCTGAAGAATAACGGTTTGGGCAGACAAGCGAATGAAAAACAGCAGGGCAATCCCTTGTTTCCTGTTTTTTTGAAGCTGAATTATTTGCATACCGTGCTGATTGGTGCGGGTAACGTCGGCCTTGAAAAGCTGACTGCGATCCTCGGTAATTGCCACGATGCAAAGGTGACCGTTATTGCTTCTGCTTTTTTGCCTGAAATACATATCCTGGCATCCGAATATAAAGGCGTTGTGGTTAAACAAAAATCCTTTACGGCAAGCGACCTCGACAACGCAAACATCGTTGTAGCTGCTACAAATAATGCTGAATTGAATACCTATATCGTGCAATCGGCCCATGAGCGGCGATTGTTGGTGAATGTGGCGGACAAGCCCGAGCTATGCGATTTTTATTTAGGCGCTATCGTTCAAAAAGGTGACTTGAAGATCGCTATATCAACCAACGGCAAATCGCCTACAGTGGCAAAAAGGCTGAAAGAAGTTCTAAGTGAGGCTTTGCCCGAAGATATTGACACCACTTTGCAGCAGATGAGCGAGCTACGAAATTCCCTGAATGGCGATTTCGCCGAAAAAGTAAAAACGTTAAATAAGATCACTGCCGTGCTGGTTGGTGAGAAAGGAATTCAAAATAAGTCCGAAAGTCAGTAAAGTCCGAAAGAAGCTGCAACTGGCGGATAACTTAAATTTATAAAGAGGAGCGGCCCGTTCATACCGGGCGTACAAATATTTATACCATGTTTGATTTATCAGAAGAATTAAAACAGCAAACCCGGGGATTAAGCCCAATTGAAGGATTAACTTTTCTTGCAGATTCGTTTCCCGGTAAGATCATATTTTCCACAAGTTTTGGCTGGGAAGACCAGGTGGTCACCCATATGATATTTGATAATAACCTGCCGATCAAAGTTTTTACCCTGGAAACCGGCCGCTTATTCCCGGAAACCTATTATGTATGGAACCGTACGATGGAAATTTACGGTCAGCCCATTCATGCTTATTATCCCCGCCAGGACTTGCTGGAACAGATGGTGACCAAAAAAGGCCCAAACAGTTTTTACGAATCCGTTGATAACCGCAAGGAATGCTGCAACATCCGGAAAGTTGAACCTTTAAGGCGTGCACTGGCTGGTAATGATATCTGGATCACAGGAATCCGGGCTGAGCAATCGGCAAACAGGCAGCACATGGATAATGTTGAATGGGACGAAATAAATAACCTCGTCAAATTCCACCCGATCTACCATTGGCATCTTGACGAGGTTAAGGAATATATCAAACTTTACAATATCCCGTACAATACATTACACGACAGAGGGTTTCCCAGTATCGGCTGCGCCCCCTGTACCCGTGCCGTGCAACCGGGCGAAGATTTCAGGGCCGGCCGCTGGTGGTGGGAAGACCAATCCAAAAAAGAGTGCGGCTTACATGAAACTCATGCGGCTAATTTAGAGGAGGTTAGAAATTAGTCCGAAAGTCGGAAAAGTCCGGAAAGTCCGAAAGCCGAAGCATTTGTGTTTATAAATGAAAACGCCGTTATTTGAACCAACGGCGCTTTTTTATTTAAGTCAAGTTTTCTTTCGGACTTTTTAAGTCCGAAAGTCGGAAAAGTCCGGCAAATCCGAAAGCCAAAGCATTTGTCTTTATAAACGAAAACGCCATTACTTGAAACAACGGCGCTTTTTTATTTAAGTCAAGTTTTCTTTCGGACTTTTCCGACTTCCGGACTTTCGGACTTTTTACTGAAACTCCGGCTTCAACTCCGCTTTTTCAGCAGCCCTGAATTTCATCACTTTTGGCACGGAAACACCCTGTATATACCCCTGATCCGGATGCAGGCGATAATAGCCCTGGTGGTATTTCTCTGCCGGGTAAAATATTTTAAAAGGAACCACTTGCGTAACTATCGCGGCTGAATAATGCTTTGAATCGTTGATCTTTTTTATAGTAGCCATTAAAATATCGTGTTCCTCGGGTGTACGGTAAAAGGCTATCGACCGGTAGTCTGTACCTTCGTCAGGCCCCTGGTAATTCAGCTCGGTTGGATTATGCGCAAAAAAGAAGGCGTTAGCAAGCGTTGCAAAGCTGATCACTTTCGGATCATAATATACCTGCACGCATTCGGCATGATTGTTCTTGTCCTCGCGGTTATTGCCCAAATCTTCATAGGTTGGGTTTTTAAGTGTTCCCCCCGAATAACCGGAAATGACTTTATCAACCCCCTTTAGTTCCGACATTGCCTCGCTCATGCTCCAAAAACACCCCCCGCCGAATGTGGCGACAGCTTGGCCGGATTTTGGGGTTGGCAATGTTGCCATGCCTCCATCCTGTCCCAATGCACAGCCTCCAAAAAACAGGCTGCATGCGGCGTATAAAATCAATCGTTTCATTGTTTTTCTTTAAGTTTATAGTCAAATATACGTTAGTTTACGCTCAACGGTTGGTCATGGTTAAGTAAGTTAACCGCGCAAATATCGAGCGTTTTTGAAGGCTTGGTCGAGAAATGCGGGCAATCCTTACAAACTTATTCCCCTTATTTTTTTGTTGGGCGAACTGATTGTTTAACAAGATCGAGGATGGATGTTAAGCCATTGGTTTTGATCTCGAAGGCGGTGCCAAGCAGCATGCCCATTTTGCCGGGTGGGAGGCCCTTTGAGTGCAGCCACTCCAGGTAATACACCGGCAGATCACATATCAACGTGCCTTTGTATTTTCCAAAGGGCATTTTAGTCAATACGAGTTGTTTCAGGATTTCCGGGTCGGGCTGCACGTTTTCCACGGGTTAAAGATAGGGTCTTTTTACCGGATAAAGCCGTGTGGATATCTCGGATAATGTATTTAGCGACGGGCCATTTACGCATTGACATATAAAATCATTGTCGTATCAACACGTTTTTAGCGCATATTCATCACCAGAATTTCAATTCCACCTTTGCTTGCCAATGATGACAATATTTGACCGCTCAGGCGCGAACGTACCTGGTAATGCGCATCAATAATCACGCAAAAGGGTTAACACAACTTAACATATTTCAATGTTAACCATATTATAAATACTTGTTAATCAATTACTTAAAATAACAATTAGCCAACTGCTTAAACACCTGTGTTAACCCATTTCACTGACATAAATTTGTCAGAAAATTAGCCAGACATTATGCTCGCCCGGAGCTTTGTCAGCAGTTAAAAACTCATTTTTTATCCGTTTAGCTACCAGCTTTAACAGCCGTTGCAAAGGCTAAACGTTATTTCAACGGTGAAATGACATAGTTTGGTTTGTTTTTGTCTATTCGGTAAACACGTTTTGGGTAATCAATATCCAAACACAAAACCACTAATCACGTTATAACTTTACCTTTATAAAAAAATAGATGAGAAAACAATTTGAAACAAAACTTAGCGGCACCGACGGCCCGGTTGACGGTATGGTGCACCAGTTAAACGACGATGCAAGCGCATGGGATTTTAAATCTATCGATGGCACGATACATTTGGTCATCGCGCGCGACAGCGAAGGCAACTGGATGAGGGCTGATGGAACTGAACCCTACTTATCCAGTTGGACTGAAGAATTAGTTCGAAAAGTTACCAACTATAGTTAAGCTATTGTGATGGAAAAACGGGAAATCGGAACCTCGGGCATCATGGTGTCCCCATTTACACTCGGCGGCAATGTGTTTGGCTGGACTATTGACGAAAAGCAGTCTTTTGCTGTTTTGGATGCATTTGTTGATGCCGGGCTCGACGTGATCGATACGGCCGATGTCTATTCAACCTGGGGGCCCGGCAACAAAGGCGGCGAATCAGAAACTATTATTGGCGACTGGTTCAAACGTTCAGGTAAAAGGGATAAAATTATAATTGCGACGAAAGTAGGCAAGCCCATGGGCGAAGGAAAAAAAGGGCTTTCGCGAAAATATATTACCCAAGCCGTCGAAGAATCGTTAAGGCGTTTACGCACCGACTATGTCGACCTTTATCAATCACACGAAGACGACATCAACACACCATTATTGGAAACAATGGAAACCTTTACCGACCTGGTAAAACAAGGTAAAGTAAGGGCTATCGGCGCATCGAATTACAGCGGAGCAAGATTACGTGAAGCGTTAAGCATAAGTGCAGAAAACAATTTGGCAAGCTACCAGTGCCTGCAGCCGGAATACAATCTTTATACCCGGGAACAATACGAAAAAGAATTTGAGCCTGTTTGCCGCGAAAAGCGCATTGGTGTAATTAGTTATTATTCGCTGGCGAGCGGCTTTTTAACAGGCAAATACCGGTCGGAAAATGATCAGTCGCAAAGCGTGCGCGGTCAGGGGATGAAAAAATATTTTAACCCGCGCGGGTATAAAATTTTGGCGGCACTTGACAAAGTTGCCGCTGAACATAATGTTACCCAAGCTGCGGTAGCCCTGGCATGGATAATGGCTCGGCCGGGCATCACGGCTCCTATTGCCAGCGCCACAAGTACAAAACAACTACACGAACTGGTAAAATCAACAGAAATACAACTTTCTGGAAATGAGATAGACGCATTGAATGATGCAAGCAAGTATAACACGATTTAATGATTTTATGGATGAACACGATTGATGTGACTTGATATCTTAATAATCCTTTTCATCCATAAAATCTTAAAAATCGTGTCAATCGCGTACAAAAAAGGCCGCCTTACGGCAGCCCCTTTCCTAATATATATTGACTTGACAATCCTTATTTAAAACTTGCTCATTTTACGGTTACCGGAGTTGTTTTGTACCCTGTTCTGAGCAAAATGTTCGTCACCTCCTCTTGCTTCTGCCCCACTATTATTGTTTTGGTAAGCTGGCTGGCTTTTAAAGCGGTTATCGGGTTGTGGAGCAGCCGGACGGTATGGCTGGGCGGGCCTCTCGAAGGTTCTGTTTCCTAAACGTTGGTTGTAACCGCCATTTGTCCGGTTATAGTCCCTGTTTGGATATCCGCCGTTATCTGCCGCGCGATTGTAACCACGGTTATCATCCCTGTCGTTGCGCTGGTCGCGATAACCATTATTGTCATGGTCGTTGTACCGAGCCCTTCCCCAATCGGCGATCCGGTTACCTGCGTACCTTTCCCGGTAAAAATCATCACGCAGGTACGGGCGGAAAGCG
>Ga0206971_10126_pt1 | contig 28694 bp, 21 predicted proteins | sample Alteio_BWOrgHeat_85_FD_152917 | JGI IMG/M metagenome (GOLD analysis project Ga0206971, IMG submission 152917) | Enriched cells from forest soil in Barre Woods Harvard Forest LTER site, Petersham, Massachusetts, United States -... | ecosystem: Environmental > Terrestrial > Soil > Temperate forest >...
AGGGTGGCTCTCCACGTTTGTCGCACCTTGACCTGCAGATTCGCGGGGTGGACGGCAAGTGGAAAACATTGCAGTCGATTGGGGATTCACAACATCTGCTCCCCCGCTTGATTCTGGCTCAGTTCGCCGCGCAAAACAGCACCAGTCTGCGCATTTCTGGCTTTAGCGGGCGGGTCAGCCTGATGGAGGTGGAAGTCTATGACCGGACAGATCCTCCTGTGACCAACTGAATCACATTTTCGGTGTTGTAACGGATGGATTCGGCACAGTTCCTTTTGTGAATGCGCGAGTCGAGTTGCAAGGCACGGCTGGCGGGAAACCGTGGCACGATGCGGCGCAAAGCGACGAAAGCGGGATGTTCCGGGTGGATATGCCGGTCGGGCTTGAAGGCGAGGTAACGGCGTCTGCGCAGCTACCAAACGGCGTGACCGCCAGGAGCACGCTTCCAGCTGGCGACCTGACGCCCGGGATTAGCCTGCCCGACGACGCGGTTCCGGCGGCGAGTCTGGATGGCGCGTGGCGGTTCAAGCCTGATCCGGAAGCTGGCTTTTTCCAGACGAGCTTCTCTGACTCGAATTGGAAGGATATTAAGGTTCCCTCGCACTGGATGATGGAAGGATTCGACAGCAAGACAGGGACGGGAGGATATCGACGGCACGTACAGATTCTGGCGAACCTGCGCGGCCGACGCATCAAGTTGTTGTTTGACGGCGTTTACAGCGGGGCCGAGGTCTGGCTGAACGGCAGACGAATTGGTTCGCATGAGGGCGGGTTTGCGCCGTTTGAACTCGACGTGACTGAGGCAGCTCACATCGGCGGAGATAATCTGCTGGCAGTGCTGGTACGCGAGAAGACGCTCTCGTCACACCTGGATAACATGAGCTATTACGCGAATTTCCCGCTTACCGGCATTTTTCGCCAGGTAAGGCTTTTCAGTGTGCCGGAGACTCACGTCCGGCGATTTCATGTGCAGACGGTTTTTGATTCGGAATATAAGAACGCAACCCTCACTCTCGATCTATCGGTTGAGAATGAATCTGGTCATGAAATCAACGGCGTGCCTCTGCACTTTTCATTGAAGGATCCGGAAGGCCACGTGATCGCGCTGGATAACGACCATCTTGATTTAAAGCTGGCGCCCTGGTCGCGGATGGAACAGCGGGTTGAATTTCATGTCTCCAGCCCGGAGCACTGGGAAGCTGAGCACCCGCTGCTTTACACCCTGAGCGCGAAGCTGTCTGGCGCACAGACGGGAAGCGAAGTGGTTTCGCGACGGGTCGGCTTTCGGCAAATTGACATTCGTGGGTCGCAATTTCTGATGAATGGCGTGCCGGTGAAGTTGCGGGGCGCTAACCACTATGAATCGGATCCGTTGCTGGGCCGGGCGGTCGGGCCTGATTTAACCCGGCGCGATCTGGAGATGATGAAAGAGGCGAATCTCGATGCGATTCGCACATCGACGTTTCCCGCAGTCGAAGACCTGTATGACGACGCGGACGAAATGGGCTTCTACATCGAGGAAGAAGGCCCGTTCTGCTGGGTGGATGAAAGTTCGGACCTGCGATATCTGCCGACATTCGTAGAACGAATCGCAGAGATGGTAGAGCGAGACCGGTCGCATCCCAGTGTGGTGTATTGGTCAGTGGGAAATGAGAGCACGTGGGGACCAAATTTCGAGGCTGCGCACCAGTTTGTGAAAAAGCACGATCCCACACGTCCGGCCAGTGCGGGACAAAGCGCGACGCTCGAACTGGATACTATGCACAATCCGATTTCGCTGGCACGTATGAAAGAGCGGGAAGACGTCAAGGTACCGATTCTGTGGGACGAGAGTCTGTGCATTTTTCAGGGGGACTTGTGGGGCGATACGCGCGAGTTATGGCTTGATCCAGGCGATCGCGACTATTACATTGCGCCACTGATTCCGGTATGGGACGCTGTGCAGACAAGCAAGAACGTGCAAGGCAGCATGATTTGGGCATGGGTGGACGATGCGTTTCTGGTGCCTGGGCGTGATTCGGAATACGGGCGCGGCGGACTGGGCGAGCCGGAGCATGCGCTGGACCTGATCTATCACATGCCGGGGCGAGGCATTGTGGGGGATGCGCCGTGGGGAATTGTCGATGCATGGCGGCGCAAGAAGCCAGAGTTCTGGCATGTGAAGATGCTCATGTCTCCGGTGCACATGAAAGGACGTGATTTACCGGGTTGGAAAGCGGGTGATCCGGCGGAGATTGCGATCGATAATCGCTACGAGTTTACAAGTCTTTCGGAGTTGAGCCTGGAGTGGTCGGTGGGATCACAGAAAGGAACGCTGCATCCGGAGATTGCTCCGCGTACGAGTGGGCAAATTTCGATTCCGGTAGGAGCACAGACGAAACCGGGGGATGCGCTGTCATTGCGGTTCGTGGATCGAAAAGGTCAGGTGGTGATTCCCTATCGTGTGCAATTAGGAATTGCGGTGCCGAACGCAGAGACTACGGCCAAGCCGGCGAAGCTTTCTTATTTGCATGAGACGGCATGGCTGGGCGGGCCGATGGAGCGGTTCGTCGGACAGGATTCTGCCGGCGACAGCTTTGAGATTGCATTCGATGGCGCGAATGGGCGAATCCGCCGGGCTTTGATTGACTGGCACTCAGTGCTGTATGGCACGCCGAAGTTGCATGTGCTGCCGATCCAGGCGACGCTGCAAGAGTTTCCGATCTTCGAGTCGTGGCGATTGACGAAGCCGATTGAGATTCATGCAGCGGGAGATAACTACGAAGTGATTGAAAGCGGCACTTATCAAGACTTGTCGGGAGAACTGCGATTTGTCGTCAGTCCAGAAGGCGGCGTACGGGTGAGCTACGAATTCACCTACACGGGAAGCGATGTCAGAGCACGCGAAGTTGGTCTGCAGATCGGCGTGCCGGCGTGGTGCGACAAGCTACAGTGGCGACGGCGCGGGGAGTGGAGTGTGTATCCGGACGATCATATTGGGCGTAACGATGGTGTCGCCATGGCACATGCCGCGGGACCGCAGGCGGTTCCTCCGACACAATCGTTCGCGCAGGATGATACTCCGCTCGGAACGAATGACTTCCGCAGTACGAAACGGAATTTTATTTACGCTTCACTAACCGACAAAGACGGCTATGGACTGGGGATTGAAGCGATCGGATCACAACATCTGCGAGCCATGGTCAGCGACGACATGATCAAAGTGAATGTGAACGACTGGTTCGGAGGCGTCGCGGCTACGGCTTGGGGAGAATGGTGGCAGAACTATGGGCAGGGCCGGGAAATTCGGCAGGACGATCCGAATCAGGGTGTATCGCACAACAAGGTCAGCGGTGGTATGCAGTTCTATCTGTTGAGCCCGCAGAACTCGCCGGCATGGTTAGCTAAGATGCAGGCGATCTCGACGCTGGCTCAGGCCAAGTAGCTAAGTGCGCTTGGGGCGTCAAGACCGGGAAAGTTCGGGGATGTAATCCTCAATCGTTCCCTTTTCGAGTAGATAAACTCCCGGGCCCTGCTGGCCGCGTATATTGCGGGAGAACTCGGCAACGAAGAAGCCGTTCTGCAACGCTTGTGTGAAAGCCCATTGGGTGGCGTCACGCCATTCGCGAGCCAGAGTTGGATCGTTCTTTTGCATGGAATTGATGTCTACGGGAATTTCGATGGCAATTCGTCGCCGGGCCAGAGAGGATCCGAGATCGGATCGTAAAGGGTGGCCGCTCCCGTTGAAGGCCACAAGAGGCGCCAGTGCGGATAGTGCATCGAGTGCTTCACTACGATTGTCCTTGCCTTGCAGATGCGCTTCCACTCGTCGAGAATTCAAAGCCCAGGTCAGCCAAAGACGATCAGTACCGTTGCGATGCAAAAGGCTCGATGTTCCCGGACCGTAAAAATCGATCTTGTAGCGATCGGAAACCGCGCCCAGCTTGGCAAAATTGAAGTGCGCATTCTTGCTTTGCAGAGGATCAAACGTCCAGGTAATTCGGCGGATTCCGGCGGCAAGAGCGTAATCGCGTTGAGCATGCTTTAGCTTGAAACCGAGATTGTGTTCGCGGTAGGGCTCGCGGACGGCGAGCATATGCGAATGGATAGCAGGATGACCGTTCTCCAGGCTGAAGAAGGCAAAAGCAAAGCCGGCAAGTGTGGGACCGTCAAAGGCTCCCAGCCACAAATTGCCGGCTTCAGCGAATGCAATGGCTACTGCGAGTGGCAGAACATCACGATCTGAAAGGCTCCATACTTCTTTTTCAACATCCCCGACGTCCTTCAGATCGTCGTAGGTTGTGAGCTTCCGAATGGTGATGTTCATCCCGTGATGCGTTTACCGATCTGCGATGTTACTTCGAGGCCTGCTCGACATCATTCTTCAGCAAGCTGATTTCCACGCGAGTGCGGCTCGAACCGTTGGACGATGGCGCATTGCCCAAGCCAACGGTGTAGATGCGGTACGCCGGAATCTCGTGGTTGAACACGAGGTAGCGAACGACGGAATCCGCGATTCTACGGGAGTTGGCGATGGCGACCTGCCCCTGTCCAGCGGAGAAGCCTTGCACTTCGATGATGTAGCCGTGCTGATCTTTCAGCTGCGCGGCAAGCTGGTCGATGGCATCCTTGGCCGTCTTGCTAAGAGCAGTCTGGCCGGGACGGAAGCGAATTTCTGTCTGGGTCGCCGACTTGTACTGGTCGATGTTTGAGACCGAAGCTTCAACGGTTGCGACCCGAGTGTTCACAGCTGCTGCTGACTGATTGGCTGCGTCCGCTTTCGTGGCTGCTTCCTGGGCGTGCTGGTCGGCCATGCTGGCCTTGGTGGAAGCCAGCTGAATTCCCTGCTGGGCGCGGCTATCGACGTCCTTAATGGACTTGGAATTGGCGTCGGTAATTTCGTCAAGCTCGTTCACGCGATCCTGAACGGACGAAAGTTGGCGGTGTACATAACCTTTGCTGGCGAACGGGTGGAGAATGAGCCAGGCAACGCCAGGCTCGTCACCGTCCCAGAAGTCGTGAGTGCCCGGGCCCAACGGTTGTTTGCCGGTGGCGGTGGGCTGCGTCATCGTGACCTGACCCGATGCCGCGGGGGCAGTTGAACTGGAATTGCTCTGCGCAAATACTACGGGAGAGACGAGAGCGGCGGATAACAAAGTTCCGAAGATCGCACGATTCTTCATAGATTACTTTCCTTCTGAGTGGATCATTTTTCGGGCTCCACTCCGTCCCTGATGAGCGTTGCGCGTCAGTCGGACTCGCAACAAAACTTGAGAACTATAAGAGCCGACATCTTGTGCAGATAGCAGGCGAACCCTGCCCAAAGACTTCAATCCATCAAAACAGGGATATTGTAGCGCCGAACCGATGAATGCTCACCAGTAAATTCTAAGGGAGGGAAACAGGTTGCAACGGCCTTAAGCAATTAGCTGCAAAAGGTTGCAGGAATGGCTGGGCAATCTAGCCTTCTAGAGCATGATTTTGCAGATCGAGAGCGGCCTGCGCCAGACTCTGCGGAGTACCGAGATCGCGCCAATAGTATTCATCCGCGCGGAAGCCAAGAACCCTCTCTCCCTGACCAGCCAGCCGCAGGTAGGAATTGATGATGGAGAAAACTCCGTCTTCCGTCAGCGCTGGAAGCAGCCGCGGCGAGATGATGTGAATTCCGGAAAAGGCGAGTGCGGATACCGGATCGGCGTGGCGAACCATCTCCAATTTTTCTTCGCGCTGCTGACCACCCGAGCGCCGGCCGGATAGTTGCATCGCCTTATCAAACAACAAGTAGCGGGATGTCTTGCGGTCCTGAATGGCTAGCGTGGCTACCGCGTTTTGCTGGTTATGAAATTCCAGCATCCGGTTCAAGTCGACATTGCTGAGGACATCAACGTTATGCAGGACGAAGGGTTCAAGAGCGCCCGTGTCTGACAGGAAAAACCAGGCTGCCTTTTTCAAACCGCCGCCGGTATCGAGGAGTATGTCTTCTCGCGAAATCTCGATGTGCATGCCGAAATTCTGGTTAGCTTTGAGATAAGATTCCATCTCGTCGGCAAAGTGATGCACGTTGACGATCACGTCATGTACGCCGAAGGTACGAAACCTCGCGAGGGTAATCTCAAGCAGAGTGTGGCCGTTGATTTCAACCAAGGCTTTCGGCCGATCGTTGGTGAGCGGCCGGAGGCGGGTTCCGAGTCCAGCGGCCAGCACCATGGCCTTCATAGGCCCATACGCTCGAGTTCGCGATGATGGAGAATCACTTCGACCTGGCTCCGTCCACGCAGACGCTTGGCAAGTTGTTCGGCGAGATACACAGAGCGATGTTGCCCGCCAGTGCATCCGAAAGAGATCATGAGATGTTTGAAGCTGCGCCGCTGGTATTCGGCAACGCTCGAATCCGCAAGCGAGAAAACGCTGGCCAGATACTGGTGCACACTCGCCTGCTGGTTCAGATAGTCGATCACCGGAGCATCCCGCCCGGTTAGCTTCTTATAGCGGTCTTCCCTGCCCGGATTCGGAAGGCTGCGAGCATCGAAGACAAATCCGCCGCCGTTGCCGCTATCATCCTTCGGCCAGCCGTGGTGAAACGAGAAGCTGGAAATTCGCACAGTCAGAGTGTTGGTGTCAGCCAGTTTCAGCAGCTTCTCCGAGCCAAGCATGCTGTTGAAGGCATCCATTAATGTAGGCAGCGCGATCGGCAACGTCGCGTGATGCAGCAACCAGCGCAGATTTTTTAGGGCGTAAGGCACGCTTTGCAAAAAGTGTGATTTGCGCTCGTAAAAACCGCGGAACCCGTACGCTCCCAGCGCCTGCATAATGCGAACAAACACATAGGCGTAGTAGTAGCGCATGAAAGCGTCACGGTCTACGTCGATGTGCTTGCCGAGTTGATCGAGGTAGTAATCGAGCAATTGTTGACGGAGATCCGGCGGCAGGTCTGCCTTGCCGTCATATAACAGCGAAGCGATGTCGTACTGCAATGCACCTTTGCGTCCGCCCTGATAGTCCAGAAAAAATGGCTGCCCGTCGCGTAGCATGATGTTTCGCGATTGGAAATCGCGATATAGAAAATAGTCGCGAGGCGCGGTCAACAGAAAGTCGGTGAGGCGGGTGAAGTCGTCTTCCATCGCCTGTTCGTTGAACGCGATACCCGCCAGCCTCAGAAAATAATATTTGAAGTAATTCAGATCCCAGGTGATCGACTGATGATCGAAGCTGGCTCGAGGGTAACAGACGCTGTAGTCCAAATCGCGTCCTGCCTCGACTTGAAACCGAGGCAACGCTGCGACCACCTTGCGATAGGCGTCTACGACGGACGGCGAGATCTTTTCTCCGTCGCGATTCTGTGACAGGAACTCGAACAAAGACGTGTCGCCTAAATCTTCTTCCAGATAAGCGTTTTCGTCGAGCGATTCACCGTAGATTTCCGGCACCGGCAGATGATGGTTACGAAAATGGCGGGAGAATGAAACAAAAGCGGCGTTCTCTTCGCGAACATCGTGCAGAATGCCGATCGCACTCTTTTGTCCATTCGACAGGCGGATGATTTTTCGCCCCGAGCCCCCAAGTTGACCCTGCAAGGGTTGTACTCGCTCGGCGGCGACGTGAAAGTGCTGCTCAAATAGAGTTTTGAGGACGTCCATGAAATGTGGTCCGGAACTAGCTAGAACTTAAAGATAACATCGCAGCCCAAGACACAATGACTTGCGGGAAACCGGGAACGTTACCACGGATTTGCCAACTGACCTTGTGTTACGATTCGCTCATTGGAGGGTTGTATGCCTCATTACTCCAGACGCGACTTCCTCAAGACTGGTCTGGCTGCCGGCGCGCTCGTCGGCGCTGGAAAGCTTTCGCTGTGGGCCCAGCCGAAAACTGCAACTGATTGGGTGACTCTGGGCAAATCGCACGTACAAGTGACGCGCCTCGCATTCGGCACCGGCAGTTTCAGCGGAGCGGTTCAGCGCGATCTTGGCCAGGAGCAATTCACGAGCCTGGTGCGCCACGCATACGATCGCGGGATCCGCTTCTTCGAGACGGCTGAATCTTACACCGATATGCACAAGATGCTGGGAATTGCGCTGCAGGGCATTCCCCGCGACAGCTACCGCCTGATGTCGAAGGTGACGACTCGCGACGGCGTGGACCCGCAGGCGAAAATCGACGAACTGCGCAAGCTCGCAAACTCCGACTACTTCGACATCCTGCTGCTGCACTACCAGCACAGCGCCACCTGGCCTACCGACTCAAGCCGCTGGCAGGATGGGATTCTGGAGGCGCAGGAGCGTAAAGCTGTAATGAGTCATGGCGCGTCGGTGCATGGATTGCCCGCGCTGCGCCAACTCGCAGTCAACAACTGGCTCGACGTCGCGATGGTCCGCATGAATCACAAGGGCGTGCGAATGGATGCCGAGAACTACGACACCGACGGCCTGGGGAACGTGCCCGAAGTTGTCACCCATGTGAAAGAAGCGCACAACAAGGGAATGGGCGTGATCAGCATGAAGCTGGTGGGCGAAGGCAGATTTAACCGTGAGGATCGCCAGAAGGCCTTGCGGTTCGCGTTCAGAAACGCAGGCGTCGATGCCGTAACCATCGGGTACAAGAATACGGCGGAGATCGACGAAGCTATTGAGAATCTGAATCTGGCGCTCGCGTAGAAACCAGCTACGGGCGTCGAGACGTTCGCTTCTTTACCTTCGGCTTCGTATTTTTTTCCACGCGTAGCTTCCAGGCTGCTCGTAGCGCGCCGGTGAGAACATCTTCGTTCGCCTTGTCCAGCCGGATATGTGTCGCTCCCATCCTGCCCCAGCCGCCGTGGACTGGAAGAAAGACTTCCGGCAGATCCGAAATGAATTCGGCTTGAATGTCCGGCGTAAGCATCAGGTTCCCGTAGCCCTCGTCCTGGTGCGCGAGGGTTGCGAAAATCCGGCCGCCAACGCGGAAATCGACCGCGCCCATGTGCGACCCTTCCTCAGCGCCTTCCAGAGTAAGAGCGATGCGGCGAAAGTCAATAGGCTTCATGAGAGTAATCCGGGAGATAACTCGACTGGGGATGGACTGATTTTATAACGAGCCGTGAGGCTTTTAGTGCGCCCCGGGATTCGCCGCAGTGGGTGAGACTGGCGTCGTTGCCGCCTGAGGCGCCCTAACCAGCATAGCCAACCGGGGGAACAGGAAATGCCCGGCGGCATCGTCCACGACATTCACCTGGCAGGTGTAGAACCCGGGCTTCAACTGAGTAAGCGGCACATCGAGTTGGAAGATGGCCGCGTGACGATCCGGTGCATTGAGTTGCCTGGTTTCGACCAAAGGCGTTTCGTAGGTTTTCGCTTTCCCTTGAAAGAATGACACGCTCGAAAGGAGGCGAATGTCCGCGTTGGACTTCCCTTTTCCACCATCGAGGGTTGGATCGTACACCTCGTAATAGAAGTAGAGGTGTTGCTCACTGGTAAAGACATGAGTCACGTTGGGGACAATTTCGGAGCCGTCACGCAGCAACGGATCTCCGATAATTTTCTTCTTCGTGCCCGCCTGAATCTGACTGGCTAAAATTACCGAACTCATTTTCAATGGCGCGCTTTTCATATCCGGAATGGTGGCGTCAGTTTCGAACGAGCCCATTCGTCCGGTCTGGTTCTCGCGCACAACGAACTTCAAATGATAGGTGCCGGCGGGCAGGATGAATCCGCTGTCATACTGCACATTCTTGCGCTTAACCTCTGTTGCCGTATCGACTGCCAACTTCACCGTATCGCGCATATCTCCCACCGGACGAAGCTTGTCATCGATGGCCTCGCCCATGATGTCGAGCGTCGCTTTGTCGCGCGTGCTATTACTGGCAAACGGAATCTCGGACCCGGGCACAACCACCGAGATGGGAACGAAGAACCGATCCGTACCAATGCGGAAATATCCCGCCGACAAGTAAACCGGCAGATCTGTGCTAGGCAGATCGGAGGCCATTTCCTCATTGAGCTGCCGTTCTCGATCTTCCTGATTGGAATGTTTAAAATCCGCAGCCGCATAATAGCCCTTACGGTATTCGATCTTGTAGTCCGCATGCGTGAGTTTCACCGTGATCTTGCGGTAACGGCCGTCGCGGGCCGTGTTCGTGCTGTGATAGCCGAGCATGTAGTAATTCGAGGTATCGGCCTGAACACCTTTAAACACTTTGCTGAAGTCGTTCGAATCGAGATAGGCGCGGCCGCCGGTGTCTCCGGCAAGCGTGACCAATGTTTCCTGCGTTGTGTAATTTGAATTCAGAGCGTTCATCGTCGAAGCACCCGAATAAGGTGACGTGCCACGAAGGCTGGCGCTCTGCGCTTCTCCACCCGGCACAAGCGCCTGCAGGCCGCGAATATCGAGCGTGTAAATGGAAAGATTGGCCCGGACGGCTGCGTTCACCGCAGCGCGCAGTTCCGATTCGTTTTCGATACCAGTGCGGTCCATTCCGCTGGAGAAATAGATCAGCGACTTTTTCTGCTCGACGTGAGAAAGCTGAGCGGCAATGGAGCGCAGAGCCTCAAGCCGTCGATCGGTATTGAAGATGTTGTACTCGGTGTCATCTGCAGTGAAAGAGCCGCCGGTATCTGCGGTTCCCTCCGTCGTGCCCGTGGAACCTTCTTCGAAGCCTTGACCACCGCCGGTACTGAAAACACTGAGAGCCTTCTTGATCTGTGTCTTGTCCTGGGTGAAGTCTTGATTGACGTTCAAAGAATCTCCGAGCGATACGACGGCCACGAGATCGGCCGGAGCCATCTGCTTGTCAACGTAATTCTGGGCTGCCGTGACGGAGTGATCAATTTCATCCGGCTCCATCCCCGACAGATCGAAGAACAGCACGATCATGCGCCGGTCTTTAAAAGCGCCGAGCGCCTCGGCCACTCCGGGCTGTGGCTGGGCGGGTGACGAAGCGGAGGAGGATTTCTTCGGCGGAGTATTCAGCAGTTTCACCTGTGCCACGTCGGCGTTTGCGACTGCATCGGTATTCTCGATATCAAAAGAAGCGACCTTTTGCGGCTTGCCGTCTTCAAGCACGCTGAAATCTTCCGGCTTGAGATTGCGGACGAAGTTGCCATCTTTGTCCCGCACCGTGATGTTGACAAGAACCAGTTCGGTACTGGCATGGAAAACGTAATCCGAATCTTGTGGGAACATCGGCGAGCAAAGCAACGCGGCCTGCAAGCAGACTGCGATAAGGCTGGAAAACCAGCGGGTTGAGAACGATTTCGCCATCGCTAGAACCTGAACCTAGCCGTCATTTGAATGGTGCGCATCGCTCCCGCGGCGATGACCTGACCGAACGTCGGCGAATTTACCGTTGTGTCGATCGTGGAGAACACAGGGTGATTGAAAATATTTGACGCAGAGGCGCGGAATTCCAACATGCGCATTTCTCCCAACGGGAACATTTTCGTGAATGCCATGTCGAAAACCACGCTGCCCGGACCCTCAATGCTGTTGCGGCGCGCGTCTCCATATTGACCGGTCGGAGGCGCAATGAAAGCCGCGGTATTAAACCATTCTGCAATTGACGGATTCGCCACTGAGAACGATTCTCCCGGCACGATGTCGGCACGGATGGTTCCGTTGGTGCCACGATTGACGTCAGAGAAATCACCCAGCACACGTGGAGTGAAAGGCATTCCTGAAGCGATAGTCCAATCGCCACTCCACTCCCAGTCGCCGAAGATCGCGCGCCACGGCGTGTTTCCGCTGAGCCAATATTTGTCGTGGCCGAAGGGCAATTCCCAAAGATAGTTCGCGGTAAATTTGTGCCGCTGATCGAAAGCGGAAAGACCACGTTCCGCGCCTGGATTGAACGGATTCTGCGCCACAATGCTGCTTCCGCCGCCAACCGACGAAGCATCATCGATGGACTTGGAGAATGTATAAGTACCGCTAATCGAAACTCCTCGCTGCAATCGTTTCGCAAGCCGGACTGTACCGGCGTTGGCGCTGGAGTACGCATGCGATGTTTCCCAGGTAAACGCCTGAGCGTTCGCAATCAGGATGCCGGTCAGGCCGCTGTTGGGCGCGATCAAATTATTCAGATCGGTGCCCTTGGTCCCGGTGTAGTCCACATTCAGCAGCAGCGTCGGCCGCAATTGCTGCTGGATATCAAGATTCCGAATCTGCACATACCCCATGCGGTAGTTCGGATCGATCGCGAAGTTGTTGGTAATCAATCCAGCTGCCGGCGTGGGAAAGCCATTCTGCAGAGTCAATGCTCCCGGCACCGGTTGAATATTGGTTTCAGTCGTATCGAACGGCGGCTGGAAAGCCAGATTTTGCGCGATCGATTGATAGGCGCCGGTATTGTAGTTAATGCCATATCCGGCGCGGACCACGGTCTTATCGAACGGCTTCCATGCCAGTCCTACGCGAGGAGCAAAGTTATTTCGATCGGGATGGACGAGCGTTGAGCCGTATCCCTGACCGGGCTGAATCGCTGAGACGGTGGGGTTCCCAAGAGTAGGATTCAACGCGCCCGGGGACAAAAGTAGATTGGCAATGCGGTCATTCAATTCTGTGAACGGCGAAACATATTCGTAGCGAACGCCAAGATTGAAGCTCAGGTTGCCGCGTATCTTCCATTCATCCTGTGCGTATAGATCCCACGAGTTTCCGCGGAAATGGTAATTGTCGGCTCCGAATTGCACGGAAGTCTGTTGCGGTAAACCGAGCAGAAAGTCGGCGAAGTCGTACCCGGTATTTGCCACGGGAACTCCGCCGGCGAGTTGAGCGGTATTGGCGCCACTAAAAATAAAACTACCGTTCGCGTTGTTGTCGGTCTCGGTGTTGAGTTGAATGCGCCGGAAGTCCCCGCCCCATCGCCAGGTGTGTTTACCGTGATTCCAAATCAGATTGTCAGAGAATGTGAGCGTCTGATTCCGTATCAGCGATGGATTGATATCGCTCAGCCCGGTAAAGCCATTGACGGAGATATTGGGGAGGCCGAAATCGAATGGATTCTGCGAAACGCCAGTAATCCCAAGGTTCCCCGTCACATTCTGCGAAAAGGCGTAAAGGTTCTGCGTGCTCGTGCGGCTGCGATTGAAATCCACACGCGCAATATTGGTTAGCTTGCCAATGCTGCGGGTGTAGGAAATAGGAATGTCGAAGCCGCGTCCGCTGGAGTTGCCGGCCACGCTGGGAAAAGGCTCGGCCAAGGTCGTGCCGGTCGCGCTGTAGTGAAAGCCGATCGCTATGCTGTTGCGGGGAGCGCGCGGCCCACCAAATCCGCGACCTCTCTGCCGGGTGGAAGTCGCGCCAAAGTTGTGATTGATGCGCACATTCAAATCATCCCGGTCACTCGTGGTTGAGGTTACGTAGTGAAAATTCTGCGTGGCGCCCGGCAAATTGGGCAGCGGAATAAATTGCAGCAGCCCCTGTGCGATGGGACTGATTTCGCAACCTGGTGCGCTTACCAGATTTTGCAGGTTGTTTCCCGGGATTGGTTGCCCTGCGTTGGCCCCGCATTGGCTGATGTTCGGATAAAACAGTTGCACCGGTGATTTGGTGGCACTGGAGGAATTCGTGGCCTGAGAAAAATCTCCGGCGCGCTCGGCTACCGTAGGTACGGTTGAGAATTCATCGAAAGGATTGGCGCCGCGTGACCCGTTGTAATTCACAAAAAAGAATGTTTTGGTGCCGCCCTGATAGAGATGCGGAATATTAAGCGGACCACCAATCGATCCGCCAAATTTGTTTTCCGTGTATCCCGCCTTCGTGGCCGGCTGTCCTGTTAGAGAAAAGGGCGAGGCATCCAAGGCCGAATTGTCGCCGGTGTAATAAATCGATCCGTGTGGGCGGTTGATATCGAATCGTCCCCGGCCACCGCCGCGTCCTCCGCCGCCACCGCCAAAACCCCCACTACCAAAGCCTCCACCGCCGAATCCACCCGGCCCTGCGCCGAAGCCGGTTGCTCCGCCGAAGCCTCCCGCGCCGCCAGCCTGGCCGCCTAGAAGCCCCGATTGCTCGCGGAATTCAGAAATACGCTCGCGGAATTCGTCGCTGCTCATATTGCCCATCGGATTCGAGGTGCTGCCAGTCACGGCGACCGACTCCGTGGCAGAATCCGGAGAAACTCCGGGAACCGGCATTCCCGCCGGCGCAATTTGATCGCTTACACCACTTTGTCCCTCAGCACCTTCGGCCTGAGAAAGTGCCAGACTCTGGAATCCACGGCCCGCTGCGCCTTGCCCTCGGCTCATCGCTGCTGCTGCCGTAGCCATTTGCTGTTGCGTGGTTGGAGCGGCGGGTGCCTTCGAGAGTAAAACCAATTCGAGATCGGCCTGAACATCATGATGCGTCGCATCGATGACTGCCTCCTGCGTGAGAGGAGCAAAAGCCGCCATCTGGGTGCGGATCACATAACGGCCGTTCGCCGGCACCTGCACGCTGTATATACCGTCGATGCCAGTCCAGGCGACGGCCTTCTGGCCGGTAAGCGTGTTCATCGCTGTGACCGTCGCACCGGGAATAGGCATGTTCCCCGATTTAATCAGCCCGTGGATAACACCACCCACAACCGGGACCGTGGTCGCCGAGGGTGTGGATTGAGCGCTTAGCCAGGTCGTGGTGCAAATGAGAGCGCCCCAGAGCAAAGCGTCCGCCCAAAAGGGCGGACGCAAAGTCTTAGGCTGTGTCAGTTGGTTCATTGGTGCTGGAGTTAAGGTTGGTTCGCAATATCTTGATTCGTGCCCTGGCTTTGGCCTTGACCCTGACCACCGCCTTGTCCCTGGCCCCATCCGCCACGGCGGTTTCCCATTGGTCCGGAATTCAGTTCAGAGGGAACAAACACATCATTCTTTAACTGGCCGCGTCCAAAGACGTGATCGCCGACGGCAAAGTCGGCCAGAGTCACGCTCTGTCCCTGCTTCTTAAACGACGTGCTCTCGTCGACGCTAATTGTCTGAGTGACATTGTCGGGCCGAAGAATGGTCAGCTGAGTTCCGTTGATCGCCTTGATCTCGCCGGCGATAAATTCCTTACCCATACCTTCGCGCATCCCTCCCATACCACCCGCGGGGCCGGATGCAACCATCTGTGCAGTCCATGCGTTTTCGCCCGCCGATTCACCGCGAACAAAAATCTGGTCTCCGACTTTGAAGTCAGCCAGCTTAGCTTCCTGACGATCTTTACGGAATTGGGTTTGGTCGGTTACGTTCACCTGAGCAGTCTGACCGTTCATGGTTTTGACGGTCAGCGAATTTCCACTGATGGCGGTGATCGTGCCTGCAACACCAGGCCGATGACGATGTTCCATCTGGCCGTTAGGGGGAGTTGAATTCTGTCCGTCAGCCGCGGGCGCGGTTTGTCCCCAACACCAGACGCTCGCCAGCGACAGAAGAAATACGAATGTGATTTTGCGCATGCAATCCTCCGAGCAAAATACTTGCATTCATTCAAACACCAAATGGAATCTGAAACCGGTAATAAGATGGTCAAATCGAGTAAAGTTTCGTAAAGCGAGGAATTGATTCCATTTTGCGCCGAGGAGTTGCTAAACGCCGACCTTTTGGGACAGTTCGGTCCACCGCGCGTACAGGGTATCCACTTTTTCTTGTGCGGCTTCGACTTCCGCTTGAGCTGCGATCAGTTTTTCGGCGTCGCTGGCAATTTCAGGACTTTCCAGGTGCGTCTGTTTTGCCTTGAGTTCGTCCTCCGCTTCGGCAACATGCTGCTCGATCGTGGAATATTCGCGTGCTTCCAGGTAAGAGAGCTTCTTCTTTGCTTTCGCGGCCGCGGCGGCATCTGCATTCGACCGCACCGGTTCTGCGCTAACCTTCGCGGAACTCTTCGGTTCGGCTTGCCATGCCTCCCACTGGGCGTAGTCCGCAAAGCTCTCAACGCCGCCCCGGCCATCGAGCCCTACCACGATGTTCGACACCCGATCGAGCATGTAGCGGTCATGGGTGACGAGGACCAACGAGCCTCGAAATTCGAGCAGGCTCTCTTCCAGAATTTCCAGTGTCGGGATGTCGAGATCGTTGGTCGGCTCGTCGAGCAGAAGAATATCGGCGGGCTGGAGCATCAGCTGAGCGATCAATACCCGCGCCCGCTCTCCGCCAGAGAGTCTTTCAACCGGCTGATTGAGTTGTTCGCCGGTGAATAGAAACTTTGCCGCCCAGGATGCCACGTGCACCACCCGATCCTGATAAATGACCGAATCGCCTTCCGGAGCCAGTGCCCGTCGCAAGGTCGTATTCGTATCAAGCTGACGATTCTGATCGAAATACACGATGCGCAACCAGTCTGCACGTCGAATTTCTCCGCTTGCGGGCGTCCATTCGCCGCGCAGCAGACGCAGCAGACTGGTCTTTCCACTTCCGTTCGGACCGACCAGGCCCACCCGCATTCCCGCCGTCACAATAAAATTAAGATTTTCGAAAAGAGTGCGATCTCCGGCCTCACAGGTGACTTCCTGCAGTTCGATCAGCCGCTTGGTCTTTCGATCGGTTGCAGAAAAATCGATCTGCGCGCTGGACGTGCGGGTTCTGGCGTTCAAATCGGCCAGTTCTCCCATCAGCTCGCCCGCCTTGTCGATGCGCGCCTTAGATTTTCTCGTTCGGGCTTTCGCGCCGCGCCGCAGCCACTCGATTTCCGAGTGGACCAGGTTCTCGAGCGCCTCCTGGCGCTTCGACTGCGCGTGCAGGAAAGCTTCTTTCTTTTCAAGAAATGTCGAGTACGAACCGCGCACTCGCAACAATCCGTCGGGATAAACCCGGCTCAGTTCGGCCGTTTCCGTGGCTACATTTTCAAGAAAATATCGATCGTGGCTGATGAGCACGCAGGCAAATTGGGCCTGCTTTAGCAACTCTTCAAGCCATTCAATTCCAGCCAGATCCAGATGGTTCGTCGGCTCGTCCAGCAGTAAAACGTCCGGAGCCTGAACCAACGCTTCGACGATGGCGAGCCGCTTCTGCCAGCCTCCCGAGAGCGCGGTCGCTTCAATCTCAAGATCTTCGAATCCCGCCCGCCCCAGCACCTCCGCGAAACGTCCACCGCGTTCTGACTCAGGCACTTTCGCTCGTCCCATCGAGTTTTCGATGACCGAACGGACGGTATCTCCCCGTTTGAAACTGGATTCCTGTTCCACGTAGCTCTTCCGCTGGTGCTTCCGGACAGCCACTTCACCGGTGTCGGGGTCTTCGCTGCCCGCCAAAATTCGCAACAACGTGGATTTCCCTGATCCATTCGGCCCAATCAGGCCGATGCGATCCCCCTCCGAAACCGTGAAAGAAACATTTTGAAAAAGTGGCTGGGCTCCAAAAGCCTTGGAGATTTTCTGAACATTGATGATCGGCGGCAACGGCGGTGGTCTCCCTGTGGTCTCTTTGAGGCTATCAGGAATTTTACCGGGCAGAACTTGGTAGGCGCGTTGTTTGAGAATCGCGCGGCAATTTTGGTGGGCGAAAACTTTCGTGTTCGCCGTTAGACAAATTCTCAGCTGAAGATTTTGACGGAAATGCTCCAGCATCGGATAATACAGACGGTGCCCCCTCGTTCAATGGTAGGACAGCAGATTCTGGATCTGCTTATCGGGGTTCGAATCCCTGGGGGGCAACCAGAACACCTGTCCATCCCTTCCCGCCAGCGATTCACGTTCTGAATTCCCTTTCTCCGAAGTAAGATGACTTGACGCGCAATTCCTCACGCGGAGGTTCATCCATGCCGACACTCAAGAGATCTGCCCCTTTTTCCCGCCGCTCCTTCCTGCATTGGTCGGCGACGGCATCGGCGCTGGCAACAACGAGGATCGTGACGGAACCGATGCTGGCGTGGGCAAACGTTCCCTCAGCTTCAAAAGATGCAGTGTTCATCAATGCGAACGAGAATCCGCTGGGACCCTGCACCGCGGCGCGAGAGGCAGCTGCGGCGATTCTTCCCAGAGGTGGACGCTATCAGCTCGAGTTAACCGACGATCTAACCCAAGCGGTGGCGCGAACGGAAGGCCTCAAACCCGAATACGTGACAATCTATGCCGGATCGAGCGAGCCGTTACACCTAGCCGTGCTCGCCTATACCTCTTCAACCAGAAGTTACGTCACCGCCGATCCGGGCTATGAAGCGGGCATGCGTGCTTCGCAATTTTTAGGTGCGCGCATCGTAAAAGTGCCACTGACGAGTTCCCATGCTCACGACGTAAAGGCCATGCTGGCCGCGCCCGACGCGGGTCTCTTCTATATCTGCAATCCCAACAATCCAACTGGCAGCGTTACCACTCACGTGGATATCGAGTATCTCGTCGAAAACCAGCCGAAAGGTTCGATCGTGATGGTGGATGAAGCCTACATCCACTTTTCCGATGCTGAGTCCGCCATTGATTTGGTGAAAGCCGGAAAAGACGTGATCGTGTTGCGCACGTTCTCCAAAATTTATGGGATGGCGGGCATGCGTTGCGGCATGCTTATCGGCCGTCCAGATCTCATTTCCAAGATCAACAACATGGCAGGATGGAACGCTCAGCCGGTCACCGCCGTCGCGGCCGCCCTCGCCAGTCTCAAAGATGCTTCGGTTATTCCTGAACGCAAGCGTGTCAACGCCAACGTTCGCCAACAGACCTTCGAGTGGCTCGATCACAACGGCTACACCTACATCCCTTCTCAAACTAACTGCTTCATGTTGGATACAAAACGATCGGCGAAAACCGTAATTGATGCCATGGCTCAGCAAAATGTAATCATCGGCCGCGCCTGGCCGGTCATGCCGACCTGGGTGCGGATCACGGTGGGAACACGCCCCGAAATGGAGCAATTCCAGATCGCATTCAAGAAAGTCATGAGCGGAACGGTTGTCGGGAGCTTGTCGCGTCCTCGCCGGCCTGCTCCCTCACATCTGGACGGTGTACGCGTCTCTGGTTGATAGTTGAATAACAGCATGACCGTGTTGAATGAACTGTTATGAATTCGGTTCGAATCGATAAATGGCTCTGGGCGGCAAGATTCTTCAAGACTCGCGCCCTGGCTTCGAAAGCCTGCGACCTGGGCCGGATTCAATGGAACGGCCAGAATGCCAAGCCGGCGCGTGACGTCCGGATTGGAGACAAGCTGCGCATCGTCAACGGCGGCGGCGAATTCCAGATTGAGGTTTTGCTGCTTAACGACGTACGTGGACCAGCTTCGGTGGCGCAGACCCTCTACAGCGAAAGCGAAGCCAGTCGGGAGCAGAGAGCGAAAGTTGCAGCGGAACGGCGCGCCATGCGCGAGTTTGAACAGTTGCCGGCTGGTAGACCATCCAAGCGCGACCGCCGGAGAATCATCCAGTTTCGCGAAGGCATCTGAGCGCGAGTTCTCAAATAGAAAAAGGGCGCATCGAGCGCCCCTCTTCGCTTCACGCGTCTCCCAGATACGTGAAGTCCCTCGGCCGTAATTTCAATTAGGCAGTTTCTCGTCGTCGTCCCACGGAATGACGTTGTCGAAAAAACCACAGCGACGCAGAAGCTCCTCGATACTCTCGATCGGATCCAGCGTTGCTGGGACCATGTCTCCTCCCTCGCTGAGACAGAAATTCATGCTCACATCATCGTTATTTTTGCGCATTTCGTTTCTCCTGAATTTGATGACTTCTCTTACGCTTTGAACAAGTCCCTTTAAGCTCCTGCCTCGCAGAGCCGCGTAACCACGCCTTCCATCTGGTTGCGGGCACGTTTGAGCCGGCTAATGACGACATCCACGTTGATGCCAAGATTGGTGGCCGCTTCCGTAATGCTGCACCCCTGAATGTCGCAAAGGACATAGACTTCACGGCAATCTCGCCGTAATTGCCAGGCGTGCATCACAACGGCTTGCAGAACTCCGTTTGGCGTTGAGCACCAACGGATCGTCGGACGGCTTTCGTTCACTTCTCCTATCCCATTCATTTCTGCACCTTTCCTTTCGAAATCAGAAAGACCCCGAGGACGCCCTGCTCCTCCCCCGATTCACACGACGTCCCCCTCGGGGTCTTCTAATGCCTCCCGCAAAGCAGTGACTTTTCGGGTGGCGAGCCAGCCGGAAGCTCGTTTGAATCCGGCCACTTTAGAACCGCTCTGGTTCCCTGCTCATCGGAATGGTGCAGCCGCCACCAATTCCGTTTCATGCGCTCGCAAAATATTTTTGGAGTGCGTCTCTGTTGGCAGTCTGTGCAGTAACTCGCGGCGAAGTTATTGACTCCCCTGCAACTTTTAGTCGCCACGGCAACGGTATAAAATGGCCAAACTGGTGCGATGTGACGAGGCCAAGGGTTTGCAATTTCACGAGTTTGATCAGTCCTACGTAGAACGGCTCTGTTCGGGTGACTTCCGCACGGAGCAACACTTCGTCGGATATTTCAGTGAACTGATCCAACTCAAATTGCGCAGCCGCGTCCGTTCTCCAGAGATCGTTGAAGACCTGCGGCAGGAGACATTCGCCCGAGTTTTCTCGACGTTACGGAGTGAGCAAGGCATCCGCCAACCCGAGCGCTTGGGGGCCTTCGTGAACTCGGTGTGCAACAACGTACTGCTCGAGCACTACAGGTCCGGCACCCGCGAAGATCCGCTGGATGACGATGAAGACAGCAAATTCGCCGACAAATCGGTCGATGCTGTCACGCGAATCTCGCAAAAGCAGATGCAACAGAAAGTTGGCGAAATTCTCGAAGACCTATCCGAGAGAGACCGGAGAATTATCAAAGAGATTTTTCTGGAGGATCGCGACAAAGACGACGTATGCACCGACTTCGGAGTCGACCGCGAGTATTTCCGGGTTCTGCTGCACCGTGCCAAATTATCGTTTAAGTCGTTGTACCTAAAGAGTATGGCAGCTTCTTCGGGCGACAAAGCCTGAACGGCTTGAAACGCCGGCCATGCTTTTGTCACTACTCTTAGGATGAAATCAATCTATATGCAACACACCGACGCAATCCGATCGATGGCCAGCGAGAAATATCTTCTCGATGAACTCTCGCCCGCGCTCCGCGAAGAATTCGAAGAGCATTTCTTCGACTGCGCTGAATGTGCGCTGGACGTACGCGCGGGCAAGACATTCATCGATCAGAGCAAGATCGCGCTGGCGCGGGATCCTGCCGTTGTCAGCCGGCCGATCGCCGTTCCAACTCAGTCGCAAGCCTGGTGGACGGCGTGGCTACGTCCGGCAATTGCGGTTCCGGTCATGGCGATGTTGTTGCTTGTGGTGGGATATGAAAGTTTTGTCGCTCTGCCGTCCGCGCACAACGAAGTAGCCGATCTGCGCACGCCGCACATTCTTCCTTCAGCATCGTTAATGAACGCACGCAGCGACAGGATTCCCGTCGTCTCGGTTCGACTGCACCAGTCTTTCTTACTATTTGTGGACATTCCAGCGGATAGCCGCTCAGCTTCCTACGTGTGCGAGTTGTATTCACCGGATGGAAAGGCGGCATGGTCGATTCTGGTTTCGGCGGAGGCCGCGAAAAACACTTTACCTTTGCAGATTCCATCTCGAGATTTGGCGCCGGGCAAATATAATCTCGCCATTAGCCGTATCGCCGCGGATCAGAGTCACACAGAAATCACCCGTTACCCCTTCGAGTTGCAAACTCAGCCGTAGCACTTCATCCCATCCCTCAGGAGATCGATCATGGAACCCAACACCACGCGAGTCCACTACTACCACGCGGATGTGAACGCCTTTGGCGGTCATATCACCACACCGATTCAGCGGGAGATTCCGGTGCAGGCGCCGCTCTCTTTGCCCCCGGTCGGTGGTTACGCGACGGCGCGGGCTGGGGCTTTTCAACTTGAGGGCCTTCTCTCCTTTGCCAGCGCTTACACGCAGGTGGGTGGCAGCGTAAGTGAGAAGAACGGCGCGTGGACGACTTCGGCAACTTCCGTGGTTGAAAAAGTGAACATCCACGATGTATTCACCGTCGATCGCATCGTTACTCAGATTGCGACCGAGCATCCACGCGAAGGCTACGACCCGAAAGTCACTTTCGTCGGTACGCGTTTCGAGAATTTGCAGATCGGCGGCTACGCTCTGGAAGTTTCGCTCGACCTCAATCTGTGCAGTCCGCAGGGCGACCGGTATCCTGCTACGTCGTGCTTCGATGACAAGCGATTTCTTGCCTCGGTGGCCGAACAATATCGTCGCGTATCCGACGAAAAATGTATTCCGGCCTGGCAGAAAGACCGCGAGATCCCCAACTGGGTTCGTGAACGCTACACATGGGATAATGCCAACCTGCAGCGAAAAGGCGTCGTCCTATGTTCTTTGGTGAAGGAGGTTCGGGGAGAATTTCCTGGCAAAGTTTACGGAAATGTTCTCGAAGTCCCCGAATTTGGAAAGATATTTCTCGGAGAATTGCTGGTCGATCACAATTCCTTCCGTCTGATCGGAGCGCGTCTGGAACTGGGCTGTTTCACCCACGGCAAAATCAGCGTGGGCACGTCTGGGATCGAGGGACGAACCGAACCGTAATCTACATACTGTTCGGCTTCTTCGCACTGGCGCTAACCGGATGCAAGTCACTGCGCCACAATCCGCAGGAAACCTTCGAGAAGATCAGGATGACTTTTCTTCAGGGCAATCTTGCGATTGCGCGCAACGACGCCGATCGCGAATATCAAAACTCTTCCAGCTCTGAATGGAAATGGAAATTTCGCGTCCTGGAGGCTGAGATCCTGACCAAACAGGGCCTCAGTCAGGATGTGATCACCCTGCTCGACGAAAACATTCCTGCGTCACTTTCCGGCAGCGATCTGGATGTCAGGCGGCACATGCTGCTGGCACTCGCCAACTCTCATCTGGGCGGCACATCGCAGGCTGATGAGCATCTGCAAAGAGCCGAACAGCTCTGCGCATCAACTTGTCCGGCGAATGGCGAGGTGGCGAGAATCGCCGGGGCGATTGCATCCGAGCGTAACGATCCTGATCAGGCCGAACATTTCTTTCGGGAGAGCCTGAAAATTGCCCGGCAGCAAGGCGACCCGTTTCTTGAAGCATCGGACCTGCTCAATCTTGGCGTAGTTTCGATCGGCCGCGAACACTTTGATGAATCAGTCGATTGGTCCGATGCTGCCACTTATACCGCTCATGCCATCCACGCCAACCTAACCGAGGAAAAGGCGCTGGGCAATCTCGGCTGGGCCTATTACAAGATGGGAGATTTCGCACAATCGCTCGATTGCTTTACCCGTGCTGCACAAAGTGCGCATGGGTTGGGAGCGATGATCGACGAGGTTGAGTGGCTGAACAACCTGGGGTTGGTCTTTTTTCAGCAAGACAATTTTGCCGATGCGGAAAAATATTATCGCCAGTCGCTGGAACTCGCTCGCTCCAGTCAGAACAAAGATCAAATGATCGCTGCACTTTCTTCACTGGCACTTGTTCTGGTAAAAACCGGTGATGACGCGTCGGCCAAAAAGTATAGCGACGAAACTTTGAACTTGGCCCATACGCAGAACGACCGGCAAGGCGAACTTGACGCGCTTTTGGTTCAAGCGAAAATTGCAGAGACCTCTGATTCAAAGAAGGCAGTGGCGTTATTGTCCGAGGTGGCGGCGGATCCAAAATCTGATACCTCCATGCGATGGGAAGCGGAGAATGACCTTGCCAAAGTTTACGAATCACAGAACCCGGCGTTAGCGGATCGGCAATATCGAAAAGCGCTGAGCACTCTGGAAGCTGCGCGTTCTTCAATCCGCCATGAGGAGTTCCGGCTGCCTTTCCTGGCCAACGCCTCGCACCTCTACGATGACTATGTTCAGTTTTTGATGAAGCAAGGCAAAAACGAAGAGGCGCTCCGGGTTGCGGACTTCAGCCGCGGGCAGGCTTTGCTCGAAGGCCTCGGTCAACTGCCAGCTCAAACCGAATTTCGGCCTGCCACGATAAATCCGCAGCAGACGGCTCACACGGCGGACGGTGTCATTCTGTTTTATTGGTTGGGGCAGGAGCGATCATTTCTTTGGACGATCACATCGACTCACACGCAATTGTTTCAGTTGCCTCCGAGAACTGAAATTGAAGCGCTCGCACAAAAATACAATCACGCTCTCACTGGCCCGACTGATGTTCTGCAAACCGAAAATGCCGACGGGCGCCGTCTTTATGATGTACTCATCTCCCCAGCCGCCGGACTGATTAATCATGGCTCGCGAGTGTTCATCATTCCCGACGGAGGCCTGAATAATTTGAATTTTGAAACGCTGTTGGTGTCGCAACCAACAGTGCATTATTGGATAGACGATGCCGTCATAACGGACGCAAATTCGCTCCGCCTGCTGGCAGCTTCAAAAAGCAAATTCCAATCGACCCGAAATCTTCTACTGGTGGGAGATTCAGTCGCAGTAAACACCCAATACCGTGAATTGCCGAATGCTGCCGTCGAGATGGATAACGTCTCCAGCCATTTTCCTCAAAGCTCAAAGACGGTACTGCGGCGGGAACACGCGAGCGCGCAAGCATATCTTTCCGCCAAGCCCGAATCATTCTCCTACATCCACTTTGTAGCTCACGGCACGGCCAGCGAATTGAATCCTCTCGATTCCGCCATCATACTTTCAAAATCGCCGCGCGACGATTCCTACAAGCTCTACGCTCGCGAGATTATTCAGCATCCGTTACATGCGGATCTTGTGACGATTTCATCCTGCTACGGAGAAGGCGCTCGCGCCTACACTGGTGAGGGATTGGTGGGACTTTCCTGGGCCTTTCTTCGTGCCGGAGCCCACAATGTGATCGGCGCACTGTGGGAGGTGAGCGATACCTCAACTCCTCAGTTAATGGACAATTTGTACGCCGGCCTTGGCTCTGGGTCCGATCCAGCAGCCGCGTTGCGTCAGGCCAAACTGCAAATGCTGCATTCCGATGGAGTCTTTCGCAAACCCTTTTACTGGGCACCGTTCCAGCTCTATTCGAGTTTCTAGCAATAAAGAAAAAAGCGCAGGCAACGATGAGATTAGGGATTACCGGTCACCGCAATTTCGACGATGCGCTGGCTCTGACCTGGGTCGAGAACGCTATGCGGGAAAAGCTGCGCGATTGCCTGCCGATCCACGGCTTCACCTCGCTGGCAAAGGGCGCAGACCAGATATTTGCCCGTGTCGTCATTGAATTCGGGGGGAAATTGGAGGCGATCATCCCTTTCCCGGGATACGGCGACCAGTTTGACGACCCGGAAGAATCCGTTGGATATCGCGACCTCATCGGCAAATGCAGCACTATGATCAATCTGCCTTTTTTAGGTTCCCGCGACAAGTCCTATCTCGCTGCCGGCCAATATGTTGCCGACCATTGTGAACTACTGATCGCCGTCTGGGACGGCCAGCCAGCCGCCGGAATTGGCGGCACTGCAGATGTCGTGAAGTACGCCCTCTCAAAGGGCAGAGCCATTTACCAGATCAATCCTCTAAACCGCATGGCCGCGGACATCGTTCAAGAAAATTCATAGCATCGAAATATCCACGCCGCCCCTCCTGATTTTTCTGCGGAATGTATGCGAAATAACGGTTAGAATTCCCGCCTGTCCCGTGATTCGACAAATGAAACGGGCGCTACCGTGGACACCTCTCAACCGCAACCCGCTTCGGTCTCTGAGACGATAGAAGGCAGCACTTGTGCGATTCCTGATCGCTCAGAATTTCGCCTTCCCATCGTTCGCCTGTTGCCAAAGAGAACTGGCCGTCCGCGCTTATTGGCTATTTATGACGATCACCTGCTGATCGGCATCTGTCGCAGAAAGTTTTCCATTTCCGAATCCATGTTTGCGCTCGACGGCGAAGCCGCGCTGACTGCCGGTCTCAAGCGAGTTCGTCGTATCTCCTTCAGTGATGTACGCAAATTGGCGCTTCATCAAGGCGTGGCCGCTCACTATTACACCCTCACGATGCGTCAAGGCAGGAGCCTGCATTTCTCCCTGTCAAAATTTCAGGCCGGTCACGTCACGCAACTCCTCTACGAGAAACTGGCGGACCAAACTCCGTTTCGCCGCTTGTGGACAAGCCGCTTAATGGGCGCATTAGTTACGCTCATCGGCACAGGCGCCGGACTCGCCGCCCTCCATGTAGTCGACCTCAATCAAGGCACCTGGAATCCCCTGCTCGCCCTCGCCGCATTGGCAATGACTGTCGCCGGCCTCTGGCTGATGTTTACGCCTGGCGCGCCGTGGAAGCAGCCAACTGCGTCCGTGACAGGGCCGCAGCATCCCGCGAGACACGCCGTCTTAGTCGCCAAACCGCCGCTGCGCTCGAAGACTCTCGGCTGGACTCTCAAATTCGTCGGACTCGCTTACTGGTTCGTGTTGTACAGTCCGCTTACCGATCCTTTCCGCGATTGGCTCAACAGTCAGACGGATTCGGGCGCACAAGGCTACGTTTGGACGATCCTGTGGTTCCCGGCCCCGTTACTCATCTTCACTGGTTATCGTCTTTGTCAGCGCCGCTATGTCCCGAAGCAGGGCGGAGATTCCCGCCAGCCCATTCTCTTTCTCCGTCCATTTCAGGATGACGAGCACACATCGCTGCAGCCGAGCGGCCTGACCGCGCAGGCCACCGGCATTCGCTCGCGCTCCGCATTGATTCGCGATGGAAAAACCGACACCTTCGATCTGCTCTGGTCAGCCCATCCCATGCGCGTTATGCGCATGATCGCCGACTACGGAGCCGGATCTTCCGAAGAATCCATCGCGCGATATTTTGAGAAGCATGGCCCGGTGATTGCCATCGGCAAACCCGGCGAACACCTCGCCTCGCCCGGCGCCGCGCGAATGTATTTGAATGACGCGACCTGGCAGGATGCCATTCTCACTGAACTCGAGCGCGCGCAAGCCGTCGTCATTCAACCGGCGCCAAGTGAAGGCGTGCATTGGGAACTCTCGACTGTCCGTGAAAAAGTCGCTCCCACTCGCGTGCTCCTATGCCTCATTAGCTACTGGAATAATCCCGAATATTACGAGGAACTTTGCTCCGTTGTTGCCGAAACGCTGCACGTTGATCTTCCGCGCTCCATCCCTTACTTGAAGCGGCCCGCGTTCGTATACTTCGACGAACAATGGAATCCGCACGTTCAGGAATTGAGCTACAAGAATCCGATGTTGTGGCCCGTCACACAGGATGGCGCCGATCTCCACTACAGCCTCGCGCCCTTCATCAGCGGGATGCAGGGCTCCGGTCATCAGCCGGCGCGCCCGCCACGATGGATCGGCGGTCCTTCGAGTTGGGTGGCGAGCATAGCAGCGATTGCGCTGGGAATTATTCTTTTGGTCGTCCCTCATCTACTCGTTGCATTTTCCGGCGAGATGATCAAGCTGGCCACGGGAGGCAAGCTGTCCGCAAGCCACGGCGCCAGTTCTCTGCGCGATGTCACGAACTCCGCGAAAATCACTCTGCACGGAATCGCAGTTCCCTACCAGATTCAGTTGCCGCAGTCGATGGTCACAGTCAAACCTCCCAACGCCCAAACCGAATATTGGCGGACAAATTCAGACGATACCTTGCAGATCCAGATCATTGCCGACAAGCAAACAGAAGATCTGTCGACATTCCAGCAGCAGCGCCTTCAGGCATACAAGCAGGAAGAAGCAACAGCGCACGTCGATTCGCAGCGAACGTTTGTGCAGAATGGAATTTCGTGGATGGAAACGCGCCTCAACGTGACCCTGAAAGCGGGAATTCAAATTCGCGAAATCGACCGGGCAACCGCTGGGCCGCAGGGAACGGTCCTGATCATCACGCAAATCGTGGGATCATCCGATTCCGACTCGGCGTACATGGCCATCGCCGATGATGCCTTTCAATCCTTCCACTTCGACGCTCCCGCCACGCCATAACCAGACCGAGCCAGCTATAACTATCCGGTGGAGGCTCGGGCGTCCTCGCCCGCGCAAGATCTTAATCGCACTTGGCTAAATCCAAAACAGTGGAGCCAATCCCAGAGCCGCCAGTCCAGACAACAGACACAAGCTGCGAATCCCCGTCTTCCGATCCGACAAACTGTAGGCGTAAATGCCCTTCACCATGTTATTGCCGGTGGCGCTGGGCTTCTTTGTGGTAGCGGGATTTTTACTTTTATCCTACTGGCACAAACTTTCTCGCACCGATCTTGCTGGCATCACTTCGGAGATGTCGGGGCTGACGACTTATCTGGTCGGCGCTCTGGTTTTCTACAACCACATCTGGATCGCCACGACGCTCACTGTAGCCAGCTTGCTGCTGCTGGAGTTAAAGACCGGGCTGGAAAGTCTGGTGCAGCGCGCAGCGCCTGCCGAGATTCTTACGTTTGCGAAATTCCTGTTACTCACGGCAGTGATCTTGCCGCTGCTGCCGGATCAGGAGTTCAGCAGTTTTCATATCAATCCGTTCAAAACATGGCTAGTGGTGGCAGCAGTGAGTACGGTCTCCTATGGCAGCTATGTATTGCAGAAGGTCACGAAACAGAGTGGTGGAGTCGTGCTGGCCGCAATTCTTGGTGGGGCCTATTCGTCGACCGTAACCACGGTGGTGATGTCACGGCGCGCGGCGCGAGAAAATCGTCCGCATCTGTTTTCGGGTGGAGTGCTAATTGCGTCGGGCATGATGTATTTACGGCTGGCGGCGTTGATTGCGTTATTCAACAAAAATCTAGTCGTGATTCTAGCGCCGTTTCTGGTGTTCCTCGCGCTGCTGGCGATTGTGACCGGCTGGATCTGGTCGAGCAGACCTGATGCGATTGCTTCGGACGTGAAGCGTGAGTTCGAGCCGAAAAATCCGCTGGAGATTGGGGCGGCTTTTTTGTTCG
>Ga0206971_10128_pt1 | contig 28527 bp, 20 predicted proteins | sample Alteio_BWOrgHeat_85_FD_152917 | JGI IMG/M metagenome (GOLD analysis project Ga0206971, IMG submission 152917) | Enriched cells from forest soil in Barre Woods Harvard Forest LTER site, Petersham, Massachusetts, United States -... | ecosystem: Environmental > Terrestrial > Soil > Temperate forest >...
TTATTTTTAAGCAGTTCCAGGAACGACGATGATTTTACCTTCAGCCACATCGCCGGGTTATCCAGGTCACGGCAAATGTCATCGGTTACGGTCAGCAACGTTTTAACCTGGATTTTCAAAAACCGGTCTGCTGACAAGTCCTGCCGGGTTAAGGTGAGTGTTACCGTTTCGATTGAATCCGGCGTCAGGCGCGCACTATATACAGGTTTATCGTTAATAATTACGTTTACAAAGGAGTGTTCTTTGATAACGGCCTGCGATGGTTCCAGCTTTAATACCAGTTTGCTTCCTTCAATTTCTACCAAAGGCGAAATCTTCACATATACCGAGTTGGCTCCGCTCATCCCGTAAATCGCTTCATCTTCGTGCCCCAATGACTTGAAGGACACTATCTGTTGAGCCAATGATGCCTTACTTAAAAGAAACACAAGGGCTAATAAGGTAAAAAATTTATTCATTGGTTGTCAATATTAGTTTATTACTTGAAATTCTACTTTAAAATAGTTCCCGTTGTCGTCGCTCCGATAGCTCAATTCGCCTCCCATTTCCTGGGTCATCAATTTGGCTATTGAAAGCCCCAGTCCAAGCCTGTTTTCTACGTGACTTGCTGCTTCGCTAAGGGTTTTTAATTTTCCAAACATATCATCCAGCTCATACCGCCCGATTGGAATTCCCTCGTCTATTATTTCAAAAACAAAACGGTGGCCCTGCAAGCTGGTAATCACGCGTATGCTATTATTGGTTTGCGAAAATTTGATGGCGTTTGAAAGCAGGTTTTGAAACACCTGCCCGGCGAATACCTTGTCCAGCCGTACTTCCATTGGTTCCCGGGAGATATTATCAACAAGGTGGATGTTTTTTATTTGCGCGGTTTCAACCAGGCCTCTGAAAATGTGCAAAACCTCGGCATTAATATCAAATATTTCCAGGTTGAATTTCAGCTCCTGCGAAGTTTCAATCTCCCGCACATCCATCAGTTTATTAAGCAGGTACTGCATCTTTTCGGCCGCTTCGCCAATATAGCCCGACAGTTCCATTTGCTCGGGGCTCAGGCGGTAGTCCTCGTCCCTAAGCAGGTTATTGCTCATTATTACCGAACTCACTAAATTTTTCAGATCGTGACCGGCGATATTGATAAAATTGTTCTTCTGCGCGTCGAGCCGGCGTAACTGCTCATATTGGGTATCGATGATCGAGTTTTTGTCGTTGATGTCGGTAAATTGCTCTTTTAACTGGTCGTTTGATTTCGAGATCAGCAGCTGTGAGCGAACGTCCCTCACGATTACTTTATATCGTGCGCCGGGCACCATGCATGAGATGATTGCGATAATAAAAAACACCGTGCCGCCGTTTGCTATCACGATGTCTAACGTATAAACGCTGAACAGCCTGAAAAAAATGGCGAGCAATACCAGGGCGATTGCCGCTTCGACCACTGAATTTATAGCCTCCCAAAATACCTGGAGGTTAAAATACAGGAAAATTGCCGAAAACATCAGGTAATAAATGTTTAATACCCCGATGTCGACGATGTTGCATAACAAGGCCGATGTTACCGAAAGAATGAACAGTGTTACATGAAGTAACACCCGGTAATTATAACGCTTGCGTTGAAAAAGACTGTAAAAAGCTAAAATAACAAGATCGGTGATGATGCGGACAACAAAAAATTGAAGCCATATCCCCGGAGCGAAGATAAAATCGATAATACTGAACAGGGGATAAATAAAAATAATAGTCCAGATGATGTTATTGGTCTGGTACCAGGCCTTCTTATCTATCTCGCGTATAAACTCCTGTTTTGTTATTTGAACAAACATTATTCAGCTATCTGGAATTATGATAATATGGGTTATCTACAATTAATCCGCATAAAGTAAATGAAAAATCAAAAAACAGTTCATACATACTTATGCACATTTAAACATCAGTTTTATATTGTCGAAAATGCGAATCGTATTACAATTAACATTTTCTGCGTAGGGGTGCTGATACTTTGCCTATTAGTATATTCTTTTATAGCAAAAAGCAATCCAACAATACCCGCAACCCGTTTAACAGCCTTTAAGCGGGCCAAAAGCCTCGGCAACGGCGTGAGTTTTTCGTGGCTCGAGCAAACCTGGAACAAGGATGCTTTGGCCAAACCCGTATTGATGATACTGATCTTTTGCTTTTAAAGAAGCTCGGATTTAGAAGTATCAGGTTGCCTGTCGCTTTCGAATACTATGAAAATGAGCATATTACTGACGAGCAAATATTCTCTCATATCGATAATATTGTTAAACAGTGCGTTTTATACGGGTTTAAGCTCATAATAGATTACCATAATGGTGATTTTAATGAAAATAATTTTCCTGAGGAGACAAAAACGATCATAAACGTGTGGTTAAAGCTGGCAAAACGCTATGAAAAAGTAAGTGATGACGAGCTTTTTTTCGAGATTTATAATGAGCCGCCCCATATGGATCCGCAAATATGGAAAGATGCTGCTTATAATATTGTGAGCGCTATCCGGAAAATAGACGTTAACCGCACCCTTATTGTCGGGGCGTCAAATTATAACAGTATTTATGAGTTGAGCCGGTCGGAGCCGCTTGCGGACCAGAACATTATTTACACTTTTCATTTTTACGAACCGTTTTTATTTACCCACCAGGGCGCCGAATGGGCCGGCGACCAGGAATCTACCGTTGGGGTGCCATTTCCTTACAATGCGGAAAAATTTCCAATTATTAACCCAAAGGCAAAAAATACAAACGGTGAGAAAAATTATAACGAATACCCCATCGACGGCAACGAGCAATCGGTAAGAGACAAGCTGCAGATCGTAAAAAACTGGAGGGATAAATACAATGTGCCCCTGCTTTGCGGCGAATACGGCGTGTACAATAAGTACGCCGATGAGGACAGCCGTTGCAGGTATATCAGTACAGTAAGGCAAACGCTAAAAACATTGAACATCCCAGGTCTGTTATGGGATTATAACGGGAATTTTTCTATTTTTAATGGAAAGCCGTCAGTAGACAACTTGCCCGATTGTATGAAGCAGGCCATTGAATATATAAAGCCCAATTGATAAGTTCATTACAATTAATATTCGCTACCTTTGCACCCTATTTGAATACTATGCAATTTTTTGAAGAAAAGCGACGGGAAGTAATGGTGCACATCGAAAAATTCATGCTTGAAAAAAAGAATGAATATTTGAAGCCCATCGACACCATCTGGCAGCCGTCCGATTTTTTGCCTGATGCTTCCCGCGACACGTTTTTCAATGAGATCAAAGAATTGCAGGAAAGCGCCCAGGGTTTGTCTTATGATCTTGTAGCTGTATTAGTTGGTGATACAATTACGGAAGAGGCCCTGCCGACCTATGAGTCATGGCTGTCGATGGTTCAGGGTGTATCAACGGACGAGTGCGACGGCTGGATGCAATGGACCAGGCATTGGACCGGTGAAGAAAACCGCCATGGTGACCTGCTTAACAAATACCTTTACTTATCGGGCCGGGTTAATATGCGCATGATGGAAGTATCCACCCAGTATTTGATCTCGGATGGGTTCGACATCGGCACCGGACGCGACCCTTACCGCAATTTTATCTATACTTCTTTCCAGGAATTGGCCACCAACGTTTCGCATCGCCGGGTAGCATCCCAGGCCAAGCGCGATGGTGATTCGCTGCTGTCGAAAATGTGCGGGGTTATTGCAGGCGATGAAGCGCGCCATGCCAGGGCATACAAATATTTTATCAGCAAGATTTTTGAAGTTGACGCTAACGAGGCCATGGTAGCATTTGAAGACATGATGCGTAAAAAGATCGTGATGCCTGCTCACTTCTTACGCGAAGTGGGCCTGATGATCGGCCAAACCTTTGGCCATTTTACCGACGCTGCACAGCGCCTTGGCGTTTATACCGCTATTGATTACGTTGATATCCTGAAGGAACTTATTGAGGACTGGCATATCGAAAGTATGACCGGGCTGACTGAGACCGGCGAAAAAGCCCGCGATTATATCATGAATTTGCCCGCCCGGCTTATCCGCGTTGCTGAGCGCATGAAAAATCCCATGCTGGAATACAAGTTCAGCTGGATAAATGGGTAATTTTTGAGGTTAAAGGCGAAAGCTGAAAGGTTTACTGGTTTAAATTCTCTTCGTTCTTCTTCAGCAAAGCTTAGGCTTCATGGTTAATCTGATTACATTTGCCTTTCGCCTCCGTCAAAATCATCCTTCTAAAACAAATACAACGCCCTCATCACCGGCTAATTCCCCAAAAAGAACATTCAAAATTGATTCAACCGTCAGGGAGTTTACATCATCTACATAATGCTCCGAACGCGTAATATGCAGTTCTTCTCCATTTATTGCTATCCTGAATAAAAAGCCCTCGTAAATTTCAGGCTGGTAAATCTCCACAGCGCCGTCCTTTACCGCTGCTGTAAAATGTATTTCTGTTTGTCTTTGTTCTTTAAAAAGCCGGTTTAGCTTTAATTCGATCAAAGCTAGCAGCTCATCCGCCGTTACCGTTTTGTGAATATTGATGATTTTCATTTTTCAATCTCTTGTTAAATAATTACAAACAGCACGGGAGGATTGTTTCACCTCTCGCCTTTCACCTTTCGCCTTTCCTCCGTATCTTTAAACATGAAAGCAAGAGTACATATTGAAAACTTCATCCTGATCATTTTAGGGATACTTTCAGCCGGCATGGGCATTAAAGGTTTTTTGCTCTCCACCCGCTTTATCGATGGCGGCGTTACCGGCATATCTATGCTGCTGGCAAAAACAACAGGTGTGCCAATTTCTGCGTTGATATTTATCATCAACATACCTTTTATTGTAGTCGGTTACCGGCAATTGGGCCGCGCCTTTGCTGTCAGAAGCATTGTTGCAATTGGCGGACTGGCGGTTTGCCTGGCTTTTGTGAATTTTCCTGACGTTACGCATGATAAACTACTGAGCGCCGTTTTTGGCGGGATATTTTTAGGCGTGGGCGTTGGCTTGGCCATTCGCGGCAGCGCAGTGCTGGACGGAACCGAGATTGCGGCCCTGCTGCTCAGTAAAAAATTAGAGCTGCTTAAAGTGAACGACATTATTTTGGTATTTAATGTTATTATCTTTTCCACAGCCTTATTTTTCCTGGGTGTTGAATCTGCCTTGTACTCTATCCTTACCTATATCTCCGCATCAAAAATGATCGACTTTATATTGAACGGTTTGGAACAATACACCAGCATTACGGTAGTTTCGACTAAAGGAGACGCCATCCGATCGGCTATTACAGCCCGCGGCCGGGGCGTAACTGTTTACGAAGGCAAAGGCGGCTACGGCAAGGATGGACATATTAACGACCCCCGTGACATTGTATTTACGGTGGCTACGCGATTGGAGATCCCGTCGATAAAACAGGAAATTTTAACCATCGACCCTTCGGCCTTCATTGTTCAGCACAGTATTGATGATACGACAGGTGGGTTGGTGAAACGGAAACGACATCATTGAGTCAAATTAACGCGAATGGACACGAATTAATTCGAATAAGCACCAATTAAAAGCGATTTGACGAATTAATTCGATAACAATTCGTGAAATTCGCTTTAATTCGTGTGCATTAGTGTAAATTATTATGAAATACAAATTATTAGGCCGGTCGGGCCTTAAAGTTTCCGAACTGTGCCTCGGCACCATGGGCTTTGGCACCGAAGCTGGCTGGGGCGCCGACAAAACCACCAGCTTTGCCATAATGGACGCGTTTGCAGAAGCAGGCGGCAATTTTGTCGATACCGCAAATATGTATAAGCTGGGCACGAGCGAAAAGATCATCGGCGAATACCTGCACAACCATGACCGTGATTTTTTTGTGGTGGCTACCAAATATGCGCTAAAAGACAACCTTACCAACCCCAACGCATCGGGCAATAACCGCAAAAATATGATGCGCAGCGTGGAAGACAGTTTACGACGGCTGAAAACTGATTTTATCGACCTTTTGTACCTGCACATCTGGGACGACCTGACACCCATCGATGAGGTACTGCGCGGCCTGGACGACCTGGTGCGCCAGGGTAAGATAAACTACGCGGCCATCAGTGATACACCGGCGTGGGTGGTTTCCAAAGGCAATACCATGGCCGAGTTGATGGGCTGGAGCCAGTTTGTGGCCTTGCAGGTTGAATACAGCCTGATAGCCCGTACGCCTGAGCGGGAGCTGATCCCCATGGCCAAACATTACGGCATGACGGTTACCCCATGGGCCCCGCTTGGTGGCGGGGTGCTCACGGGCAAATACCTGCGCGGCGAACAGGGCCGCATTAAGCCTGAAAGTAAACGCCGCAATGAACAGGCCGAAGCCATTACCAAAGCCGTTGTTGAGGTGGCGGAGGAGACCGGTGCAACGCCGGGAAACGTGGCACTGAAATGGACCATGCAGCAAGGTTTTTCATCTATCCCAATTGTTGGCGCCACCAAACTGAACCAACTGCAGGATAATTTGAAAACCATTGATATTGAATTAACCGATGTGCAACTAAAAAAACTAAACAAAGCCAGCGCCATCGAACTAGGTTTTCCTGGCGACTTTTTTAAGGAAGACGGGGTTAAGATGAACCTTTTCGGCGGGTTTTATGATCGGGTAGAAAAGAGGGGGTGAATTGCAACTGTTCTTTCCCCAAACTTGCCTTTATCTTTATTAAATACTACATTGGTCGCGTATAAACCCGATGGCCCCGTTTACTCATTTAACCGATGATGAATTAGTAACATTACTAAAGCAAGGCGATGAGCAGGCATTTGCCGAAATTTATAAACGGTATGCGGAAAAGCTTGCCGGTTTTGCCGGCTCCAAATTGTACAGCCTCGATGATGCCCGCGATATTTTGCACGACATCTTCGTAAAGCTTTGGGAGGGCCGCGAACAACTGCACATTACTTCGAATTTGCAGTCGTACCTGTTTGCGGTGATCCGGCACAGGATAATTGATAAGATCAGGAAAAACATCACCCGGGAGGAATATGCCTCGGCGGCTCAGTCGTTCGATATAGCTTACGTTGCGGATGCCGGCAAACAGCTTGAGTTGAAGGAATTGAAACAAACGATCAGCCAGTCGCTGGATCAGCTATCGCCGCGGATAAAAGAAATTTACAAGCTTAGCCGCGAAGAAGGGTTAAGCAATCGCGAAATTGCGGAAAAACTCAATTTATCGGAACAAACGGTTAAAAATCAGTTATCGGCGGCGCTGAAGCATTTGCGGCAAACTTTGGGTTCGGTGGTTTTATTGGTATTGGTGGTTTGCTGCTTCTCCGTTCAGGCACAGCAAAAAAAGATTAATCAACCGCTGGCTGACAGTCTTGCAAAATGGGCAATCCTGGATCAAACCGCTGCCGGGCCACGGGAGGGAAGATTTAAGGAGATGACCCCGGCTGAAAGAGCGCATTATAACGACAGCGTATTTGCCGTTAATAAGCAGCGGCTGAAATCTATTTTCGATAAATATGGCTTCCCGGGGTATGATCTTGTCGGCGAAAAAGGAAGTCACAACTTTTGGCTAATGGTACAGCATTGTGACAAAGACGTTAACTTCCAGCAAGCGGTATTGAAAGCGATGAAAGCCGAACTGCCGAAGCGCAATGCCGATCCAAAAAACTTTGCCTACCTGGCAGACAGGATTTCGATAAACACGGGCCGAAAGCAAATTTACGGTACACAACTGACCTACAATACCGATAGTTGCCAGGCAATTCCTAAACCGCTTGAGGATAGCATTAATGTGGACAAAAGACGAGCCGCAATCGGATTAGAGTCTATTGAATCTTATCTCAACTGGATGTCGCAAATGCATTTTGATATGAACAAGGAGGTTTACGAAAAGAAAGGCATCCATCAACCCAAACTGATACCGGAGCGGAAACAGTAGCCGGTTGATTTTAACGACGAAGCATGATCAGGTACGAAAATAGTGCCGGATCAGGTTTGAAAACTAACAGCGCCGCAGTAAATAAAAAATGAAATAATTATAGTACCATTTGCCCTTATAAACGACAACTAACAAAATATTGCTGTAATGAGCCGGATTGATATGGAAGAATTGTTTGATCGCTACTTAAAAGGAGAAGCTACGCCTGCCGAAACGGAAAGGGTGGAGGCCTGGCTCGATCAATACCAAAACCCCCGCGCGGAATGGCAGCAAATGGATAAAACAAGCAGGGAACAGTGGTTGGAAGGCTTGTTTGAAGATGTAAAGGAGAGCATCGGCGAAGAAAAAGTAATCCCCATCCGTCCGCGGCCGGTTTTGTGGCGAACGGTTGCGGCCATATCGGCTATGCTGTTAATAGCGCTTGGTATTTACGTATTGTGGCCGCACCAGTTGCAGCTTGTTGCCTTAAATGTTGCCGCCGGCCAAAAATGCCAGGTAATGTTAGCCGACGGCAGCAAAGTATGGGTTAATTCATCCTCATCGTTAAGGTATCCAAAAGCGTTCGACGATAAAACGCGCGAGGTTTACCTGTCAGGGGAAGCCTATTTCGATATTCGGCACGATGCCACAAAGCCGTTTATTATCCATACCGGCAGCATCGTTACGACCGTATTGGGGACAGCCTTTGATATTAAGGAAGACAAAGGCCTGCACTCGGTTGTTGTTACCGTTACGCGTGGCAAAGTAGGCGTTGCCACCAGAAGCCGACTGCTGGGTGTTATTACACCAAACCAGCAAATCAGTGTAAATACCGTCAATTACACAAAGACACAACAAAATGTTGACGCTGCCGAAGCCGTTGCCTGGCAGCAAAATGCCATCACCTTTAATGATATTACATTTGCGGATGCAGCGGCACAATTACAACAGCGGTTTAAAGTGACGATCAGTTTTGCCAATGATAAAGTGAAAAACTGCCGCTTTACCGGCTCGGCGCTGAATGAAGAGAAACTGGACCAGATATTAAAAGTAATTTGTAACTTTAACAATGCCACTTATCAAACCAAAGCAGATGGCAGTATCGTTATTGATGGCCCGGGCTGCGAGTAATGATGTAAAGGCAGGAGCCAGGAACCAGAGACCCGGAAAAAGTTGAAGTTTTTTGCTGGATATTGACTCTTGTGACTGAAACTAATTATAAACCCTGATAAATTTTTTATTAATAATGCGGCAATACCCGCTTGCATCGGTTTTAATAGTTTTCGTGTTCCAATTTTTTTTGTCGGCGGCCAAAGCCCAGGATATCAGTACAGATAAAGTTACACTGGGCCTGAAAGACGAAAGCCTTGAAACCGCCATCAAAAAAATAGAACAGCAATCTCCGTTTCGTTTTTTTTACCGCAGCGACGACGTAAAACCTGTGGTTAATCTTAACCTGCAGCCGGCAACGCGCACCATCACACAAACGCTGGCGCTTTTACTTCAAAATACCTGCCTTTCATTCCGACAACTTGACAGCCACGTTCTGTTGGAACGTAAGGAACAATTAACGGTATGCGAAGTAAGAGGAAAGATCATAACCGCTATTAACGGGCAGCCGTTGGCCAATGCAAGTGTATTCCTCAGCAATGCCACTATTGGCGCAAGGACGGCAGACGACGGAACCTTCATTTTGCAAAACGTAAAACCGGGCAAGTACGACCTGGTGGTGTCGCATGTCGGCTACGACAATTATAGCCAGGTATTGGTGGCCGATAGCCGCGAGATTGTTATACCGGCAGTTGTGCTATCCCCAAAAACGATTGTGCTGACCGAGGTGCGGGTGGGTTCGAAGGCTGATCCCGACCGGGAACGGAATTATGCCTTATTTAAAAATGAGTTTTTAGGAACCTCGCGGTGGGCGGCAGTATGTAAGATAATCAACCCGGAACTGCTTGATATGGATTATAATTATTCGGCCGATATTTTAACCGCATCATCAGAAGACTTTTTGGAAATAGAAAATAACGCGCTGGGATACAATATAAAATACCTGCTTACCAATTTTATAGAGAATGTTGGGAAGAACAATTTAAACGATGTGCAGTTTGGTGGTCCGGCTTTATTCCGGGAAATGAGGGGCTCGCCTTCCCAGGAAAAGCGCTGGCAGAAACAAAGAGCCGCAGCTTATGAGGGCTCACTGATGCATTTTTTACGGTGCCTTTTAAACAACAGCTTTGAACAGGAGGGCTTCCGGGTATTGCGCATTGCACATTTGCCAAACCCGGCCCGGCCACAGGATACCCTGATTAGCCGGAAAATAAAATTTTATCAAAGCCCGGGGCATAAAGGGCGTGCCTACAAGGATTCGCTTGCTTACTGGCAGAGCAAACGGCTGCTGCCGTTAACCATCGACAAATTGCTGCCTGATCCTTTAAAACAGGATGATATGGTGCGGCTGACTGATCAAAAAGGTTTGTTTGCACTGTGCGGCGATAAATGCTCCTTATATATTATATACAGTAAATCACACCATTTTCCGGCGAAGGTTCGTACCGACAACCTTAATGAACCGGGGAACGATAACCGTACCATTGTAAACTTTGACGCACCTTATGTTTTATTTGATAAAAACGGGTGCGTGATGGACCCAAACTGCATTGCTTTTGAGGGTGCCTGGGGGAAAGACCGTGTGGCCAACCTTTTGCCGGTGGACTATGATCCGGCCTGGATAGACGTACAGCCAGAGCGTACAGCGACAACGCAGGCCACGGAAATTGAGAGCGCGCCGGTGGGCCAGCAAAACCTAAAGCCGGAACTGATCAAACTAAAAACCTATTCGGACAGCGTAGCCGCTGCTCGTTCGTCGGAAAAACCATACCTGCAAATGGATAAACCCGGGTATGTGCAGGGCGATACGATATGGTTTAAAGCATACCTGGTGGACGCAGCTTCGTTAATGCCGTCGGGCAGAAGCGCCATAATGTATGTGGACATTGCAACCGACAGCAGCAGGATAGTGAAAAGCTACAGTTTCCCGGTATCCGGCGGCATAACCTGGGGAAACATCAGCCTGGATGAAAGGACTTTCCCGCCCGGAACTTACGCCATCAGGGCTTATACCAACTGGATGCGCAATTCGGGTGAAGACTTTTTTTTTACAAAGCCGTTCACCATAGCGGGAACGGCTGAAAATAATTGGCTGGTTAGCAGGCAAGTTACAGCAGAAGCAGGGACTGCCGCAATCCGGCTGCGATTTAGTGATCTGTCCAAATCGCCGCAGGCAAATATCCCTGTCGGCATACAGGCCTTTGCTGGTGATAAACGCCTGTTTAAGCAAGTAATTCAAAGTGATAAGGATGGCGTCATCAATTTCCGCGTGCCGGCGCCTGCCGCATCATCAGCACTAAAAATTGTGGCGCAGGATAGCAAAGACGATAGCAAAGCGGTTATCCCGGTTCGGCTCAATCGTTATGCGAATGCCGACGTTCAGTTTTTACCCGAAGGCGGGGCGTTTATAGCCGGCCTGCCGGCGCGCATCGGCGTAAAGGCGGTCGGCGAAGATGGAAAAGGCGTTGATATTTCCGGAACAATTTATGACAGCCAGCAAAACCAGGTTGCAGAATTTAAAACACTGCATGACGGCATGGGCAGTTTTGGCATGCTCGTAGAAAGCGAGGGGGCTTATACCGCGAGGATAAACCTGCCCGATGGAAGCGTAAAAAAGGTTCAGCTGCCGGCCGCGAAAAGCTCGGGAACGGTATTAATGATAAAGAATTTACCCGGCAGCGATTCGCTGAGTATAGCAGTCGGGGCAACAAACGATGTGATGCGTTCGGGTCAGAAGTATTACTTCATTGCGCGGGCCAGGGGGATAGTTTGTTATGCGGCTTTGATCAGTTTTCAAAGCGACAATTTTATTAAGGGCGCCATCCCCAAAAATTTGTTTCCGTCAGGATTGGTACATTTTACCTTAATGACTGCCGACAGGCGCCCGGTAAACGAACGCGTGGTTTTTGTGGACCTGAATGACCAGGTAAACTTATCTTTGACAACTCATAAAACCCAATATGGCCCGCGCGATAGCATAGCCCTGACGTTGAAGGCTACAGACAGTAAGGGAAACCCGCTGAAAGGCAATTTTTCAATGGCTGTTACAGATGACCGTGCAGTTAATCCTGCCTCGTTAAATAATGATGACCTGCCAACACATCTATTATTAACATGCGACATAAAGGGCCATGTTGAAAACCCCGGCTATTATTTTTCGCCCGGCAATGCCAACCGTTATGCGGCGCTGGACAACCTGCTGCTTACACAAGGCTGGGTGGGTTATGAATGGGACCGCATTTTTAACCCGCCGCCGGTAACTTACCCGGTTGAGCGCGAATTTACGGTGACCGGCAACGTACAAGGTTTTTTTAACAAGGCGCTTAAAGGCACGCATGTAACGCTGTTTTCCAAATCTCCCTTGATATTGATGGATACCGTGACCAATAAAGATGGCAACTTCGTTTTTAATGGATTTCCGCGGGTTGATACGCCTTTGTTTTTAATAAAGGCCGTTAACAAAAAAGGAAATAGCGCAAACGTCGCTGTAACGATCAACGAAAGCACGCCGCCTGCCTTTATCATCCCGGTATATGCCGACACGCTGGCCTGGAACGTGAACACCGACCCGATGGTAGTTGATGCTGTTAAGAGCCTTAAACTATCACAGCAAACACCGTACGTTAATGCATCCGGGCATGTGCTCAAAGAAGTGAAAGTAAGGGCTACTAAGGTGATAAAAGATTCTGAAAATTTGAACGGCTCCGGCAATGCCGATGTGGTGCTGGATGAAAAAGATTTGGAAAACGCCGGTAAAAAGAATTTTTTACAACTGCTTGAAGAACGCGTGAAAGGCTTTCACGAGCAATACGTTCCAAAAACAGCTATTGAAAGGTATTATATTAATAGCAAGGTTGTTATTTTTCTTATTGACGGAATCAGGCTTTCTTCCGTTTTGCCGGGATATACTTTTATCGACCTGAAGTATTACCTCGAATCGCATACGGCCGAAGACATAAAAGGAATGGAGGTAATGCATTCATCCCGCTATACTTGGAACTACGCCCTGCAATTTTTTCCGATGGCCGACCCGGAAATATTCGCGTTTGTTGAAATTACCACCCGCAGCGGACACGGTCCTATAATAGATAATACCCCCGGTATGTATTTATACAAACCCCTCGCACTCAGCTGGCCGAAGCAGTTTTACAAGCCTAAATACAACATTGGGGATACATCTGCAAGCAAAGCGCCGGACTTCCGCGCCACCATCGACTGGGAGCCAAACATAAACACAGACGAAAAAGGTGAGGCAAAGTTCTCCTTCTTTGCCGGGGACAGGCCGGGCACTTATACCTATATAATACAGGGTACCGACATGAATGGCAGCTTCGCCTGCCGAAAAGGGCAAATCATCATCGGTGACGGCAAAAAACCGGCGGCCGGCGCAGCTCCAAGTAAATGAATAAATGCTGTATTAAAAAAGCTCCGGCTTATTTACACGGGCATTAGTGAATCTAAATTGTCGTTACTGGCCAAAAAAGTAGTTTACGCCGACTACGGTGTTTTGACTCGCCAAATCGAAATATCCGGCAAAAACCGCAGGCTCCGAAGTGTAATAATCAATATGGATTTCCCAGTTTTTATGTATCCTGAACCCCGCTTTAAATAAAAAAGTCGTATTTAATTTTTGAAAGATATAGGTATCTGTCGGAAAATTTCCTTGTGCGAGTGACCGGTCATGCTGCCCAAAATACGGATTGCTGTACGACAGAGAACTAACATCAAGCCCGGCGCCAAGGAAGAACTTAAAGCCAGGTGCGTTGTAAAAATTGAACAGCACTTGCGGGCTCAGCATTATATTCGTTTGATTATAGGATGCTTCGGCCCTGGTATAAGGACTCACAGTGAAATTATAAACGGCATCCATTTTTGCCGGCGCATACGAAAGGTCAACCCGGAATTCAACCTTGCCGCCGTCCGGGTCCGGAAACAGGTCAGCGCCAATGGAAAGGCCGGGCAGATAAGAAGTATAAGATGTGCCGCCTGCCAGGCTGTACTGTGATTGTGAGGAGGATGATGTTGTTGAAATATTGCCCAAAACGCCGAGATAAAAGCTTAACTTGCTTTTGGCGCCCGAGTTTGCTTTTAACTCAGCAGCAGATGTATGATTGATGCTGCTCACTATCGCTAACACTAAATCTTCGCGATAGCTCAGGTACGGGTCGTTAAACATGGCGCTCAATTTATCATCAAGTGCGTTATATTTAATTGCAAGGGCAAAAAGCTGTTTCTGGTAATCGTTGTCATAAACAGTATGGCCGCCCTCATGGCCGGCGTCGTGCCAAAGCCGGTAAGTCAGTTCAACCGGGACAAATGCGGGGGCCTCGGCGATATAAAATCTCGTTTTACGCTCATCGGTATACTGGTATAAAGCCACATTTTTACCCTGCTGCAATACTTTTAAAAACACCGTGTCCATTTTAAAGCTGGTATCTCTTGATTCGCCAAGTCGATTGATATCGGTTTCGTCCGTACTGATGGATACAAAATATTTTCTGTATGTCCCCAGGCCGGTCACACGGAAGTAGGTTGCGTTGTGAACGGAGAATACTTGTTTATCACGGTCGGTAAGCGCTGATTTAAAATCGACCGATGTTGGGTTTGAATCCCAGCCACGGTAATCAATGTATCCTTTTAAGGTGTCGCCTTTTAGGTTTACAACTGAGCCGGGGCGATAATGGCTTTGAGCAAATGAGAAAAAGGGCAGGATGCTTAGCAGGAGTGAGAGTCGTTTGGCAGCGGTCATGATAAGGGTGATTAATTTATTAAAAAAGAGGTCGAAGATGGTTTTTTTATTTAGTATTTCACCATGGAAATTAATTAACTCTGCGGATAGACAAGCTCTATAAAAATAAAAGCCCGGCTTTATTCAAACCAGGCTATTTATTTTTATATGGATTGTATTATTTCTGCTCTTCTTCTTCCTCAGGCTTTTTGCTTTTCCGGGCAACTATTTTTATTTCGTTGCTTTCAGTGTCGAAGTCAATCTCCATGGTGTCGCCTTCGCCAAGCTCGCCTTTCAGTATTTCTTCGGCAATCGGGTCTTCCAAATACTTTTGGATAGCCCGTTTCAGCGGACGTGCGCCAAACTGGTTGTCATAACCTTTATCGGCAATAAACTCTTTTGCCGGCAGGGTAAGTTCTATCTTAAAGCCCAGTTGGTGAACCCTGTTGAACAGGTATGCCAGTTCGATATCGATGATCTTGAATATTTCTTCTTTACCCAGTGAGTTAAACACGATCACATCATCGATGCGGTTCAGGAACTCGGGCGCGAAAGCGCGTTTCAAAGCATTTTCGATCACGCCGCGTGAGTGGTTATCGGCCTGTAAAGTTTTGGCGCTGGTGGTAAAGCCTACGCCCTGGCCAAAGTCCTTTAACTGGCGCGCGCCGATGTTCGAGGTCATGATGATGATCGTATTCCTGAAATCAACCTTGCGGCCTAAAGAATCGGTCAACTGCCCTTCGTCCAGCACCTGCAGCAGGATGTTAAATACATCCGGGTGCGCTTTTTCTATTTCGTCCAGCAATACTACGGCATAAGGCTTGCGACGTACTTTTTCTGTTAGCTGTCCGCCTTCTTCGTAACCTACATAGCCCGGAGGAGCACCCACCAAACGCGATACGGCGAATTTTTCCATGTACTCGCTCATATCTATTTGTATCAGGGCGTCTTCGGTATCAAACATAAAGCGCGAAAGCTCTTTTGCCAGTTCGGTTTTACCAACCCCGGTAGGGCCCAGGAAAATGAATGAACCGATTGGCTTTTTCGGGTCTTTCAAACCGGCGCGTGTACGCTGTATGGCACGGGTCAGCTTTTTGATGGCTTCTTCCTGGCCAATTACCTTGCTGCCGATCTCTTCAGCCATGTTCAACAACTTGTGGCTGTCGGCCTGGCCCACACGCTGAACGGGAATACCGGTCATCATGCTTACCACTTCGGCAACATTGTCTTCCGTTACGGTATAACGGCGGGACTTGGTATCGGCTTCCCAAATGGCTTTAGCCTGCTCCAACTCTTCCAGCAAATGCTTTTCGGTATCACGTAACTTGGCAGCTTCTTCGTATTTCTGGCTGCGAACAACCTTGTTCTTTTCGATCTTGATCTGCTCTATCTTCTGCTCAATATCCAGGATGTTTTGCGGCACATGGATATTGGTGAGGTGAACGCGCGAACCTGATTCGTCCAGGGCGTCAATTGCCTTGTCGGGTAAAAACCTGTCGGTAATATAACGGGTGGTCAGGGTAACACAAGCGTTGATCGCTTCGGGAGTATAAGTTACGCCATGGTGCTCCTCGTATTTTTCCTTAATGCGATTCAGTATCTCGATGGTTTCAACAGGTGTAGCCGGTTCAACCATTACCTTTTGGAAACGGCGGTCCAAAGCGCCGTCTTTTTCAATGTACTGCCGGTACTCATCCAATGTGGTAGCGCCGATGCATTGTATTTCGCCCCTGGCCAAAGCCGGCTTAAACATATTGGAAGCGTCGAGCGAACCCGAAGCGCCACCCGCGCCAACAATAGTATGTATTTCGTCGATAAACAAAATTACATCAGGCGATTTTTCCAGCTCGTTCATCACGGCTTTCATGCGTTCTTCAAATTGCCCGCGATACTTGGTCCCGGCAACAAGCGAGGCGAGGTCTAAGGTAACTACACGTTTATTGAACAATACGCGCGATACTTTGCGCTGAACAATCCTTAATGCCAAACCTTCGGCAATGGCGGATTTACCCACGCCAGGCTCACCGATCAGGATCGGGTTGTTTTTCTTACGGCGCGAAAGGATCTGTGAAACCCTTTCAATTTCTTTTTCGCGGCCGACTATGGGGTCTAGGCGGCCGTCTTCGGCTGCTTTGGTCAAGTCGCGGCCAAAATTATCCAGTACAGGTGTTTTTGATTTAATGTCCGAAACCTTTTTGGGCTGGCTGAATGATTCTTCTTCTTTAAAGTCATCTTCGCCGCCTGTTGGCGATCCGGGCATTTCGTCGGTCACATCATTTTTATGCGATTCCACTTCACCTTTAAATATCTCGTAATTTACGTGAAACTGCACCAGTATCTGCGAAGCGATGTTATCCTCATCACGTAAAATAGATAGCAGTAAATGCTCTGTTCCGATCACGTCACTCTTAAAAATTTTAGCTTCCAGGTAAGTGATCTTTAATACCTTTTCGGCTTGCTTGGTTAGCGGGATACTCCCGATGTGTACATTTGTCCCCACTGTACCTTTAACAGCATCCTCCACAGAGCGGCGGAGCTTTGCTGTGTCCACGTTCAGCTCTTTCAATAGTTTAATTGCCACGCCGTCACCATCCCTGATCAAGCCCAGCAGAAGGTGCTCAGTACCAATATAATCATGGCCGAGGCGCAATGCCTCCTCCCTGCTATATTGAATAACATCCTTAACGCGCGGCGAAAATTTAGCTTCCATATATGTCCTTCCGATTATGAACGCCCTAATGTATTAATTTGTTTGAATAATCAGGGCATGTTATTTTACACTTATCAACAATATTATTGCCAAGTTTTCAGGTTGAAAATAAAGCAGACATTCAGATGATATACGATATAATAAACCTGAAAAATTTTTAGCAATCTCTTAAAAAAAAGCCGCAATTGCAACGATTTTTATAAAAAAATCAATTATTTATATGTTTTTGATAGAATTACTGACAAATAGTTTAAAACAAATACGTACTGATTACCGCTTTGGTTCCAACACCGGACAAATTAGTCAATTGTATGACAATACGGCATTGAATTTTGTTGCAACTATGTTGGGCTGATTAAGTTTATTACGTTGATTGGGTTTATTAAGTTGTTGGTGTTTTAACGTTAAAATCGGGGTGAAATTGTTTTGGGAGATTGGAAAGGTTGGAAGGCTTGTAAAGCTTGGAAGTCGGCGGCCGCTTGCGCTATTTGAGATTTAGACTGCCCCATGTGTCGTTTGGATCTGCGTCTTTTTAATTGCCTCTTTTTTCTGCTTTTTTACCAAATCCGCAAAGGCTGTATGCTACAAGTTTATTTCGAATTTTATTTTCCACGCATTGAACAAGGCATTCAAGGCAATAAGCTGCACGTTATTTTGGAGGTTAAAAAACCAATGGTTCTATATGCAAATCTGTCTGTTTTAACCGAATAGCTTGTTTTAGGCGTTGGCTGCGGGCCGCGCTATCCGCTCATACTGCACAGGCCTTAGTCACAGGCCGGTATCCGTCCCCAACATTGTTGGGGACTAACGCAAACTTCCATCAACCTGGCCACACATCCTACTAACCTAAATTAATTGGCGATAACAAATCACCGACCAACCACCAAATTCACTAACAATTCCCTAATTTAGCCCTCAATCCAAAAGCAATCAATAGTAAAAATCACTAATTCACTAATTCGCCAATTCACTAATTAATTCCCATGGCAGACGAAAAGATCATTTTTTCAATGGCCGGCGTAAGCAAAGTTTACCCGCCGCAGAAAACAGTTTTAAAAAATATATACCTGTCCTTTTTTTACGGGGCGAAGATCGGGGTGATCGGTTTAAATGGCTCTGGTAAATCTTCACTGCTGAAGATCATTGCCGGCATCGATAAAACCAATATTGGCGAAGTGATCTTTTCGCCCGGATATACTGTCGGCTATCTTAGCCAGGAACCCGAACTCGATCCCAATAAAACCGTGAAAGAGGTTGTGGAAGAAGGGGTTGCATCAACCATGGCGCTGCTGAAGGAGTACGAAGAGATCAATGAAAAATTTGGCCTGGAAGAGTATTACAGCGATGGCGACAAAATGGATAAACTGATGACCCGCCAGGGCGAATTGCAGGATCAAATTGACGCCGTGAACGCCTGGGAAATCGATACAAAACTGGAGCGTGCCATGGATGCGTTGCGCTGCCCTGAGCCGGATGCGAAGATATCGGTTCTATCAGGCGGGGAACGCCGCCGCGTGGCTTTATGCCGCCTGTTATTACAGGAGCCGGATGTGCTGCTGCTGGACGAGCCGACCAACCACCTTGACGCCGAATCTATCGACTGGCTGGAGCAGCATTTAAAACAATATAAAGGTACCGTTATCGCCGTTACGCACGACCGTTATTTTCTTGACAATGTGGCAGGCTGGATTTTGGAGCTGGACAGGGGAGAGGGTATTCCATGGAAGGGAAATTATTCCTCTTGGTTGGATCAAAAAGCGAAAAGACTTGCACAGGAAGAAAAAAGCGAGAGTAAACGCCAGAAAACCCTGGAGCGTGAGCTGGAATGGGTGCGCATGGGGCCAAAGGGCCGTCATGCCAAATCAAAGGCGCGTTTGTCCAATTATGATAAGTTAGCGTCCGAAGAAACAAAGGAACGCGAAGAAAAGCTGGAGCTGTTTATTCCGCCCGGCCCGCGTTTGGGAAATATTGTGATTGAGGCCAATGGCGTTAGCAAATCTTATGGTGATAAGCTGCTGTTTGATAATTTAAGCTTTTCATTGCCACCCGCAGGCATTGTAGGCATTATCGGCCCGAACGGCGCAGGTAAAACCACGCTGTTCCGCCTGGTAACCGGGCAGGAAACGCCGGACGCGGGAACCTTCCGCGTTGGTGAAACGGTAAAGCTGGGCTATGTTGACCAGATGCACGACGACCTCGATCCAAATAAATCCGTTTGGGAAAATGTAACCGGCGGGCAGGAAACCATTTTGGTTGGCAACAAACCCATTAATTCCAGGGCCTACGTCTCAAAATTCAACTTTAACGGCGCCGACCAGCAAAAAAAGGTGAACGTACTTTCCGGCGGGGAGCGCAACCGGGTGCATTTAGCTATTACGCTAAAAAAAGGATCAAACGTATTGCTGCTGGATGAGCCCACCAATGATATCGACGTAAATACCCTCCGCTCCCTGGAAGAAGCGGTAGAAAACTTTGGCGGCTGCGCCGTGATCATCAGCCACGACCGCTGGTTTTTAGACAGGGTATGTACCCATATCCTCGCCTTTGAAGGCAACAGCCAGGTTTATTTTTTTGAAGGGAATTATACGGACTATGAGGAAAACCGGAAGAAAAGGTTAGGAGATTTTGCACCGAAGAGGATAAAGTATAGGAGGTTGACGGTGTAGTTATGCCGTATAGCATATTGGTTAAATATATCGCCCTACAGGGCAATACATAATATATTATCGTTTCTATCGATATTTGGTCCCCGAACGGGGCCGGACATCCGATGTTAGCGTTTCCGGCCCCATCGGGGGCCAAGGATTGGTAGAAAAAAATGAAAAGGATTTTGTGTGGTCAGCACAACACATTCCGGAAGCAGCATCCCTGCGGCGCGATTATTCGTTTTATTTTTTTTTAACCAACCTACGACCCCGAATGGGCCGGTATGCTTATGCAAATATCGCGGGGCGTCGGTTCAAACCATCGGCGACATTATTTTGCCCATGGCCCCGCTATTTCTTCCAAACCGTCCAGGTGTTATTGCTCCCTGTTGACGTTGATGTGCCCGCTTTATGTTTTAACGGCGGGTGTGCCAGCGAAAAAGCGGCTTCCTGGTTACCCAAAGCGGCAGATTTGGTCCAGTCGGCTTTTGCGGCTACTTTATTGTCCATCAAAAAATATACGCGCCCCCTTACATAATACGCCTCTGCGTTTGACGGGTTTAATTCAATTGCTTTGCTCAAATCGGCAATGGCCGCAGTATTGTTCTTTAGCGTCGCTTCGGCATACCCGCGCATATGGTAAGCCACCGGGAGGTTTATGCCAGCTGCAATGGCCTTGTTCAGGTCGGGCAGGGCCGCGGGAACGTCGTTTGTTTCCATTTCTATCGCTGCCCGGTAAAACCGTGCTTCGCCGTAATTGCTGTTGATGCCTATCGCGCGGCCCAGGTCGGCCACCGCATCAGCATACTGGTGTAAAGCTACCCGCGCAACGGCACGGTTATAAAAAGCCGACTCCATCTGGGGCGCCAGCAGAATAGCATGCGTCAGGTCGTCTATCGCGCCGTTATTATCTCCCAATTGCATCTTCAGCCAGCCCCGGTCATGGTAGGCCATGGTAAAGTCGGAGTTCAGGGTTATGGCCTTGTTAAAATCATCCATCGCGCCGGGGCCATCGTTTAGTTTCAGCTTTGCCTCCGCCCGGTTAAAGTAAGCCTCCGGATCGTTTGGCGCCAAAATGATGGCCTGCGAAAGATCGCTGCCGGCCGCGCCGAAATTGCCGAGCTTTACGTTAAGCGCACCACGTTTTTCATAAGCAATCGGATTTTTTGGCTCCAGCTCCACCGCTTTATTCATATCGGCCATCGCATCATTATCGTTATTGAGTTTGGCGCGCTCCATACCACGGCCGATATAGGCAGTGCCCATCTGCGGATCAATGGCAATTGCCTTGGTATAATCGTCAATTGCGCCATAGCTATCATTCAAATTGGACTTGGAAACTCCCCTGTCCAGGTAAGCTTCGGGCATCTGTGGGTCAATCACTATAGCCCGGCTCAGATCTTCAAGACCGCCTTTAAAATCCTCCATCTGGTTTTTGGCATTCCCTAAGTCAATATACACCGCTGCGTTATTGGGCGACAACTCCAGTAATTTGTTAAAGTCGGCAATGGCCCCGCGCTGATCGCCCATTGCGCTTTTTGAATTGCCACGGTTCAAATATGCCTCCAGGTTTTTTGGGTTAAGCGCAATTGCGTGGTCGCAATCATCAATGGCGCCCTTAAAATCCTTTAGGCCGAGTCTGGCTGCGGCCCTGTAGTTAAATACCACGTCGGCATTCGGGTTCATCGTAATTTCCTTATTAAAAATATCGATGGCCCCTTTAAAATTTCCCTGCTGCACCTTAATAACACCTTTATAGGTATAGGCCTCCAGGTTATTGGGGTTTAGCTCAATCTCCTTGGTAAAGTAGTCGTCGGCCCCGTTAAAGTCCTTATTTTTAAAAAGTTCAACGCCTTTATCAAAATAAGGGTCGTTATTTTGTGCGATAGAAAACAAGGGTATAAGTAAGGCCAGGCATAGTAAAATCCTTTTCATGCAGCAACAATCCGGTTAAAAATCCATCCAAAGTATAAAATTCTTTGAAAGAAAACAAAGTGCAGGCCGGAAATAAATACCTGCGAATGCGTAGCACATAAGTTTTTTACATTGCTATGGGTCATAAGACATTTATTGCCCCGAATAGCAAATACCCCTTTAAAACATCCCGGCCTTATCGGGTTTGAAAAGGCTTACCAAATGCAACAATATTTCTCCCCCGATTTTGCTTTTTTATAAGTTTTAAATAGTTTAGAGCCTTACTAAAATATCACATCCCATGTCTGTAACTGTTAATGAAGCCCTTAAAAAGGGAACCACCACGCTCAACTATGGCAGCGGGGCCATTTTTGTTGTTTTCATCGGGGGAGGCTTTGTTTTAAGCAACCTGTACCCAAATTTGTCGGCGTGGATGATTGTTGGCGGCATTGTGCTGGGCATCGTATTTGCGGCGCTGTACTGGTGTTTACAGGTGACCAGGTGGAAAATATGGGCCTATGAAAACGTTGACAATATACACGAGTTTCAGCAGCGGGCTATCGATTCAAAATTACTATATGCCGACGACAGCGCCTGGAATAAGATAGTTATTTCATCCGCAAATGACAAACAGCGCTTGGCGGCCCTGCAGGACCGCTTTAAACAAAAAGATGTTTATACCGACGATGTAACCGTGCCCACGGAAACATTGATCTACTTTTCGAAGCCGGCCAGCATGTTTAATATGCTCCTCGGCGCTGGGATGCTCGGGTTTGCCATTTATTTATTAAAAGGCCAGTCGCCCCTGCCGGGTGCGATCCTTGGTGTGTTTGGTGCATATCTGCTTTATTCGGGTTTTAAGGAATATACCAATACCAAACCGCAGATCATATTAAATGCAAATGGTATCCAAACGGCGAAAACCGAATTACAGGATTGGAAAGTGATAACCGGCGAAAGGGTTTATATCGAAAGCTCCGGAAAAAGCAGCACTACTTATTTTACTTATGACTATCCCGGCGGCACCGAAAAAGTAAATATCGGCGACCTGGCCATTGATGCAGAACCCCTGCGAAACCTGCTGCATGTTTATAGGTTAAGAAGCGAGAAACGACACTAAGATTCAATTGACACATACGCATTGGCCATCCCGCCGGCAAAATTCTATATCTTTGCACCAATCGGTGTCCGGATAGCTATCGGTATCCCCCAAATAAAATCGGTGAAATCGCTCTTTAATCGGTGCAATCCCCAAAAACAAAAATAGAATCGGTGCAATCACTTTCTTCAATCGGTGCAATCCCAACAAGCAAAGGCTATAACAACTACGGCCCCTGGCTGCGCGAAAAATATAACGGCGCCCGGGTGTTTAAGGTGATCGTTGACGGCGGCTTTACCTGCCCCAACCGCGATGGCTCAAAAGGCTATGGGGGCTGCACCTATTGTAATGTCGATTCCTTTACGCCATCGGTCTCGCGCAACAATCCTTCCGTTCGCGAGCAGGTAATACAAGGGGTTGAGCGCGCCCGCAAAGGCAACAAAGCCGATAAATTCATCATCTATTTTCAGCCCAATACCAATACTTACGCTCCCGCGCATTATTTAAAAATGCTTTATGACGAGGCGCTGAGCTACCATACCGAAGATATTGTCGGCCTTTCGGTCGGCACCCGGCCCGACTGCATCGACGCCGAAAAAATTGCCCTGCTGGAAAGCTATACCGACCGGTTTGACGTGGACCTGGAAATGGGCATGGAGAGTATTTATAACGATACGCTGGCGCAAATTAACCGAGGCTGCAGCCATGATGATTTGATAAAAGCGCTGAAATTGGTTGAGAACAGCAAACTTGACATTTGCGTGCACACCATTTTCGGCTTCCCCTGGGAAACAAAGGAAATGATGCTCCGCTATGCGGAAGAGATCAACCGTTTTCCGCAGATAAAATTTGTAAAGTTTCATCACCTGCACATTGTTGAAGGTTCGGTAATGGGTGTAAAGTATAAACGCGAGCCTTTTAAGCTATTCAGCTTACGGGAATATGCCGATTTCCTTTGCGAACTGTTGCCTCTTGTTCGCCCGGATATCGTTATTCAGCGCCTTTTCGGCCTCAGCGACCTCGATCTGCTCATCGCACCCGATTGGGGTTTAAAAAAATCGGAGATACAATATTTTATCGATCAGCGGATACTGGAGCGCGGGGTGGTGCAAGGAAGCGCATATGATTGCTTTATAAAGATCTGAAAATACGAACGATGTCACACTGAGGCACTCGAAGTGCGTGTGCAAAGGCCTTCCGATCTTTAGGTTTACCTCATAACGGCGATACATTGGGTTACCGTGCGTCTTTAACATAACTCCGGCAATAAATCCCATCTCCCGGCGATAATTGCTTCCTTTTTTCTTGCGATCCCATCCCTTTACCTGTTTTTCAAAAGAGATCGCTTGGTTTATATCATTAAAATCCTCGTTAAATACAAGCTTTAATGGTCGCCTGCTAAAAGTGTATGCTTTTTGATCAATACGGTCTCGTGCTCAGATAACCGCCACTCTAAAACGTTGGTAACATCCGTATAATAACAGCCGTCGTTGCAAAGCAAAAAATAAACGAAATATTGTTTCATCCTGTGATGTAAATATAAACTAAAGTATCACACGAAAAAGCAAGGGACCTTCCTACATTGGATGGCCTTTGCGCGCTCCTTCGAGTACCTCAGGATGACATCGCTCTTTTTGGGTGCGCTGAATGACGTAAGGCAGGATGTCATAACCAATTCCCCTGCTTTTTCGTAAACGGTGCGAAAAAATCTATCTTAGTAATTAAATCATACGGATTTGTCACAACGTTCAGAAGCTAACTACGTACCCGCCCTCACCGGGGTTCGCGCAATGGCGGCCTACCTTGTATTCATATCCCATTTCTGCGACCAATTTGATGAAAATTTTCCCCATTTGCTGCAACGCTTCCTGGGGGAGTTCCATATCGGCGTATCATTATTTTTTGTTTTATCGGGCTTCTTGATCACCTTCCGGTACTACGATAAATTTAAAGGACTATCCGCAGAGTGGTTCAAACAATATCTGAAAAACCGTGTGGCGCGCATTTACCCCATGTATTCGCTGCTCACCATTGCGGCATTTATTTACTATTTTGTCAGCAAGGACCCGGTGATAATTGGGGGTGATCAAAATGCCAATACCAACCCCATATTACTGCTTGTACTAAACATCACCTTTCTTCGCGGCTTCTTTTACCAGTTTTGGAACACCGGCATTGCCCAGGGCTGGTCGCTCACCGTTGAAGAATGTTTTTATTTTTCGGCGCCCGTCATATTCCTTATCGCCAAAAAGTATCATAAATTTTATATCCAGCCCCTGATAATTACTGCTTTTGCCGTGGTCATGTTTTTGATTTTCCGCAACGTTAATTTTTATGGCTTTTTCGGCAATATTTATTTCGTTCTCCTATATACATTCTTTGGCCGTTGCTTCGAATTTTTTGTGGGCGTACAACTGGCCAAAATTGTTTTAAAGAAAGGTTTTGGGCGCAAAACAAAGTTTAATATCACTTATACCGCGTTCATCATGATATTTGTGTGTGTGCTGGGAATGGCGCTGCAAACTCCGGTAAAGCCCTGGATTGCCGGCCTGGAAAGCCCTGCCGGCGTATTTATCAATAACTACGTGCTCTGTATTTGCGTGGCCTTTTTCTTTTATGGCCTGCTCACTGAAGACACCCTTTTTAAACGTTTCCTGGCGCTGCCTTTTATCGAGTTGCTGGGCAAAGCGTCTTACATTTTTTACCTCATACACCTGGGATGGATTTACAAACTCATCAGCCAGGCCTTTAACTCCCTTAACGACGCCGTTTTCCACCTGTATGACAAATGGGGCGTCGATTGGCATTCTCCTTTCGAATATAACTGGCTAAACCTTCTGTATGCTTTTATCGTATTAAACGCCGTTTCGGTCACATTATTTAAGCTGATCGAAGAACCATTGAACCATTACATCCGCAAATCCAATTTTTTGGTGCCCTACAAACCAAGACCAAAAGGGATAGTGGAGTAATCAAAACCGGTAACACGATTTAGGTATTTAATGAAAAAACTGCGTTTATTACTTATTGCATGCTTGTTTTTTGCCATTAACCTGCCGTTTAAAACATTTGCAGGCTTCCCTATCGGCAAATACCGCGATATCGTAGTACCCTCGTTCAATTATTACGCGCAAACCAATCATTATGATGTTTATGGCAATTATGTAAAAGGGGCGCCCGGCGCACAGTTCAGCTCGTATTCGTTCAGTATTTTTGCCGGCTATGGCATCAGCCGCAGGCTCGATTTCCTGGTAACCGTACCCTACCTGTATCAAAACAACAACCTCGGTACAGGCAACAAAACCATTACAAGCCAGGGCGCCGGCGATATGGTGGCCGGGCTAAGCTATAACGTAGCCAATTACGATTACCTGCGCTACCTTTCTGTGCAGGTATCCGGCGTGATGCCGCTCTATACGGTTGCGGCGAATACAACTTCAGCTTTGGGCCTGGGCAACTATGGCGCCGAAATAAAAATGATGTTTTGTGGCTCATTGCCGACGTTTATAGCCGATAAAGGCTATTTCAACTCCGAGGTGGCTTATCGCCGGTACTTCAATTACGAGGGCCCCGACCAGATCAGCTGGCTGGGCACCGTGGGCTATCCCATCGGCTGGCACGACCAGGTTAGTATGGATATTACCGTTTTCCGCTCATTCAGTTCAAATACAGCTTTCAATATCAATTATAACGCCGAACGTGACTACGCTTATGTGAAACCCCAGCTCAATTTTGGCCACACCTTCTCGCGCAGGTTTACCCTGTTTGCGGGTGGCTTTTATGTCCCATATGGGATTAACACCGGCCTGGGTTATGGCGGCGCGGTAACGGCAATTTTAAAATTATAGTGATGAAGACCTTTAGCTATTTCTATTTATTTGCAATGCTGATGTTCGTCCGTTTTGAGGTGCAGGCGGCTGCTTTTCAGCAAGAACAGCAAACCGCAGAAACCGGCGATATTATCCTGAAGCCATCTCCCAGGAGTGAAAACGCCGTTTTTAAAAAGAATGAACAGATCGTTTATAACCTTCGGGTGGAGAACAATACCAATGCTTTCACAACCGGCCATATATCCTACGTGGTAACAACCGACGACGGCAAAAAAGTTTCGGTCGACTCAATTCAACTCGCTATTAAAGGATCGTCGACAAAAGATTATTTGGTGAAGATTGCACCGAAGGCAACTGGTTTTTACCGCGTCAATTTTATAATAAACTCGGCTGAATATGATGATACTGTACGACGCGTTTTTGGCGTCGATCCGCAGGAAATACGGTCGCAACTACATAAACCTGCCGATTTTGACGCGTTTTGGAAACAATCGCGTGAGCAACTCGAAAAAATTGCACCACGCTATCGCGTACTGGAGCGCAAGGATCTTTCCACCGACAAGAAACGCGTGTACGCGGTAGAAATGCATTCGTTTGATAATGTAGTGGTGCGTGGCTGGCTGGTGATTCCGCGTGACGGTAAAAAATTTCCGGTGCATTATCGTGTGCCCGGGTATGTGGTATCGCTGAACCCCAATATGGACAACGATGATTTCATCGCGTTCGATCTGAACGTGCGCGGTAACGGCAACAGTAAGGATGTGATCAATATCGGTACCGACAACTACTGCCTGGTAAACGTGGAGGACAAAAACAAATACGTTTACCGAGGCGTGTATATGGATTGTATCCGCGGCCTCGATTTCCTGTGCTCGCATGAAGACCTCGGAATAGATACCTCAAAAATATTTGTCGAGGGCGGCAGCCAGGGCGGGGCCTTGGCACTGGTAACGGCGGCGCTCGACCGCCGCGTTAAAGTACTTACCATACAGGTACCGCTTTATGCCGATATACATGATAATATGGCCATATCAGCATCCTACGATAAACAGGTATTTCCGTTTAAGGTGTTCAGGCGGTATAACAGCATTCACCCGGGCTTTACATGGGATAAGTTTTTCAGCACCTTTGATTACTACGATCCGCAGAATTTTGCGCCGCTGGTAAAATGCCCGGTACTGATGGGCATCGGCCTGCTCGACCAGTTTTGCCCGCCGCGCTGCAGCATGGCCCTGTTTAACCATATCAGCAGCGATAATAAGGAGTACGTTTGCGTACCTAACTCCACACACGAGGTTAATATGAATTATTTTATGTTCCAGAACCTTTGGCTGCGCGAAAAGTTTAGGATACCATAGCGATGTGCCTGCAAGCCGGGCGAAAAGGATTGTTTTTTGGTTAATTAAAATTCACAACAAATAAAAAAAGTTAACGTACAGTGTAAGAATAAAGGCAGCAGCGCTTTTGCTGAGGCGATTATAAAAATTCAGGCACGAAATTGGCCGTATAGATTTAATAACAAAACAAAGCTTTGTGGGTTTGTTAATAAAAACCGCTATAGTGTTGTTTAAAATATGCCTAATATGGTCTAACGAA
>Ga0206971_10130_pt1 | contig 28113 bp, 17 predicted proteins | sample Alteio_BWOrgHeat_85_FD_152917 | JGI IMG/M metagenome (GOLD analysis project Ga0206971, IMG submission 152917) | Enriched cells from forest soil in Barre Woods Harvard Forest LTER site, Petersham, Massachusetts, United States -... | ecosystem: Environmental > Terrestrial > Soil > Temperate forest >...
GAAGCTTAAGGAACACAATATAAAGATCATCATCACGCCCATTGCGTTCTGGGGTAACGGTTATCCGCAACGCGATGAAAAAACCGCCGGCTTCTCGTCAAAATATAATAAAGGGCAAGCCACCGTAAACGAAAATGCCATCAAAGCGCAGGAGAACTACCTTCAGGCTTTATTGCAGCATGTCAACCCCTATACCAAACTCAATTACCGCGACGACCCCGATATTATTGCGGCCGAGCTAAACAACGAACCCAGCCACAGCGGGCCAAAAGAAAAAGTAACCGATTACATTAACCGTCTTGCCGCCGCGGCCAGAGGCGCCGGTTGGACGAAACCGCTTTTCTATAATATCAGCCAGTCGCCATATTACGCGGATGCCGTTGCTAAATCAACCGTAAACGGCTTTAGTTTCCAGTGGTATCCTACTGGCCTGGTAGCCGGGCACGAACAAAAAGGCAATTCCCTGCCAAATGTTGATCGCTATACCATTCCTTATGACACTATACCCCAGTTTCGCAATAAACCACGCATGGTTTATGAATTTGAAACGGCCGATGTGTTGCAACCTTACTTATACCCGGCAGTTGCGCGCAGCTTTAAGCTGGCCGGTTTTCAATGGGTAACCCAGTTTGCCTACGACCCAATGGCGACAGCTTATGCCAATACCGAATATCAAACTCACTTTCTCAACCTGGCTTATACGCCGGCAAAGGCCATCAGTTTTTTAATTGCTAACCGGGTTTTTCATTTGCTGCCCCGAAAAGACTATGGCTCCTACCCTACCGACAGTGTTTTCGATGCTTTCCGTGTAAGCTACAATGAGAATTTAAGCGAAATGAATACGGTTAAGGAGTTTTATTATACCGGCAATACGACAACGGCACCTGCTGACGAAAAGAAAATTGAACACATTGCAGGTACAGGCAGTTCGCCGCTTGTTAACTATAAAGGCTACGGCGCTTATTTTTTAGATAAGTTGGAAAACGGCATCTGGCGGCTGGAAGTAATGCCTGATGCCATTACCATCCGCGATCCATTTGAAAAAGCATCCCCTGAAAAAGAAGTGGTACATATTGCCTGGGCGGATGAAGCCATGCAAATCCATTTGTCGGACATGGGCGGCGATTTTGAAGTTAACGGAATCAATCAAAATAACGCTTATCAAACCAAAGCGACAAACGGCTCGTTCACCATCAAACCCGGAACTTATTTGCTGATCGGAAATGGTAAGTCTGCGGCAAAATGGACTGCCGGAAAAATGATCGGTAATATCGGTTTGAGCGAATTTGTCGCGCCGCAACCCGTTAGTAAAGAGCCTTATTTATGCTATGAACCACCCGCCGAACTTACGCCGGGCAGTGCTTTTACTGTTAATACAAAGATCATCAATATTAGCCCCGACGCGAAAGTCACGCTGACCGTAAACAGGGGCTTTGGACCGCCGGCCGTTGTACCAATGATAAAATCGACACCTTATGATTTCTCGGCCATTATCCCGGCAGCGCAAATTACAAGCGGGATTTTAAATTATCGCATCCTTATTAAAGATGGCGACAAATACATTTCATACCCCGGAGGACACGAAGGCGATCCTTATGCCTGGGATAATACCAATAATGACAGCTGGCAAATCTTTGTGGCCTCGCCCGGTGGCAAACTGAGCTTATTTAACGCCACAACTGATCGCGGCCGCACCAATACCTATTTCCCGGTGTTTACACGCAATGGAGGAGCGCAATTTACGGCCGGCGAAGAAACCGGAGAACTGACCTTCCGGGCCTCATCGCCGGCCATTAAACAAGGTCAGGTAATGGGTTTCCAGCTCTATATCGCCGATAAGCTTAAAAACCGTCTTGCGGAAGTTTCTTCCTACAGTAAAATTGCAATAAGGGCAAGGCTGCAAAGCGGAACTGCAGGAAAATTAAAGATAACACTGATCAACAATGATGCTTCGGCATATTCAGGCAGCGTCGATTTAACAGGTAAATTCACTACTATTGAAATACCGATATCGGGATTTAAGCCCGATTCCAGCCTCCTATTGCCAAGGCCGTATCCCGGCTTTCAACCCTTGTGGTTTAAGGCCTCATCGTTCACCGGTTTGAAAGTTACCCAATTGGATAAACTGGAAATTACCACCGGAGATAGCTTGAGTCCTGATGCGTACAGCAAACCCTTTGGTGTTGAAGTAGAGTCTGTTACGCTTGAACCCTGATCCGTTATGAGAAAAAAATCAATAATCGTCCTCCTTTTTGTTTTAACGGGGACGCTCGTGGGCGCCAAACCACCTAAACCCAGCCGCTACCATTTATTAATGGACCGCGACTGGAAATTCCTTTTGGGCGATGATTCAACTGCCTATAAAACCGGTTTCGATGACAAAACCTGGCGGCAGCTCGACTTGCCTCACGACTGGAGCATAGAAGGTGAATTTAAAAAAGACGCCCCGACCGGCGGCGGCGGTGGCTACGCTGTAACCGGCATCGGCTGGTACCGTAAAGCGTTCACTTTACCAGCGTCCGTGCGGGGCAAGCAGGTGAGCATACAATTCGACGGCGTTTATATGAACAGCGAGGTTTGGATAAACGGACACCTCCTGGGCAAAAGGCCAAACGGCTATATCAGTTTTTATTACGACCTGACGCCATATCTCGTCAATGGCAAAAACACAATCGCAGTACGAGTTGATAATTCCGAGCAGCCCAATTCACGCTGGTATTCCGGCTCGGGGATTTACAGGCATGTTTGGCTGGATATTACCAATCCGTTGCACATCGCACACTGGGGCACCTATATTACCACGCCGAAAGTTGATTCAGCGTCGGCCACAGTCAATATCAATACCAAAATTGAAAATAACGGTCATGATATATCAAGCGGGACATTAGTTTCCACCATCACCGACGAAAGAGGTAAAGAAATTGCGAAAAGTGCATTGCCTTTGTCGGTAAAAGCGAGTAATTCCGATGAGCTTCAACAATCAGTAACTGTTACGTCACCATTATTATGGTCGATAGATGCGCCCCACTTGTATACCGTCTATTCAACTATTTTATCAGGCAAAAAAGTGGTGGATGAGTTCAGCAGCACTTTCGGTATCCGCACGCTGGAATACAGTAATACAAATGGTTTTTTGCTCAACGGCAAGCACGTCAAAATGAACGGGGTTTGCATCCATCATGACGGCGGGTTGGTTGGCGCGGCCGTGCCGCTCAAAATATGGGAGACGCGGTTGAAGCTATTGAAAGACATGGGCTGTAATGCTATCCGCACCTCGCACAACCCGGTTGCCCCGGAGTTTTTGGACCTTTGTGACAAAATGGGCTTCCTGGTAATGGACGAGGCCTTTGACGCCTGGGAAACCAAGAAAGTAGCTAACGATTATCACCTGTACTTCGACGAATGGTGGCGGGGCGATGTAACCGACCAAATCCATCGCGACCGCAATCACCCTTCCGTCGTGCTATGGAGCGCCGGCAATGAAATTCCCGATCAAACAAAAGACAAAGGCGTCGATCTGATGAAAAACCTGCTCGCAGTTTATCACCAGGAAGACCCAACCCGCCCGGTAACCACCGCAAACGACGATATTGCCGCTGACAATGGCTCGACCAAACTGCCTTTTATGGAGGCGGAAGATATAGTAGGCTATAACTATGCTAATCGCTGGCATGAGCGTCGGGAATTATATTATTCATTGGATCACCAGGACCATCCCAACTGGAAAATGATTGGCACCGAGAGCGGACCGGTAAGGAATGTGCCGTTTTATTCTTTGGGAACGGATAAAGCCAAAGTAAAAGCAAACTATACCTCGGGTATGATCGAAGCTGAACAGCTTTGGGAATTTGTTGATGTGCACGATTATGTGATCGGCGATTTTATGTGGACAGGCATAGATTACCTGGGCGAGTCTTTCTGGCCTGGTAAATCATCGTCCTCCGGGCAAATCAGCACCATTAATTTACCAAAAGATGGTTATTACTTTTACCAAAGCCAATGGGTGAATAAGCCCGTGCTGCACCTTTTCCCGCACTGGAACTGGCCCGGCCGCGAAGGGCAGGTCATCCCGGTTGTTGCTTACACCAATTGCGATACGGTTGAGCTCTTTGTCAATGGCAAGTCGTATGGTGTAAAAATGCAGGAGTTTCCGCACCAGGGCCATTCAGGTGCGTGGAACAAATATGCAAAGCCTTATGTACCAGTTACGACCGCCGACCTGCACTTAACCTGGGATGTTGCTTATGAGCCGGGAACCATCAAAGTCATCGGGCGAAAAGATGGCAAGCAGGTGGTTGAGGAAATCCACACCACAGGCAAAGCCGCCGCGTTACGCGTAAGCGCCGACACTACAGGAATAAGCGCCAACGGCAGCGACGTGGTACTGGCGCACGTTGATGTAGTGGATAATGCCGGAAATCTAGTGCCCGACGCGGATAACCAGGTGAATTTTACCATGACGGGCCCGGGCGGCATTATTGGCGTGGATAACGGAAATTCGCAGGACGACAGCTCCTTCAAACTCAATTATCGCAAGGCTTTTAATGGACACGTTTTTGCAGTAGTACAAGCCGGACGAATTCCCGGTGATATTACACTAACTGTGCAGGCAGATGGACTTAAACCGGCTTCATTGACCATCGTAGCACGAAAGCAGGCTAATAACGCGCTGGATTTTGAAGAGTTGAAGTAAATCAATCTCCTTCACATCCCCCTGCCTTACCCCGCAACATTGCCATCTCGCCAAGGCTGACCAAAAAGGACAGCCCCAACGCGAGGCAGGAGTGCACAACAGCAGTGTGTCATGTCACTATTGAAAGCGGCTTAGACTTGGCAATAGATTTTAACTGTTTGCAGCTAACCCGATAAAAAATGAGTTTTGGACCGTTGACAAAGGTTGCCAGGCCGGGATATTGTTACGTTAATTTGCTGACAAATTCATGTCAGTGAACGCATAAAAAAGATGTTAAGGCAATTTAATGCGCTTTTTGTTAAATAATTGATTAACAGCTATTTAAAATACGGTTAACATTGAAATATGTTAAGTTGTGTTAACCCTTTTGTGTGATGATGAGTGCGCACTATGGGTACATTCTTACTTGAGCAATCAATTATTATGATCATCTGCAAACAAAGGTCAAATTGAAATTAAAGTTCTGATCATGCGATAAAAACGTGTTGACATGACAGTAACCTGCGCTAAAAACGCGATCGAGAGGGGAAACTAATTTGGAACCTTAGCACATTTAATTTTTATGCTATCCGCTATCAAAGTCATTTTTAGCAATTCTCCCTTATTCAAATAAGCCGGCTCTTCCCTAATATTTAAAATTCTAAACTTTCTACAGAAAATTTTATTCTTGGTTTGAATTTGAAGGTAAGAAACATTGTTACTCGTATATGCCTTCCACAATCCCTTTTCACCATCTAACTTGTTTTCATCCAAAGAAGAAATCGATATAGGTAACTCACAAGTATTGTTGCTACTGAGATCAAATCTTGTTGTATATAAGTCGTACACGACTGGTTTATTATGATAATATACCTTCTCTATATTCCAGCCGCCTTGTAATGTGTTTTCCAATTTATTGCAGGAAAACAGAAGAGTAGAAGATAAAATTGATATCAAAATCAATTGTCTTTTCATTTTAGTTGTCATTAAAGGTTCATTTACCTCGCTGTGGAGTTCGCGTTGAACACTAAGGCTAACCTTTTTGGTCAGCTTGGCGAAATAGATCATATTTCTTTAAAATCCCCCTGTTTTATCCAACCCTCATTCCCGTTGGCCAGGCTTATTTTCGTCCAGCCATTGCTGTTATCGAGGACGTTCACCTTAGTGCCGTCGTGTATCACAAACAGGGTGTTTGCGTTGTCAACCGGGCCGCTTTTTACGTTCACCGACGGGCTGAAAACAACCGCCTCGGGATGATCTTCAAAATAGCTGAGCTGGCGGTTCGCCACAAACAGGGTAAATACACCAAAAAAGAAGAACAGGATCATCCCATAAAACGAGGCCCGTTTTACGATCACAGACCCGGCAAAAAAATACAAAGCCAATATAGCCGAACCCAGCAAAACAAAAATAATGCTCCAAACCGCCAGCGCCCCCGTTGAAAAGCTGAGGATAAAGCCGTGCCACCAGCGGCTTAAAAAGAACTCGGGCACCTCCTCAATTTTGTCGGTAGTTTTTAGATTGACATATTTAAGGTTATAATTGATATCATCGTCGCCGGGGGCGAGTTTATGCGCCTTTTCGTAATAAAGCACTGCCGAAGCGATATCATCATTTTTGAAGCTGGCGTTGCCCATGTTAAAATAAACAGCAGCCGATTGATAGCCCTGATCAATCAATTGCTGATAGGCCGCAAGCGACTCTTTATACTGCCCTTTCGCGTACAGGTCGTTGCCCTTTGAAAAAAGCGCACCCGTTCCGTCAGTTGCGGAACATAGCAGGGGCGCAGCCAGCAACGCTACTAAATAAACAAAACGCTTTAGCATATTAAATTTCATTTTCAATATCATTAATAATGCCTTTGGCCTTTTCAAAAACTTCTTGTTGAGAGATGTGCTTAACCGGTGCGTAACGCGCCATCTCGCACAAGTCGAGTGTTTCCAGCAGACGGCTGATCAATGAACCGCTTACCTTTTTATCTTTCAAAGCCGATTCAATTGTTTCTTTATTCAAATCGGCATATTGAATATTTAGTTTATCGCTCAGGTAGCCGTATAAGCCAGTGAAGACATTTTCGTAAAATTCCGATACGTTGCCCGCAGACAATTGCGCTTGTGCATTAGCCAGGTGTTTGGCGGCTATTTTGCCGGCCTTGCGGCTTTTTACTTTCACCAGGTCGCTGTTTTGCTCGATGAGTTTATTGCGATAAACATATGCCCCGTAGCACAAAGCGGGGCCAACCAACAGCAACAGCCAGTATCCGATTGAGCCAAAAAACGTATCGCCGTTCTTTGCCAGGTTGTTATCTGTGGTTTTAATGTAGCGGATATCCTTACTCAGCATTTTTATGTCCTGCTTTTCAGCATCCGAAAACGAGGTAACATTGCTTTCGTTGGCGCCCTTATCCACCTTAATATGAAACCCTTTTGCTGTTACCGTAATATAGCGGCCGGTGGCAGGGTTGAAGTAGGAAAAATTGAGCGGGTCGATATTAAATTCGCCCTGGTGCCGCGGGATAAGCAGGTAGTTATAAAACCGGCTGCCCGAAACGCCGTTTTCATTTTCTGTTATGGTATCCGTTATTTTTGGATCGTACTTTTCGAAATCAGCCGGGAAATTGGTACTAAGCGTTTTTAATAACTTAATATTACCCGAACCGGTAACTTTCACCTTATAATTTAACGCGTCGTTAGCTTTAAGCTCTGTTTTGTCAATGGAGCTCTGGATGTTAAAGCTGCCTACGGCTCCGGTGAAACTGGCGGGTTTACCGGCCTCGGGCAGGGGTTTTACGTGGATGGTGACTGGCGTGCTCTTGGCGTCGTATTTTTCCTGTTTGGTGTCCTGGAAAAACTGGGCCAGCGGGTCAGATGATTGAACCGGTACGCTAATAATAAAAGTCATCCCAAGTGGGTCTACCGTCAGGTCACCCGACCGTTCCGGGAACAATATGGTTTTTTTCAGGTCAGCCACTTCGTACCGCGTACCTTTATAAACTTCAATATGCATCGGTACCTGCCCGCCTGGTTGTTTAATATCTTCACTCCAAAAACCGTTCAGCTCGGGCGTGCTGGCTGCCTGGTTTTGTTCAATGTTAACCCTTGTATAAAGCCTGTAAGTTACCGTAATCTGCTGCCCCAGGTAAACGTTGGTTTTATCAACAACGGCCTTTATAAAAAGCAATTTAGACAGATCGGTTGCACTTGCCTGTTGGATGCCGTTATCAGGCGCGCTGCTTTGGGGCTGGTTGTTTTGGGGAACTGCCCTGCCTTTTACCACTTTTATTTTGATGGGGCTGGTGATTAATCTACGGCCGTTTACGATGATAGATGCCGAGCCGATGGTAAAATCCCCCTCTTTTACGGCCACCAGGTCATAGCTGATGGAAGTGCTTGAGGATGCGTTTCCGTTGACAATCTCCATACTTTGCGATTGGTTTGGCCCATCAGCTACCTGGAAGTCGCGAAAATCAGGAGGGGTAAAATCCGCGGCATTTGCATTTATTGAAAAGGTGACCTGGAATGCCTGTCCTGTGCCAACCGTACTGCTGCTCACCGATGCGGTGAACTTCGGTTGCTGGCCCAATGCTGTTGCCCCCGCAAACAATAAAAGGGTTAATATGAAATATTTGATCTTCATTGTTATAGTTGATTGGGTTGATTGAGTTGGATTAAGTTGATTAAGTTATACCGTTTTTCAATCTAATCAACTTAATCCAACTCAATCAACCACTCACCAATCCTTCGTAATATTCTTTTTGGTCCCCTGGAACTTCTTATTCTTCAGCTTATCCTGTGTCTGCTTTTCCTGGTTATTTAAAGCATCCAGCATCCGCTGCGCATCTTCTTTTGAAATCTGATTCGGCTGCTGCTGTTGCTGCTGATCTTTTTTATCCTGGTTTTGCTTGTCCTGGTTTTGCTTATCCTGGTCTTTGTTATCCTTGTTCTTATCGTTCTTGTTGTCCTTATTCTGCTTATTTTTATTGTCCTGGTTTTTGTTGTTTTGATTTTGCTTGTTTTGCTGCTGCTGCTTCTTCAACTTGTCCTGCGCATAAGCCAGGTTATAGCGCGTTTCGTCATCCTTTGGGTTTGCCAGCAATGCCTTTTTATATGCCTCGATGCTTTCCTCCAGCTTTTTATTCTCCAGCAGCGAATTGCCCATGTTGTGGTATGCCGCGGCTGTTAAGGCTTTGTCTTTGTTCGGCGCCGAGGCCAGCTTATTAAACTGCTCACTGGCATCCGCAAATTTCTTTTGTTTGTAAAGTGCATCGCCCAGGTTAAAGTTGCCCGCCGTATCCGGGGTTTTATCGTCTACAGCTTTACGGTAGGCGTCCTCGGCATCTTTATATTTTTGATCCTTGTACAGCTCGTTCCCTTTATGAACGTATTTTTTTTGCTGCGCGAAAACGCCTGTCGCAGCAAATAAAAACAGCGTCACTATAATTAACTGTTTCATATTTTTTTTACTTCAAAAAGTTTCAAACCTGCCAGTTTCAAGCTTTTCCGGTTCGACACAAAAAATTCAACAATTAACAGCACAAATGCAAAGCCCAGCAAAAACTGGAAACGGTCTTCAAAATCTTTAAAGCTTTTGCTATCATAAGTTTTGCGCTGCACTTTACTGATCTGGTCCATTATAATATTAAGCCCAACGTTTGCATTTGTCGCCCGTACATAGGCGCCCTGGCCCGCTGCGGTTATCTCCTTACACATATCCTCGCTCAGCTTACTGATCACCGTATGCCCGGCGCTATCGGTATGAAAGCCTACCTGTTTGCCATTTTGGTAGATCGGTATCGGCGAACCGTTTGCCGAACCCATACCGATCACATTCACCATCACATCCTTACTTGCTGCTTCCTTTGCAGCCACAACCGCGTCATCCTCGTGGTTTTCGCCGTCTGTAATAATAATCATCGCTTTTCCCGTACCATCCTTAAAATCAAACGATTTCATACCCATATCAATTGCAGCGCCGATAGCGGTTCCTTGCGTAGGCACCATATCGGTGCTTATGGTATTCAAAAACAATTTTGCGGCGGAGTAATCTGTCGTCATGGGCAACTGCACATAGGGTTCACCGGCAAAAACAATAATGCCGATGCGGTCGCTATGCAGGTTATCTATCAGTTGGGCAATGGCTTGTTTGGCGCTCTCCAAACGGTTAGGGGCCATATCCTGCGAAAGCATACTGTTTGACACGTCCAGCAATATCATCAGGTCGGCGCCCTTTTTCTTTTCCTCTTCTATTCTCGACCCGATCTGCGGATCAGCGGCGCCGACAATCAAAAAAGCATAAGCGGCAATAAAAAGGATAAATTTAACCCAGGGCCGAGAAAACGAAACCTCGGGCATCATTGCGTTAACCACCTTTTTATCACCCAGGGATACCAGCGCGCGCTTTTTCCAGCGATCAACCGCTAAAAACAGCAGCACAAAAAGCGGGATGATCAGCAATCCCCATAAATATTCGCTATTTGCAAAACGTATCATGGTTTTAAGTTAAAGCCCCCCTCAGCCATGTATTTCTTGAAATAAATTCGAGCGCTAAAAACAACAAGGCAGCCAGGGCAAAGGGTAAAAACAGTTCTGTTTTTTTGTGGTATTGGGTCACTTGTATTTTGGCCTTCTCCAGTTTGTCAATCTGGCTGTAAATATTTTGCAGCGCATGATTATCCGTAGCCCGGAAATATTTGCCACCTGTAATATCTGCAATTTTTGTCAAAGTACCTTCGTCTATATCAACCGGCATCTTTTGGTATTGCACACCAAATGGGGTTTGTACGGGAATGGGCGCATAACCGTGTGTGCCGATACCCACCGTGTACACCCTGATCCCAAACGTTTTGGCAATTTGTGCGGCTGTTAGCGGCGCTATTGCTCCGGTATTGTTCGAGCCATCGGTCAGCAAAATGATCACCTTGCTTTTTGCCTCGCTGTCCTTCAGGCGATTTACGGCTGTGGCAAGCCCATCACCTATCGCCGTCATATCTTGTATCATGCCATAGTGAACGTCCTTATAGAGGTTGATGAGTACGTCGTGGTCAATGGTTAACGGACATTGCGTAAAGCTTTCACCGCTGAAGATCACCAGGCCGATACGGTCATTAGGGCGGCTTTTTATAAAATCGATCGCAATGTTTTTGCCGGCCTCGAGACGATTGGGTTGAAAATCTTCGGCCAGCATACTGCCTGATATATCCGATGCGATCATAATATCGATGCCCTCAGATGTCGAATCTTGCCAACTAAGGGACGATTGTGGCCTGGCCAATGCAAATATCAACGCCGCAACTGCCAGCGAACGCAATACGATGCCTGAATGGCGCAAGCCCGGCAATATACTTTTAACCGGGAGCGAAAATCCTTTTGCAGCCGATACGCTTAAGCTGCCCTGTAATTTTTGTTCGCGCCAGATATACCAGCCCACCATCAGCGGAATTATAATGCCAAGCCAGAAAAACCCGGGCGCTGCAAATTCAATACCTTTAAACATGCGGCGTCCCTCCTTCCGCAGTTACGGGCTTATCCGCCTGGCGGGTGCCGCTCACAAAATCAATCGCAATATCCATGCTGCCTTCATTTTCAGCAGGGAGCGGTTTCTCTTTTGCAAATTTCACCAAATCTGCCAGTACCAATATCTGCTTTAGCTTATCCCGATTTTCGTCAGTGATGTCCATGCGTTTCAGGCTCGCCAATATCTCGTCCGTAGTTTTTTCGTGGGTTTTTATAACATACCGTTTTTCCAGGTATTCCCTGACGATGTCGCTCAACTCAATATGGTATTGCTTTACTTGCTCCTGCTGCCATAATTTTTTGTCGCGCAATTCTTTCAGCTTGTTCATGGCAACTATATGCGGCGGAACGAGCGGTTCCACAATTTTCACAACCGGCGCGACCGGTTTTGGTCGTTTGCGCAAGTAAATAATGGCGCCGACAATCAAAGCAATCAACACTAACGGCCCTGCTATCCAATACCAATTATCGTGTACCCAATCCAGCCAGGTGTACGATACGGCAAAAGGCTGTTTTATATCGTAGATAGATTTGGTCGTGTCAACCTTAACGGTCTCCACCTGCAGGGTTAACTCATTTGTTTTTGCGCTGCCGTTTTCCGAGCCTATTGAAAAGCCCGGTATGGTATAACTACCGGCGTCAAAACTCGTGATGGTATAGCTTTGGGTTACGGTAATGGCGCTTTTATCAGTTTGATCGTAAGCGGTATCCGGCTTGTTGATGCTTACCACCTGTACTTTACTTACAACCGTGTCCATCAGTTTTGGGAAATTAACATGCGCCTTAACAGGCTGCCTGACTGAGATAAACAGTTTGGTTTGGTCGCCTATCCTGATGGTATATTGCTGCAGTTTTGCCTCGGCTTGTATGGCTTGTGCGTTTGTTTTTATACTGAAACAGGTTAAACAAAGCAAAGCCAGTATTAAATTAAAAAACCGGTTCTTCATATTTGTCACCTTCTTTTCTCTCGTTTTTTAAATAAGGTCATTAATGGTTTAATGTATGACTCATGTGTGCCAATGTCAGTCGTATCCACGCCTGATTTACTAAAAACATCTTTTAGCCGGTCTTTTCTGCGAAGCGCATCGACCTTAAAAGCATCGCGTACTTTTTTATCGCCGGTGTTTACCCATACAATCTGGCCGCTTTCTTCATCCTTCACCGGTATCAAACCCAGGTCAGGAAATTCCTCCTCGTGCTTGTCGAAAAGCCTTAGGGCAATTATGTCGTGCTTTTTGTTGGCGATTTTTAATTCGGTCTCAAAATCCGGACTCATAAAATCGGATATAATAAAGGCAGTGCACTTCTTTTTTATAGCGCTGGTAAAGTATTTCAGCGATCCGGCCACGCTTGTGCCTTTGTTTTCCGGCTTAAAGTCGATCAGCTCCCGGATGATCATCAAAATATGGCTGCGGCCTTTTTTAGGGGGAATGAATTTCTCTATCTTGTCGCTAAAAAATATCACGCCCACCTTGTCGTTGTTCTGAATAGCCGAAAAAGCCAGTACCGCACAGATCTCGGTAGCAAGATCTTGCTTTTGTTGAACCACGGTACCGAAATTCTCGGATGCACTTACGTCCATCAGCAGCATAACAGTCAATTCCCGCTCCTCGTCAAAAACCTTCACGTAAGGATGGTTAAACCGGGCCGTAACGTTCCAGTCGATGGTGCGAATCTCGTCGCCGACCTGGTATTCGCGCACTTCGCTAAAGGCCATACCCCTGCCCTTAAAAGCAGAGTGGTATTCGCCCGAGAAAAGGTGATTGCTCAGCCCGCGGGTTTTTATCTCTATCTTCCGTACTTTTTTTAGCAGCTCTTTGGTGTCTCTCGCCATTCTTTTTTACATGTGAGGAGAGATTTGAGATATCAGATTTGAAATAAAAAGGACTAAATTCGTCTCAAATCTCATATCCCACATCTCAAATCTAATATCACGGTACCACAACCGCATTTAAAATCCCCGTAATAATATTCTCTGTGGTCATGTTCTCCGCTTCGGCTTCATAAGTAAGGCCGATACGATGGCGCATTACGTCGTGGCAAATGGCCCGAACATCTTCAGGGATCACATATCCTCTCCTTTTAATAAAGGCATAAGCTTTTGCTGCCAGCGCCAGGTTAATACTCGCGCGTGGCGACGCGCCGAAACTAATGAGGTTTTTGTAGTTAGCCAGTTTATATTGGTCGGGGTTGCGTGTCGCAAAAACGATGTCGATAATATATTGCTCTATCTTTTCGTCCATGTACACCTCCCTCACCACCTTGCGGGCGCGGACGATCTCATCCGGTTTTACCACTGCGTTTGGCTTTAACATGCCCTGTGGCGCAACGTTGGAACGGATAATGCGCTTTTCCTCTTCTTTAGTTGGATAACCAATCACAACCTTCAGCATAAAACGGTCAACCTGTGCTTCGGGAAGCGGATAAGTTCCCTCCTGTTCTATCGGGTTTTGCGTCGCCAGTACCAGGAATGGGTTTGGCAGGGCAAAAGTAGTGTCGCCAATGGTGACTTGTTTTTCCTGCATGGCCTCTAACAATGCGCTTTGCACTTTCGCTGGCGCGCGGTTGATTTCGTCAGCGAGGATGAAGTTCGAAAAGATCGGGCCTTTCTTCACCAAAAAATCTTCCTTCTTTTGGTTATAGATCATTGTTCCTACCAAATCCGCCGGAAGCAGATCCGGCGTAAACTGGATGCGGCTGAAAGCAGCGTCAATCGTTTTTGATAGGGTATTGATTGCAAGTGTTTTTGCCAGACCAGGAACGCCCTCCAGCAGGATATGACCATCTGCCAACAGGCCGATCAACAGGCGCTCAACCATATATTTCTGGCCAACGATTACTTTATCCATCTCCATTTTCAACAGGTCGACAAAAGCGCTTTCACGCTGGATCATTTCATTAATGGCCCTTATATCAGTTGCGTAGGATGGCATACCGGCCAAAGCATCGGCCGAAGCATGCGTTGCGGTATTACTATTTATATCTTCCATGTATCATTTTTATTTTGGATGGGCAAAACTAAAGAGTTAACGATTTTTTTGGCACAAAAAATCGTGCCTTAAATGTTAAATTTTGTTAAAATGATTGGGGATAAGCTAAAGACGGGGTCAATCAGGCCACATTCAATCCGCGCTGAATATCGGCAAATAAAAAAGACCTGGCAAATACCGGGTCTATTATTAATTTTTTTTGCAAATTTTTGGCAAAAAAAAAGGGCGGGTAAAACCCCAGGCCCATTCTTAAATTCGATGCAAAATGTATGTTGCTGAATTAAGCGTTCTTCCTTTGAGGAGCGAATAATGGCAACAAAATGATTGCGATCAATGCAGCAACTTCCAATACTACTATCATGACTAAAGATTTAAAATGTAAATTAATTATTAAACTAAACTAAACACTTGCGCGGGTTTTCCTGGTTTTTACCGGCTCTGCCTTCCTGAGGAATCAGTGCTTCCAGCTCAAACACACTTTGTCCTTGCTGAACTGTTCACAGCTAAAAATATGCCATCCGCGAAACACGTTAATTAGCGCTAAAAATCGCGAAAAATGAAATTGATATAAAACTAAAAAAAACCGCGAAAAACTGACTTTTTGAAATATTTATCCCGAATTTCCGCTAAAACAGGAAAAAAAACGCTGCTAAATCGCTAATAAATCCGGTTGGGCTAAAAAAAACGAATAGTTTTTTGAAAAAAACCTGTCAAATCAAAATTACGGGGCTAAAAAAAGTAAGCAAAAAATAATACCATTGTAAACGCGCCGGCCGTAAACTTCTGGCGCGCATTTTTTACAAACCGACCAAAAAACATCCTGAAAATACGCTTGCCAGCCACTAAACATCGCGAAAAATATTTTTTTGTCAATTTGTCAGCAAACATGACAATGGCGATAAAACTGACAAAATGCCGGTAAAAATTGCACCAAATAGCACTGCCAAAGTGACAAACCGCGGTAAAAAGCCGACATGACACGGGAAAATAGGGTGTGCCAAACATTTCACATCAGGGTATGCCACCATATAGATGTAATTATCACACCGTATTTGCCAGTAAGTATAATGTAGCTGCTCCTTCAGCGAGTGTAACAACAGTTTTGAACGGTAGTCTAAACAAAAAAAAATCATGACAAAGGAATCATTTAGTATACACGGCGAAAACCTGCTCAAAAAAATAAAAGAGCTGATAGAAGAGGGTAACGTTAGGAAAATAACGATCACTGATAAATCGGGCCGGGAGTTGATGTCATTCCCGCTAACATTCGGGGTGGTGGGTGTTTTGGTAGCGCCGGTCTTAGCGGCAATAGGCGCCATTGCCGCATTGATTGGAGAATGTACGATAACAGTTGAACGGGAAGGGCCAACCGACCAGGAAGAATTTAAATAGGAAGGCCAGCGGCGCCCACCTTATAGCATTACTATATGTCGGGCTTCCCGCAAGCATCTCTCAACTTCATTCTTTTTGGGGCAGTACTAATAATGGAATATTTAAATGGTTCGCTATTTTTTGCGTATGGCTGCCCTTAAATATGCTTTCAAAAAATCCATGCTCACGATGCACCATTGCCAGTACATCTATACGGCCATATTCGCTTAACCACTCCAGGCCACGCTCCGGCGTATTGCTTTTTATCAGCCGGTAGTAAATGTGCGGGTAGTCGGCTTTGTTCGACAACTCCACCAGGAAATTGTCCAGCCACTTTTTAGATTCAGTGGGCAATTCCCCGGCGTCCTCAATATGTGTGATCAACAACTCGGCATTTAATGGCCGTATCAGTTTAATCAGCTTGTAGATGCTCTGCAAATCCTTCTCAGCTTGTGCAAAATCAGTTGCAAACGCGATTTTTTTGATCGGCCTGATTTCAGCCTTAAACGGTACCAGCAACAGCGGAACGGTTGTTTCATCTATCATCTGGCGGGTGTGGTTGCCAATTACCAACTCGTTAAGTGTATTTTTTTCATGGCTCGCAATCACACCCAGGAGAATATTTTTTTGCTTAACCAAATCATTAATAACATAGGGCACAGTGCCTGCATTACTCGCACAATGGATGGATGGTTTAAACGCATTGCCCTGGTTTTCCTCCTCAAGCTTTTCCTGCAGTTTTCTCAGTTCTCCTTTGCTGTCCTTTAGCAATTCTTCGTACTCATACATCGGCCACGATACAAAGCCTGCATCGGGCACCTCAGCCGGAACGATTATGGCATTGCATAATATCAAATTTGCCTTAAGCTGTTCAGCCAGTTTGTAAGCGTAATCGGCGGCATGCCTGGCATTTGCCGAAAAATCTGTCGCAACTAACAAAGTTTTCATTTGATTAAATTTTTTTGTTCCTTTTTATCTGCACATGATAAAGGTCAGGAACAAAATGCCCGCAAATAATGACTTCAATCACCAGCAATTGTGATTTTTTACCCGTGGCAAGATGACGGTTATCATTGTTTTAACGGCAAGCACTTATAAAATTTGCAGATCAATAATTGCGACATGAAAAATATAGTAGTAATGACCGATTTCTCGAAAAATGCTGAAGCAGCAGCGGAAGTTGGTGTAAAGCTAAGCAGCAAGCTAAAAACAAATTTGTTGCTGTTTAACACCTATGTTACTAATGCAGCAGTACCTTTTGTAAGCGAACCCTGGACGGCCGACGAGCTAATATGGGGCGATGATGACAGCAGGGATAACTTAAATAAATTGGCCGCCCAATTGAAACGATTAACAGGCGACTTGCCCCGGGACGCATATCAACCTTTAATCTACTGCGATAGTGGCGAGGGGCGGCTTGACGTGCTGGTTCCGGATATTATTAAAGCAAGAAATGTTGAAATAATTATAATGGGCGCCCGCCTGGAAGACCCGGACAAAGACAATTTATTTGGCAGCGACCTAAATGCTGTTATCCAAAAATCAAACCGGCCGGTATTGGTAATACCTCCCGGATTTGATCCTTTCAAACTGAAAAAGGTTGTGTTGGCCACCAATTTCGAAAAAACCGATGTTCAAGCGATTCGTTACCTGGTAAAACTGGGAGAGGTACTTGGCTTTGAACTGGAAATTGTACATGTCATCAAGCCAGGCAGCGTTAACAATAGTAATGGCCTTGACCAAGTTGCGCAGGCGGAACAAAATGCAAGGGAGATGCATCCGAACATAACCTACCACCCTATCCGCGGCGAAGAAATTGCCGATGACATTTTAAGATTATACCGGGAAAGCGATGCCGGCTTGCTTGCAGTGGTACACCATCAACATTCATTTATCGGCCGCATCTTTCACCAAAGCATTACAAAAAAGATACTTAACAACGGGTATTTGCCACTAATGATCTTCCCGTCAAGATTGATCTGATAAAACGAGGTGCCTGCCAATATCCCGAAGCTATCAACGAATTCGGGGTCACTGTCCGGAATTGATCAGGGTGTCAAAAATGGCCGCTATCTCATTGTTCTGGTTATCTTACCCCAGGCTTTCCGGTAAAACAACCGCTTTGCAAATTCTGCCGAAAACAAGTAAGCGGTGACCACCAGCACCATCAACCCGTAAAACTTTAAAGGCAGCTTTACAAACCCGAACCACGCAGCTATGGGTGTAATTGGCACCGCCAATACAAATAAAAATACCAGCGCAGTGGCAATGGTTAAATATTTACCAGGTAAACTTTTGAGGAAAGAAAGCCTGGTACGAACTACCAACACGATGAGAATTGCCGAGATAACCGACTCGACAAACCAACCCGTTTGAAAAACCTGCTCCTTTGCATGCATGACGAATAACAGCACCCCGAAGGTCAGATAGTCAAACACCGAGCTTAGCAAGCCAAAAATTATCATAAACCGGCGGATAAACCTGATATCCCACTTCTGCGGTGTTTGGATATTGATCTCATCTACCCTATCGGTGGCAATAGCCATTTCAGGAAAATCAGTCAGCAGGTTGGTGAGCAATATTTGTTTGGGCAGCAACGGCAGGAAAGGCAAAAACAGCGATGCGCCTGCCATGCTGAACATATTGCCGAAGTTGGCGCTGGTTGCCATGAATATGTATTTCATGGTGTTGGTGAACGTCCTCCGGCCTTCAATTATCCCTTCATATAGCACATCCAGGTTCTGGTCGAGCAAAACAATATCGGCTGCCTCTTTCGCCACGTCGACTGCGGTATTTACCGAAATGCCTACATCTGCCGTATGCAAGGCAGGTGCATCGTTTATGCCATCGCCCATAAAACCAACCACATTGCCTGCTTTTTTTAATATGCTTATTATGCGTTCCTTCTGGTTAGGTTCAACCTCTGCAAAAATATCCGTCATGGCCGCCTGGTGCACCAGGGCTGCATTGCTCATATCGTGCAATTGTCCACCGGTAAGTATCTTCGGATCCTTTATCCCCACCTGCAAGGCGAGGCTTTTGGCAACTAATGCGTTATCGCCGGTAATAATAATCAATTGCACACCCAGGCTGTTAATCTTTTTAACCGTTTCCATCACCTGCGGCTTGGGCGGATCGAACAACGTGACAAAACCCAGGAAGATCATTCCCTTTTCATCCGCCTTAACAAAGTCGTGTCCGGTATCACCGGGTTTGTACGCAACACCCAAAGTACGAAAGCCGGCGTTGCTCGAATCCTGGTATTGCTTTAAAATCTCATCTTTTCTGTCGGCTATCTTAACAACCGCCCCTCCGGCGGTTTCGGCCCTATCGCAAATTTCGAGGATATTGTTTACAGCCCCTTTGGTTATCACGATACTTTCACTGCCGCTCTTCAACTGGATGGTCAGTCTTTTGCGAATAAAATCATAGGGTATTTCAGCCTGCACGCTATATGTCGCCGATGGCGGCTTGCAACTCGAACAGATTGCATCGTCGATGGGGTTATGGAAGCCTTGCTGCATGGATGCGTTGAGCCAGGCGTAGTTCATAATCTTGTCGCTGTGCCCGCCATCAATGTCAATGGTATCTTTCAGTGTTACCTTGCCTTCGGTGATTGTGCCCGTTTTATCGGAACACAGAATGTTCATGCTGCCAAAATTTTCAATGGACGACAGTCGTTTAACAATAACTTTCTTCGCAGCCATACGCTTGGCGCCGGTAGAAAGGTTTACGCTGATGATGGCCGGCAGCAGCTGCGGCGTAAGCCCGACCGCCAGCGCAAGCGAAAACAGGAATGAGTCGAGCGGCGGCTTGTGAAGCAATACATTGATCGCGAAGATGATGATCACCAGCAGCAGCGTTATCTCCATCAGCAGGTAGCCGAACCGGCGTATTCCTCTTTCAAAGTCGGTTTCCGGCGCCCGCGCGAGCAGCGATGCTGATATTTTCCCAAATTCCGTCTGTTTGCCGGTTTTAACGACCAGCGCTTTAGCCTTACCGCTGATGACATGAGCGCCCATGAAGAGCGAATTGGTCCTTTTTGAGATCGGGATATCCGCCTCCAGGATGCCTGCATTTTTTTCAACCGGGTAAGTTTCACCTGTAAACGCAGCTTCATCGATAAACAATTCCTGTGATTCAATTATAAGGCTATCGCCGGGAATGATGTCGCCGGCGCTGAGGAACACCATATCGCCGGGAACAACGTTCTCAACCGGAACATCCTTTTTCGCACCGTCGCGCCACACCGTGCAGTGTAACTGCACCATTTTGAGCAATTCACTCACTGCGTTTGCAGCACCGCGTTCCTGGAAAAAACCAAGCGCGCCGCTAATGATCACAATGATGAAAATGATAATGGCATCTGTCAGGTCGTTCAAACCGATTGAAAGGCCCGCCGCTACGATCAGCAATATCGTAACAGGGCTTTTAAATTGCGAAAGGAATAAAATAATGGCGTTGGTGCGGGTGTTGGCTTTCAGCGTATTCGGGCCATAGGCTTTGAGCCTTAAGGCGGCTTCAGCATCATCGAGGCCATTTTGGCTGCACGATAGTTTTTTGATCACATCCCCGCTGCTTAAGTGCCAGAAGTGATCCAGTTGATTGTCGTTTTGAGGTTCCAAGGTGTAATGCGACTTTAATAAGGGATTGGCTTAAAGATAGGGATTTCAAATTAAGCCGCAATAATTTTTGGTCAACGCAGTTGCTCATTCGCAATAGTAACAAAAAAAAGGTAGCCCTCGGAAGGCTACCCTGTCAAACCAATTATTGTACTCAATCTCAGTATAAAAAGTATTTGAGATAAATAAATATAGGTACATATCAACTACGCGAATACGTGCGCAAACAGGCTGGAGGCATTATATAATAAAAATTTAAATAAATTTAATCGATTTTTATTTTATATTATTGATAATGAATTTATTACAAATAAACTACCACCAAATTATATAGTCTTTTTTTCGTTTTAAAATGGATTGGCACATTTAATACGGAGGAAACGCTTTAAAATAGTTTTAGCTTATTGAGGTTGAGGGCAACAAAAAGCATTCGCCAGCCCGATGTTTAACCAAAAAGCGCACTACAATCACAAAGAACGCTGGCGTTTTTTGTGAAATCTTTGTGTCCATTATCCATTTAGTGGTAAAACTTAATCATAGGTAGAGGAACGTGTTTAAGGATACTCAAAAATGCTGATAGCCTATAGCTTACTTTCCAAAAGCGGCTACTGCTATCTTTGAATCGGCCGTTCCATAATACAGGTACCATTGGTTTTTAACTTTGGTCAATCCCTCAATAAAGCAAACCTGGTTAACCTGGCCGGTAATTTCATAAGGCTTCTCGGGTTTAAAAAAGTAAGTTTTCATCCGGCTGATGATCTTTGTCGGATCATTCTTGTCAAACAAAACCTGCGAAGCATTATAACTGCCTTCCGGAAGGGTCTTATCGCCAAATGAAACCTCATTCATACTATTATAAAGCAAAACAATCCCGTTATCTGTTAGCATGGCCGGCGGACCGGACTCAACCAGGTTGCTGTCAAACATACCCTCCCTTGTTGGTAACGTCACTTTTAAATCCGGCATGGTAAGTGCCTGACCTCTTAGTTTCACCGGTGTTTGTTCCCCCTTTTGCATTTCCACCGGTGTCCAGTTGATCAAATCTTCTGAGGTGGCACACCATATCTGCGAGTCGCCCCAGTACATCCAGTATTTGCCGTTTATTTTAGCAGCTACCGGCTCGCCGTCCACATATTTTGAAACCACCGAACCAGATTTGCTCCATTTAAGCGCATATTTTCCATCGTATGCCTTATTAAAGACGCTGCCATATTTTTTCCAGGTCAGCAAATCTCGCGATGTGGCTACAAATAGCCGGGCAGTAGTACCGTCATACGCGGTGTACATCATATAATACATGCCTTTTTCATCCCGCACTACCCGCGGGTCTTCGCAGCCACCTTCCCATTCATATTTCTTAAAGGGATCGTTTCCAGGGTAAAGTACCGGTTTTGGCATTCGCTTAAAGTGCAAGCCATCATCGCTTACCGCCATGCCGATGCGTGAGGTTCCTTCCGGTTTACCGGTTTTATCCTGCGCGCGGTAAAGCATGTATATCTTACCGTCTTTGTTTACGATTGCCGGGTTAAATACATCTTTCGCTTCCCAAAAAACTTGTTTGTTTAAGATGGGGTCGACAAAGCTGCCGGTTCCCGGCGTCAATACCGGGTTAACACTATCAATTTTAACAAATGGCAGCAAGGCCCACGTTGGCCGTGAACCGGAATCAGCACTATCCTTTAGCGCTTCCTTCGGAGCACCCAGGTGACTTTGGCAACCCGTTATCAGGATAAGGGCCGGCAAGACAATAATGTAAGAAAGACGCATAAGAATTGAAATAAATTTATTTTTTCATCATTAGTTTCTTAACCACTGAGTCGCCCACCACTTGTCCAAAATCATGCGATACCATACAGGAATTATGAAAATGGATGCCGCCATAAAATCTCGACATGGCCGTTTCATTGGCCGCATCGCGAAATGATTTATAGGATAAACTCTTTATGCCAAACTGAAGCTCAGTTGTATCGGTGAAAGCCACATTGTCGCCTAAAACACTCGTTAATGCCTGGGCGGCTGCGGCCGATATGGTGCAATGACCGCAGGTGTACTCCGGGAATGGGGGCGTCTGCAGGTGCGGGCGCCAATCCCTGTCGAAATATTTATCAATAACTGTTTCCGGCCTAACGGTTTTGTATTTGTATTTGGCCGCCCATGATTCAATAAATCCATCAAACAGCGCGATAGATGTTTTGGCATAGGCACATATCGTAGTAGCAAAATCGGCATGCACTTTCCCGGCGCCTATCCCCACAACACTCATCCAATGCCCGGGCGGCGAGAATTTTTTGGTGACAAACATCAGGTGCCCCTGTACATTCATTTTCTGCGGGTTGTCATCCCAAAAATCGGCTATGTGTGCTTGTTCCGGTGTCAAACTATCTACCACGTTTTTACTTAGCATAACCTCTTTGTAGTACGGACTGCTTTTGTCGGTCACATTAAACACGGGCGGCGGCACCACAATATACTCCTTTGCATCATACATCACCATCGTCCTTATTTCACCCCAATGCGGCTCAACGGCTTCAAAGTATCCCGGAGGCGTAGGTATCCAGCGGCCTGCGGAATCTTTAATCGCAAATTTGGAGGCGCTTCGGGTTTGCAGATAATGGTCGCCTTTGCTCCAGGCCATAACTGATTTGGCCACCCGTTTTGCATAACTTTCAGAACTGTCCAGCATTTCGGATGGCATCCCGTGTGCAACGGCCATTTGGTGCAGGCTATCGGTATAGTACTTCAAACTACCTTCAGGAAACGTAACCGCTTCGCCCACTTTGCAAAAGGCAAACAGCGCAGCGTAATAATAGTCGATGGGTTCATTTCCAATCGGTTTTGCTACTTTTTTAAATCCATTTAACTGGCCAACGAGCGATTGATACTTTTGAGGATTGCCTGCAACAATGACTTCATAACCGGCTATAGAAGCATAAGCGTAATTGCGGGATGCCACCGGCGGCGAAAAATTGTTCCCCATCACAACGGTATTCAATTCAAATACAGTGCGGCTGTATAGCCCCGGATCATTGAATACTTTATCGTAGTCGGGGCGTTTGCATGATGAAAAAAGTATAGCTGCAACGGCAAAAATTAAAATTAAGGGTTTCATCTTTTTTATCAATTGTCTGAAAATTATCTAACGGTATAGGTTTTTTTATCTGGCCCGACGCCGGTTATGGTTATCGAATGCCAGTTTGGGGGTAAAGCGCTTTTTATTTGTATGATACCTTGCGGTGTAATGTCCAAACCGCCAAAGCCCATTAGTAAGCTTTGGACAAGGCCACCTGCCCCGGTTGCAAAATATGGATTTGTGCCACCCTTTGTTTCAGCAATAACCCTGAATGGAGGATTTAGATTGGGTTCGTAGCCATCCTTGAAATAATGATAAGCCTTTTCACCGTTTCCGAGCCTCGAGTATAATAAGGCAAATATGCCTTCGGTCATGGCCGGAGTTCCCTCGTTCGGGATGCGCGTTTCATAATACTGCAGGTCCTTTTTTACCTGCGCCTGGTCGGTAATAACGTTCAATGGGTATCCAAGCAGGTTCACATCGGCTTGTTTTATGCCTTCGCCTTTGTAAGTAGCAAACTCTTTGGTTACGCCATCCGGGAATTTGAGGATCGGGATATTCTGCGCGACCAGTTGCCAATCGGGATCAGGGTTGATGCCCAATACTTTGGCGGCTGCAGTGGCATTGCGCAGGTTAGCTATTGCGGCGGCATTGGTAAAGGCGTTGTTATCAACGTTTTCGGCCCATTCATCAGCAGCGACTACGTCTTTTATATCATAGTGCCCTGGCCCGTTACGCTCCACGCGGCTGGCCCAAAAATCGGCGGTGGCCTGCAAAATGGGCCATCCTTTCTCCATCAGCCATTGTTTATCCTGCGTTACGCAGTAGTATTGCCAGGCAGCAAGCGCTACATCAGCCGTAATATGATGCTCGAATGGACCGCTCAACGCCCAAACCGGAGTTTCCTCCACACCGATATCCGCACTTTCCCAGGGAAACATGGCGCCTTTATATCCATGTTCGAAAGCATTTTGCTTTGCCGCCGCAAGGCGCTGAAAGCGATACTCAACCATCGATTTTGCAATCTCGGGATGTAAAACCAGCATGCCCGGGAACATCCACAGGTCGGCATCCCAAAAAACGTGGCCATTGTATCCTAAACCTGAAAGGCCCATTGGCGAGGGCGAATAAGCTGTACCGGCACGCGAAAAAGAATATAAATGGTAGAGCATACTATGTACATCTTGCTGTGCCTGGGGGTCGCCGTCAATTTTTATATCACTTTTCCAAAGCTCAGCCCAGGCGGCCTCATGGTATTTGATCAGGCGGTCGCGGCCTTCCAGTTTGGCGAACATGGTTAAACGCTCCACCTGGTTCAATGGATCTGCGTCATGTGCGGAAGTGATCGATGAGCCAACTATGCTGTAGGTGTAAGTCGTTCCGGCGGGTATGTCCTTACTAAATTGCATCCAATGCGCATTGTTATCTTCCAGTTGGTGCAACAGGCGTGGTTCCTGTCCATCGGGTTCGTCAAATAGAAAGGTGGTAGAAGCGCAAAGCTGCAGCTTGCCGGTAGGACTTTTTGCTGTCGAGGTAAGTAAACTGATCCTGCCGTGCGAGCCATCTACTTCATTAAAATAATTCTGCACATCGCGCAAAGCATCGGGGGCCTGCATTACGCTGGACGATGTAATGGCGATCTTCTTTTTTGCCGTAATGGAAATGTCCATCAAAACTGTAAACGGAAGCTGCCGCAAAGAATAGTAGGTATATTTTACAGACGCTTCATCACCATAATCGAAAGTGGCCGTGAATGCGGCATGCTGCATGTCCAGTTCCTGCTTAAAGTGCTGGATATTGTTGTTTTCAATGTCATGTCCGTTTATTTGAAGTGACATGTTCAGCAAGTTGAAGCTATTCAGAAAATTGCTGACTCTACCCCTGCCATACAGGTCATAAGCTCCCGCAAGCACTACATTTTTTACCTTGAACGGCTCCGGCGAGGAAACAATACCAATCATACCATTCGCCACTGTTATGCCGTAGTAATTTGCCGGGTCAATCTTATCAGCTTTTATTACCCACTCGTCCTGGGCGTTTACCGCTGTCGTAAAAAATAGGCTTACAGACAGGGCTACTGTGTATAATTTATTCATGTTTAATTGTTTATCTTAAAAAATTTGATCGCATTATTATTGACGGCAACGGCATAAATGGTTCCCGATGCTGTCTTTATCGCCTTTATATCCCTAACTTCCCCCCTAAGCAAAAAGCCGGTCGACACAGGCGAAGTCCATTTAAAATCTCCATTTTTGTCGACAGACATCAGGTCGCCATAATCCGCATCGTACCGGCCTTCAAAAGGTAATACCCCTGAAAAATCACCCCCCGCTACTAAGTAGTTCGGGTTACCGGGAATATGCGCAAACCCAAAAAGAGGCGCGGTTTGAGCTTCTGACGGGAATGCCTTAAATTGAAAATTACCGTTCCCTTTGTTATAAAACACGCCGGAAGTGAACGAAGTCACCGTTAAAGGCACGTTGTCTTTTAGGGAATCGCCGAATATCTCGTTGACCGTTTTACCTGCGTAATCATGGTAATACAGGTATTTCTTTTTTAACATCGGTACCTGTTTTTCGATATCGCCTTTACCTAAGAATGTATACTCCTTTCCATCGACGCTATGTGTGAGCAGGGGATCGACTATCCCGTTTTTATCGATGTCTGTTAAATAAAGCTTAACAGGGTCTGCCGGTGTGGGTTGTAGTTTGGAATTCCAACCATAGTTACCGGCGATAATGTCAATTTTACCATCGCCATTTACATCGGCGAGCGTTATCCGCTGCCACCAGCCGGGTTGTCTTTCCATCTCCGGCTGATTTAATTCAACAAACTTCCCTTTTTTGTTCATGAAAACTTTAACGGGCATCCATTCACCGGCGACGACCAGGTCGGGCCAGCCGTCGCCATCGAGATCGGCAAAGGCCGCCGAGCGGATCATACCGGCATGTTTAAGTTGCTCCGGAATTTCCGCTTTTTGGTAATGGCTATGGCCGTCATTCATTAACAGGTACGATTCAGAGACATCACCAAACTTATGTGCATCGGGCGCCCCGGCCACAAATATATCCGGGTAACCATCGCGATTGACATCGGCAACTGCAACGGCTGATTTGTTTAGTTTGATGGACGGAATATTATCAGACCGCTTAAAGTGGCCTTTACCATCGTTAAGATACAGCCTGTCAGCCAGTTCCGGCGAACCATTTGGCAATTCATTTCCGCCGCTTACGACATAAAGGTCAGGATAGCCATCGTGGTTGACATCTAAAAATACAGCGTCGACATCCTCGCAGCCCGCATCGGCAACAAAATCAGGTTGAACAGATTCCTTAAACTTACCGTCGGGCGTTTGGATGAACAAAGCTCCGGGCTGCCCCTTTGCACCGCAAATATAAAAATCGTCCAGGCCGTCATGGTTCACATCGGCCACAGCTATTCGCGGCCCTTCTTCGGACAGCATATGCGGTATAAGCGGCTGCTGGTTGAAATCGACGTAATCATCCTCTTTATGCTTCCAGTTTAAATGAACATCATTCGTGATATCCTTAAAAACCGGCTCAACTGTTGGAAAGAACTGGTTATGAACAAAATGACCATTGGCATTTTTCTGGTCTACCGCGAGTACCTGATTACTTTTTACTTTATGCATTACCTGGTACGTTTGATCCGGCCACACAATCAATAAACTGTCTATCGAAGCACTGCCACCCAGGCCAAAATGCAGCTTCGGTTCAACAGACGACTGAAAGCCACGGGTAAGCATTAACTCCTCATACTGCATTTGTTTGCCGGAAAAAACATAGGCTTTGGCGCCTATGCCGAAATCATTATCCCGTGTACCACGAAATTTCAGGCTAAGGTAATGACTTCCTTTTGATACATTTTTGTAAATGCAGGCGGTATGGTTCAGGTTATTAGTCACCAAATCCAGGTTGCCGTCATTATTCAGATCGGCATAGGCCGCACCGTTGGAGAGCATCGTATCCCTGAAACCCCAGGCGGCGCTTTTATCGATAAACTTTTCGCTCTTCGTGCCTTTAAAAATATAATTGTGCGATACGCCTGAAGGCATTTTGTTGATAGCCAGGCCGTCCAGGCCGTGGCCGGTTTGCAGTCCGGCCTGCACCGATACATTCGAAATAAAGCTGATAAAATCCATATCGGTGGGCCGGCGTTTTATCCCGTTTGCCACAAAAAGGTCTTTTATCCCATCGTTATCATAGTCGGCCAGCAAAGGGCTCCAGCTCCAGTCGGTTGCGGCAACGCCGTCCATCAGCCCCACATCGCTGAATGCCTCCCCGTTACCCAGGTTTTTTTGCAGGCAGTTGCGCGAGTACTGGTACTGAAAACCTCCGTTCAATATTTTCACTTTGTACTGATCGTAGGACTCATCGCCGATATAGGTTTTTAGCAGTGCTTCGTCAGCAGGCAACATGTCGGCCGTAACGACATCCAACTGTCCGTCGTTATTAAAATCGGCAATATCATCGCCCATGCTGAACCGGCTATAATGATTAAAATGTTTTGCGCCCGATTCGGTGAAAGTACCGTCTTTATTGTTGACGTAGTAATAATCATTCTCGTGAAAATCATTCCCCTCATAAATATCATCCCAACCGTCGTTGTTCAAATCGCCGATGGCGATTCCGAGGCCATAACCCAGTGCGCTGCTGTAAATGCCTGCTTTTTGCGTTACATCAACAAAGTGGCCGTTATCATTCATAAATAATTTGCTGCCTGCCTGGTTATTGATCTTTTTCCTGAGTGTCGTATCACCATAGGTGTCAACTGAATGATTGGATTGATTAAGCAGGTAGCAATCCAGCTTTCCATCATGATTATAATCGAAAAAAGCCGCCTGGGTAGAAAAGCC
>Ga0206971_10129_pt2 | contig 28046 bp, 20 predicted proteins | sample Alteio_BWOrgHeat_85_FD_152917 | JGI IMG/M metagenome (GOLD analysis project Ga0206971, IMG submission 152917) | Enriched cells from forest soil in Barre Woods Harvard Forest LTER site, Petersham, Massachusetts, United States -... | ecosystem: Environmental > Terrestrial > Soil > Temperate forest >...
GAAATTTTGCATGTCCTTCAAAAAAATACTGGTTTTTACCACATGGCTAAAATCGATGCCAGCTTCGGCTAAAATGGCTTTTATGTTTTCCATTACCTGCCGGGTTTCGGTTTTTATGTCGTCCATCACCAATTCGCCGGTTACCGGGTTCATCGGGATCTGCCCCGAAACAAATAAAAAGCCCCCGGCGGCCACCGCCTGGCTATATGGGCCAATCGGCGCCGGTGCATTATTGGTATTTATTATTGTTTTCATTATTTTTTGTTAAAAAAGCTTCACCTTTCACCTCAAAATTCATATTTTCTTTGTAAATATCCACTCCAGCACTTTCCATATAATTCCCGCTAAAAAAACGGTGATAGCTATTGGGTGAAAAACACACCAAACGCCTGGTTGCACAAGCCATTGATGATACCGGCGTTATTGAACTGGTATGGTTCCAGGGTATTAAGTGGATAGAGAAGACACTGGTTATTGGAAAAGCCTATGTTTTATTTGGAAAACCCGGCTTTTTTAACGGGAAGGCCCAAATGGCTCACCCCGAAATGGAACTTTATTCGCCGGAAGCACTGCAACGCAAAGGGAACGTTACCCTGCAGCCGGCCTACAACTCGACGGAAAAATTAAAACAATTTTCGTTAGATAGTAAGGGCATACAGAAGCTGACAGCTGTTTTGCTTGAACTGGCTGCCAAAGATATCGCCGAGAATTTGCCTTTATATATTATCAATCATTTCAGGCTGATGGGTCGTGCGGATGCTTATCGGAACATTCATTTTCCGGAAGACGCCGCAAAACTCACCGAAGCGACCAACCGGCTCAAATTTGAAGAACTGTTTTTATTGCAGCTTAAGTTGCTCAAGAATAAGCTGCATCACGCTCAAAAGTTTAAGGGTAATATTTTTGCGTCCGTCGGCACTTATTTCAATGAGTTCTACCATAACAAGCTCCCCTTTGCCCTGACGAACGCACAAAAAAAAGTATTAAAAGAAATAAGGCAGGATACACAGCGCGGCGTACAGATGAACCGCCTGCTGCAGGGGGATGTAGGCAGCGGCAAAACGGTGGTAGCCTTAATGAGCATGCTGATCGCTATTGATAACGGATTCCAAACCTGTATCATGGCGCCCACGGAAATATTGGCCAACCAGCACTATCAAACCGTTAAGGAACTGGTGGGCGATGATTTTATAGAGGTTGGCCTGTTAACCGGCTCAACCTCGCAAAAAGCAAGAAGGGTGCTGCATGAACGGCTGGAGAATGGGGAACTAAAAATCCTGATCGGCACGCATGCGCTGATAGAGGATAAAGTACAGTACCAAAACCTGGGCTTCGTGGTAATTGATGAGCAGCACCGCTTCGGTGTTGAGCAGCGGGCCAAATTGTGGCGCAAAAATATAATCCCGCCACACGTTCTGGTGATGACGGCCACACCAATACCGCGCACACTGGCGATGACCCTGTATGGCGATTTGGATATTTCGGTAATTGACGAGTTGCCTGCAGGCCGCAAGCCTATAAAAACCGTACACTTTTATGAAAGCAGCCGGCTGCGGATGTTCGGTTTTATGAAACAGGAAATTGCCAAAGGGAGGCAGGTATACGTGGTTTACCCGCTGATACAGGAAAGCGAAAAACTCGACCTGAAAAACCTGATGGACGGCATAGAAGTTATGTCCCGCGAGTTCCCGCTGCCGCAGTACCGCATCAGCATCGTTCACGGGAAGTTGAAGGCTGCCGATAAGCAGTTTGAAATGAACCGCTTTATAAAAGGCGAAACACAAATCATGGTGGCCACTACGGTAATTGAAGTCGGCGTGAATATACCCAATGCATCGGTTATGGTTATTGAAAACGCCGAGCGGTTCGGCTTGTCGCAGCTACACCAGTTGCGGGGGCGCGTAGGGCGCGGCGCCGACCAATCTTATTGCATATTAATGAGCCATGATAAACTCTCGCACGATGGCAGGATAAGGCTCAATACCATGGTTAAAACGAACAATGGTTTTGAAATTGCCGAAACCGACCTGCAATTGCGCGGCCCGGGCAACCTGGAAGGCACGCAGCAAAGCGGGGTACTCGACCTGAAGGTGGCCAATATTGTTACCGACCAGGAATTACTGGTCACGATACGCAATTATGTGCAGCTGATATTTGAGAAAGACCCTCAACTGGCACAACCGGAAAATATAATTTTGAATGAATCGCTGAAAACCAAAGGCGAAGGATTGAGCTGGAATAAGATTTCTTGACTAAAAAATGTCATTTCGAGCGAAAGCGAGAGATCGTATAAGCCTCGCATTTCAGCTACGAATACGGTAACGTCAAACCTAAAAGAATCTGTTTAAAAAGGACTTCCCCTCATTTTTATTGCCTTTGACTTCAGTCAACGGTTAAATATCCACCATATATTGGGCTTTAGCCCAAATCGCGGCGTACTTGGGCTAAAGCCCGCAGTAATTTGTCATTAGTCCGTCGGCTAAAGCCAACGGCGATGACTATTATTATCTTTAGACAGCTTATAAGATTTCTCCCGTTGGTTGAAATGACAATTAGATTTTTTTACTCATTTTTGGACATTATTCAATACCCTTAAAACAATGAAGTTCAAACTCAGCTTATTCTCTGTAATACTTTTCCTAAGTGCAGTCGCCAACGCCCAGGATTCCCTGATGATCCGCAAAATTTATGACGAAGAACTGGTTAACGGCCAATGCTATCAAAACCTGCATTATTTATGCAAAAACATCGGGCCGCGGTTAAGCGGGTCGCCAAATGCGCAAAAGGCTGTTGAATGGGGCAAAAAGCTGATGGAAAGCTATGGTTTTGACCGTGTTTTTCTGCAGCAAATAATGGTGCCGCATTGGGTCAGAGGAGCTAAAGAACAAGGTGAAATAATTGATGGGAAAACCCACATTCCCGTGGCGATTGCTGCGCTGGGCATGTCGGTTGCCACGGCGCCAGGCGGGTTAACTGCTGACGTAATTGAGGTGCACAGTTTAAAACAATTGGATACCCTTGGCGAAGCAGCTATAAAAGGCAAGATCGTGTTTTTTAACCGGCCATTCGACCCAAGGTTTATCGTGACGCTAAGGGCCTATGGCACCGCCGGCGACCAGCGCAACGCCGGGCCTGCGGCAGCGGCAAAATATGGCGCCGCCGGGGTGATTGTGCGTTCGCTGACAGAAAGCATTGATAATTACCCGCACACCGGCGCCACCCGGTATGATAAGGATGGCATTGAAATTCCGGCGGCAGCTATTTCAACAATGGCGGCAAACCAGTTAAGCGCCTTGTTAAAGCAAAAGGGCAATTCGATTAAGTTTTATTTTAAACAAAGCTGCCGGATGCTGCCCGACACAATTTCGTACAACGTGGTGGCAGAACTTATAGGCTCGGAAAATCCCAACAAATTTATTACGGTAGGCGGCCACCTCGATTCATGGGACCTGGCCGAAGGCGCACACGATGACGGCACCGGCGTAATGCAATCGACAGAGGTGTTGCGGATACTCAAAACAATGGGCTACCGCCCTAAAAATACCATCAGGGCGGTGTTTTTTATGAACGAAGAAAATGGCGACCGGGGCGGCGATAAATACGCTGAACTGGCGGCACAAAATAGGGAGGAGCATATTGCTGCCATTGAAACGGATTTCGGCGGTTTTACCCCGCGTGGCTTTACCTTTGACGGCGCATCGCCTGCAACACTCCTTAAGCTAAAGTCAAGCTGGGGTAACCTGCTTGAGCCTTACGGTTCGGGCCAGTTAATACCCGGCGGCGGTGGGACTGATATCGGCCCTTTAAAAGAAAAAACACCGGGCATCATATTGATTGGTTACCTGCCCGATTCTCAACGATATTTTGATGTACACCATTCTGGAAATGACGTTTTCGAAAACGTTAACAAGCGTGAACTGGAGATGGGTTCAGCATCAATGGCGGCGTTGATCTACCTGATCGATCAGCATGGATTTAATTAAGGAATGTACCCGTGCGAAGAAAATTTTGACAGAAAGGCACGATTGTACTTATTCACAGCGCCGCAAATTGTATTTTTGCGCCATCAATCAAACCAGATTCAGTGTTAGCCGAAGGCGATAGTCAACCAGTTAAAAAAGATTCGTTCGCAGCGTTGCGATACAAAGATTTCAGGTCGTACCTCGGGCTGCGCTTCTTTTTTACGTTCGCGTACCAAATGCAAACACTTGTTTTGGGCGCCTATATTTACGAAATTACCAAAAACAAACTTGCCCTCGGCGCGATCGGACTGAGCGAGGCCGTGCCGGCAATAAGCATAGCGCTATACGGCGGCTACGTGGCCGAAAAATCAGAAAAAAGGAAACTACTGCTGGCATTATCCGCCCTGGTTCTTTTTTCTTCGATGGTTATGGCTATCGTAACTTCCAAAGCTGCAGGATTTTATTTGCCCAAAGGCTGGATAGTGATCACCTTGTTTCTGATGATTTTTTTAAATGGAGTAGCGAGGGCTTTTTACGGGCCTGCTACGTTTACCATTTATGCGCATAGTATCCCCAAAGCATTGTATCCAAACGGAAGTACCTGGAGCAGTTCCAGCTGGCAAACAGCCGCCATTCTTGGGCCGGCTGCGGGGGGCCTTATTTATGGTTTTTGGGGTATCACCGCTGCTTTTGCTGTTGTTATTATTTTTTTATTGACTTCAATTACGATAATCTTCTTTCTTAAGCCCTATCCTCCGGTATTTGTACCGAAAGATAAAGTATGGGAAAGTTTAAAGGAAGGTCTGCATTTTGTTTTTAACAGCAAGATGCTGGTATGGGCCATGAGCCTCGACCTTTTTTCTGTGTTTTTCGGTGGCGCGGTAGCCTTACTACCCGTTTATGCAACCGATATTTTGCACGTAGGCAAAGAGGGGCTTGGCATTATGCGCGCCGCTTCGTCATTGGGAGCTGTGCTTACCATGCTGGCCATGGCCCGGTTTTCGCCCATGGGCAAGCCCTGGCGAAACCTTTTGATTGCCGTTACCGGCTTTGGTCTTTCCATTATTTGTTTCGGTATCTCGCGAAGCTTTTGTCTTTCCTTGTTTTTTCTTTTTACCGAAGGCGCATTCGACAGTGTCAGCGTCATCATCAGGGGCACCATTATGCAAATTCTTACGCCCGAAAATATGCGGGGGCGCGTCTCCTCGGTAAACCAGATGTTCATCGGCTCTTCGAATGAAATCGGCGATTTCGAGTCGGGTGCGGCAGCCACATTACTGGGAACAGTGCCGGCTGTTATTTTCGGCGGCTGCATGACGTTGCTCATCGTGTCTATTACCTACCTTAAGACGAAGAAGCTGATACCGCTGTCGTTAAATCAAATCCAGACTCCTGTTTAGTTGGAAAGGTTGTAAAAGTTGTAATGAGTTGTAAAGGTTAAAACTTCTACAACTTATTACAACCTTTACAACTCATTACAACCTTTACTACTCTCTACAACCTTTACAACTCTCTACAACTTCCGCAACTAATACCGACACAACCTTTGGCGATTTAAATCGTAAAAAAGTCATTACGCCAATAAACAGGATAAGTGGGGTTTAGAAGGTTGGTGGAAAAATGATCGGTATCGTAAATCCCGAAGTATCCCCCTGCTTTAACTATTGATGACAAATTACAGGCTACCGTTGTTTAATTTCTGTGTAAATGCAACACTTTGCGCTGTTTTTTTATTTAATAGCACATTGGCGCCGGCGCAGGAAAAAAGCGTAAAATTCTCCTCGCTAAACACAAACGACGGCCTGAGCCAAAACGATGTAAAAAGCATTTTAAAAGACCACGAGGGTTATATGTGGTTCACTACCGATGACGGCCTTAACCGTTACGATGGTTATCACTTCACCGTTTATCGTCACGAGGCAAAAAACATGCACTCGCTTCCCACCAATAATGTTACCACGCTTTTTGAAGATAAGGCCGGGCGTTTATGGGTGGGCACCAGCGGCGGCGGCGTGTCGCTTTATGATCGAAATACCGATTCATTCACCACTTTTTCTTCCACCAGAAATGATAGCAATACGCTTTCCAGCGGCGACGTGAACGTTATATTCCAGGACGATAAAGCCAATATATGGGTTGGCACCTATTCGGGACTAAATCTGCTCGATCAAAAAACCGGCAGATTTCATCGCTTCTTCTATACTAAAAACAGGGACGACATTGCAACACATCACGTTTATGCCATCGCGGAAGATGCAGCGGGCAGTTTATGGCTTGGTACAGGCGGCGGCCTCGTGCAATTTAACTACAAAACAGGTTATACCAAAACATATCAACATGGCGGCCAGAATAGTTTAAGCAGCAATGCGATAAACATTTTATTCAGAAACGGGGCCGGTAATCTTTATATAGGCACAGCTGACGCCGGGATGGACTATTTTGATATAGCCAGGCAGACGTTCAGGCATTTTGAGCACCAGGCTAACAACTTAAATTCACTTGTGAATAACAATGTATTTGCATTTGCGGCAGCCGGAAATAAAAAAATATGGATTGGCACCGAAGACGGCCTGGATCTTTTTGATGAAGAAAAATCCACCTTTATTAAATATGCCAACGAAGGAAAAAAAGACAATGACGAGAATAATTCCATCGGGTGTATTTTTTATGACGATGGTATCTTATGGCTGGGTACGTATGAAGCCGGTGTGCGCATATACGACCAAAATTTGTCGTCCTTTGTTCATTTCAGCAAACAATCTGACGATAAGTACGGACCGGGCAGCAATATCGTCACCTCCTTTGCCCAGGACGGAAAGGGATTTTGGATAGGCACCGATGGTGGCGGGCTAAACTATTTCGACCAGTCATCGGCAACTTTTAGCCATTATATTCATCAGCCGCAAAATAAAAACTCGGTAAGCGGCGACCATGTACTGAGGCTATTAAAAGATAAAGACCAACTGTGGGTTGGTTATTACGATGCCGGGCTTGATATTTACAACACCAAAACCAAAAAAATAATCCACTTTGCAAGCGGGGACAGGCCCGGCCAGATTAGCGGTAATTCCGTCTTCGGGCTCGAAAAAGATAAAAACGGTGATATATGGGCAGGTATAGATGAGGCTGGAATAAACGTTATCAGGGGCGAAAAAGTAATAAAAAGGTATAAGTTCAATCCCATGGACACAATGAACTGCCTGTCGAACAATGATGTACGGGTAATTTACCGGGACCGGGAAAATAATATTTGGATAGGAACCTATGACGGGCTGAGTTTATACAATCGGGAGAAAGATAATTTCACCCACTATAAAATGTGGAATGCGGGTTTAAGCAGCAATACCATTGTTTCGATACTTGAAGACAGCAGGGGCGACTTGTGGGTAGGCACATTAGGTGGTGGCCTTAACAAGCTTGACAAAAGCAAGCAAAAGTTTATGCCTTATTCGCCGCCTGACGGAGGCAGTTACTCCATTATCAGCAGCGTAACCGAAGATAACAATGGTTTTATTTGGGTGGGTACCAACAGCGGGCTGATCAGTTTTAAGCCGGGCACAAGCGTATTCAGAAAATATACCACGGCCAATAACTTGCAGGGCAAGGAGTTTTTTATCAGTTCGGTGCTGAAGGCAGAAAACGGTGAGCTGTTTTTTGGCGGACACGGCGGGTTTAATATTGTCGACCCCGGAGCGCTTGCCACAAACAAACACCTGCCGCAGGTGGTGTTTACAGATTTCGAGCTATTCAATAAAAAGGTGCCTATAGGCGAAAACTCTGTATTGAAAAAATCGATCACCGAAACCAAAACTATCGAATTAAAATATCACCAATCGGTATTTACTATAGAATACAGCGGGCTGAATTTTACGCTGCCCGGGATGAACGCTTATGCCTACAAGCTGGAAAACTTTGAAAAAGACTGGAATTATGTCGGATCGCAAAGAAAGGCAACCTACACCAACCTTAATCCAGGTACCTATATCTTTAAAGTGAAAGCCGCCAATAATGACGGTTTGTGGAACAATACGCCCGCTACTTTAACAATCGTGGTGATACCACCGTTTTGGATGACCTGGTGGTTCAGATCATTGCTGTTTCTTTCGGTTTGCGCCGCGATTTACAGTTATTACCGGTATAGGCTTTATGCCATAAAGGCCAAACAGAAAGTTTTGAAACAATTGGTTAAAGAGCAAACTGCGGCGGTATTTAAACAGGCCGAGGAACTGCAAAACCAATCAGAAGAGTTGCAGGCGCTGAATGAGGAGTTGCAGGCACAATCGGAAGAGCTGCAATCGCAATCTGACTACCTGCAGGAACTAAATGAGGAACTTACCGAACAAAAAGAGCAGGAATTGCTGGCGCGAAAGGAAGCTGAAAAAGCCAACCGTGCAAAAAGTGTTTTCCTGGCCACAATGAGCCACGAGATAAGAACGCCCATGAACGGGGTAATGGGGATGACCACCCTGCTGCTGGAAACAGCGCTGAACCAGGAACAACGCGAATACGCAGATATTATCCGTGTGAGCGGCGAGAACCTGTTGAATGTCATCAACGATATTCTTGATTTCTCGAAGATCGAGTCAGGCAATATGGAACTTGACCGCCACGATTTCGATCTGAAGCATTGCGTGGAAGACGTGCTTGATCTTTTTTCAGAAGTTTCAGCAAAAAAACAGTTGGAGCTTTTGTATTGGATCGATCCAAATCTTCCTGTCAACCTGAAAGGCGACCAGCTTAGGATACGCCAGGTGTTATTGAACCTGGTAAATAATGCCATTAAGTTTACCAGCAAGGGGCAGGTGTTGATAGAAATTGACTTGCTTGACAAATCCGGTGACAGCGTTAACATCGGCTTTAAAATAAAAGATACCGGTACCGGCATACCAAAAGATAAGCTTTCGCGCTTATTTAAGGCATTTTCGCAGGTTGATACATCAACCACGCGCAGGCACGGCGGTACCGGGCTTGGTTTAGTGATCTGCGAACGCCTGGTCGATTTGATGGGTGGCACTATCGCCATCGATAGCGAGCAGGGCCGGGGCACTACCGTTACCTTTAATCTGAAAAGTGAGATTAATGATGAGCTAACCGTGCCCGACCCCGGCTGTATGCTAAAAGGCGCCGAAGGAAAACATGTATTGTTGATTGACCGGAATGAAATTGCGCTCGAAATTTTAGCCGGTCAGTTGAAGCAATGGAAATTAAGCCCGGTTTGTACCCGCTCGGCAACTGAGGCTTTAAAGCAACTGACGAGCGGTATTAAGTTTAGCCTGGTAATTACCGGAACGCATATTCCCGGCACGGATACGCTTGAATTAAGTGATGCCATTAAAAAGATCGATCCGTCGATCCCGGTGGTTTTGACTTGCACTATCATCGAAAAAAACAAGAAGGCCGACCGGTTTGATAAAGTTTTATTGAAACCGGTAAAACACCAGCAATTATGCAATATCCTGCAAGCTGAATTGACGCACAGACCGGTTGTTGCAACAGAGCATGTGCCGGTTTCGCTGTTGAATGAAGAATTCGCGAAGAACTTTCCGATGAATATCCTGATTGCCGAAGATAACCTGATCAATCAAAAACTGATCACCAAGATCATTACCCGCCTGGGTTATCAGCCACAGGTAGCAATAAACGGCGCGCAGGTATTGGAAATTATCGGGAAGGAAACTTTCGACATTATCTTAATGGATGTGCAGATGCCCGAACTTGACGGGTTGGAGACTACACGCATCATCCGAAAAACCGAAACCCGCCAGCCGTACATCATTGCCATGACGGCCAGCGCTATGGCCGAAGACCGCGCGGCTTGCATCGACGCGGGCATGAACAGTTTTGTTTCGAAACCGATCAGCATACGGGACCTGGTTTCCGCATTGGAAAGATCTTTTTCGGATAGGGAGATTGGCCACCTGTCGGAGTGATCAAACTATTTCAACTTCATTTGCGCAAAATAAGGATGATCGGGATTAACTATCAGTTCCTGGCGATAAGGGTGGATCAGCACATCCATGTCTTCAAGCGGTATTGCACCAAGCAACGGCTCATTTTCAGCGGGTAATACCATTGCAGTTACCGTGCACCGACGATTTTTAAATCTAACATCAATCGGGCCAACTACATCGTACTCAACAATATGGCCGTTAGCCAGCTGCCCTTTGCGCTGTTCCAGCACACGCAGTTGCAGTTGTTCCTGGATATTTTCGTTAATACACATTTAAACGCTGCCTGTATCAACCAGCATATTTACACTCATGCTTTTGATCTCATCTTCTCCAATATAACTACGACGAGCAAGTACCAGGTCCTCACCGTTGATCAGTTCGATTTCCGCATAAATTGAGCCCATAGCAAATATTTACGTAAAGTTACGAAATTATCACAATTGAGAAGCTTGCTTTCCGACTTCGCAGCCGCTTCCTTAATTCTTCCCCTCAAATTCCCCGCTAACGCTTTCTGTCAAATCATAAAGTAACCATTGTTTTTTTGCTATCGCCCCGGCTTTTTTGTGCAGCAGGCTGATAAAGTCGTTTACACCTAACGGCTCATTACCATTGGCATGGATCAATACGATGCTGCCCGCATTTGCTTTTTGCCCTTTGGCCAGCCATGCATCGGAACCGATGGGGATGAGCCCGAAATCGGTTATCCTGTAAACCAGTTGTTGGTCGGAAACCAGGCCGGGAAACCTAAAAAACACCGAGGGCAGTAAGCCATTTTTGAGCATGGCCTTTTCGGTTTCCAGCACTTCGTAGTTAATATCCGTGCCCGGTTCGAGCAAAAAATTCTGTTTAAGCGGCGCCGTAGGACTAACCCTGTGGTTGTAGGAGTGGTTGATCCAGGTGATGCGAATATCATTATTGGCCTGCTGCTGTTTTAACCAGGCAAGATCCGCGGGGTGCTGGCGCATCCAAATGCCGGTGATAGATAAAGCTATCGGCGCCGGGCGCTCGACTTGCTGAAATTCTGCAAAAATTTCCGTAAATATCCTTCGGTCGAGCGGGCGGTGCGAAGGGCACAGGTCGGCAGTAAGGCTGATGCCCGTCAGCTTTGGCATACCGGCTTCAATTCCGGCATCCTGTATACTGACTGATCTTTTCTCAGCTTTGGCAATGGCCCGCATGTAGGGTGTTTTCTTAAAAAAAGTACGGGCTTCATCCCAGGTTAAAGGTCTGATCTTATAAAAACTTTGTTCATCTACTTTTGTCTGCAGTGTTTGCGGATCGACCAGTAAGCAATAGCTTTTACCATCATTCACAAACGAACGAATAATGAGCCAGTCCTGCGGGTAATGGCTGGCCCATCCGTAGTAAACTTTGTAACCGGTGATATTGGTATAATTGGCTTGTGCACAGGCCAAGTTTCGATGGCCAATTATAAGAATGGAGTATAAAAGTATTGCTTTAAAATATTTAGCTTTCACCTTGTTTTGTATGCCAGTTTTTGCCGGTTAAAATTGCAATAATAACCAATAATAAGGAGGAAAAGGTTTTGAATAAATAACATCAACTTTTATCGTTTTGCATCAATACTAATAATTAAATGATAAGCTAACTTTGAGCACTTTAATAAATCATCAAATAAATCCGATCCCGATAGCGAACGGGACGAAAATCCAACATCCGAAATAAAAATGACCCGTCTCTCCGTCAACATTAACAAAATAGCTACGCTACGCAACTCGCGCGGCGGCAATAATCCTGATTTGGTTCAAGCTGCCAAAGATTGCGAACGTTTTGGCGCACAGGGCATCACCGTGCATCCGCGACCAGATGAAAGGCATATCCGCTACCAGGATGTGTTCGACCTGAAAAAAATCGTTACGACGGAATTCAATATCGAGGGCAATTGCCAGGAGCAAAAATTTATCGACCTGGTTTTGGCCAATAAACCCCAGCAGGTAACGCTGGTGCCGGACGTTTTAGGTCAGCTTACATCGAACCATGGATGGGATACGATAAAAAACCAGGCTTATCTGAAGGACATGATCGCGGTGTTTAAAAAAGCCAGCATACGTGTTTCTATTTTTGTCGATCCCGTTATTGAGATGGTGGAAGCCGCAGCAACCACCGGCACCGACCGCGTTGAGCTTTACACCGAGGCTTATGGGCACCAGTATCATCAAAATAAAGAAGCCGCTATTGCGCCCTATATCAGCGCAGCTAAAAAAGCCCATGAGTGCGGTTTGGGTATAAATGCCGGGCACGACCTTGATCTGCATAACCTGAAATACTTTGTCCAAAATATCCCGCATCTCGATGAAGTAAGCATAGGACATGCTCTGATCTGCGATGCGCTTTATTACGGGTTGGAAAATACGATACAAATGTATTTGCGCCAACTGATTTCTAACTAAACAAAAATAGCCGGGGCCATAACAAACTTGTCATTGCGAGGAGCCGAAGGCAAAGTGCGCCGGGAGCGACGAAGCAACCTCGTCGCTATGCATTGCCGCCTGACAGCGACGAGGTTGCTTCACTCGTACCTCGTTCGCAATGACAAGGTGATTAACGCTACCGGATTATAGTTAAACTGCCGGACAGCAGGCTGCAATTGCTGTGCAGGTCGATGATGTAGTAGTATACCCCTTCGGGCAGTTTTTTGCCGTTAAATGTGCCATCAAACGGCGTTGCATACCCCTTTGAATCAAATATCCTTTGGCCATTGCGGGTAAATACCTGCACTTCGGCGGCCGGGTAACTGGTAATATTGTCAATCACCCAAAAATCGTTTATTCCGTCGCCGTTGGGGGTAAAGGTATTGGCAATGTTTAATGCCGATAAACCGACCGTTACGCTTATGTCGGTACGTGGACTTTCGCAGGTTCCCTCCAACTGGCTAAAGTATAAATGGGTATTACCGGTTACATTAATGATAAATATCCCGCCCTTTCGCTGTTCTGCGGGCTGGGTATCTGTCAAATTGGTATACAGGTTATAAATGGTGGATGAAGAGGCGTTGTTAACTTTGATAACTGCGCTGCCGCTGCTGCACAATGCCACATCGGACACCGAAGGCCCCGCGATATCTTCTGATTCGTTTGTGAGCTGGTACGTTAATTTGATATCGCCGCAGCGCGCATCAGTCACATTTAAGGTATAGGTACCGGCGTACAGGTTAGTTATTGATGTACCTGTGCCAACCACCGTGTTATTTGCATCATACCAGGTATAAGCATAAGGCGGCGCACCGCCGGCAACCGTAATCCCGCTAACGCTTCCGGTCCCAAGCGTACATTCATCATTCGCCGTTGTGCCGTTATTGGTAACCGCAAATTGAGGTAGTTGATCAATGGTGTAAGTATCATAATAGTTTTCGCAGCCGTTTTGGTCGGTTAAATATAGTTGATAAGCGCCTGCGCCAACGTTCGTCAGTGCGGCTTTGCCGCCGGCATCCTGCCCGCCTGCATTTACCCACCGTACCGATTTAACAAGCGCGTCAACCGCAACAGTTACCGAACCATCCGTACCTTGAAAACACGCAGGTACTGTACTTGCCGCATACACAGGAAATTTTGTCGGCGGCAGTTGTCCAACGGTATAGGCTTTACTGGTGGCCACGCAGCCAAAGCTATTGGATGCCGTAAGGGTGTAGGTGCCCGGGGCAACGTTTTGAAGATCGGCGGCTGTACCGACTACTTTGTTGTTTGCATCCAGCCATTGGTATTGCGTAGCCCCGGTCACCGTTATGCCGGTTACCGATCCGTTGTTGTTATTACAGCTGGCTACCGCCGGCTGCGCTTTGGACTCGTCCATGGTAATACCATTGGTTTCGGGTATGGTTAAATCGGTGGTGTAAACCGGGCCGCACTGGCTGTCGTCAGTTACTTCCAGCTTATAGGTACCGGCGGGTTGGTTAAGTAAATCCAGGGATGTACCAACGGTTTGCTGCTCGCTGTTCCACCAAATAAATTTTAAAGTTCCTGTTCCGGTAGCTGCTATGCCGGTTATCGAGCCGGTTGACTGCCCGCAATTGGTGGACTGTTTGGTGGCGTTGGATTGATCGACTGTAGGGCCGGTAACGTTTTTTAAGACAACAGGGCCATACCTTACCGGACAGGTATTTTTATATTGAACGATTAAGGTGTAACTACCAGCCACTACATCAACCAAATCGGATTGATTTCCGACAATTGCGCCTTCTGAATCAATCCACTGATACGAATAAGTATTGTACTCACCGCGTCCCTCCGCCTCGTTTATCACATCATAATTGTCAAGATAAAGCCCAGTTATCGAACCGGTATTTTTACCGCATGACGGCTGGATTATCTTTTTTTGACTGGCATCTATTTTTGGCGTCGCATCAAAAATAGTGAAAGAATAATTGGTTGAACACGAACCATTTAGTGCTGTTAAAGTGTAAGTTCCCGGAGCCAGGTTATTAATATCAGGCGTATTACCTATAATTGCGCCGCTCGAATTCTCCCATTGATATCCGCCCGAGTTTTGATATGTTCCACCCGTTATCGAACCATTGTTACCGCAGGCCGCATGAGTGACATTGCCACCCTGTAAAGTGGCTGCGGTGGTAAATTCAGAAGTATACGGGCCAAGGGTGGCTGACGCCACCACTGCTTTATTTATGACGCCGCTGTACGTCCAAAGCCCATTTGCACCGGCAGCAACGGTAGTTATATAGGTAAACGGATTACACGTTTGGCAATCATCATCCCAAAATAACTCTATTTTAGCATTAGGGGTAGCTGTGCCCGATATCGAATTTGTGGTAACATTTGTAATGTTTACATTAGGAATGGGATTGCCACTGTTTGTATAAGGTATTTGAGAATAAGAGCAATAAATACTATTATGCTGAACCAATACCGATATGGGAGACCCAGCCACCACCGGTGTATCGTAAAGGCTGTTAGCCTCCCCCGGATTAACGCCGCCGATCAGTATTGCATCGGTCGAAAAAAATAGAGCTTCACTTTCATAACCACCATTTCTGTTAGGGTTATTTACCACCTGGTTCCCCTGAAAAACAATTTTCCCTGACACAGGATTAATGATGATATCCGTGGTAAACTGAATTTTATTGTTTATTATAGAAAAGGCATAGGGCAGGTTAAATGTGTTTGCGGGATCAGCTTGTGTAAAAATAGAAAAAATATCGCTGGAATTGATGACAGGTAAAGGTGAGAATTGTCCGTCGACGTTGTAATTTATATAATTGTTTTCGATTAGGAATGTGGACGGATAAGCCTTGTCAGCTGAAATATTTCTACAGCTAACGGCCATTGTACAATTACCAAATATATTCCGTTTTGATATGTCATCCCCGCCTATTGTAATTGTTCCTTTGCATGCACTTAACTCAAGCCCTCCGCTATATCCATCCGGCGTACCTCTATAGGTTTTCCCGTCAGGTTCAAATCCGATGAAATTGGAACATACTGTTAAATTTTCAACTCCGTCGCCGCTTAAGTTCTGATCATCATAATAATAAGCAAATCGGTTCCCCACAACATAACCCACATTCGCAAAAACATTGCCTTTCCCGGGGGCGCCAATCTGAATATTTGAACTCGCACTTACATAAACCACAGCCGACACATTAAATGGCGCTACTCCAAAAAAGTCCCGGACATACATACCATACAGTTGAAAATTATCAACATTTAGAAGTACAAATGCATCGAAAACGCTTGACGTTGTGACCGGCTGCAATATGACTTTAGCGTTGCTAACTCCGAAATTACTTCCCGGCTGAGTAGTACCATCAATCACTGTGTTTGACGATATTAACGGTAATTGAGATTGGAGAATTATTGTTCTCCCCGCCTGGCTCTGATCGGGCAAATTAAAATAAATATAATCTGTAGTCGCAGTCCCATTCGCCGCCGCCTGCGTCAAAGCATCTCTTAACGTCCCCGTACCCGAATCGGCATTGCTTGTCACGGTAAATACTGTACAAAATGCGTTTAGGCTGATGACGAGAAATACAAAAAAGAGTAAAGGTTTTTTATAACACATCATCCGGCGGAACTTCGGCTAAAATACATTTTTTCCATGTAAATGTACTGTCAATATAAGGTTAACGATTGTGAGTACGTGCCTAAAATTGTACCTTTGCAGCAAAATTTGAGGGACACAATTTCATGAAGCTGGACATCGATTACCAGGAAAAATTTCAGTCGCGGCACATCGCGCCGAACCCGGCAGATACCGCGCAAATGTTGAAGACGATAGGTGTGGATTCGCTGGACCAGCTGATCAACCAAACCATTCCAAAACAAATCAGGCTAAAAGCGCCGCTTAACCTGCCGCCTGCAAAAAGCGAATATGATTACCTGGCAGGGCTGAAACAAACATCGTTAAAAAACAAAGTTTTTAAATCGTTTATCGGCCAGGGTTATTATGATGTGATTGTACCGGGCGTTATCCAGCGCAATATTTTGGAGAATCCCGGATGGTATACCCAATATACACCTTACCAGGCCGAAATAGCACAGGGACGTTTACAGGCGCTGCTAAACTTCCAGACGATGGTGATCGACCTTACCGGCATGGAAATAGCCAATGCATCCCTGCTTGATGAAGGCACCGCCGCTGCCGAGGCCATGTTTATGCAATACAGCCTGCGCAAAAATCAAAACGCAAATGTATTTTTTGTTTCGGAAGAAGTTTTCCCGCAAACCATCGATATTTTAAAAACCCGCGCGCAACCATATGGTATTGAGTTGCAGATCGGCAGCCATCAGTCGGTTGAACTGAACGAAACGATGTTTGGAGCGATCGTACAATATCCGGCGGGCGACGGCGCAGTTTATGACTATACCTCGTTCGCTTCGGCAGCACACGAAAAAGGCATTAAGCTGACCGTGGCAGCCGACATAATGAGCCTGGCATTGTTAACGCCGCCGGGCGAATGGGGCGCCGATGTGGTAGTTGGCTGCACCCAGCGCTTTGGCGTACCGATGGGCTTCGGCGGGCCTCATGCCGCATTTTTTGCAACTAAAGAAGAATACAAACGTTCCTTACCGGGACGCATCATCGGCGTAACTATTGACAGCGCCGGCAATTACGCTTTACGTATGGCGCTGCAAACACGCGAGCAGCATATCCGCAGGGATAAAGCTACCTCCAACATTTGCACCGCGCAGGCTTTATTAGCCATAATGGCCGGCATGTATGCCGTTTACCACGGGCCAAATGGCGTAAAGCTGATCGCTGAACGCATTCACGGCCTGGCGGTTTTGCTTTCTGAGTCGTTAGGGCAACTTGGGTTTAAACAACTGAACGAAGTTTATTTCGATACACTGAAGTTCGACCTGGGCAATTTAGCCGGGTCAATTCATGCCGAAGCGCTGAATTATGAAATGAACTTTCATTACAAAGATTCGGAAGTTACCATTTCGATAGATGAAACTACGTCCCCCGAGGATATTAAAACCATCGTTCGCTTTTTTGCCAGGGTAAAAGGTAAATCATTGAATGATGTAGATTTTGAGGGGTTGAAACAAAATATAAAAACCGTAATACCTGCTGACTTGCAGCGCAAATCAGCCTATTTGACCCATGCACTGTTCAACTCGCATCATTCGGAACACGAAATGCTGCGTTATATCAAGTCGCTGGAAGCAAAGGATCTCTCGCTTTGTCACTCCATGATCGCGCTGGGCTCATGCACCATGAAGCTGAATGCCACCACCGAAATGGTACCTGTAACCTGGGCGCATTTTAGCAAAATACACCCCTTTGCACCTACCGACCAGGTGGGCGGTTATATGCAGGTATTTGATGAACTGAACAACTGGCTGAGCGAGATCACCGGTTTTGCGGCAATGAGCCTGCAGCCAAATGCCGGTGCACAGGGTGAATACGCCGGGCTGATGGTGATCCGCGCTTATCACCAGGATCGCGGCGAAGGGCACCGTAATATCGCGCTGATACCTTCGTCAGCCCACGGCACCAACCCTGCTTCGGCGGCCATGGCCGGGATGAAGATTGTGGTGGTGAAATGCGACGACCACGGTAATATCGATGTCGCCGATTTGAAAGCAAAAGCCGAACAATATAAAAACGAGCTTTCGTGCCTGATGGTGACTTATCCATCCACGCATGGCGTTTTTGAGGAGTCGATCATCGAAATTTGTGAAATCATTCACCAAAACGGCGGCCAGGTATATATGGACGGCGCCAATATGAATGCGCAGGTTGGCTTAACCAGCCCGGCTAACATCGGCGCTGATGTTTGTCATCTTAATTTGCATAAAACCTTCTGTATCCCGCATGGCGGCGGCGGCCCGGGCATGGGCCCGATCGGCGTTGCTAAACATCTTGTCCCCTATTTACCTGGACATGCGGTAGTGGATATCGACCGCGGAAAATCCATCCATGCGGTTTCCGCAGCGCCCTGGGGTTCGGCATCTATCCTGATCATCTCGCACGCTTACATCGCCATGATGGGCGGCGACGGCCTTACAGATGCCACACGCTATGCTATTTTGAACGCCAACTATATTAAAACACGACTGCAGCATCACTACCCGGTTTTGTATACGGGTGTGCACGGTCGTTGCGCGCACGAAATGATTTTGGATTGCCGCGCGTTCAAAAACTTTGGTATCGAAGTAACCGATATTGCCAAGCGCCTGATGGATTACGGTTTCCACGCGCCGACTGTGTCCTTTCCAGTTGCGGGTACCGTGATGGTTGAGCCGACTGAATCGGAACCCAAACATGAGCTCGACCGTTTTTGCGATGCGATGATTTCCATTCGTCATGAAATTGACGCAGTAGAAAAAGGCATCTCGGACAAAACCGATAACCCGTTGAAAAATGCGCCGCATACAGCCGCAGTAATTACTGCCAATGAGTGGGAGCATTCCTATACCCGACAAAAAGCGGCATATCCGCTGCCTTATGTGGCATCGTTCAAATTCTGGCCGTCGGTTGGTCGCGTTAATGATACTTATGGCGATAGGACGCTGATCTGCTCATGTCCGCCACTAACGGATTATGAGTTTGAGGAAAGCGAAGTCACCACACCGGAGTATGGTACTTGATTGATGTGCGGATGTGCGGATGTGCGGATGTGCGGATGTGCGGATGTGCGGATGTGCGGATGTGCGGATGTGCGGATGTGCGGATGTGCGGATGTGCGGATGTGAAAATTTCGTTGAAATTTGAAAAGACATTTGGCTGCTGAAAGCAATTTAAACATAAATAATTTGCACATCCGCATATTCGCACATTGACCAATGATCGCTGAGACTCCACACCCACCCTATTACGCAGTAATATTTACTTCCCTTAGAACCGAAGGCGATAAGGGCTACGCTGCCATGGCTGATGAAATGAACGAGCTGGCTAAACAGCAGCCGGGATATTTAGGCATCGAATCAGCAAGGGATGGATTGGGGATTACTGTTTCCTACTGGCGCTCGTTGGAAGACATCAAAAATTGGAAAGCCAATGAGCGGCATCTTTTCGCCCAAAAAACCGGGCGGGAACATTGGTATGAGCACTATAATGTGCGGGTTTGCAAGGTGGAGCGGGATTATGAGTTTTGACAGGCAGGAACGACATAGAGACGCGATGTATCGCGTCTGCCATATGCAATGATCATGCTTTAATTGGTGGCGCGTCGGGTCAGCAGCATTCATCTCAATATTATTGGTGAGAGACGCGATGCATAGCGTCTGTACGATTTTCCTGCAAAATCGTTTGCTTTTTCACCGCCAAAATCCCACAACTCACCGACTTGTTTTATCCGCTAACCTAATTGAGGTTGCCTTTTTTTATATCTGCCTTAATTTTACATCAGTAAACAAAAGGAAACATTAAAACTGAAAGAAAAATGGACGCTTACCAGGATAGCCAATACGGATTTGCAGGGATGACAATGGACGAGTACAGTTTTCTGCATCATGCCTCAGCAGGGTTAAGCCAAAACCAGCACCAAACTTTTATGCTGGTTTACAACAGCCGCCGCAAAAACCCGAATGACATTTTATTAGCCACGTTGTTGGGTTTTTTAGGGCTTGCCGGTATACAGCGCTTTATGACCAGGCAATATATCTTGGGTTTTCTTTACTTAATTACCTGCGGCTTTTTGGGCATCGGTACCCTAGTTGATATGCTTTGGTACAAAAGCATCGCTAACGATTATAACCGGCACCTGGCTTATGAGTGTTACCATATTGCAAGGGCCACTAACTAAGCGTATTCAGCAACTCCATCATATATATTACAAAAAATCCACCTTGTGCTTCAGGTGGATTTTTTATTTTGAGGTAAATGGCGGGAATCGAAAAATACCTATTATTTGACTTTTACTTTTGCTTATTGCTTTTTTCGACCCAGACCCATTATGAATTATTCTAACTTTTTCAACACTCGGAACATATCCGGATATTTTACCGAATACTCAATCAGGTATTTTTGACCAATTGCCAAATTTTTACTTGTATCCGCAAATGATTGCTCAACAACCTTATTTTTGGCATCATATTTAATTATTGACCATGGTTGTTTGCCTGATCGCGTACTTCTAAGATCGACTTCTACAACTGTTGCGACCACTTGGGTATTAGGCCCTTCCTGAAAAATAGAATTGATCCGCTTTTTTTCTAATACATTAACAACACCCCCAAATCCAAATAACATCAGGATAATAAACATCACGATAATCGTTTTGCCTGATTTGCTTTTTATCATTAAAGGGTTGTACATTTTAAATAACCAACCAGTGCAGGTCGCACCGGCCACGATTAATGCGATGATCATTACATGGAGAAATTGCCCGTTTTTGTACCAAACCAAATAAAACAAGGCGCACCCAGCCAAATAAGAAACAATGCTGGTAAGCAAAGCAATTTTAATTTGTCTATTTTGTAATATCATTTCCCCATTGATTTTTCTCTTATGGCCTTAAATTCCGAGCCTTCTTTCCAGCCAGGGAAAGTGGACTCATTAGCCAGTTTATCACCTACTTTGAATAACAGGTTAGCAACTTCGGCCATGCCGTCGGCATCCATGTTTGCCGAATAATTATCTGATGGCTGGTGATAGTGATGATCGCCATATTCCTTTTGTTTCGCTTTGCCCCAGGCTTCGCCGTGCACCGTACTTTCCGCACCGTTATTAATATCCAGCGCCGGTACGCCAACTTTTGCAAAATTAAAATGGTCGGATCGGTAATAGCCGCCGGCGCCCGGATTTTTGTCGCCCGTTACTTTTTTGCCGTCCTGTTTGGCAAAATCTGCTACATAATCTTCCAGGTCATTCTGGCCTTTTCCGGTTACCGAAAAGTCATTGGTTTCGCCGTAATCGCCTAACGCATCCATATTTAGGTCGGCAACTGTTTTGTTAAGCGGAAAAACAGGGTGCGTAGCGTAATATTCCGAACCGAGCAAACCTTGTTCTTCTGCCGTTACAGCCAAAAATGCGACGGATCGTCCGGGCCGTTCTTTTAGTTCCGCAAACCGGCGTGCTTCGCTTAAAATTGCTGCCACACCGCTTGCATTGTCCACCGCGCCATTATAAATGCTGTCGCCTTTGGCATCGGGTTTGCCTACGCCCAGGTGGTCCCAATGGGCCGTGTACAAAATGCATTCATCAGGCCGTTTGCTGCCCCTCAGCATCGCAATAACATTATGAGAGGTGGAGTATTTGAGCTTGTTGTTAATGGTGATCGTAGCGCCCATATTTAAGGGGATGGCTTTGAAGTCTCTTTTGCGCGCTATGGCACGAAAATCTCCGTTTATTCCCGCGGCTGCAAATATCTTTTTAGCGGCGTCTTCGGTCATCCAACCCTCCAGTTTGCACCTCGACAGGTGTTTGTCGCTTTGCTGCAGGTATAATTTGGCGCCGGTAAAGCTGTTGGATACCACACTCCATGGGTAGCTTGCAGGTTCGGTCTGGTGAACGATGATCACCCCAGCGGCCCCTTGCCTGGCAGCTTCTTCATATTTGTAAGTCCATCGTCCGTAATAGGTCATGGTGTCGCCTCTAAACAGCTTGCCATCGCCCGATTTAAAGCCGGGGTCGTTCACCAGTACAATTACAGTTTTGCCCTTTACATCCAGCCCGGCGTAATCATTCCAGTGATATTCCGGTGCAACAATGCCATACCCCGCAAAAACGAGCGGCGAATTATTTAATTGAACTTCGGGTAATTCCTGTCGGGTCGATGCTACAAAATCGGTTGTATAATTGAGCGCAATATTGGTTTTATTGCCTGCAAGCGTTAAGGACGAAGGCATGCTGGTAATTTCAACCATTGGCACGTCCTGGAAATAGCTGCCGTTGTTTCCCGGTTCAAGCCCCTCTTTTTTAAATTCAGCGGAAATATAATTTATTGCCTTGGTTTCACCCGGTGTGAAGGGCTTGCGGCCCTGCAGCGAGTCGTCGGCCAATACGGCTATATGGCCTTTTATCTCGTCGCCGGTTATGGCATTTCCCTGTTTGTCATTTTTACACCCGGTCAAAATAATTAATGCCGTTAATACCGGCAGACCGAAGCGTATTTTTTGCGAATTTGTCATTGTCAAATTTAATAAAAAATTGACCATTCCATTTACGCAGGCACCGTGCGCCAGCGAACAGGAAGTGTATCAAAATGATGCAATTAATGCGCAGCATTTAAAATAACCCGTTAATAATCACCTATTTAAATTGACGGCACAACGTTTGAGATTTAAGCTTTCAACAAGAATATTATAATGGCACACCGTAAACAGCCCGAACGCCGCACCTATTTGCAGGATCGTTTTGAAATATTAATCAGACGCCAGGAAAGCGGTAAAGCAACTTTTAATGAGCTTACCGAACTGGATGAAATTGTAAACCGCGACCCGGAGATCCGGGAAAAAGTTATCAGGGAAAGTATGCTTATGCAGGACGGCAATGATTTGAACGATTTGCCCTCTGGCCATGACGAAAAGAACGTCCTTCAAGCGTCAGCCCCTGTCCGGCGAAATATTTTAACCAGGGTAAAAGCTTTTCTAAACCGTGTATTTCTGACCAAAACCTTTGCCAGTAAACAGCGATTACTTGCGCTGCGTTCAGGTCAATTGATGATAGTCTGAATCCTTTAAGCGGTCCGCATCTTTCTTTACGTTTTACAAATTTAATGCGTGTTGCCTGAAAATGATTTGATTAATAAGAAACCTGCATTTAACAAAAAGCTAAATTCTCAACGTAAAAATTTCGGAAAGTTCAGAGGCCCAATCTCCGCATATTTTAAAAAAATCCTCAGGCTGCATGCAATCGATTTTAAAATTTTGATAAAAATTCACCTGTTTCGCGAAGAATTTTTTATTTTTTTAAATAACATTGCTGTTACAAATCCGTCAAACTCCTTTTTAAACTCTCCCGAAAAGTTAAAATTCATTTAATAAATTGCTTTTAATCAATAATAATTAATTTTTAATTAATTAATTGTTTTGAAACGGTTATTTTGGGGCCGTTTCCCATTAAGATATTAAAATAACGTTAAATTTTTTTTTATTACTTATTGATTAATAAGTACTTGACAAAATGAATTTTACCCTATATATTTAAACGTCCCAATTAATTTAAATGATTAGTACCCGCTCAAAGAAGGTAATCCTTGTTGCGTCGGAAATTTTCCCGGAGCAATTATTACGTGGTTATTCCAACGTAAGACAGGTTAGTGGCATCACTCACCTTTTTCCCGCTATTTTTGAGTTCAACCCTAACATGATCATACTTGATCATGACTATATCGGGCTGAAAGATATGGAGAAAACACTTCGCCGGATACGGGCCAATAAGTTCTACGATAAGATTCGTATTCACTGCTTTAAAACTGAGCGCAGCGAAAAAACAGACAGTTTGCTTAAGGTGCTCGGCGTTGAGCAGTTTACTTACCGCGAAGACCTGCTAAAGGAACAAAAATCGCATCGCGTTTTAAGTTCCGTCCATTCAATTATCGACCATTCGATTATAGCACTGGCGGCCAGCGTCTCAAACTAATCAGCTTCAATTTATCAACTCAAACTTAGTATAAGGAACCAGCACCTCCGGAATCTTTATGCCGTCGTCGGTTTGATTATTTTCCAGCAGCGTAGCCACAATACGCGGCAACGCCAAAGCGCTTCCGTTTAAGGTATGGGCCAGCTGGGTTTTACCGTCAGCATTTCTGAAACGCAATTTCAGCCGGTTACTCTGGAAAGTCTCGAAATTCGAAACGGAAGATACTTCCAGCCAACGCTGCTGGGCCGCGCTCCAGGTTTCCATATCGTAAGTAAGCGCGGAGGCAAAACCCATATCTCCGCCGCATAAACGAAGCACGCGGTACGGTAGGCCCAGTTTTTGAAGCAAACCCTGTACATGCTGGCTCATTTGCTCCAGCACCTCGTATGATTTATCGGGATGGGCTACCTGTACAATCTCCACTTTATCAAACTGGTGCAAACGGTTCAGCCCGCGTACATGGGCGCCATAGGAGCCTGCTTCCCTGCGGAAACAGGGTGTATGCCCGCAATGTTTTACCGGCAACTCATCGGCCTTTAAAATCACATCCCGATAGATATTGGTAACCGGCACTTCAGCAGTAGGAATGAGGTAAAAATTATCAAGCCCGACAAAATACATTTGTCCTTCCTTGTCGGGTAGCTGGCTCGTGCCGAATGCAGAAGCTTCGTTAACCATCAGTGGTACGCTAACCTCGCTATAGCCCGCTTTTTCGGCTTCGTCAATAAAATAATTGATCAATGCACGCTGTAGCTTAGCTCCTTTGTTTTTGTAGACGGGGAAACCGGCGCCGGTAATTTTAACGCCCAGCTCAAAGTCGATCAGGTTATATTTAGCAGCAAGCTCCCAATGCGGCAGAGCATTTGCCGGGAGGTTTGGTTTCTCTCCATTTTCAAGAACTATTTCGTTGTCTTCGGGCGTCAATCCTTTTGGAACCGAGCTATGCGGCAGATTGGGCAGCAGCACCAGCTTTAGCTGCAGCTCCGCTTCTATGCCGGCCAGCTTATCGCCCAGCTGTTTAATTTCTTCCTTCCAGGCCCCGGTTTTTGCTTTGATGCTTTCGGCTTCTTCTTTATTACCGGTTCGCATCAGTTCGCCAATTTTTTTTGCAGCAGCATTTGATTCCGCCGAAGCATTGTCCAGAATGTTTTGCGTTTTACGGCGGCTGTCATCCAAGCCGATCACCTCGTCAACCAATTCGGGCTGTTTAAAATTTTTTACAGCCAAACGTTCCAAAACCTGTTCCCTGTTATCGCGGATATAACTAACTTGCAGCATTATTTTATTTTTTGGCAAAGATATAAGCAGTTAGCAGTTTGTAGTGTGCAGTGTGCAGTTTTTTTCCTTCCTGCTGCAAACTGCCAACTTAAAACTGCAAACCAACAAGCATGGCAGGTAAGCTCTTTTTAGTCCCCACCCCTATCGGCAATTTGGAAGATATGACTTTCAGGGCTGTGCGGATTTTGAAAGAAGCCGATATTATCCTTGCCGAAGATACCCGCACTTCTGCCCCGCTGTTAAAGCATTTCGACATACACCAAAAGGTATTCGCGCACCATCAGCATAACGAACATCAATCGTCCAATGAAATCGTCAGGTTTTTAAAGGAGGGTAAAAAAATTGCCCTGATATCCGATGCAGGAACGCCTGCGATCTCCGATCCTGGGTTTTACCTGGTACGCGAAGCGCTTAAAAATGAGATAGACGTCGAATGTCTGCCGGGGGCCACCGCTTTTGTTCCCGCCCTGGTAAATTCAGGCTTTCCAACTGACCGGTTTTGTTTTGAGGGGTTTTTACCGGCAAAAAAAGGCCGGCAAACCCGGTACAAAACACTGGCTAACGAAGAGCGAACCCTGATACTTTATGAGTCGCCGCACCGTTTGTTAAAAACGCTGGACGAAATGGCGGAGTTTTTCGGAGCGGACCGGCAAATATCCGTTTCGCGGGAATTAACAAAGTTGTTTGAAGAAACCGTGCGCGGGACCGTTGCCGAAGTAAAGGCTTATTTTGAAACACATCCGTTAAAGGGTGAATTTGTGATCTGTGTCAGCGGCAGCCTCACCCAAACATCTCCGAAAGAGAGGGCTTACAACAAGTAGTAATGAGGAATCAGACTATGGAAACTTATTTAAGTAGTGTGATCAAGCGGTTCGAATACTACAAAACGCTTGGCGAAAAGACATTTGAACAGCTTGGCGACGATGGCCTGTTTTGGCAATATAATGAGGAAAGCAACAGTATCGCCATGATCGTGCAGCACCTGGCAGGCAATATGCTTTCGCGGTGGACAGATTTTTTGACCAGCGACGGCGAAAAACACTCGCGCAACCGGGATGCCGAATTTGAGCCGGTGATTAACAGCCGCGCTGAGTTGCTTGAAAAATGGAACGAAGGCTGGGCTTGCATGCTGAATGCGCTTAGATCGCTAACAGAAAATGATTGGAATAAAACCATTTACGTCCGTGGCGAAGCACATAGTGTTGTGGATGCGATAAACAGGCAACTGGCTCATGTACCTTATCATGTTGGGCAGATCGTTTTTATAGGCAAGATGATTGCCGGTGAAAAATGGCATTCGCTTTCCATACCAAAAGGGCAATCTGAATTGTTTAATCAAAAAATGTTAGGAAATCATCCAAAATAGCGAAATACAGCGTACCCATAATGAAGAAAAACCTGCTTTTATCTCTCTTCTCCGGCTTATTACTTTGGATAGCATGGCCGCCAACGCACTACACCACTTCCCTGCTTTTTGTTGGTTTTGTTCCGATGCTGGTCGCTATTGAAAACATTATCAGCTCCGATCTGAAGAAAAAAGGGAAAAAGATATTCGCCACAGCTTTTATCGGTTTTTTTGTTTGGAATACGCTGTGCGTTTTTTGGGTATATAATGCTTTAAAAATGATCGGCGATATCATCGCTATCCCGGTTTCATTTATCCCCTATTCACTTGGGCCTTTGCTGATGGCGACGGCATGCTGGTTGTACTACCGGTTGCGGTTAAAAATACCGCGCGGATGGAGCCTGTTCGGGCTTGTTTGTTTCTGGATCGCATATGAATACCTGCACCAAAGCTGGGACCTGGACTTTCCCTGGATGACGCTTGGGAACGGCTTCGCGGTTTCGCACCAATGGGTGCAATGGTACGCTTTTACGGGTGTTTATGGCGGTACGTTGTGGGTTTTGGTGTTAAATGTGCTCGCGTTTTTGATCTATATCAACCTAAGGGAAGGAAAAACCGGGCAGTTACGTCTGAAGCTTATTTCAACGTTTGTAATCGTGCTGATTGTGCCGCTCGGCTTTTCATTATACACCTATTACGATTACCGCGAACAAAAAAACCCTTCGAATATCGTAGTGGTTCAGCCGAATATTGACCCTTACGCCAAAGAAAATTCGATACCGGCGCAAGTACAACTTGGCATCTTGATGCATTTGTCGGATTCCATCGGGCAAAAGAATACCGAGTTTTTTATCTGGCCCGAAACTGCCATCCCGGACGAAATAAATGAGGATAATATCCGCACCAATCCCTACTTTTTACAGGCGCAGCATTTTTTAAATAAATACAAAAACGGCAACCTGTTAACCGGCGCAGAGACCTACAAGCTTTACGATACGCAGAAGACCACAACAGCCACCTATAACCCGCAGGGGAAATTTTATGCGGACAGTTTTAACGCCGCACTTAACATTGAAAATTCGGCAGAAGTGCAGTTTTATCATAAATCAAAACTGGTACCGGGGGCCGAGGCCATGCCATTTGGGTCGGCATTGTCATTTATGAAACCCATCTTCGAACATTTGGGCGGGGCAACCGGCGGATATGGCACTCAAACAGACCCGGGGGTATTTTATTCACAAGGCGGCATTGGGGTGGCGCCTGTTATTTGTTACGAAACGATTTGGGGCGAATGGATAGCTACCTCTGTTCGCGAAGGCGCGCAGTTTATTGCGATTATTACCAACGATGGCTGGTGGGAAGACACGCCCGGCAAAGACCAGCATCTTGAATACGCCAAACTGCGTGCTATTGAAACCCGCCGCTGGGTTTGCCAATCGGCCAATACGGGCATTTCGGCATTTATCAACCAGCGCGGCGATTTGGTGCAACAAACTAAATGGTGGA
>Ga0206971_10131_pt1 | contig 27692 bp, 24 predicted proteins | sample Alteio_BWOrgHeat_85_FD_152917 | JGI IMG/M metagenome (GOLD analysis project Ga0206971, IMG submission 152917) | Enriched cells from forest soil in Barre Woods Harvard Forest LTER site, Petersham, Massachusetts, United States -... | ecosystem: Environmental > Terrestrial > Soil > Temperate forest >...
TGAAGCCTGTAAACTGTACCGGCTCGTTGTACACAAAATACCTCCAGGTACCTAATTTCAACTCTGGCTCGCCCCAGCCATCCATGTCCATCACCAACTGTATCTCAGGGTGCAATTTGATATGGTTGTAGTTGGTCAGCATTTTTTTGGTGAAGCGGTGTACTACCAAAATTTTTGGAGGCAGGTTATATTTTTTAACCAGGCCTGCAAGGTAGCCCGATACATAGTTTACATCGTCAGCATCGTAAGTACCTATTTTTTTACCCGGTTTTGAACCATCTTTCATCGAAAACTCAGGGTCCATACCAAAGTTAACCTGCGGCATAGCTAAGTACTTTTCTAACAAAGGTAATTCCGCATGTATGTTACTCAAGGCAACCTGCACATCCAGAAAAACAATAGCATGTATTTTTTTAGCCAGTACCAAAACACTATCAATTTGCTTAAAAGGCATCCGGTAACGATATTTGCCATCTTTACCACCATCGCCTTGTGCAACTACAGCTATGTAGTGCAAAGCAGGTATAACCGGCGTTTTCGGATCAGCTCTCTCCCAATGTTTACACTCGCCCTGTAACTTGGCCAGCATTTCTTTTGGCGGTATTTCGCCCAAAATGCCCATCTTTTTTGCATACAGGTTACCGTAAAAAGCAACCACACGTTTAAACGGCAATATAGCACCTGGTAAAGGGTATGGCGTATTTTTTACCGGCCATTTGCCCGTAGTATCACCATGGGCCATAAACTTCATTTTCTCATCATAAGCAGCTTTGTCAAGCGGCGGATAAGTTACCTGGGCTTTGGTTGTAGTGTCGGCCGCTGGCTCGGCTGTTGCAGCAGCTGTAACCGGAGTGTTTGGTTTTGCAGCAGCAGTTGCTGTTTTATTGTTTTGACTACAGTTAGAAAAGACAATAAGTGAGGTGGATAGTACGAATGCGGTGAGCAGTGTTTTCAATTTCATTTGCGTTAGTAGTAGGGACGCAATATACCATCATTCTGTATATCGGCATGCTTATAATTATCAACATTTCAACGTTGAAGAAAATATATTTATGCTGCAGTTTAATTGACGATGTGGCCAGGTCCATAAAGCACGTCGCCATTGCGGGTGCCATTGTGTTTAAAATCTTCGACCGTAAGTTTGCCGTTAACCAACACATATTTAAAGCCTTGCGAGTAAGCGTGGGGGTGTTCGTAAGTCGATTTGTCAATCACTTTATCCGCGTCAAATATTACCACATCGGCATACATGCCGGGGTGCAGCAGGCCACGCCCGGTCAGTTTGAATTTTTGCGCGGGTAGCGATGTCATCCGCCTAACGGCGTCTTCTAACCGTAAAACGCCTTTTTCGCGGGTATAGTAACCCAATACCCTGGCATTAGTGCCATAACCGCGGGGATGCGGAACGCCCGAGTTAAACAGGCGGATACCCGAATCGGAGGCCACCATGGTTAACGGATATTTCATAATATTGATCACGTCGTCCTCATTCATCCCATGAAAAACCATTGATGCGCCACCTAACTTAGTGATATCCAGTATGGTCTCTATTTGGTCAGGGATGGTGGACTTGCGGCCCTTTAAAGTATTGATCTCTAAAATATTCTTACCGTTCAGTGTACTATCGGCATCGCAGTGGGCAACAACGGCATAATCAAAGGTCAACCGGTCGCGGCGTACCATATCTTTAACCATTTCGGCCACTATTTTTTGATGAGTTTCGGGGTCGTTTATCCGCTTAACCGCCGCATCGTGCCCGCCATCCAAAACCCAATCGGGCAATAAAACATTCAATGTGGTGCTGCTGGCCGTGTAAGGGTATTGGTCAACCGTCACATCCAAGCCTTCTTTGCGGGCACTCTCCACCATGGCAATCATCTGGTCAGATTTATGCCAGTTAGGTTTGCCCACTTTAAAGTGCGATATCTCTACCGGCATTTGCGCCTGCCTGCCTATGTCAATGGCTTCGTTGATCGCCTCAAAGATCTTGTCACTCTCGTTACGCATGTGCGACGTATAGATTCCTTTATACTTTGCCGCCGTTTTGGCCAGGGCCACCACCTCTTCGGTTTGCGAGTACATACCCGGCGAATAGATCAACCCGGTAGAAAGCCCCATCGCGCCGTCGCGCATAGCCTGGTCTACAATGGCCTGCATTTTCTGGAGTTGAACGGCATCCGGTTTAACCATATTCTCGCCTAAAACAGCTTTGCGTACATCGTTATGGCCTATTAAACTGCCGACGTTTATCGAGAGTTTGTTTAGCTCCAATCCTGCAAAATAAGTTTTAAGATCGGTGTTTGAGCTGCCACAATTACCCGTGATAACCGATGTTACCCCGTCGTAAATAAAATTGTCAGCAGTCGGGGTTTTGTCTTCGTCGCCCTCAATGTGGGTATGCACATCAATAAAACCTGGTGCAACAATAAGCCCGGTAGCGTCAATGGTTTTATCTGATTTATCTTTACTCAGGTCGCCAACGCTCACTATCTTGTTTTTAACGATGCCCACATCGCCGTAAAACCAGGGGTTACCGCTGCCGTCAATGATCTTCCCGTTTTTGATGATGATATCAAAATGTTGCTGGGCGGTAGCCGCTATAGGGGTTAGGAATATCAGGAGTATCCAAAGATTGCGAGACGCCATATAAGTAGAATTAAACTATTAGAATAACTTAATCGATTGTAAGTGAAATGGAATAATAGTTTTCATTAAGGCTAAACTCAATACCCGCTATATTTCGTTTTGTTATAGTTCGGTCTCCGAAATCAAATTCCTTATGGTGATTTGGGCAGAGTATGAGAATGTTGTCGGGGGTTTCCCTTCCCTTTTTGTGCTTAGGGTCTATATGTGCTGCTTCGATGTAAAGACTGCCATCTTTTTTCTTGATAGTTGTCGAGCATATTTGACATTTAAAATCTCGCAAGAACTTCAGTTGTGCTATTGTTCTATTATCTCTTTTGAATGTTTTGCCATTTATTATTACTTCCTCTGGATCTGATGGCTTCAAGTTTTTTATTTCACCCACAATCTCGGCTTTTGTTTTAGCTTGTTTTACCAGTTCAGTTATTATTTCGTCTTGTTCTATATCATCCAAAAATGCGTTTTCGGGCGTTTCGCTTAATGAAAGCGCTAAATACTTTTCGTATATAAATCGCATTTTGTGCGTTTTTGCTTTGCTCACACTTTCAAAATATTGAAAATGAAGTTTCAACGCGTTTAGTGCATTTGACAATGATTGTTTACCGTAGTCTTTGTATATATTTTCAACGAAGTACTCCATTGAGAAAGCGTTATTAGTTCGTGTGAACTTTTTACCCTCCATCAGGTTTCTAAAGTTGTTTATGTAATCAGCAGCTGAATTGCTATTCATCCTGTTACTTCCAACAAGAAGTTCTTGTCCCTCTTTAAAGGTTATTTTTCCTTCAAATACCTTTTTAGATAAATCATAGGAAATAGGAGCTAATTCTTCTGGAATCCTCATTAGATTTTAGTAATTGACACGGTTCTTAGTAAATATATTAAATCTTCAAGATTTATGTTTAAAAAACTTACCAAACACACCAAGCGGCAATTTGCTGCCTGCAGTTGCCTGTAAATACAATTCGCCTATTTCCAGGTTTTGCACTTTGGGGTATGCGCTTTGGATAAGGTTTTGCACAATGACCGATGAAAAGCCCAGCGAGTAGGTGTTCAATATCAAAAAGTGTTCTTCGGGGTCAAGCAATTTTACCACGTCGTGCATCATTTCGTTCAGGCTGTCTTCAAGTTTCCACTTTTCGCCGTTGGGGCCGTGGCCATAAGCGGGCGGGTCCAATACGATGCCGTTGTAGGTTTTGCCGCGTTTTACTTCGCGCTTTACAAATTTTAAGGCGTCTTCAACTACCCAACGTATATCTTTTAATCCCGAAAGTTCCATATTCTCGTTACCCCAGGTTACTACCTGTTTGATCGAGTCTACGTGCGTGGTATCAGCTCCTACCGCTTTCGCGATAAGCGATGCACCGCCGGTATAGGCAAACAGGTTAAGCACTTTAGGCTGTTCAGTTTTAAACTTCTTGATGTTTTTGGAGATATAATCCCAGTTAACCGCCTGCTCCGGGAAAACGCCCAGGTGCTTAAAAGATGTTAAGGCCATGCGCAGCTTGATGGCCACATCATCGTTTTGATATTCAATATTCCAGCGGTCAGGCAGGTTGGCGTTCTTTTTTACCCACTCGCCCGATGTTGCCGAGCGGCCTTTAAAGCGGATATGGTGCTGGCGCTGCCATTCAGCTCCGGGCAAACCCTTACTCCAAACAGCCTGTGGCTCCGGGCGGATCAGGATAACATTGCCAAAGCGTTCCAGCTTCTCAAAATCGCCGCAATCAATCAATTCGTAGTCTTTCCAGTGGGTGGGGGTAAGCAGTTGGATCATGTTGTTAGTCTTAAGTCTGTAGTCGTTAGTCCTGAGTCAAGACCAAAATCAACCCGCTGCAAATATAGCTATTTCCTGACGCCTTTAATTATGGTGATGGTTATCAGCATCTTCGCTAAGGTTAATATTATTTCATCATGAAAAACGTAACGGTTTAATAAAATAAGTTAGCTTTATCATCATAAACCTAATCCATCAATGAAGATCGTAGTTCAGATCGCCATCGTTGTTATGGCACTAATACCGGGTATACCGACGTTTGCCCAAAAACTACCTGCAGTTCAGCAGGTAAGTTTGCGTGCGCCGACCAATGTTAAAACAGATGGTAAGGCAACAGAGTGGAATAATCGTTTTCAGGCCCACAATGTAGCTACAGGTATTTGGTATACCGTAGCTAATGATGATGATAAACTTTACTTTGTGATCCATGCCGAAGATGCCGATATCATCCACAAAATGATGCGGGGATGCGTGACCATCAGCATCAACGTATCCGGAAAAAAAGATACCAAAAACGCTGCAGTCATTACCTTTCCCACCTATGCCGCGGTCGACGCGCCCAACGTATCACTAAATGGCAGGCCGAAAGATATCCCTGACACCACCATGCTGAAGCTTAAAACAGATACTTTTATGCGCAAAATGAACAAACGCCTTACCGACAAGCAAAAATTTATTGCCGTTGCCGGGATAAAAGAAATTACGGATACACTGATCTCGGTTTATAACGACTACGATATTGAGGCCAAAGCGCTTTTGGACGAAAAACTGACCTATAACTACGAGCTGGCTATCCCGTTAAAATACCTTGGCCTGACCGTCGATAAGGCCAGAAAATTTAGTTACAACATCCGGCTTAACGGTATTATTCCCAAAACCGCTACTTTACAAACCTTGAGCAGTGGTATGATATTGATCAGCGATCAGGGCACAACGCGGGTTTTGGATAATACTAAACGCGGCCTGATAATGAATTACCCCAACGATTTTTGGGGAGAGTACACTCTTGCAAAAAAACAATGACACATTTTGTTAAACATTGTTAACCATTGTTAAATATTTCGCGCAAAAAAATATTTAAAAGTATATTGCCCGATAAAGTATCCCCCCTGATTTATTGTAATATTTATGATGGATGCTTGGATTATAATTCATTATAACTAATTTTATAGTTAACAAACCTGTTACATGAAACCTTTGAACAATTTAGTACCCTTTAAGGCCTGCAGTGTTGCCGTTTGTGCAAAAAAATAGCAGCATATAGCATGAAAAAAATTACTACGCTTTTTATATTTATTCTATTAACGGGTAAGCTGTATGCCCAAACCGCGCCGCCCGCAGTTAAACCCACACTTCCGCCGCCATTGCCATTCAGGGAGGTGAGCGGGATAGTAATGGATTCGACCGAAACACCTGTTATTGGTGCTATAGTTACGTTAACAACAGCTAAAGATACTTTACGTGCCGCCACCAACAGTCGTGGTATATTCATATTAAAAAACGTTAAAAAAGCGATATTCTTTTTATCGGTAAAAGGTTTAGGCTATGCGCTGCAGGTGAAAAAATATTCGATGAACGATTTGAGCCCCAAATTGGTTTTAGACCCCATAACACTACATAATGATAATCACCTGCTAAACGAGGTTAAAATTGATGGTACACCCAGCATCGTCATTAAAACGGATACCGTTGAGTTTAAAGCCAGCGATTATAAGGTGCGCGAAAATGCCACGCTCGATGACCTGTTGAGCAAAATGGAGGGCGTTGATGTGGATAAACATGCCGGTACGGTAACCTTCCAGGGGCAGGATGTTAAAAAACTAAATTTAAATGGTAAAGCGTTTAACGGCGGCAACGTAGCTTCGGCTATTAAAAACCTGCCTGCCGATATTATCGACAAAGCCCAGTTTGTTGATGATTATGGCCCCAATGCTGCCCGCACAGGTATCAAAGACGGCGACCCTACAAAAACATTGAACGTAACTACCAAAACAGATCGGTCCATCGGGCAATTTTTACGCGCCACGGCTTCGGCCGGTAATGATGACCGGTTAGACGAGCAAGCTTACCTGCAGCGTTTAAATGGCAACCAGCAAATAGGTATAAGCGGCAACTGGCGTAATACCATCAATGGCGTTGGCCAGGGCGGCGGCGGCACGGGCAATACCACCAACAGTCGCCCAACCATTGGTTATAACGACCAGTTGACCAAAACTTTACAGATAAATACCAGCTATACCTACAACTATAATAACACCAATAGTAACTACAGTAGTTACGGGCAAAATTTCAGCTCCAATGGAACTACAAACTACAACTACCAAAGCACCGGGCAATACCGTACCGATGGGCACAACGCAGCCTTAGAGTTACAGTACGATCCTAATAAAAACAATTATTTTCGCTTTAATGCCGGGCTCAATTACTCGGGGTCAACCAATATTGGTTCGGGGCAGTCAACGTTATCCGGTTTCCAGAATCAATATTCATCAAGCTCAAATACGACAACAGTTACTGCGCCTAACTATAATGCAAGTATGTCTTATCAGCATATTTTTGAGAAACCGAAACGGAATTTATTGGTATCGGTATCCGGCAGCGGTGGTAACCAGCAAAACTATACCGATAATAATGCCCATATTTTGTACAAAGACTCGCTGGATGCGATAAAGAAAGACTCGTTGCAACACTTTATCATCCGCCGGGGCAATATCAACAAAAACATATCGGGTAACTTTAGCTTTTCTGAACCCATAACCGCGACCTCGCGGTTAGACTTTAGCACCGTGGTAAATTACCGCGACTACGATAACACCGCTACTACCGATAGCATTAACAAGGCAGGTGTAGCAGTGCGGGCAAACTCGCTGAGCAATATTTACAATTACTCTTTTACCGAAACACGCTTCGGTCTTAGCTATACGGTCAATAAAAAAAGGTACATCCTGTCGCTCGGCGTAACAGCTGTGCCAACCATATTACAGGGTACAAAAGAAAGCCTCAATGTGTCAACATACCGTACAAACTTTACCGTAATACCGATAGCACGTTTCGAGTATATCTTCTCGCAAACACAAAGGGCTACCATTAACTACTCAGGTTCACCGTCCGAACCTTCGTTCGACCAGATACAACCTGTAACCGATAGGTCCGATCCGCAGAATGTTGTAGTAGGTAACCCCGACCTTAGCCCCTCGTTCCGTCACTCGATCAATACAGGGTATAATAACTATATCGCCAACTCAAAGCTTACCTTATCTGCCAATGGTAACCTGAGCATTGTAAGCGGGCAGATCATTAGTAATACCATTCAAGTGCCTATCCCGCTGTTAAGTAGCTTTTACAACGAACGCCATTACCTCAATATTGATGGTAACTATAGCGCCAATGGTAACTACAACATAGCCAAGCAATTGAACGATAAAAAATATACGCTTAAATACAGCGGCAACATATCGTTCAACCATAATTTAACCATGAGCAACGATATCATATACCACTCGGATAGCTGGCGTATCGGCCAGCGTTTTGGGCCGCAGATTAACCCGGCCGAGTGGTGCGAAATAAACCCGACCATTAATTATTCCATCGCCAGATCATTCTTTACGCAACCCAACGCCCGTAATGCCGATACTAAAACTACGGCTTTAACTGTTGATGGTACTTTTTACCTGCCAAAAGCCTGGCGTATAAGTTACGATGCCAGCAAAAACTATATACAGGGAGTGGGCACCAATGTAACGCCAAACCCTTTTGTAGTCGATGCTTCGATAGAGCGTGCTTTCCTGGCTAAGCACAACTTAACTTTGAGGGTACAAGCCTTCGATATATTTAACCAAAATAATTTTGTCAATCAATCGGTGTCATCAACATCGGTTAGTTATACCAATACCAACGTGAACAGCCGGTATCTGTTTGTAAGCTTAATCATCAACCTGCAAAAATGGAGCGGTACACCAAAGCGCAACGGCGTGCAAATGATGCGTAGGGGGGATGGTAGTTTTATTTATTAGACCGACATATTCATCACAACCATGAATAAACTGATAACGGCATTTTCAATCCTGCTATTTGGCTTTTCTGCCATGGCACAAAAACTCCCAACCACCCAACAAGGCAGCCTTCGTACACCGTCAAACCTCAAGATCGACGGTAGGGCTACGGAGTGGAATAACACATTTCAGGCATATAATCATGCCGTCGACCTTTTTTACACTATCGCTAACGATGATGAAAACCTGTATTTGATCGTTAAGGCGGCTAAACCGCGCATTGTGGAAAAAATACTGCACGTAGGTGTAGCTTTTTACATCAACAAGGCCGGGATTAAAAAAGACAAAGCCAATGATAATATGGTGGTCAGCTTTCCGGATCTGAGCGTGGCCGATGGGCAGCGCATTATCGCCAATGCCGGTATAAAAACATCCAATGGGTTTCCGGTGCTTCACCGCGATTCGGTTTCAGCCCGTGCCGATTCGCTGATCGGCGTTGCCAACAAATTGTTGGTCGCAAAGGCCAATACCATTAAAATAACAAGTAAAGATATTACTGATTCCATTATATCTGTTTACAACGAAGAGAAGATAAAAGCTGCAGCGGCTTTCGATATCAAAGGCAGCTATACTTACGAGTTGGCGATACCGCTTAAATACCTGGGCTTAAAAGTGTCCGATAACAAACAATTTAGCTACAGTATCAAACTTTTGAGCCGCCTTGTCAACAAAAAACCGGGCACGCTAATGGTTTTTAAGTATAATGTCACGGGCGAGCAAATTGATGCTAACCAGGACCTGGATTCAACCACAGATTTTTGGGGAGAATACGCGTTGGCGGTTAGTAAGTAGTAATTCATTTGGCAATTTCAGCATTTAGCATTTTTTCCAGATCAGCCGTCTTGTGTGGCTGGGGTGCATCAAATGTTACAACTTTGCCGTCTTTATCTATCAGAACAAATTTGGGTATTGAATATGCAAAATAGCCTGATACTACTGTTTTGCTTTTATCAAAAAGCTGCAACCCGGTAACCTTATCTTGTTTCATCGCAGCCTTCCAGTTTGGTAATTTATCATTCACCGCTATGCTGATAAAAGATATCCTGTTATCGTTCTTGTATTTCTCTTCTATTTTCTTCAAAAATGGCGTCTCGCCACGGCATGGTCCGCACCAACTCGCCCATAAGTCCACCAATACCACCTTTCCCATAAAATCAGAAAGGCTATAAGACCTTTCTAAACTATCAACGGCTGTAAATTGTGGTGCGGGCATGCCAGGTTTAATTTTCTGCATATCTGCATCACTGTTAACAAAAAATTTATTGAGGTCAGCTTTTTTCTTTTCATCATTGATCATCAAAATGTACTGTGGAAAAGCCGCTTTGTAGCTGTCCAACTCGGCCGGTGTGCGCGAATACTCGATGGCACTCTTCATTACATTGGATAATACCTGTTCTTTTATTTTGCCTTTGTAAACAGATGCGATCTTTTCAAGGTTTTTTATATTATAATCATTTTTATTGTTACACATTGATGAGTCTTTTCTGCAGTCCAGATCTTCAAGGTATAAGTAATAAAAGCCCATTAAACTCCGGTACCAGGAGTAGTCCATATAACTATCATCGTATAAATTGTTTTGTAAGTTTTGATCGATATTGTCTTTTACAAATACTACCGATTTTCCATAGTCGAAATGGTGACTGTCTGCGTAGCATACAATGAAGTATGAACGTTCAAAATTTATGTTACCTGTAACATTCTTTTTAAAAACTGTAAAATTGACGTCCGCAAAATCACCGTGATCAAAAATGACACGCGCTACCGAGTCGCAAATCCTTTTGCGGGTATTTATAAAATCCCAAAAATCAGGTTCCGATAGTTTAGTAAAATTATCTTTAACCGGTAATTGGGTCAACACCGAATCGCGCTTAATAAAATACTGATTGGCTTTACTGCCGTACCCGCCGATCTTTCGTGTTAAGTATATTGTTTTATAACTCCGATCGTCTCCCGTCAATGTGAGATTATAACCGGGTGCGATAAAAATATCCAACTGGGTTGACCGAAGGCTGTATAGTTTAGCAGTAACAGGTTTGGTTATGTTTGTAGCAGATAAATAAAAATTACCCGATTGGTCAATAATTGCGCTGTCAATTACCGGATTGTAGTTTTCATCTAAAAAAGATAAATAAAGTACATCATCGCGTTTATTGAGATTTGCCAATTGGCCTTTTACCGTAAAAGGCTTAACATTTTGACTAAATAGCAATTCATCCGAAAACAAGGCAATAATTAGAAAGATGAAAATTCTCTTCATGATCAGGTCGTTTGGTTATCATAAAGATAATTAATAACCCACTCAAGTGCAGGTAACAAATTTACTACCGCGTTGGCCGGCCATTACTACAATTTCTCCCTTGCCGCCTGCATAAACGGACTGGCAAACACAAAGTCATTAAGCTCTTTGTTGTTGGTATGGGCTATCTGCTTATTGGTACCTTCCCACCACTTTTTACCATTGTGTAAAAATATGATATGATCGCCAATGCCCATTACCGAGTTCATATCGTGGGTAACAATAACCGTAGTGGTTTGGAAATCGGTGGTGATCTCGCTGATCAGTTCATCAATAAGGATAGAGGTTTTAGGGTCGAGGCCAGAGTTTGGCTCATCAACAAAAAGGTACTTAGGTTGTACCGATATAGCGCGGGCAATGCCAACACGTTTCTTCATCCCGCCCGAAAGTTCTGATGGGAACAACTTGTTTTTACCGGCCAGGTTTACCCGTTCCAAACAAAAATTGGCGCGATCAATTTTTTCGGCTTTGCTCATCTCTGTAAAAAGGTTGAGCGGAAAAATAATATTGTCCTGTACATTCATCGAGTCAAACAGTGCCGAGCTTTGAAACAACATGCCAATGTGCTTGCGTATCTCCACTCGTTCAACAAAATGCATGGCGGTAAAGTTCTGCCCGTCGTAAATCACTTCGCCTTCATCAGGTTTGTGCAGGCCTACAATACATTTAAGCAACGTGGTTTTGCCAGAGCCCGAGCCGCCGATGATGAGGTTGTTTTTCCCCGCCTTAAATTCCGCATCTATCCCTTTAAGTACGTAGTTATCGCCAAAGGTTTTATGGATGTTTACAACTTCTATCATAGCATAATGCGGGATATAACCAGGTCGGCAAATAAGATCATAATACAACTGTAAACAACACCTTTGGTTGCCGATTGGCCAACCTCTAAAGCGCCACCCGAAGTATAAAAGCCCTGGTAAGCACAAATGGAGGTAATAATAAAGCCAAAAAAGAACGCTTTAACCATAGATACCTGCAGTATGATTACTTTAAAGCCATCTGTAAGGCCACTGATATAGTCGGCAGTAGATACTTCATTTGATGCTGCGCAGGCAATATAGCCACCCAGTAATCCAAGACTGATAGATACAATAACCAACAAGGGGATCATGGTAACACCCGCGATAACTTTGGGCGATATGAGGTAACCCGGCGCGTTTACGCCCATGATCTCGAGCGCGTCAATTTGCTCGGTTACCCGCATGGTACCAATTTGCGAAGCGATACTTGAGCCTACACGTCCCGCCAGCACTAACGATGTAATGGTCGGGCTAAATTCCAGTATGGTTGAGTCGCGGGTAATGGTACCTACAATGGCTTTCGGGATAAAATCGCTTACCAGCTGAAAGGCAGTTTGAATGGTAGCCACCGCGCCAATAAAAACAGAAATTATGGCCACAATGCCCAGCGAGCCAAGGCCTACCGAAACCATTTCGCGCATTACCTCTTTCCAGTAAACCGCAAATTTTTCGGGCTTTTTAAAAGCTAAACGTAGTAAAAGTATATACCTACCCAGGTGAAATAGCATTCGTAGTTGTTAGTTGGGGCTAAAATACGCTTTTTTGGCAATGTATATAGTTACCCGTTTAATAGCATTGTAATTTTTAGTAAACCTGCACTAAGGGTTTATGTTTTGTACAGCTGGAATTTTAGGTGTCATAACCGCGGATGAAAATGGAAATAAACGTATTTTATATACTACGCTGGGCAAATAATGCCCGCCATGTATGCTCCATAATTGATTTAAGTCGGTAAGGCTAAGGTTTTGTAACTCGAATGATAATTTATCAATCGCCGGATCAAGCCCTGGTAATGTTTCCGTGGTAAATGCGGGGTTTCGTTGGAAAAAGCTGATCGTTTCGGTTATCGCTTTAAGCGCTTCTGAATAGTCCGAAAAATTGGCCGAATATAAAACATTGAGGTCGATGTATAGTGGCGGAGCGATCACTGCATAAGTTGCAGCACCAGCGGCCTGCGCTGTGTAGGTTGACATACGCGTTTCGTTTTCAATATTCACCACGGTAACAAGCACCTTATTCAGGTTTGCATCTGGGATGCTGCCTTCGGGGGCGGTTACCGGTGCTAATATTACCGTATCACTCATGTTTTGCCATAAGTTTTGGAATTGATCGTTCAGTTTACCCGCGATCAGTTTGAGGGTCTGTTGTATCATGGCTTGTTGCGTAGAAAGGTTTAAAAAGTTAAATATACTACAAAACATAAAACCTTCAGTGGGCTTTAATATATCTGTAGTTACATTGCCGCATTATCCCTAATTTTAACTCATGGATAACCTCATCATTACCGGTGCCACCAAAGGCATGGGCCGTGCTATCGCAATAGCATTTGCCAAACAAGGATTAAATATGGCGCTTTGTGCCCGCAGTAATACCGAACTACTTGCTTTGCAGGATGAACTCAAAAACATTAATCCCGCTATCAAAACCGTAGTACGCCAAACCGATTGTAGTATAAAGGAAGAGGTTTTGGCTTTCGCCGGATATGCGGAGCAGGAGCTGGGGTTTATTAGCGTCATCATCAATAATGTGGGCATTTATGAACAATCGAGCATATTGGACGATGAAGAAGAAACCTTTCAAAAACTGATAAATACTAACCTGATGCCGACCTATGAGCTTTACCGCTACTTTGGTAAAACTATGATGGCACAGGGCCTGGGGCATATTTTTACCGTTTGCTCGGTAGCCGCATTAAACCCTGTTATACAAGCCGGCATGTATTCTGTAACTAAAATCGCACTGTATGGTCTAAGTAATATAATGAGGCTCGAAATGCAGCAATACGGGGTTAAAGTAACCAGTATTTTGCCGGGATCAACCTTAACAGAGTCGTGGAATGGTACCGACTTGCTTGCAGACAAGTTTGTATCGCCCGATGACATTGCCTCGGCAATGATTTGTGCCTATACGATGACGCCTGGCGCAAATGTTGATGAAATGGTGATCAGGCCGGTTTCGGGCCAGTTATAAATAAACTAAACAGAACAATTTAAAAAAAATTAAATCATGGAAAACAAATTATACCGCGATGAACAAAACAAAACCATTGGAGGGGTTTGCGCGGGCTTGTCAGATTACTTTAACGTCGACGTATCCTGGGTACGCGTCATCTTTTTGGTAGGCTCAACGATGGGAGGCATGGGCATTATGGCCTATTTTATTTTATGGATAGTAGTGCCGGCAAAAAAATTCGAGTTCAAACCTTTTACCGATTATACCGTTCCACCGGTTCAGGTGCCTTTCGCGCCGGTCAAAAAAAAGCCATCAAACGCGGCCATTGTTTTTGGCGCTATACTGGTAATAATAGGTAGCATTTTTTTGCTTTGCGAGTTTGACCTGATCCCCGATTGGGATTACTGGAAATTATGGCCGGTAATTTTTATTGCTATTGGTGTAATGTTAATATTTACATCCAAAAAGAAAACCCTGAATAATACGCCATGGGATGCCGCCGAACCTACAACAGACACAAACATTGATAACCCTGAAACCCTATAGATCATGAGAAGCAACAGACTGATACCAGGCACAATACTGGTGGTAATAGGAATTTTATATTTATTAGACAATTTTGGCTTTATCGATTTTAACTTTTGGAGCCTGTTGGCTTTGTGGCCTATCTTTTTGATCATGGCGGGGGTTAACCTGGTGTTTGCACACAACAAAAGCGAGTGGGCTACCATCACCAAGCTGGCGGTGCTTGCAGTGGGTTTGGGCATTTTAATATACGGCGGGTTAAGCCATCGCAATGTTGGATGGACCAGCTGGACCTTTAGCGATAGCAGAAGTAGCAATGATGATAACGATGATTGGGATAGTTCAGACACTACAGGTGGTCGGCGCGACTCGATCATTAAGGTTGATGGCAACAGTGTTTTCCACGAAGCATTTAAGCCAGGTACGCAGATAGCGCAACTTAACATTACCGGCGGTGCGGCTACTTACACGCTAAAAGGTACAACTGCCGATCTGTTTGAGGCAGCAACCAAAGAGTATAGCAGCCATTATCGCTTAAAAACCCATAGCGATAGTACCTCAACCACGCTCGATTTTGATATGCGTAACCGCAAACATGGTTTTATATTTAATTTTGGAAACAAAAGGGGCAACCGTGCCGATATTAAGCTAAATGCCGCTCCCGAGTGGAATATTGACCTGGAGGCAGGTGCTGCCAAAGCGGATTTTGACCTATCTGCATTTAAAGTGCATAATTTGACCGTACAAGGTGGTGCAGCATCTTTTGATGTACGTATGGGCCAGCCTTTAGCCGAAACCAAATTGGACTTTCAAACCGGTGCGGCATCAGTAAAAGTAAGCATACCGGCAAATGCGGCTTGCCGTATCACAACCGATACCGGCCTGTCGTCAAAAAGCTTTGATGGTTTTACCAAAACCGGCGATGATACTTACGAAACACCTGGCTTTGCCGCCGCGGTCAACAAAATGTATATCAATATGGAAGGCGGCGTGTCTGATTTTAAGGTAACACGTTATTAAATTGTAGATAGTTCTGCACTTTTTCAGAACAATCAAAAAAATACACTAATTAAACCCTCCCTGTTAAGGGAGGGTTTGTTTTATTTAAGCATGGATGAGCAATACCTACTGGTAGTAAATGGCAAACCCGAAGGGCCCTACAGTGTAGCTGAACTTAACGCGAAGCGCATCCGCCCCGGCGATTTTGTAAAGACCCCGTCCATGAATGACTACAAAGAGGCGCACGAGGTTGCCGAACTGCGGGCGTTATTAGGCTTTAGGTTTCAACCGGTTATGCCGCAGTATTTCGGCAGTTTTGATCAGCGGCTGTTAGCTACCGCGATCGATTGGTTCCTGGTCGCGGGGGCGGTTATTGTGCCGGTTTGTGTTTTTGTGTTAATAACCGATAGCAAGCTGGTACGCATTATTTTATCGGCTGGTATTTTGATCTTGGTTCCTGCCGCAAAGCTGGTTTACCATGTGGTAATGGAAGGCTCATCCAGTCAGGCAACATTTGGCAAGCAGATACTTAAAATACGGGTTTGCGCGATAGATGGTACCGGCATAGGGTATGGCCAGGCTTTGGGCCGCAATATCGCTAAAGTGTTATCTGCCTTGCCTTTGGGCATTGGTTATCTTTTCGCGTTTTTTAATAAAAAACAACAATGCCTGCACGATAGGGTTGCCGGCACCCTGGTGATCAAAGACCGGTTGTTTTGAGTGTTAAAATATGTTAAAAAACTAACCACTTAGTTTGAAAACTAATTTATTAGTTATATTTGTTTTGTCAAACTATTCAACACACAACAACAAGAAAAATCCTGATTAAATATGAAAGCAAAATTACTCATCCTGTCGGCGCTAAGCGCCTTTACGTTATCCGCCGCAGCACAGAAACCCGATTCGGCAAGGGCGGTGTTACATTATAAATTTACTCACCTGCGTGATACTACCCAAAAAGATAAACCTTATACCGAAAACATGGAACTGCTGTTAGGCAGCAGCGCCAGCGTGTATAAAAGTTATGACAGGATAACGCAAATGGCAGCCATGCGGAAACAAATTTCGGAGCAAATGGCGTCAGGCAGCGGCAACATACAGATAAAATCAGGCGGTGTAAGCTCGCGGGCAGAGGTTTACCAGTTCCCAAATGAAAATAAAATGGTGCGCAAAGAAAACCTGATCAATGATTACCTGATCGAAGAGCCTTTCCCGGTTATCAACTGGAAAATAAGCAGCGATACAGCTACATTCGGCGCTTTGCATTGCCAAAAAGCTACAGCACATTTTAAAGGGCGCGATTATATTGCCTGGTTTTGCCCTGACCTGCCTTTCCGCGCCGGTCCGTGGAAACTAAACGGTTTGCCCGGACTGATCGTAGATGCGCACGATGTTAAAAACGAAGTAATATTCAAGTTTGACGGTATTGAAGAAGTAACCAAGGCCGCCAAAGTAGATGCAGGTCCGGATATACAAGCACCGGGCGGCGGCAAAGTAATGATGTTTGGCATGGGCGATTCAAATGCCGACCCTAATCTGATTGCGGTACCAACAACCGGTATCAAAACCACCGAAAAAGAATATTTAAACCTGGTGGATGCTATGCGGAAAGATCCCGATGCTTTTTTACAGTCGGCCATGGCGGGCATGCGCGGCCCGGGCGGCGGTGATGTTCACGTGCTCAGAAACGGCGAAGCAGCAACACCGGGCGGTGCCAACATCAAAATGAAAGTTGGGCCACAGCCTGTAATTAATAACCCGATCGAACTTCCGGAAGGAAAAAAATAATGGCAAAACTCAAATATGTGTTCACCGTAATAGGCTGTCTGCTTATTACGGTGGTTGCCTCTGCCCAAAAACTAACGGGTACCGTAACCGATAGTTTGGGTAAAGCGGTACCTTTTGCCAGTGTTACGCTTAAAAGTACAGGTAATATTATCGTGGCTTATACTTCAAGCAGCGATAAAGGCGCGTATACGCTTACCATACCAGCCGATGGACCGAAGGATAACCTGTTGATAGAGGTGAGCAGCCTGGGCTTTGCCAAAACCACTAAACCGGTTACCGGCTTTGTAGCGCCCTACAACTTTAGTTTAAAGCGCAGTAGTAACCAACTTAAAGCCATCACCATTAACAGCGCCAGGCCGCATTTAAAAGTAAGCGGTGATACGCTAAGCTATAAAGTATCCGATTTTAGCAATGCCCAGGATAGGGTGATCGGCGATGTGATCAAAAAACTGCCAGGTATTGACGTGGATAAGGCGGGTAAAATAAGCTATAACGGCAAAGCCATATCTAATTTGTATATCGGTGGCGATAACTTGTTGGATGATAAATATAATATTGCTACCAACAGCATACCCAACGGCGTGGTCGACCAGGTACAGGTATTGCAAAATAACCAACCAGTAAAAATGCTGCGCGATAAAGTTGTTAGCGATGACGTAGCCTTAAACCTAACCATAAAAAAGGAGGCCAAACTACAGTTAGTAGGGCAGGAGACCCTTGGTGCCGGTTTGCCCGGAGAATACTACGCCGACCTGAATGGCATGATGTTTAAAGATAAATACAAGGCCATCAACTACATCAAAGGCAATAACACAGGATATGATTTGCAGGGCGACCTGGTATCGCATAACATGGCCGATTTTTTAAACCGGGTGGATAACCAGGTGCCTTCAACTATTTTATCGCTGGGTACAGCCGGTGATCCCGACCTGCCCCGCAACCGTTATTTGTTTAACCAATCGGGTATCATTAACCTCAACAACCTGATCAATGTTAAAAAAGAGGTGCAGCTAAGGGCTAACATTTCCTACCTGCACGATACCCAACGCCAGGATTACCAAAAACAAAGCAGTATATTTTTGCCCAACGATACCATCCGCTACAGCGAGATACAACATAACGAGCGCAACCCCGACCTGCTGCATAGCCAGCTTTTGCTCAATGTAAATAAAGATAAATATTACCTGAACAATAGCCTTGTTATTGATTACAGCCACAATACGAATAACAGCGGATTAAACACTAATGGTGACCTTTACGGCCAGGTTTTTAAAGATAATACGCTTAGTTTTTCGAACGAGTTTAACATGATGCGGACCTTTAAATCCAGCCGTATCCTGGAACTGTATTCGTACATTAACCGTATTGACGAACCAGAAAACCGGGTGATATCCACTAATTTTAATCCGGCTATTTTTAACAAAGGTGTTGCTTATAACCAACTCGTACAAAATGCCGAAATACCCACATGGTTCACCAACAATTATATATCCTTTAAATTTCCGGGGGCTAACATCACGCAAAGTTATAAAGCGGGCGTAAGCGTGCAATCGCAACAATTAAACTCGGCCTTAACCGCTGTTCAAAACAACGGATCAGAAAAATTGGTGAATGATACCACCCAAAATAATGTGCAATGGAACCGTGAGAAGTTTTACGCCCAGGCCGATTATGATATGCCCGGCCAGATATGGAAGATCAATGTTTCGTTGCCGCTTACCTTGCAGCAACTGGAGTATTCGGATAAGCTTTTCGCCCTGGATAAATCGCAAACCAACCTGTATTTTAACCCCCGCCTGTTTATTAAATTTCAAAGCGGGGTCGAAAACTACTTTAGCACAAGTTACAACTACCGCGGCGATATGGGCAGCATAACCGATATTTACCAGGGCGGTATTTTAACCAACTACCGCTCGTTATTTGCTAACGATGCCGACCTTACCCAACGCAAAACCCAAAACGCATCGTTAGGGTTTAATTACCGCAAGGCACTTACGTTGTTCTTTTTTAGTGTAAACACCTCGTACACCCACCAAACGGCAAACAATATTACCTCGAGCGTGATCAATAACAGCTTTCAGCAACGCATAGTATTGCCGTTCGAAAACTCGGTTGATGCATGGTCGGCAGGCGGTAATATCAGTAAATATTCATTTGCTTTGCGCACTACCATTAGCGGCAGTATAGGTATCCAATCAACACGGTCAACACAGTTGCTCAATGCTATTTTACTGCCTTTCAACACCATATCTAAAACTGCCAGTGTGGGCATTGATACCAAAGTGAGCGATCAGATCAACCTGAGCTATAAAGCAAATTATAACCAGATCACCAGCCAATCGGCGGCGGTAGCAAATAGTACCGTTATTAACCAGGCGCAGCAAACAGGAGGGATCACTTACGCGCCGTCCGAAAGCTTTTACATGCGTTTATCAGGCGATAACTATTTTACCAAACAAACCCAGGCTGCCGATCTGAATTACACCTTCGCCGATCTTTCGGCCCGGTATAGGTTCAATAAGAAAAAGATAGACCTGGAGCTGAGCGCGCTTAATTTGTTCGATACCAAAACCTACAGCGCTTTGTACCTATCGGCTAATACGTTTACCTCAAATACTTACACCATACCAGGCCGTACGTTTTTGGTGAAACTGTATTTCAATATTTAAAGCGGGTTCTTATAACCGGCGCAATGGTGAGCAAGCGCCGGTTATAATTTTTTTTAGCTGATGGATCTCGAGATAAATTTTTTCAAACAATTTATTTTCCGCTTTGTCATCTAATAAAACCTTTTGCCATGCTTAGTCAATCTTCAACTTTTAGTATCCGCAACGACGGTCTGCACCGCGATATTTTGATAACCCCTCTTTTTTTGCAAAACCATAAAGACCCCTGGGGACCCAACGAGATATTTGACCTGACGGAATGGAACGGCTCACCGGATGAGTCGCCAAGCTTAGGCCATATCATTATCGACGATCGACTGCAATGGCATTACGATGGGGAAGGCGGGCTTGACGATGACGAGCTTGAAAAGATAGCCGGTTTTGTGCTTAACGGCCAATAGGTCAAAGTTGTGCGACGGGTAGCGTTGCTTTGCCGTAAAACCATTACTTTTGCGCGCTTGCATAAAAAGCGTTATCAAATGACTGGAGAATACTATGTTTTAGAAGGCGGCCAAAAACTGGGACCTTATACCGAAGATGAACTGCTGGCGCGACCGCTTGAGCCTATTGATATGGTTTTACTGCCGCTGGAGACCGAGTGGAAGCCGGCCCATACTTTAGGGGAGTTTGAAGCTTATTTTAAAAACGAGGGTATTTATTACCCCTCCAGGCAAAATACCGCGATGTATATTTTGCGGTTACCTGCCTATATTATCGATTGCATTATTTTAGGTTTTGTTTTAATGATAGTTGCCATTTTATTTTTTGGCAATTACGTTATTGCGTTTGAGCAAAAATTTGGCGGGCCGAACGCCGACTATAAAAAATTGATGGATAGTATGCAAAGACATCAAACCGAGGTCATCATCGTGCAAACCATTTTGTTTTTTATCACCGTTTTGTACAACGCTACTTGCGAGTCGAGCCGTTTGCGCGGATCGATCGGTAAATACATCCTGGGTTTAGCTGTGGTTGACTATGGCGGTTACAGCTTAACTTTTGGCCAGGCCTTTATGCGAAACTTAGGTAAAATTGTTTACGAGGTGGTAGGGTTTGTAGTAGGCCCGTTTTCGTACCTGTTTTACCTGCGGATGATATGGGGCGACCTGCACCAGGCCGTACACGACAGGTTTTCGGGTTGCTACGTTATTAAAAAGGATAGGTAACGATTGGCTATGCAAACCGGCGAAAAAATAAACGTTTACAAGGTTTATGATAAAATTGCCAAATGGTTTTCCGAAAACCGTTACACCGGTTTATTAGAGCAACATTACCTGGATACACTGATTGACAAAATTGGACCCCAGGGCACCATTTTAGATTTAGGCTGCGGCACCGGAAAACCAATTCTCGAATACCTTTTAACCCGAGGATTAAGTGTTACCGGTGTTGACGCGAGCACCCAAATGCTGGAGATCGCGAAAGCAAACTTTCCATCGACAGATTTTGTTTTGCAAGATATGCGGCAGCTGGAATTAAATAGAACGTTTGACGCGATCATTGCCTGGGATAGTTTCTTTCACCTGCCAGCTTCTGATCAGCCCGCTATGTTCGGAATATTTGCCGGGCACCTCAATCCTAACGGTATCATACTCTTCACTTCCGGCACCGGCCATGGAGAGGCCTGGGGAATGAACGGCGGCGAAAACCTGTTTCATGCTTCTTTAGATTCAGCAGAATACGAAAGCCTTTTGAAACAAAACGATTTTAAAGTTTTAAAACACGTAATAGGAGACCCCAACTGCGGCCATGCCACTGTTTGGATGGGGGAATATTTGTTATAACGCTACTTCTTCAATTTGAACCCTACACTAAACAATAAGTAATTGCTATTGATGGTATAATTGCCCAGCGCCGAGCCGACGGTTAAACCTTTTAAGCCCCTGATATAGGCGGCATCAAAAACAAACCTGCCTGCTTGCGCACTTACCCCGCCTGTCAAACCGATATTAACGCTTTGTGTGTAGTTAGTGGCATTAATGGTTTGCGTAACCTTAACATAATAGATCGAATCCTTTTTTAATTTCCCCGTCTGGAAAGTACTGATTCCGTTGGCTTGTTTTACCGGTAAACTAAATACCGCTCCCGCCTTAATGCGCAGATACGGGGTAGGCTTAAACACCAGGTTTAACGGAACATCCACAAAATACACCTTGCGCGAGTCGCTCATGTTGAGTGTTTGCAGCGTATCTATCTTACTATCATTGCTATGGCTGTATGTGCCCGACACAGTTTGCGGGCTTAGTCCCCTGATGCCCAGGTCGACACCCCATTTGTCGTTAAAATAATACGTTGTAAAAAGGCCGAAGAAGCCGTCGATCGGGAAACTGCCATAAAAGTTAGCGTTTTGGCTTTTAGCTGTGAAACTGCCGGCAGTATTTACGCCGGTTAAAATGCCAAATTCAAGCTTAGAGGCATTATTACTACCCGATGGTTTATTATTCAGTAACTTCCCTGTCTGGCTACCATTTTGCACATCTTTAAATGGAGCTACCATAGCAGGCGAAAGGAAAGGCGGGATATATCCGTCCGCGACAAATTTAGCGTACACGGCATCATCCAGTTCGGCGTTTTGATCGGTATTGTTTTTTAGCCTTGAACTTGTATCCACATCAGTATTTTGTGGAAATCCCGTGTTTTTACTGATACTGTTGCTCGCGGGGTTACCGTTCCTTGTTAATGGGTTGTTTTTTGCTTGATGTGACGAATGGCTACTTTTTGATTTGGCCAGGCTATTGCCTGACGGTGGGCTAATTAGGTGTGGCGAGCGATTTCGTGCATGTCTTCCCAGGCCATTACCAGCTAAATTAGCCCGACCATTACTACCACCAACGCTAACCGCTCTCGTACCCGGGCTGCCCAGGTGCGCCCCAGGCCGGGTATTTTTGACATAGCTGTGTGAGGTATTTGGCAAAATTGACGACCGGGGTACGCTGCTTGCAGTGTTCGCGGCGCTATTACCCTTATTTGCAGTGGTTGCCGTTCCGTTAATCAAATGGTGGGTACGGCCACCGATAGGGTTATTGCCGGATAATGCCCTCGTACCGGATACCGTAGATTTATTATCCCCGACAGTTGAGCCATTTGTTTTAGCAGAAGAAATAGTTGTATTGCCTGCTTTGTTGCCTGATGATGCAATGCCTGTACTTATTAGTTTGGCGTTCGCAGCGTTATTATTAGGTGTAGCCAAAGGGTTATTCGCAGTTGTTCTGCTGCTGGCATTGGTTGGCGAGGCTGCATTTTTGTCAGGATTTGTGTTGGCTGGCGAGTTTGTATTTTTATCCGGATTAGCACGGGTAGCTCCATTGCCCTCTGAATTAGCAGATGGCATTGTCGTCGACAAACTATCATCGCGTTGAGTAGCAGCCTTAGAAACCGAATCGGCCTTGGTCGTAGCAACAGCGGTGGTGTTCTTTTTCGAATTACTCTTTTCGCTTACATTTTTATGGCTTGCAAAATAGATCAGCGTTGCAGTGCCCAGGGTAGTCAACAACACCGATAGTAGTTTGAAACCAGATAAACCGGATAAGCCTCCGGCGCCCGGCGATCCGGCAGGCAGATTAGCAACAGGCATTTGTGCATCCAGCAACGTGTGCATATCCATCCAATCATGCTGAACGTCATCGGTTATTCTAAGTTCATTACGTTTCTGCCAAAGCACCGAATGTAAATCCTGCTCTTTCATTTTGCTTTGTTCCTCCTTTCCTTTAGCAGATCGTTTGATTGTGTCTCAAGCAACACCCTTAACTTCTTTTTTGCCTCGTTTAAGTGCCAGCGCGATGTTCCTTCACTTATGTTTAATTGTTCGCTTATTTCTTTATGGCTAAATCCATCCAGCACTGATAAATTGAAAACCGTTTGCGTAGCAAAAGGCAGTTGCCGTATGTTAAACAGGATGTCCTCAAAATATAACTTATCTAAAACCGACGGAGGTATTAAAACGTCCTCCTGGTCCTGGTCGTAAGGGGTGAGGGTGCTGAATTTTAGCTCCTTACGGCACAGGTCGATAGAGGTATAGATCATGATCTTCCTGATCCAACCGCCTAATTCGCCTTTTTCAATATCAAAGTTCTTAACCGACTGAAATACCTTTAAAAAACCACTGTTGAATGCTTCTTTTGCCAGGTCTTTATCAGGCACGTAGCTATAACACACCCGTAACATATCGGCATGGAACAGCTTATACAAAGCTTCCTGGCCCGTACGGTCGTTATTAATGCACTTTGTTACAAGTTCTTGTGCCTGCTTCTTAGATAGATCCATTCAAAAAAGTTGCATTTTTTGAAATGCCCGAAAACAACTCTTCGCAGGCAGACCGCTAAACGTTGGGTCAAAACAAAAATAAACTTTTAGGCTAAGCGGCATATTAAATTTGACTATAAAAAAGCCCGGCCGCTTTAACTGGCGCCGGGCTTCTGTAATAGCTTATCGAGTAAAATGCATGGGTGTAATTGTAACTCCGCTGGTGTAGGTCCAGTTAAAAGTCACGTCGGTAGCTGTAACCATAACGCTGCCGGTATAAGTTACACCATTTAAAGTGACGGAGAAGGGGTAGGTGCCATTCGCGAGAAATGTATTTTGAAAGCTTTGCGCAAACGTTATTACCGGCGAAGTTATGGTGCCACTTGCTGTACAATCTTTTGTGGCCGGCTGGTACATATCAACAAAGCCAATGCTTAAATGGTTATTGGCATCAAAAGTACGGGTAAAGTTAAGTGAGCTGCTACCACAAGGATAAGTATTGGTAGTTTGCGCGTTAAAATAAACGTAGGCGCTATCGCTTTTAGTGCTTTTTGAGTAATGAGTTAGCAAAGTGATCTGGTCGCCCGCAATTGAAATATGTGTGGCCTGCCCGTTGCTTGGTGGAGGGGTCGGGGTCGGGTTGTATACATCGGTTGTTACGGTTATGGCATAAGTGTAACTGGCTCCGCCGTTAAATACAGTAGTGATCAGGTAGCTGCCCGATTTGTTGAAGCTAACCACGGCATGGTTATGCGAACTAACTAAGGGATTAAAACCGGTGGGACTAACACTCCATTTAACCGAGTCGGAAACGGATGCGCCAACCAGTTCAAGCGAGTCGGGCTGGCCAATCTTGATGGTCGCGTGGGTAGCGTCAAGGTGCAAGCCGGGTGTGCCAACCTTTGTACATGAGTTAAATGCAAATAGCAATGTGAAAAAAGCGGCGATGTAAGTTAAAGTTTTCATTTTCATTTTCTTTAGGTAATGGATATTTTTCGATTTTAATACATCATCGCATGTAAATCGCAAAACGTTGGTGCGCTGATGATTTTTTTAGAAATCTAAACGGGTAGCGCAACGAAACAGTAGCAAGCTGTACAAAAACTAAGTTCTAACTTTACAACCTTTCAACATTCCAACAACAAAAAAACCTACCTTTGCAGCATGGATGCCGAAGCGATAAAAGCCCTCAAGGGCCGATACTGTAACTCATTGACTGAATATTCGCGTTTTAAAACGCGCGAAGTATTTATTGGCGATGTGCCCATGGGCGGCGATAATCCAATCCGCATCCAGAGCATGACCACCACCAACACCATGGATACTATGGGTACAGTGGAGCAAAGCATCCGCATGATCAACGCTGGTTGCGAGTATGTGCGGATTACCGCGCCGAGCATCAAAGAGGCGCAAAACCTGGCCGATATTAAAAAGGAATTACTAAAACGCGGTTATAAAACCCCTTTGGTTGCCGATATCCATTTTACGCCAAACGCCGCCGAAGTTGCCGCCCGAATTGTCGAAAAAGTGCGGGTTAACCCGGGTAATTATGCAGACAAAAAGAAATTTGACCAGCTAACCTATACCACATCCGAATACCAGGCCGAGCTCGACCGTATCTACAAAAAATTTGCGCCCCTGGTTGCGGTTTGCAAAGAATATGGTACGGCAATGCGTATCGGTACCAACCATGGTTCATTGAGCGACAGGATAATGAGCCAATACGGCGATACGCCGCGCGGTATGGTTGAATCGGCCATGGAGTTTATGCGCATGTGCGAAGACATGAACTACTATAACCTGGTCATCTCCATGAAATCGAGCAATCCGCAGGTAATGGTGCAGGCGTACCGCATGTTGGTTGAAACCATGGTTGCCGAGGGGATGAATTATCCGCTACACTTGGGCGTAACCGAAGCCGGTGATGGTGAGGATGGCCGTATCAAATCAGCCGTAGGCATAGGCACTTTGTTAGAAGATGGCTTAGGTGATACCGTACGCGTATCATTAACCGAAGAACCAGAATACGAGATCCCGGTCGCGCAGGCGCTTGTAAACCGTTATTCAGTCCGGAGTCGGGAGTCCTTAGCCCTGAGCCCTGAAATTAAAGACTCAAGACTCGAGACTCGAGATTCAGGGCTCGCTCACAATCCGTACGAATACAAAAAGCGCGAAACCTACGAGGCCAACGCTTTTATTGGCGGGCACATGGTGCCGAGGGTGGTTGTGGATCTATCCGCCGCTAATTTAAAAGACCCATCAGTATTGAATGACGCAGGATATTTATACAACGCCCTGCTCGATAAATACAACATGGCCGAGCAATCGGTTGATTTTGTTTATTTGGCCGATGAACTGCCATCGTTCAATTTTCCGGGGAACCTAAAACAGTTATACAACTTTAATATCTGGCAAAAATTGGCCAGCAAAACAAACTGCCACCCGGTTTACAGTTTATCCGAATACGTTGCCACGTCGGAGCGCGACCATGCTTTAAACTTAGTACAACTGAAAGCCGGCGATGTTGACGGTGATGATTTTGCGTCGCTACCTTTAGACAAAACGCTTGTTTTCGTATTAGAGACCGATGCGGTCAACGGTATGCAGGATGAACGTTCTTTCTTTTTCAGGATGGAAGAGTTAGGTTTAGATGTGCCCGTTATCATCAAACGAAGTTATTCGGAAAACGAATTTGACCTGGGCAAAGCCGGTGATATCACAAGCCCCGAAGAGCCGTTTTCCAAACTACAGCTTTTTGCCGCTACCGATATGGGCGCTTTATTGGTTGATGGCTTTGGCGATGGCATCTGGATCGACGCGCCTGCTATTACCACAAAAATAATTACCTCAACGGCTTTTGGCATATTACAGGCAACCCGCTCGCGGATATCTAAAACCGAATACATTTCGTGCCCGAGCTGTGGCCGCACGCTGTTCGACCTGCAGGAAACCACGCAAATGATCCGCGGCCGCACATCACACCTCAAAGGGTTAAAAATCGGTATTATGGGCTGCATCGTGAATGGCCCGGGCGAAATGGCAGATGCCGATTATGGCTATGTTGGCGCCGGCCCGGATAAGATCACACTCTATCGCGGTAAAGAGGTTGTCGAGAAAAATGTGAGTGCCGCCAATGCTTTAGATCACCTGATCGACATTATCAAAACCGACGGTAACTGGATAGAGCCGGCGCTATAAACAAAAAAGCTTACCCCTTTTGGGAGTAAGCTACTGCTCAATAAATTACTGATTTTCATTTAGCAGGTTCCATTGCCAGTATTGGCTGGTCGTGTTTTTTACCGTCCAAAGCGGCTTGTAGTGTGTTGTTAAGCGCCACGCGGGTGTCGTTGTTGTTAACCCTCACTTTTTTCCCGGTAATCGTTTCCTGGTATACCAGTTCGTTTTTCAAATTGTAAAAGCGGATAACGCTTGTTTTCGGCGCTTGCTTGCTGGTTTCTACGGTCCAGTAACCATTGCTGCTCATGGGCACTTTTTGGCCGTTTGCAAAGTAGGTTAGCGCGGATAATGCTATGATTAATATTGTTTTTTTCATGGTTCGAGTTTTTATGGTGATCAACTTTTATTTGCTGACTCAAAACTAACGGCCGTTTTACGCTATTTAAAGCATAACGGCCATACATCACGACGGCAAATACCAACTATGTCTTTGGAACCACAAATGCCATTTGTGGGGCGTTTTTAGTTGATGCCTGTAGCTTATGTGTTGTTTGTCAG
>Ga0206971_10127_pt1 | contig 27585 bp, 24 predicted proteins | sample Alteio_BWOrgHeat_85_FD_152917 | JGI IMG/M metagenome (GOLD analysis project Ga0206971, IMG submission 152917) | Enriched cells from forest soil in Barre Woods Harvard Forest LTER site, Petersham, Massachusetts, United States -... | ecosystem: Environmental > Terrestrial > Soil > Temperate forest >...
CACGGGAAGGATCGTGGAATACGACCCAAGCGCATATCAGGAATTGCACACGGAGGCGTTTGTGATTCCTGAATACGTGATGAACAACGTCCCGTCACCGACCTGGGATGGAAATTTTCCTTGCATATACGCTGTGGCGGATGCCGAGTCGGGGCCGCAACTCGGAAGCTGTGCGATCTCTGTGCCCATGTCTGCGGCAAGTCGAATGGCTGTGGACCGGTTTGAGACCGATCTGCGACGCGGGACCTTCATCCTGCGGCAGACCGATCTCGTCGTGAATGAAGCCGGCTTCCAATTGCCGTTGACACGCACTTACAACGCACAGGATTGGGTGCCGCAGAACAAGAGCCATGCATTCGGATTGAGCGCAAACCATCCGTATGACATCGCTCCGCTCGGCACGCGCAATCCCTACACCGAGCAATATATCGTGCTCGAAGATGGTGATTTCCTCTATTTCCCTCGCGTCTCGACAGGCACTGGATACTCCGATGCCGTGTATCGCCATTCAGAAACCGGCACGAGTTTCTACAAGGCGAATGTGCAATGGAACGGCGGCGGCTGGCTTTTGAAGTTACAAGACGGCTCGACGATTCGCTTCCCGGAGTCGTACAGCGCCAAGAACCTGGCGCAAGGCGCCGCAACGGAGATGATCGATGCCGCGGGGAATAGGATCGAACTCATCCGCGACGACAAAAGGAATCTTCAAGAAATTCGAGTTACCGATGTGGCGGTGATGAGGTTTTCCTACGATGACAAGGACCGCATCATGCGCGCGGAGGACAACCGAGGAAATTGGACGAACTACGCGTACAACCAAGAGGGATTATTGACCGATGTTGTGCATTCAAGCGGAACGGCACGTTACTACTATTATGAAAAAGGCCTGCTCACCTGGGTTCGCGATGAGAAAAGCCAAATGCTCGTCCACAACGCTTACGACTCCGACTGGTTGACCGAGCAACAATTCGGAAACGGTCAGACGATTCGGTATTCGTATGACCTTGCCAAAAACAAGAAATACGCGCTGCGGGTCTCGGTCACGCTACCGGATGGCTCGATAAGAGACGTCGATCCGTCGGGGTCGGTAAGCTACGTTTACAAGCGGATGAATTAAACGAAACGATAGAGCAAAGCTATTCCAAAATCGCTAGCCTCGGTAATTGGGCAAACCGACCTTGGCCAGTTCCAAGTCTGCTCAGAATCCGACGATTTAGAAGGTTGCCGTGGCTGCGGCATTCCGCCGGCGATAGGCCACGAGCGAAACCAGGAAAACCAGTCCAACGCCGGTCAAACCGAGGACACCCGGCTCGGCGACCTTGGCCACACTGAGTTGACCCGGCTGCGTCGGACGCGCGCCGTTCGCGAAACAGGTGGCGGAGACGCAGCTCACAGAAAAGCTTGTCGTCAGGCTATCGTATTCCCCCGGAGTCGGCGGCAAAAATTGGATCGTGTCGGCCGGATCGAAATTGAGCGTGGCCGTCTGATCGGAATTCTGAATCGAGAGCTCAAAGAGATCGCCCGTGTGCGCCGGGTCGCCGAATGTCGCGAGCCACGTCACGGGACCGTTGAAGTTGGCCGGCCCGGTGGAATCAATGATGACGCTCGAAATCGTGTCCGTCGAAGTGTTCCAAAGCCACGAACCGCTGTACGTGCCCGAAAACGCCGGAATACCCTTCACCGCTGTTACATTCGAAAACGAAACCTGAAGTTCGTCCGCCGCGGCAATCGTTGAAAATGAAAGAGTCAACAGGAACAGCAGAAGGATTCTACGTACGGTCACGAGGGGCCCCCTTGGGTAGATGCGATCCACACCTTCACGGCGACGCTTTGGCTTTCCGGGGGACGAAGACGCCAACAGCATCGATTCTTTGTCTATTATTACATGGTTCGGCGGGGCCGGGACCGAGACCAATCGGGCGTTATAAAGACATCACGTACAGATTTAATCAACATTGAATATCAATGACTTCCAGCGATCGTTGAGTGCGAGCGAACCGCCGTTGGAGCTAAGCGAAGCGCTGATCGCTCTTTGGTGGGACGCTCGCGGCGATTGGGAGCGCGCTCATTCGCATGCCCAAGACGACGAGGGACCTGACGGCGCATGGGTGCACGCCTACCTGCATCGCAAGGAAGGCGACCGTGGAAACGCAGGCTATTGGTACCGACGAGCGGGAAAATCCTTCTGCGAAAAACCTTTGCCCGAAGAATGGCTTAGCATTTCTCGAGAGCTGCTCGCGAAGTGATCCGAATACAGAGGGTACGGAGGCGATTAAACGGTCACCAGCGCAAAAGGCCAACAAGAGCCGCGTACTTGCCGTAGCGACGGCGAACTCCCACAATTTCGTTCTGCACACGCTAGAGAATGCTACCTACCCGACTCTCCGCCCTAGCCTCAGCATTTCTACCGATGCCCCGAATGTCACTATAGGGATAATTTGGAACACATGACACTCGGGACCAGCAAGCCGCTCCGAATCGCTCAAGTTTCGCCCCTGTATGAAAGCGTGCCCCCGCGCCTCTATGGCGGGACGGAAAGAGTTGTTTCGTACTTGACCGAGGAACTTGTACACCAAGGTCACCAGGTCACTTTGTTTGCGAGCGGTGACTCACTTACGTCAGCGCAGCTCGTTCCTTGCAGCCCAAAATCACTGCGCCTTGACCCCAATTGCATCGACCAGATCGCGCATCAGTTCGTGACGCTCGATAAAGTGGTCGAGCACGTTACCCAAGATGAATTTGATATCGTTCATTTCCACATCGATTACTTTCACTTTCCTATTTCGCGGGCGTACAACATCCCTCATCTAACGACCCTGCACGGCAGGCTCGACCTGCCGGATCTCCTCCCCTTATACGACCGCTATCCGGAAATGCCAGTTGTCTCCATCTCCAACGATCAACGTAAGCCCCTTCCTTTCGCAAACTGGGTTGGCAACGTATATCACGGCCTACCCGCCGATAGGCTTGTCCCCGGTCAAGGCGCGGGGAAATATCTCGCGTTCATCGGTCGCGTCTGTCCGGAGAAGCGAGTTGATCGCGCGATTGAGATTGCCATTCGAGCGGGCATGCCGCTCAAAATAGCCGCGAAAGTTGATCGCGTCGATCGCGAATACTACGACACAAAGATAAAACCCCTGCTGCAGCAGCCGGGCATCGAATTCGTCGGTGAAATCCGCGAGGATCAGAAGTCGGAGTTTCTCGGGAATGCTTCGGCGCTGCTCTTCCCGATCGACTGGCCGGAACCGTTCGGACTCGCCATGATCGAAGCGATGGCGTGCGGAACCCCGACATTGGCCTTTCGCCGTGGCTCGGTGCCAGAAATTCTGACGCCGGGAGTTACCGGTCAAATAGTGAACACCGTCGACGAAGCCGTTTCTGCGATCAAGGAAGTGCTAACGATGGATCGCGCCGCTGTGCGGCACGGATTCGAGAGTCGATTTACTGCCTCGCGCATGGCGCGAGATTACGTTAGCCTGTATCAGTCAATTGCGACTGGGCGCGACGTTTCCGCACCAAGCTCCGCAGTCGCACTATCGCTCACTCAGCCCGCGATCGAACAACATTTAATCCTTTAGGACGGTTCCTCGTTTGACGGATATTGTCCGCGTCGCCGACGAATATTACGTTCGAGCCTCGTCTGCACTCGCAGACGACCGCACACGTGTGCTCAAGTCTGGCGATACCTTCCTCATCGCAAATCGATACGGAGACATCGAACACCTCGGCGCGTCGCAGTTCGGGCTTTTCCATGCTGAGAGTCGTCATCTCTCGCGATTCAGCATGCGACTGAATCGGCTCCAGCCGCTTCTGCTTAGCTCGGTGGTACGCGAGGACAACGTGTTTCTCGCAATCGATCTGACGAATCTCGATTCGCCGCAGAGCGCGACTTCTTCGATCGGCGATCTATCTCGCGGTACCGTGCATTTGTTTCGTTCTCAATTTCTGTTGAACGGCTGCCGCCACGAACACGTTCGTGTCCGGAATTACGGACTTGAATCCGTTCGACTGGTCCTGTCGTTTCAGTTTGATGCGGACTTCGCCGATATTTTTGAGGTGCGAGGTTCGAAGCGACAGCGCCGAGGAAAACGTCTTTCTCCTCGAGTCGAGGGAAATGCCGTGGTCCTCGCTTATGAAGGGCTAGATGGTCTGCTTCGTCGAACGCGCGTCGAGTTTTCTCCGCCTCCGACGGCTTTGGCCGCTGACGAAGCGTCTTATTCCATCGCGCTGGCCCCTGCGGAAGAAACCTCGATATTCGGTTCAGTTTCTTGCCTGAGAGACAATTCCGATGTGCACGTTGCTTCGTATGAAAGCGCTTTCTTGACTGCAGAAAGCGAAATCAAGCGGGCGGAAGAAAGCGCATGCTGCGTCGGAAGTTCCAGCGAAACCTTTGATAAGTGGTTGCACCGCTCATCCGCCGACATTCGCATGCTGACTCTACACAATCCGGAGGGGCCATACCCTTACGCCGGTGTGCCGTGGTTCAGCACCGTATTCGGTCGCGATGGAATCATCACTGCCCTTCAGTGTTTGTGGACACAGCCGCGAATGGCCGAAAGCGTTCTGAGATATCTCGCGCAGACTCAGGCCACGGAAGTAAATCCGGAGCAGGACGCCGAGCCAGGAAAAATTCTGCACGAGATGCGCCGTGGAGAAATGGCGGCTACCCACGAAGTGCCGTTCGGCCGCTACTACGGGAGCATCGATTCGACACCTCTCTTCGTAATGCTCGCCGCGGAATATTACCAGCGCACCGCCGATGCGCAGCTGATCCGCGAAATTTGGCCGAATATAAATCGCGCGCTCGATTGGATCGATAACTTCGGTGACCGCGACGGTGATGGTTTTATTGAGTACCAGCGGCAAACCGAAACAGGTTTAGCCCAACAGGGGTGGAAAGACTCGCAGGATTCCGTATTTCACCGGGACGGTCGATTGGCCGATCCGCCCATCGCCCTGTGCGAAGTGCAAGGGTATGTCTACGCGGCGAAGCGTGGTGCTGCGTCTCTTGCGAGAATACTGCGGGAAACGGAACTCGGCGACAAACTGGACGCAAGCGCAGATGCGCTTCGGGTTCGATTCAACGAAGCATTTTGGTGCGACGAAATCGATTCTTACGCGATCGCGTTGGATGGAAAGAAAAAGCAGTGTCGCGTGCGCACCTCGAATGCAGGTCACGCGCTGTATTGCGGGATAGCTACGACCCACTATGCTCGTCGCGTTGACCAGACCCTCCTGGAGAGCAATTCTTTCTGTGGTTGGGGAGTGAGAACCGTCTCCGCGGGTGAAGCGCGCTACAACCCTATGTCCTATCACAACGGTTCAGTGTGGCCGCACGATAACTCGATCATTGGAATGGGCCTTTCACGCTACGGCTTTCGAGAGGAAGTTACTCGCATTATTGACGGACTGCACGAAGCGAGTTGCCACGTCGAGATGAATCGCTTGCCAGAACTTTTCTGCGGTTTCCATCGCCGGCCTGAGACAACCGGGCCCACGCTCTACCCGGTCGCGTGTTCGCCTCAGGCCTGGGCAGCTGGATCGGTCTACATGCTTGTTCAAGCATGCTTGGGGCTGACCATCGACACCGCGGCGAAACAAATTCGCTTCGTAAACCCGGTGCTGCCAACAGGGGTAGGCGAGTTACAAGTTCGACGCCTCTGCATCGGTGCTGATCAAGTCGATTTCGTTGCTCGTCGGACTGAAAATAGGATTCAGATCGAAATACAACAAAAGCCTGATGACCTCGACATAATCTTTGAAGGTCATTGAAGCGAGAGCGAGACACCTGGAGTCATCTAGAGCCGAGGCTCGAGCCGATTGTCAATGAAGGGTCGTCCGTACGAACCACATCAAGAGGAAGATCGGGATCGTGACGGCAGCCAGTGCGCCCACTACAAGGATGCCCAGGAAAATCCAATCCCGCCAAGTCTTAAGCCGCGGTTTTTCTTTCTCCCGGATGAGTATCCGATAATTTCTCCTGTTCGCCTTCCAAAAGACGTGAAATACATCCCCGATTAGCGGGACTCCACCCACCGCCGTCTCCAGGAGTATGTTCGCAACCATTCGAGTGATCGTAACGGGCGCCACGCCGCGGCGCCATGCCGCGAACACAATTACGCACGATGCCGCACCTGCCGCTACATCCCCGATTCCGGGTATCCAGCCTATGAGGGCGTCGAGGCCGAACCGAACCTTCGTGCCAGGGATTTGCCACATGTCGTCCAGGAGCGACGCGATGTAGTCGAGGTGTTCGTTCGATGGAAGTAACGGCTGCACTAAAAGTTCAAACCCTTAGCGGTGTTGCGGCCAGGGCTAAGAGACGGGTACTTGATATTTTTAGCGAGGCCGAGGGTTCGCAATAGCAGTATTCCGTACCAATTGAGATCAAACTCATACCACGCCAGGCCATGACGGGCCGATTGAGGTGAGGCGTGGTGATTGTTGTGCCAACCCTCACCGAAAGTAAGCATGGCGACCCAGAAACTGTTCGTCGACGTATCGCCAGTAAGAAAGCGCCGCGATCCCCACATGTGTGTTGCGGAGTTCACGAGCCAGGTGGAGTGCAGCCCGATGACCGTCCGCAAGAAAATACCCCAAAGAACGGCAGACCACCCTCCGATAGCAAAAATGGCTATCCCAACGATGGCTAGAGGCAGCCAATGCCACTTGCTGATCCAAACGTGAAATTTGTCTTTGCGAAGCTCCGGCACGTACGGCAGTAATTCGCCCACGGAATTGTGCATCGCCTTTCCCGTAACGATCCAACCGATGTGCGACCACAAACCTCCGTCGCGCGGAGAATGCGGATCGCCCTCCTTATCGGTGTTCTGATGATGGACGCGATGCGTGGCAACCCAGGCGATGGGCCCGCCTTCCAGGGCAAGTGTGCCGCACACTGTCAGGAAGTACTCGACAAACTTAGGTGTCTTGTATCCACGATGGGTCAGCAAGCGGTGATATCCCATGCCGATGCCGAGGCTTCCAGCCACCCACCACAACACGACCGCTACGATAAGGGCCTTCCATGTGAAGAAGAACAGCGCCGCGATGGCGCCGATGTGGAATGCAGCCATGAAGGCAGCCGTCAAATTGAAATGCTGGGTGAACGTCTTGTCTTTAGAGAAGAGATGCATAAGTGCCGTGGTCCTTATCGCAGCGTCGATAGAAATATGTGCAGCTATAACATTGGACGGCCATGCCCGTGTGGCAGGTGCGTAGATACTGTAATAGCTGTGTAATTGTTTGCAGTCCGGTAAATCGCTGAGCCGAATTGCATTCGACTCACCGCAACGGCAGCTCCTTCAACAGCCTCAAGGAACGCATGACGATTCGTTAGGTTTTATGGGTATGGCTACAATTTGCCAGAACACTCACGATGGGTTACGAGGCATTTATGAAAATGATTCCAGCGTTATTCTTCTTGCTTTTCCTGACCACTGCGCCTGCCTTCGGTCAAACCCAACAAACCGACGCCGACAATACCCGTACGGAATCGCACCATCAAATGAACTACGGATGGGTTGGACTGACAGGGTTGCTGGGCTTGCTTGGCCTTCGCCGCCCGAAAAGCATCGAGCATCAACGGATGGCTGCAAAGGGTGTACAGGTTTCGACTGTCCCGGTTCACTTACCTGAACATTCCTAAACGGAAGGGTTCATTCCGGACGCCTGCCGTCAGTTCCGTGCAGCCGCGTCGCAACCAAAACGGCCAACAGGGTCGCTGAACTGCGTACGTTCCCCGCAATCGTCAGCAGTTCTGTCGTCAGGCGCGGTGTGCGCTCCGCCAGGTTCTCAAGGCGCTCGCAAACTCCATGAAGATGCTCTACCTCGCTTAGAATCGCATCGGAAGCCATGTAGCAGCCCCTTTCTTGGGGCATAAGCGGGAAACGGCTTCAGATGGTCTGCTTAGTTCAGAGGACCTGAATGAGGGTAGGAACGTATAGCCTCGACGCGAGCGTACCACGTTCCGAACTGCGCTGACATGAAGTCTTCGTCCAGTTCTGAAATGCACGAGCAATGTTGCTCAGACGAACTGTTTGTCGCGTAGTACGTTGATGGTTTAGTTAGGAGAGATCGTGATGTCTATCGCAAAAACAACGAAGCCAGGTACCGTGGAGAAGGTGATTAGGTCTGTAGACCCTCGCGACCCAGAGAAGGCTCAGATTAATGTTCAAGGGGCGGAGCCGCTTTATCAAGAAATTCGTATTGAGAATAGGTTGACAGACGAGAATGGCGCCGAAGTGAAGTTAAAAGAGGGCGCTGAAGTAGACGTGCATGTAGAAGCCAATAAAAATCAGACGGTTCCGAAGGACAAGAACTGAGCTGGACCGCCCCGAAATCGTACGCAAGCCTCAAGCCAACTCCGTATAGACAGTGCACGAGTCCCAATGCTCCTATCACGAGGGAGGGCCAATGCACCGCAAAGCTGAAACTCACAAACCCGGCAGTGTCTCCAGGATTATCGATGGGGTGGAATTGAAGCAAGAACTCGCCGAGATCAGCCTCAGCGACCCTGCCTGCGGAAAACTGCGCATCGTCAATTTTCTGGCGAACGAGATGGGAAAGAAGCTGAGCCTCAAAGAAGGCGATGTCGTGGACGTCGTGATCAGTTCGAGTGAAGTCGAACCGAAGGACTAGTGTCCCCGCCCATAACGCCACGTAGTTGCGAAGAATCTAGATGGCCCCAAGTGGGCTGTGAAAGACAGCCGAAAAAAACGGGCGCTGCAAAGCTCGCATCGAAATGGACGAACAAGTACCACCCTGAGAACGGCCGATTCAAAAAAGCCTCTGCGTCTCGATCGATGAATTCTATAGCTATCGCAGCTTGGACAGCTTCTCGTCATTGGAACCACGCTTTCCCGCCGATCCGAAGAAGCCGAGAATGCTCAAACTTCGAATTCTCCACTCGGTTTGGTTTCCGCTACTTTGTATGGTCAGGACTAGGCGTCAGATACCAGAGGTAGGCTGCGAGGGCTACTCCACCAACGATGAGCGTCGCGAGCAAAGTAATGATGGCGGTGATCACCTTTCAATCATTGGCCCGAACAGCGATCGCCTCAATAGGGCCCTTACGGTACGAATTGCTACGATTCCATGCACCGCACAAGCTGTGGATTTCACAAAAGTGAGCAATATTGACCACCTGGAGTGCTGGTCCGCGTAGTAGCGTCGTGGCATCGCTTTAGGACGGTCTCGCTGTCCGCAGCCCTTACAACTCACCGACAGCAACCCGCCCGGCAAAAAAGGAGGCGGTATGGCGCGAACCGCATTGTTGATACGTTGCGACGTAAACGAGGCCGGTAAGATTCGGGCTGAGTCTCAAAGGGCACGGCAGACAATCGCGGGTTACGTTCTGCACCATGTTCTAAAGGCGGTCACTCTTGACGACCAGATCTTTTCAAAACTGAAGTATTACCGTCCTTTGGAGCGGTCGTTGAGGCACTCGCCTTCTTTCAATCCAAGGACTGCGATTCTCGTCCGATGCAGCGTTGAAGAAGGCCAACGAGTCCGACAAGCGGCAAGCCGTCGTTCCATTCCTATCAATGCGTTTGTACTCCAATCGTTGAAAATGATTTGGAGCCAGGATTCCGCGCCGGCTCTCCTTAATGCTGCCCCGAAAATCGACGTTGTTAATGGTCCGTCTGCTTCTGTTATTACCCATTAAGCGTAAGGCTTGACCCTGCGATGGCCCGCCCTTTCGCTTGAAATAGTTTGGTCTGCGAAAGGCAAATGTTATGGCATCGAATGATGGAAACGGCTCGGAAGAAACCTTTGAAGACTTTATCGACCCTAAGGGTTATTGGGCCGATCTCGGGCGCAACATTAGACGTACTTCCCTTAGACAGGAAATCGTGCTGACAGCGACCACGGCATGTACCGTTGGTGAGTGGATGTTTCTTCTGGAAAGCCTGGGAATTAAAAGCAGTACTGCTTGAGTCCCAAAAAGTGAGAACTACTCACTCACTTGAGCGGCGAAGATTGACTCTCGTTGAATCCGAAGAGGAACGCTCGGAACTCGAAGATGCTTGGCAGGCGTCCGCGCTCGAATATCCGAGCGCAACATGAAATTCGTGTGTTAGTTATCCCAATATCTGCGAAAACGTGGCGTTCTTCCTGAGATGCAGGAATACCCTTGCGCCACTACAGTCATCGACGGATAGCGTCGCCCCTCGCGCCCACTTAGCCTGTCGATGTTAAGCGGGCGGCCATGTCCTCTTTGGAGGAGTGACTGCACACGGTGGCCCTTGCCGGGGCTTTGCAGTTTGACCGGCTTGGAAGCCTGTCCCGTGGCCGCCCTTCTACTCTCTCCGTCGCCTTTCCCCTTACGCTCCCAAATTCGATTACAACGCTTGGACTAAATCCCGCCAAGAAAGCAAGCAGAAGCTGACGTCAGAAGAGCTTGGGATGAGGGCGTCGCTTTCGGGGAAGGGACGTACGAAGTACGTGAAAAATCGAGTCTCGTTCACCAGCAACGACAAAAACGATAAGTATGGTGGAGGCGGGGGGAGTCGAACCCCCGTCCGAAAAGCGCTGCGACACGGAGCCTACATGCTTAGCTCAATTCAATTTTGTTCGCAGGCCGCGCTCAGAATGAGCAAGAAACGTAGCCCGCTAGTCCGATGGTTCTCGCCCGAGCCTTGCGGACCGAAAGGCTCAGGCCAGCTCACTGTTTGACGCTTCTGACCGGGCCCATGAGCAAAGCCCGGGGAAGCGTGCGCTTAATTAATTAAGCTGCAAGTGCCAGATTGTTATTGGCATTTCTAGTTTCCACCAAGTTGCGGGCAGGTGGGTCCCGGCATGCCTCCGAGCCGCGACAGCTTCCGTCGAAACCGTGTCGCCCCCATTGACACCTCTATTTTAGCACGTTGGTGCGCGTCGGTCGGGGTGTGGCAGTTGAGCGGCTTTCGAGTCGAGAACGGAAGAGGAAGAGGTTTACAGTCGACAGTTGAAAGTCGAAAGCGGAAAACCTCGGAGCAGGCTCATTGCGGAGCTCGACGCGCGGCAACCGTGGTGCGATGGCTGTGAGAACGACTTCTGCGAGTGCTGCAATGCCGCGACGGCCGCTGACTAAGGATTCGCGGCTCCCGTTTTTACTTCGTCCGTGATCACCACGAATTTCGCGAGCGTCGTCTGTCCAAACGAAGTCGTAATTGCGCAATCGGTCGCGTCGCGTCCGGTAGCGATTAACACTCGCCCGATCCGCGGCACGTTGTGGCGGGCGTCGAGCGTCCACCATCGACCGCCGAGATAAACCTCGAACCACGCGCTGAAATCCATCGGGTTGCCGTCGGGAGGCACGCCGATATCCCCGAGATAGCCGGTCGCGTAGCGCGCGGGAATATTGAGCGCGCGGCAAAACGTGATCGCCAGATGCTGGAAATCGCGGCAAACGCCGATGCGTTCGGTGTAGACGCCGAGCGCGGTACGCGTGCGGCTGGCGAACTTGTAGCCGAAGGTCACGTTGTCATGAACCCACGTGCAGACAGCGCGAACACGTTCCCACCCGTACGGCGTATTCCCAAAAAGCTCCGTCGCGGTGTTCAGAAGCAGATCCACTTCGCAATAGCGGCTGCTCATCAGGAAGGGAAGCACGTCGTGAGGCAAATCCTGAACAGGTATTTCTTTCGCGTCGAAACCTTGTTCATCAGGCAGTCCGGAGTCGCGAATGAGAGTCGAATTGTGAAATCGAATTCTTCCGGCAGGCGCCAGCACGCGCGCGCTTCTGTTTCCGAAGGCGTCGGTGAAGATCTCCACCGGAAGATCCGGTTCAGTCAGGATCGCGTCCGGCTCAACCAAATCCTGGTCTCGCGACGGATGGACCTTAAGCAGCGTGACGATCGGCACCGGGACGGGGACGTCGAATTGGATGTCGTAGCCGATCCGAATAATCATCGCGAACGCGGGCCTTTCCTATTGGCAGGGATGTGTTGCTTAGATGCCAATGTAGCCCCTCTGGCTTCGGGGCGTAGATGCTGATTTTTGCTGCAACGCATCGCAAATCTGCGTCGACGCGGGCCGGTCGTTGCCTTACACTCGCCTGAGGTGAGGTAAACGTGACCTACTGTCTCGGCATTGCCACTAACGAAGGGCTGGTTCTGGCCTCCGATTCCCGAACCAACGCCGGGTTCGATCAAGTCAACACCTGCCGCAAGATGTTTCAGTTCGTGCAGCCAGGCGAACGCGTTTTTGTGATCCTCACCAGCGGCAGCCTTTCGATCAGCCAGTCGGTCATCAGCCTGCTGCGCGACGATTTCGACGCGGGACAAGGCTTGGCGCGCGCGAAATCGCTCTACGACGCAGCTCGAATTGTCGGTGACTGCGTGCGTCGCGTTTCCGACATCGATCGCGCTTCGCTCGAGCGCGATTCCTACAGCTTCAACGTCCATCTGCTCATCGGCGGCCAAGTCAAAGGCAAGGAGCCTGGCCTTTACCTCGTCTATCCGCAGGGAAATCCGCTCGCTGCCACCGAAGACTCGCTCTATCTCCAACTTGGCGAGTGTAAGTACGGCCGTCCGATTCTCGATCGTGGCATTCAGGCATCGACTTCCCTCGAAGTCGCCGCGAAATACGCGCTCCTGTCGATGGACGCCACGATGCGTTCCAACGTCACCGTCGGCCCACCCTTCGATCTCTTGTTGTATCGACGCGACAGCCTTGCCGTCGAGCGCTACCGCCGCGTATGCGCCGGCGATCAAGACTTGAACTCCATCCACACGAGTTGGGAACAATCCCTGCGCCGCGCCGTCGAACAGCTTCCCGACATCGAATTCGATGACCACGACGGCCGCATTCCGCTGGTCGCCGCTTGCGAGCCACCACGCCAGGACATCGCGCCCCAGCGTGCCATAGCAAAACCTGGCGCAGCGCTGGCCGCGTCGGGCGAGAGTTCCCGTCAACCCGAATAGCCTGACCTGTAAAATCGAAATCTGCGAAGGATTTCCGAGCTACAGCAGCTTGCGGATCGTCTGCGCGATGTTTCGCACCGCCTCGCGCTCACTCGCCGTAAGCGCTCCGACGTCGGCGGGCCGCGGCACGCTCATCGCCGGAATGGCTGGCGCTATCTCAACGGGCAAGCGTGTGAAATAAGTCTTACCGGCAGCGACAGCCGAGACCGCCTCCACCAGATCGCGGTCGCAATCCGACTTCATCACATAACCCTTGCCGCCGAACCGCTTAATCTGGTGAACCAGCTCCTGCGAAGCGTGCAGCGTCAAAACGACGGCGCGCGTCGCGGGCAACCGTTCCCGGATTGCCTTAAGCGCGTCAAGCCCGTTCATGCCCGGCATATTAATGTCCAGGATCACGACGTCCGGCTCAAGCTGGATCGTCAGCGCCAATGCCTCGGCGCCCGACTTTGCCTCGCCGATAACCTCCCAGCCTTCCTGGCTGTTCAAAATCGTCTTCAGGCCAAACCGCACGACGGTATGGTCGTCGGCAATCAAGATGCGCAATGGGGGGCGAATGGGGATGTCTCCGCGGCTGAGTATCGAAAAGCGAGCGACGCTGAAAAATCTCGCACGTCGAAAGTAGAGGCCCGGGAAAATATGTGCCATCGGGTAAAGCTCGTAGTCGCGCCAGGGATTTTCCGAACTCCGGCTCGGCATCCAAGGACGCGAGGCTTCCGAAAGAGTCTGTTAAACACCATCCGTCGTTCGCCGATCCACATTGCCGAGTGGGGTACTTCTACGAACAAAAGTACTCCTAGGCGGTTGACGGGGCAGGGCCTAGCTTCCAGAATCACAAAACGGGGTTATCTCGGCCGAAACTCGCCCGAAAGAGCCCGCCAAACGTATGTCATCCGACTCCAACACACCATCCGCCATCGAGCAGTTGGTCTCGCGAGCCCTCCGCGACAATCTGGAGCGCATCCAGCGGACCTCCGACGAGCTGCATCAGGCCGTGGCCGACGTCGTGGCCGCCTGCGGCAGCAGCAAGCCTGCCAATGCCTTGCCGCCGATGCTGCGCGCGCAAACTTCCGCCGCTTCGCTATCTGCCGCGCTGGAAGTCCTAACGAGATTCGTAGCGGTTTCGCTGCAACCCGGCCCAAGGTCGCCGTTCGAGGCCGAGATTTCAAAGATCGTATCGTCGTTGGCAACACCAGCCGCTCAGGAAGCAGCACCAGCGGCGGTATCACCCAAGGCCGCCGCGCCTGCGCCGGCCGAACATGTCGCGCCACCTCCCAGCACGACGCCGCCAGCCGTTGCACCTCCGCCTCCCGCACCGCCGGTAGCCGAGCAGCATCACGCGCCCGCACCCGCGCACCAACCGGCACCCCCGCCGGCAGCCAAGGTTCACGAAGAACCTGCAATGGTCGAGGCCACCGAACTCGAGTCCGCGCCTCCCGCCGCAGGCGAGCCGGAAGGCGCCAGCGCTTTTGATGTCAACCGGTTATCGCCCGACGAGCAGGAGCTTCACCGCCGCGCGAATCGCGTTGCCAAAGTTTCGATGCAGGATATTAAGATGTTGCGACCGGAGCAGGTGCGTCTCGGCCGACAGCACAAGGATATCTGCGTCCGGTTGCGGGATGACATTGAGAAAGCTCACCGAGAATACGATCGGCGATTCAAACCCATCATGGATCACCCGGTCGACTATTTTTATCGTTGGATGGTGGAGATCCTCGCAGAGGGCGATGCCAACGCTCTCGGCGACTATCCTTACGCCACGACCGCGCAGCATCGCTAGCGGCGGGTCGCAGTCCAAGCTCGCGCCGAACCCGGCGGCGAGTCCTCGCGCAAATTATCTTTCTCGCGCATTAGCCATTGCTGTGTCGTTCGCGTTGCTGGCCGCGACGCCGGTCGATTTGCCCGCTGCGCAAACCGTTCACAAAAAGCGAAAATCCAACAAGCCTGCATCGAAAGCATGCCAAACCGGCTGCTCGCCCAACACTTCGGCGCCAGAGATCACGGCCGCAACGCCGGAAGACGAAGCCGCGCAACGTGAGCTTTCGTCTCTCGCTCGAGCCCTCCACAATGCAACTCCGGGCGCGTACGACAAACTCGCCGCCTTCGCCGGAAAAAACGCCGGCAACGTGTGGGGCGCCCGCGCCGCACTCGCCCTCGGCTACGACGACTACAACAAGAATCACTCGCAGCAGGCGTTGGTCTGGCTGACCAAGGCCAAGAGCGACACCCTGCTCGGCGACTATGTTTTGTATTGGACTGCGCAAACGCAACGCGTGCTGAAGCAAAACGCGCCGGCGTTCGCCGAGTTGCAGACGATTCAGACCCAATATCCCAACACCGGGATCAAGGAACAATTCCTCGAGGCCTATGCGCCGTCGGCGATGGAAGCCGGCAAGCCGCAAGCCGCGATCGACGCGCTGGATGCCTACACGGGCACGACCGCGAAACCCGCGTTGCTCCTGCTGCGCGCGCAAGCGTACAAGCAGGCGCGACAGTTTGGCCGCGCCGCGAAGGACTACCAGCTCCTTTACTACAAGAATCCGCTTTCCGATGAAGGTAAGACCGCGGCCGGCGGCCTCCAGCAAGTGAAATCTGCAATGGGCAGCGAGTATCCCGCGCCGAGTTGGGATTTGCAGGAAGGCCGCGCGCAGATTCTGTTCAACCAGAAAAAGTATCGCGACGCGCAAACGGAGTTCACAAAGCTCGCGGCAGGGATCAAGGATCCATCGAGCGCGCACAAACAGCATGCGCTGCTGCGCGCCGCACAGACGCGCGTCCAGCTAAAGGGCTCGCCTTCGCTTGTTTCATCTCTGAATATCACCGACCCCGAAGTCGACGCGGAACGCATGTACGTTGTCGCGCAAATCGCGCGCTCAGCGAACAAAGAGTCCGACATGCTCGCCAGCACTGAAGCCGTCGTGCAGAAATACCCGCAGAGCAAATGGTCGGAAGAGTCGTTGATGATGGTTGGGAATTATTATTGGGTCCAGCTCAACCGCCACGAAGCGATCAAATATTACCAGCGCGTCGTCGATAATTTTCCGTCGGGGAAATACACGTTCTTCTGCGAATGGCGTACTGCGTGGATCGCCTATCTCGATCGCCAGCCCTACGCTGACGATCGCCTCACCGCATTTCTGCGCAAATATCCGACGTCCGCCGATGCTCCTGACGCGCTCTACTGGCTGGGCCGCAACGCCGAGCGCAGCGGAAATCCCGGCCACGCGCGCGCGTATTTCACCTTCGCGGTCAATCGTTGGCCTCAGACCTATTTCGGCCACGCCGCCGCTGCTCGCCTCGAAAAACTTGGCGCCGGCGATCAGGACGCCCCGGACTTTCTGGCCGCAATTCCGCCTGCCCCCGCGCTGCGTTCTATCGACGAGCCCGTTCCCGACGCAGCCAAGGACCGCTGGGTGCGCGCGCAGGCGCTCCGCATCATCGCATTCGACGCTTCTGCCGAGTTGGAGTTGAAAGCCGGTTTTTTTGCCACCGGCTCGCCGCGTCTGCTATTCGAAGCCGCTCAGTGCGCGTTCGATCAAGGACACTTTGCCACCGGCATGTCCTACGGCCGCCTGATCGTTCCGAATTTCGATTCGCGAAAAATTCCCGACGTCCCCCCGAATGTTTGGAAAACGATCTTCCCGCTTCCGTACGAAGCGTCTCTGCGCCGCGAAGCTCAGCGCAACGATTTCGACCCCATGCTCGCCGCGGGCCTGATTCGCCAGGAATCGACCTTCCAGGCAGACATCGTCTCTCACGCCAACGCCGTCGGTTTGATGCAAGTGTTGCCGAAGACCGGAAAACTCCTCGCGAAGCAGCTCAAGGTTCGCTACACCAAAGCGAAGCTCTTCGACCCCGAATACAACCTCGAACTCGGAATGCTTTACATCGCCGGCCTGCTAAAATTGACGGGCGAACCCGAATACGCGCTCGCCGCCTTCAACGCCGGCGAAGATCGCATCGCCGCGTGGCGCGCCGAACGTAACTACGAAGAGATCGCCGAATTGGTCGAGTCGATTCCATTCACTGAGACGCGCGACTACGTCCAGATCGTCATGCGCAACGCCGCCGTCTATCGCCAGGTCTACGGCCCCGGCGCGCCTCAAACTCCTGCAACGAGCACCGCAACCACCACGGCCGCTCCTGCTTCGGCGCCGCTCGTCGCACCGGTTCAGGAACCGCCGCCCCCGCAACCCGAGCAGGGAACTCCCGCCAGCGCCGAGGCTACCTCGGATCCGAACCGCTGACGGCCTCGGACCTCAACACAGCTCAAAATGCAGTTTGGATTTTGATTGTTTCTACGGTTCCCGTGAAGCGGCGTACGCCGCGAGCGAAAGCATGTCCGATTCGCTCAGGTTCGCTAACACCAATTTCATCGGTGTGCTTCCTTTGCCGTTACGCGCTCCGAATTTAACGTCATAAAGTTGCCGCATCAGGTAGCTCGGCGAACGCCCCGCGATTCCCGGCACAGCGCCCACCCCGCGAAGATTTTTTCCGTGGCATGTAGTGCATGCCGTCGTTTTCCTACCTCCGCCCGTTTCTGCCAAGTCGCGTCCTTTCGCGATGCTTCCCGGCGGCACGTACGCGATAAACTCACTGTGCGTGTCTCGCGACTCGAATTGCTCCAGATCTTTCGGCATCTCAATGATTCGATCGCCGATCGGTTCCTTCTCGGATCCGTCCCGTGGTGAATATACAAAAGCTGCGACATAGGTCTTCGGCGCTTCGGCGCTTTCGATTACCGTGATGAGTCTCCTGGGTTTCAGTCCCGAAAAGTATGCCGCGGCTTGTGCGACGTCCTCGTCGGAAACTGCCTTGGCCGTCGCGATCATGTTCTTCGGGGGGCTCAACTCTGCAAGTGAGCTCTTGCGCGCACCGCTTTTGAAATCTGCCATCTGCTCCACGATATAAGCGGCAGGCAATCCCGCGAGGTTCGCATTTTCCGGTCCGCCGGGTCCATCGGCTCGGTGACAGAAGCCGCACGCATTGACATCCGGCTTCCTGCCGTGTGCCACGATTTCGGGCATCTGTGGGTGGTCCGTCGGATGCCAGTCCGCCGCAAAAAACCGGTCACGCAGTTGCGTCAACGTCCACGCTGCCGAACTCCCGGGAACATGGCGCAACGTTCCGTCGTCCGCCGGCAATTTGTAGTCGGGAGCCGCCAGTGCGTACGCCCACGCCGGTGGCGCGGTGCTGGTTGGCGAACTTGCCTGTCGGTGTATCGTTGGAAAGGCTGTGGTTAGAATTGCTGCGAGCGCAAGGCTCGGCGAGAGATATTTCATCGGCTTTGGTCGCGAGAGTCGCCGAGATGATACAACCGATGTTGCGGCCGCACCAATTTCTGCGCCCGTACCAGGTGTAGCGGCGTTTCGGTTTGGCTACCGAGTTGATCGAGTTGACGGAGACTGTAGGTATGACGGCGAGCGTCCAGGAACTCTTTGGAGAAATTGACATCTATGTGTTCGATCAGATCCTGCGTGGCAACATCGCGCCCGGCATGCGGATTCTCGACGCTGGGTGCGGCTACGGTCGCAACCTCATCTATCTGCTGCGCGAACGCGCGGAAATTTTCGCGATTGACGCGAGTCCAACCGCCGTCGAGCATGTCCGGCAATTATCCAAATCGCTGAACACCGGCCTGCCCGGCGAGAATTTCCAGGTTGGCCGTGTTGAGCAAATGCCTTGGAACGCCGACTTTGCCGATGTCGTCGTGTGCAGCTCCGTTCTCCACTTCGCCCGCAACGACGCGCAGTTTCACGCCATGCTTGCCGAGCTCTGGCGCGTCCTTCGTCCCGGCGGTCTCCTTTTTTGCCGCCTCGCCTCGCGAATCGGCATGGACTTCGAGCCAATGGGTAATGGACTCTACGCCATGCCCGACGGGCAAGCCTGGTATCTGGTCGATGAGCAAAAATTGATGGCTCTGACCACGACCATGAAAGGCGTCCTGGTAGATCGATTGAAAACGACAATCGTCCAGAATCACCGCTGTATGACCACTTGGGTCCTCCGAAAGCCCCGGCACTTGAACTCACTCGAGCAAGCGCAATGACGCATTTCGCCGCCATGCACCGTCGCTTACATAAAAATTACAAAACCGCTCTTCACGGGTTCGTGCTTCCGCGGTAATATGACTAGTGTTGAATCTTCTAAAGCGGCAGCCGGCTGCCGCTTTTTCCATTTTAGGCCCTCACTTCAAGCCGAATGTAACTCCTTTAGCATCCGCACTTACAAAAGCTTGTGAAACGAAAGGGTTTCAAACCCTTAAGAATGACAACCTTTCGCGAAACCCCGGGGGCAGTCCCGGTTGTCGCCGGAGGCTTGGCTGGCCCACGCCCCAGCTATTCGAGGCTCGTCGTCCGAGCCCGGTTGGTCCCTTGGTTGTTTGTTTTTCGCTCGTTCAACGCTAGACTTTTTGCTCAACCCATGACCACGCAAACCGACATCGCTCGCCGCATGCTCTCGGCCAAAGCCGAAAAATTCACCGAGTCCGTCATTCGCGAGATGACGCGCCTCGCCCTCAAACACAACGCCGTCAACCTTTCCCAGGGATTCCCTGACTTCGCCGCTCCCGCCGAAATCAAGGAGGCCGCGCGCCAGGCCATCTCCGACGACATCAATCAATACGCGATCACCTGGGGCGCGAAGGCTTTGCGCGACGCGATCGTCGAAAAGTTCGAGCGCACGCAGGGAATTCGCGTCGATCCCGAGCGCGAAATCACCATCTGCTGCGGTTCCACCGAAGCCATGATGTCGGCCATGATGGCCATCATCAATCCCGGCGACGAAATCGTCGTCTTCGAGCCGTATTACGAAAATTACGGCCCCGATGCGATTTTGAGCGGCGCGACGCCGCGCTTCGTGAAAATGAAGCCGCCTGCGAACGAAAACGACGTCTGGAGCTACGACCCCGACGAACTTGCCGCCGCATTCGGACCGAAAACGAAAGCGATCATCCTCAACACGCCGAACAATCCGACGGGGAAAGTCTTCACCCGCGCCGAACTCGAATTCATCCGCGACCTCTGCGTCCGCTGGAACTCCTACTGCATCACCGACGAAATCTACGAGCACATTCTCTACGACGCTACCGAGCACATCACCATGGCGCGCATCGAAGGCATGCGCGAACGCACCATCGTCATCAACGGCATGTCCAAGACGTACAGTGTCACCGGATGGCGCGTCGGCTGGGCCATCGCCCCGGCCGAAACTACCGCGGCGATTCGCAAAGTGCACGATTTCCTGACGGTGGGTGCAGCGGCCCCGTTGCAACAGGCCGGTGCGATCGCTCTAAAACAACCGCAGTCCTACTACGACAAACTCGCGACGACCTACGCCGAAAAACGCGCGCGCCTGCTGAAAATCCTCACCGCCTCCGGCTTCAAGGTCTACAAACCGCGCGGCGCCTACTACATCATGACCGACATCTCCGCGTTCCCCGATCCCGACCCGAAGCGCTTTCCCGCCGCCACGCGCGATGTCCGCTTCGCAAAATATCTCGTCGAGGAAATCGGGGTCGCCTCAGTCCCCGGCTCCAGCTTCTACAACGACGCCGCCGACGGCGCCACCCAGGTCCGCTTCACATTTTGTAAGAAGGAAGAGACGCTCGCCGCCGCGGAACAGCGCCTTGCCAAACTTCGCGCTTGATTTTTCCATTGTCGGCACTCTCGGACGATAGGAAGACGTGATCTCAGCATCACGACCTAGCACGATTGATCGATTCGAGATCTACCGGCACTTCGCGACAATCATCGTGATGTCGTCGCGCTGCTCGGACGGACTGAATCTGCCAACTTCGGCCACGACCGCGTTGATCGCCTCATGCGCACACAAATCGCGATGTTTGCGCAGCGTCACCAGCAGCCGCTCTTCACCGAATTCCTCATCATTCGCGTCGAACGATTCCGTAATCCCGTCGGTGTAAAGCGCAAAAACATCGCCGCTCTCGATCGTGCGCTCGCCCATTTCACAATCCCATTTCTCAAATAGCCCCAACACAGTCCCAGTCGCATCGAGCCGCTCGACTTCATCATCCGCCCGCAACAGCAACGCGCACAAATGCCCGCAATTCACATAACGCAATCGCCGCGTCACTTCATCGTATTCCGCGAAAAACAAAGTCGCGAACCCGCCTTCCAGCGTGCTCTCGCAAAACAATCGATTCACCGCGCGCAAAACATCCTGCGGCCGGTCAAGCGCAATCGCACACTGGCTGCGCAAAATAGCCTGCAAATTCGCCATTAACAGCGCCGCCGCAATCCCTTTCCCGACAACGTCGCCAATCACCATCCCGAGCCGCTTCGGACCAAGGTCGAGAAAATCGTAATAGTCCCCGCCTACCTGCCGCGCCTGCTGGCAAACTACAGCATAATCCAGCGAATCCACCAAAGGCCGCTTCTGCGGAAACAATCGCGCCTGCACTTCCTTCGCAATCTGCAGTTCGCGCGCAACACGCCGCTCGTATTCGAGTTTCTCCGCCGCCGCTCGGCGCTGCGTTTCAAGCGCCTGACTGATTTCGTCAAAGCTCACCAGCGAAAACGAATTGCCGTCGACATCGCGAAACCGCGTGTACACTCCGCCCCAGATATTCTCGTGTTCGCCGAGCATCGGTGCATCGTGCGCGCCATTCTCCGGTTTCGCCGGCGCAACGCGCTCTTCTCGCCTGTACTGAATGCGCTTCAGTCTCGGTGTATGCGAGAAAATCACGCCGCGCTTCGACCACTCGAAATATTTCGATGTCACATCCTCAGTGATGAAAACGACATTCGTGCTCCGCCCAATCAATTTGTACGTCGGCGAAGTTGCGCTCGGCGTCACCAGCGCCAGCAGCGTCGATCCGTCCGGCGGCGCCACCGCCACCCACCGTTCTCCACCCTGCAACCGCGTGTCGAACGCCAGATGAAATCCAAGCTTCTCCAGATAAAACTTCAGGCTGCGATCCTGGTTGCGCACATACACGTTCACGCAATGCATCCGCAAATGCGGATCGCGCTTCATGCTGCCGCTGTCAACCTCGCTACTCATGCCCGAGATTATAAATCCGAATGGCTTATAACCGGCATGGCGCCCACGCCGTCATTCGCGCAACACCATACTAGCTGTGCAAACTTTAGAAGACCTTGTTACATCCAAAGCAACACTAGCCCAGAATGATAGTGATGGAAGTAGATTACCGTTGGATAATAATGGCAATCTGCTGGCTTCGCTGGGAAGCTGGGGCGTAGTTAAACGAAGCCGTGGTTTGTCGAAATAGCGTCATCAGTGCCTAAGAAAGACCGGGTTGCGTGTTGAAGAAAGACCTAACCAACCGCGAACAGGAAGTTTTGCGCCTTCTAGCTGAAGGAAAAGGGAACCGGCAGATTGCTGGGGACCTAGGTATAAGCGTGCGCACCGTAGAAGGGCACCGCGCACGCATCATGCTTAAGCTCGAATTGACGAGTCTCTCCGACCTCATTCTCTACGCGGTCCGCAAGAAAATCATCGAAGTCTGACCGTCAAATAGTCCGCCGGAGCGTGCGTCCGTAACTTTGCTCCTCGCGCACTCTCGAACTGTACTGTCTTTGACGCGCGTAAAATTACGCGAGTAAATATGCGCGCGAAATTTAGCGCGAGGATATGTCCTCGCGTGCGCCCCCGCTGTTGCTTACGCTTCAGATACATATCGCACGTAATCAACCCTTTCTCCCAGAACTCCTGTAGTCCGAAGCAGTAAAAATTCAGCGGAAGTTTTACGCAAGGGGTCTCCATGAACATACGAAAGGTTTTTCTGTCCGTCTCTTCTGTAGCGGCTCTGATTCTGATGCAAGGTTGCAGTTCCGGCGGCGGCTCGACCGGCCAAGGTCAGAGCCTTTCCGCTTCGTCGGTGACGGTGGCAGTTAGTCCGGCTTCGGAATCGATGGATGCCGGAACCAGCGATTCGTTTAAAGCGACCGTGACCGGCGACTCGAGCGATTCCGGCGTCTCTTGGGCGGCGACTGGCGGCACTCTGAGCAACCAGACCGCTTCCAGCACAACGTACACGGCGCCGACAGCGGCGGGAACTTACACGATCACGGCGGCTTCAAAAGCCGACGCTGCCAAGAGTGCAAAGGTAACGATCACAGTCGCGGCCAAGCCGCAGATCCAAGTGTCGAAGCTTCCGAATGCGATTATCGGCAGAGCCTACGACGCCGGCGTCTCGGTGCAAGGCGGTATCGCGCCGTTCAAGTGGTCGATCAGCTCGGGCAGCCTGCCTCCGGGCTTGAGCCTCAACGCGAACCCGCCGGCGATCGTCGGCACTCCCACGACGTCGGGAACTTACAATTTCACGCTGCAAATCGTCGATTCCAGCACGCCGCCGCAAACGGTCACGCTGCCGGAAACGCTCGTGGTCGTTGCTCCGCTCGCGCTCGCCCCTGTCACGTCGCCGACGGCGACGGTCGGCAACTCTTTCATTCTTACGCTCAGCGCGACCGGCGGCACGACCCCCTACACTTACTCCATCTCGGGCGGCGCGCTTCCTACAGGCCTGACCTTGAACGCTGCAACCGGCACCGTTTCTGGCGTCCCGACGGCTGCGGCCAACGCTTCGTTCACCGTGCAAGTCGCCGATTCTTCTTCTCCAGCGCAGACCGCCACGGCTTCCGAAGCGCTCACAGTCGCGACCGGCTTGCACATCACGGGCAGCACGCTTCCAGACGCAGTGTCCGGCGCTGCATACAACGCGTCGGTCGCGGCAGCCGGTGCTGTACCACCGATCACCTGGAGCGTGCTCTCTGGTTCTCTTCCGACCGGCCTGACACTGAACGCCTCTTCCGGCGCACTCACCGGAACGCCATCGGCCGTCGGAAGCTTCAGCTTCACCTTGAAAGCGACCGACTCCTCCACTCCTCCGCAGACCGGCACATCGTCCTCAACGATCAATGTCTACGCACCTCTCGTCATCAGCGCAACGGTGCCCAATGCGGTTGCGAACCAGCCGTACAACGGCTCACTCTCCGCGACCGGCGGCGACAGCCCGTTCATGTGGGCCATCACAGCCGGCTCTCTGCCTCAGGGCCTGACGCTCAATGCTTCGACCGGCGCGATCTCCGGCACACCCACGACGGGCGGCACGGTTAGCTTTACGGTTCAGGCGACGGACTCCGCTCATCCTCCCCAGGTCAAGCAGCAAGCGATCAACTTCCAGACCAACTCGCTGCTGTCGATCATTACCAATACCGTCCCGAACCTCGTCACGGGGCTGCTCTACAATACGCAGCTCTCGACGCAGGGTGGAGTCGGCCCGGTGAAGTGGAATCTCAGCGCCGGTGTCCTTCCGACCGGACTCAACCTCGACGTGAACACGGGCATCCTGAGCGGCACCGTCGCGGTCGGCGACACCGGAGCGAACGTCACAGTGCAGGCGACGGACTCTTCAACGCCACCTCAAATGGCGAGCACCGTTCTGGCGCTCAACATCACGACGCCGGGTGTGAAAAATAATCTGCTCTCGGGCAATTACGCCATGCTCTTCAACGGCTTCGATTCCAACGGTCCGGTGGCAATCGCCGGAACAATCGCGGCCGATGGCGTCGCGGCCATCACGAGCGGCACGCTGGACATCAACCGCAGCTCCGGTGTTTCGACCAACCTCGCGATCACCGGCGGCAACTTCACCATCAACGCCGACAACCGCGGCACCTTGGCACTCACGACCAGCGCCGGAACGCAGAACTTCCGCGTGGCCATCGATGCCTCCGGCAACCTGCTGCGACTCGTCGAGTTTGATCCGTCGAGCGCTACGGTGATTCGCGGCGCTGGCTTCTTCAAAAAACAACTCAACTCCGCCTTCTCCAACGCGGCGATCAAGCCGAACTTCGCCTTCGGCCTCTCCGGCTCGACGACGAACGGAGCTCGCTCGGCGGTCATCGGCAACGTCGCACTCAACGGGTCGGGCGGCATCACGTCCGGTTTGGTGGACAGCAACGCGGCCGGCACGGTGAAGACCAGCCAGGCTGTTGCGAACACCTCGACGCTCAACATCACCAATACCGGCCGCGGCACCGTCGTACTCAATGCCGGCACGCTTAGCCAGATCAACGGCGTGGTTTATGTGATCTCGCCCGACGAACTGGTGATGCTCCGCACCGATGCGGTCAACTCCGCCAACGCACTGCTCAGCGGCGAATTGCTGTCGCAGAGCGGCGCGCCGTACAGCGACGCTTCGATGCCGCTGCTGGGCATCAGCATTGCTCACGTCGAAGGCCAGGGTGCTACGCCCAACACAACCTCGGTTGCTGCTGGCGCCGTGGTCACCACCGCTCTCGGCCTGACCGCGGGCTCGTACGATTCCGTTGACGGCGGCAATGTGACGTCCACCTTGCTTGCGGTGGGCACCACCAACATCGCCTCCACAGGACGCGGCACGCTCACGATCGCCGGCAACCCCTACACCATCTACATGAACGGCCCGGGCTCGGGCTTCCTCATGGATGCCACCAACGAAGTGAAGGAAGGGCGCCTCGAGCAGCAGCTTGGGCTCGCTCAGCTCGTCCTCTCGTCCTACCAAGGCAACTACGTTCAGGGTGGCTTGACCAACACTATGGCCAGCGTGACGTTCCAGTCTGGCGTCATCGACCTGTCGGCGCTCGGCGCGGTCAACGCAACGGTTGACCTCAACGCTTTGACTGACGTTCTAACCTCAGACAGTCCGCTCTCAGGTCTTTTGTCTCTGAGCATCGATGGCCGGACCATCCTGGGCAGCACCGGCAACATCTATTACGCGATTTCGCCGACACGGCAGATCGCAATCGATGTCAGCGCCGGCAACAACAACGCCCAAATCTTGGAGTTGGATCAGTAACCAACAATCAGGCGCAGTAAAAAGAAAAGCGGCCAGCACATCTCGTGCTGGCCGCTTTTGTTTCTGGGCGATCGCTCTTGCGGCTTTCCGCTTGCCGTAAACGCTAAAAATCTAAATGTCCGATATCCGACACCGTTTCGACAACTCTCCTTCGATGAGAGTGCTACCATACGCCCACAAAAAAAATGATCCCTCACAAAAACTCGATCCGTTCGGCCGTCATAACTGCGTCCATCGCTCTTCTCACGCTATTCCTTCTCGCCACCGCCACTCGCGCTCAAGAGCCATCCAATCCCAAAGCACCACGATCCGAGCGTCACGAATTCATCATCTCCAACTTCAAAACCGAATCCGGTGTCACGCTCCCGCAAGCCCGCATCGTCTACGGCACCTACGGCCACCTCAACGCCGCCAAAGATAACGTCATCCTGATGCCGTCGCATTACATGGCCGACTACCACGGCTACGAATGGCTCATCGGCGAAAAACTCGCGCTTGATCCCGACAAGCTCTTCCTTGTCACTACCGAAATGTTCGGCAGCGGCCATTCCTCATCGCCCAGCAACACGCCGGAGCCGTTCCATGGCCCGCGCTTCCCGGTCACGACCATTCGCGACAATGTCGAAGCCGTCCACCATCTCCTCGTCGACGAGCTGCAAGTCACGCATCTGCGCGCGATCATCGGCTTCTCGATGGGCGCCGAGCAGGCGTTCCAATGGGCCGTCAGCTATCTCGCGTTCACCGATCGCATCGTCGCCACTTCCGGCACCGCGAAGTGCTATCCGCAAGGTTTCATCCGCCTCGAAAGCCAGATCAACGCCATCGCCCTCGATGCGACATTCAAAAATGGCGATTACACAAAAGAGCCCACCAAAGGCATCGAAGCCTTCGCCCTGATCTGGACCGCTTGGCTCTATTCTCAGGAATGGTGGCGCGACGAACTCTGGCGAGAAGGCGCGAAGCCCGGCACGACGTTCGAGTCGACTCTCAACGAATACAAAACCAACTTCATTCCCGGCGGCGACGCCAACGACATCATTCTTCAAATGCGCACCTGGGAACGCCACGACGTCGGCACCACGCCCGGCTTCAACGGCGATACCAAGCGCGCTCTCCAATCGATCAAGGTTCCAGTCCTCTATATGCCGTCCGAAACCGACCTCTATTTTCCCGTCGGCGACGCCCGCTACGAATCCGCCTTCATCCCCAACGTCACGCTTAAGCCCATCCCCTCGCTCTGGGGACACACCGCCGGCGCCGCCCCCAACGACGCCGACTCCAAATTCCTCAACGACGCAATTTCAAAATTCCTGCGGGAGAGCTCTAACTAGGCGGAGCGTTGGCTAACGCAAGCACCTGCTCCGGTGTTTCGCGCACCCAGTGCGTGTGCCCATCCGCAGTTTGAATTTCAGTTGCCCTGGGACCAGAGAGCACCACGACAATTTGGTCAGTGTTGAGCAGGAACGGACCCACATCCTCTCCCGCATCGTTCCTCTTGCCAAGCTTGATCAATGCCATGGTTCCTCGCTTCTTCGGTTGCAGGACATGTTTTCCACGACGAGTCGCATACCCGTCCGTTTAGGCAGCTTTTAGCATGGGGATAGTAACGCCGATGTGCTCGATTTGCGTGCTTGGATAATCCGGCTGGGTTCGACGCGTAGGAACAGGTCTGAACTTGATGAAACTCTAGCTGAAGGGCCTCTGGTTTATATCAATCGCTCGAGGCGGAGCGACCCTTCGTCACGAAGAAACGACTTGGCTTCCGATCCGGACAGAAACAGTTGAAATTTTTGGGGTAGGGAACTGACGGTCGGTTGCCCTGTGGTGGTTAGCCCCCTACCCCGCGAGTGGTCT
>Ga0206971_10135_pt1 | contig 26936 bp, 24 predicted proteins | sample Alteio_BWOrgHeat_85_FD_152917 | JGI IMG/M metagenome (GOLD analysis project Ga0206971, IMG submission 152917) | Enriched cells from forest soil in Barre Woods Harvard Forest LTER site, Petersham, Massachusetts, United States -... | ecosystem: Environmental > Terrestrial > Soil > Temperate forest >...
GTTATTGCCGATGTCTTCGGTCCCAATGAATTTAATATAACGTTGTAGTTTTCAAGATAACTTGAATTTGTTTCTGGTTCGATTGCGGTCAGTTTCGACTCGATAGTTGCGAAAGAAGACTTCATATCGTATGCATCGTACTCGAATAACATGTTTATGTTATATTTCTCTTTGCAAAAAATCTTGCAGTTATCAAAGTTCTTTTTATTACGCTCATCGCTAACATGCTGAAAAAAAACCATCGTCTGCTTAGGCTCAAAATTAAATATCAAATTATCTAGCCTTTGGATATCATACCCAGCGGTAATAACTAATAGAGTTGGGGTACCTAATTTTGCTATTCCCGACATTTTATATAATAATCTAGGTTTATCGGGATCCCTGCTTATCCAATCATTGTAACTTTTAGGTTTATAGTAGACAAAACTGGTCGGACAAGAATACTTTTTGCAATTGTACAATGTTAACCAAATCGATTCTCTGGTCATTGTAGAAATATCAACAATAACATTTTTTTTTATGCAATGCTCTTCAAATAAATTTTTATAAACTGCCCAATTAAATTGAGGCTTAAGCTCTAAGGTGATAAGCAACAATTTATCGCCCAAAATCTTCTTTGTTTCTTCTAAATTTTCGACTTTCCAATCTTCGGTCTGAGGATTGTTATAAAAGAATATGATAGCTTTCGATGGCTTATATAAATCCAAGTTTTTTTTAAGCCCGATTAGATATCGTGCCTCCCAACTTAAGACCGCTATTAAAACATCAATATTCATAATCAAACAATGTTTGTTGCTTTGTTTCTTTTGAATTAATCTTTTTACCATCTATGGCAGCCAAATACAATTCATTAGCTTTTATAGAAACTCGTGCATGCTGTCCAACAACATCTAACCCGCGAATTGGTAATAATAACCTATTAGGTACATAATAAGTTTCTCTTTCCCCCATTTCTTTTGCGGATGAAACTCTATCGTAGAGAATTGTTGCCTCTTTAGCTATTCGTAAAAGGTCGTCCAAATACTCAAGTTTGACGTCAGTTAATTCGTTTCTAGCTGATATTGTAAAGGTTATAGCACGGGGTTCAGAGGCATCAGAAAGTAGTCTTTCTTTAAAAAGTAGGACTAAACTTTCAAAAAGGTTTTTAATTTGAAGCGCTTGTAAAGTTGTGCAATTATCAATGTTATTAAATAAATCATTATCTATTTTATCCCATAACTCTTGACTTTTCTCTTTTATAATTGCATCTTGATATATTGGACGAATATTATTAATTAAAATATTTTCTCCATTATTTGTATTTACTGTTGAATATTCCTTATCATACATCCAGTAGCAAGGATATAACAAATTACGAACAACACCTGTGGACAAATGGACGATAGTTTCCCATCCTGAATACTGAGGCAAATTTGCTTGAGGGTGCCTACTCTTAAAATATTCTGCCCGTGCATATTTGTAAACATAATCACTGATTTTCTTTTTACTTTTCTCGTCATTTGCAAATAGCTCATTAGCCTCTTTTCTAACTTTTTCTTCACAGACCTTCATTTCTTTGGCTACCTTAGGATTAATTGGGAAAAACTTTTCGGGATCCATATTTTCCAAACCAAATTTTTCTAATCTCCTTGATACAATATCTTTTGCCCATTGACCAAAATCCGAAAACTTATTTTGGTAAGGTTTTTCCATATCAATTTTAAGAAAGTCATGTCCTTCAAGTATTGAACTTCCCGTAGCTGTAACATAAGTATGGGTACGAATTTTTGCTACAGCTACCTTAAAACTAAAGTCTGAATGGTCTCGATATGCAATCCACGAGTTCAATGCTTTCACTTGAAAAGTGTTTAGATCATGCGCATCATCAATCAAAAATAAAAAATGCGTGTTTTTTAACAGTTCAATACTTTTTACAATTCGGATAAGAGGAATTATTATCGAATAAAACGATACACATTTTTCACTAAAATTATCGTCGCTCGTATTTATTTGTTCCTGGGTTTCGCAATTTAATTTTTGAAAATATTTTGATAATCCTTTAAAAAGCGGGTATTCACTTGGCAAATTGATGTTTAGAATATATGTTAAGTCTAATCTTAAGTCCCTCTCCTGCTCCTGAGAAATGTCACATTTAATGGTAGACAATACGGACACCATTTCATATGCCATTGCCAAAACAAAAAAGTGTTCTGATATAACAGATACTTTAAAAGGATTTGTAACTAATTCATATTCCTTTTTAAAAAAAAGAGAATTGGTACATGGTACATAAACACCAATTTTCGAAAAGTCGAATATAATATTCTCTTTTTGGTATTTTAGAATTTGCTTCTGATACGAGTTATACAAAAGCGTCATGGACTTACCACATCCCCGCTCTCCTATAATAAAAATATTTCTACCGGATTGTATGAATCGCGAGTAATTATGATCCTCTACAAAATATTCTATTAATTCACTGTCTGCAAATTTAACTGCAGCTTCGTATTCAAAAGGATTTAAAACATTATTATCTTTCATCGAATACCTTTTTTAAACTGTTAAAAACGTTCAAACTTTTAAATTCAGAATGTTTTTTAACAAAATTGTTTAATAACTCATCATCGGGTAGGGTTAAATCGTCAAAAAAAAATTCGTTTAGAGCGCCATTTTCGAGAAGAATTCTTTTTCTAAATTTAACTCCATCTATAAATTCTTCAGTGAAGTAATTGAAAGTAATATGTGTCCTTTTGAAAGGGCTTAACCAATCACAATGGTATCTACAATATTTTCTTTCTGCCTCTAGTTTAAGCATTCTTTTAATCGTAAAGTCAAAAAGCTCTATAAACTCTTTATTATTACTTTCTGTGACTTTTCTTTTTTTTACATTTATTGTAAAATTATATCGAACACAAATTCTCTCATGTTCTCTGTCAATATCTATCTTCGCGATTTCTGCATATTTATGATAAATAATAGATGAATGATCATAAGGATAATTATAATATTTGTTCATAAATACCGAAGTTCTTTGAGTACCTTCTGCTAATTCATCAGCTAATCTCAATACTGCTGCACACTTTTTTGTAAGAATCTTTTCGCCAAATAAATGCCTTGGATATATACCTAAATCACCAATTGTATCCTTTGAGCCATTTATCGCGGTCCCTGAATGCTTACTAGCTATTTCTGGAATTAAAATCTGTTCATCATCAAACTCCCTTTCCAACTTTCGAACATAATTGTAAATATCTCTGATCACTTCTTGCTCATGATGTTTCTGCCTATCAACTGTCAGATTACCTACATCATGAAATAAAACCAAAACACAAATAAAATAAAGCTGTATGCCGTTTAAGGGTTCAATTTCTTCATTTATTAAATTGTTATTTGAATCATATTTTCTGTGTACTAATAGTTCATAAACATTATCTAGTACATTCATAATGTGGTTTTCTCCATGATCGGAAAGTCCCTTTTGTATTATTCTGATTGCATTAAAAATATCTTCATTTAATAAAGTACTCAGAGCTTTTGTGTAATATCCATAATACTTGTCTGCTTGTGTCAAATCGTGCTTAAAATCATGATCAAGCTTCTTTTTTAATTCAATTTCAATTTTTCTTTGACTCCAAGCCATAATCAATTATTAATATTTAAGTATTTGATTGAAAATAGCTTCAGCTAATAATGGGGGAACAGAATTGCCTACTTGTTGCTGTTGAAATCCAATACTACCATAAAAATGAAAATGATCAGGAAACGATTGTATTCTTGCTGCTTCTCTCACACTTAACCCCCTATTTTCAATAGGGTGAACTAGCATATTCTTTCTATAGTTACCTATTACTACCGAAGGATTAGCGTCAGTTAAACGGTGATAAATACCCGTATGACATCGAGTATGATCCTTATAATTGGACATCAAATGAGATGGTATGTTCTCCCAATTACCCCCTTGCGGAATGTGCGAATAACGTTTTACAACCATAGAAGTATTATTTGTCACCAAATTATTAATGGCCTTCTTTGATTCTAACCTCATCTTTTCCTGGTAATTATTATTAGGGCGGGATCTATAATCCAATTCATAAAATTTAGCACCGTTTTCTAATTTGGGCAAATCAGAAATGGCATCATTAACAGTTAAATGTATATTATGTGTAGGTTTAGGAAATTTATATTTTATGCCGTGTAATGAGCCAATAAGAAATACTCTATTACGTATTTGAGGAACTCCATAATCAGCCGCATTTAATACAGAATGCGTAGTGGTATATCCTAATAAATTCAATTGCTCGATAATTGAATTAAAAAAATATCCGTTTTCTGTTTCAATAATACCTTTTACGTTTTCTACAATAACCCAATCAGGCATAAGTGATTTAGCCACTCTCAAATATTCTTTAAACAACCAATTTGTCGGGTTTATTATATTTCTTGTCTTTTGATTAGACGTAGAAAAACCTTGACAAGGCGGGCCACCAAAAAGAATTTTTACCGAACTGCTTTTATTTCTTTTTGGATGAAACTTTCTTATATCATCATTAAATAAATTTGTCGTGGGATGATTGTTTTTAAATGTTGAAGCAGCAAATTTGTCAACTTCAACAGCTAACTTCACATCAATACCCGCTTTGATAGCGCCAACGGACATTCCGCCAGCTCCCGAAAATAGGTCTATTCCGTGATAAGTATTTTTCATAAAAGGAAGCGAATATATTAACAATATGTTGATAAAAGGCATTTTGTTGAAAAGTTTTCCTTTGGGTGTCCATCGTGCAAATATCCTAAGAGTCAATCAATTGTCTCTCCTGCTCCTCCCTCCCCCTCGCCAACACCCTCTTCACCGTAGAAGTACCTATTTTTAAATGTTCGGCCACTTGCCGGGATGAAAGGCCCTGGGCGCTTAGTTCAATAATCCGCTGCTTTATTTCGGGGCTTAAAGCAGTGCCCGGTTTTTGCAGGTGCGCCTGCTCCATATCGTACCCTAAAAACTCCAGGCATAAAAAACTATGCTGTTTCCTAATGCGAAACAGGCAGATATGCTCCGCCCCATAGTCGTTACCCGTATTGCGCTGTTTTATTTGTTTAATGTAGCGCGTGGCGGGGTGGGTATGGCTCTGGCCTATGGCAAAGGCGCTATCGGCAAAGTTGATGAGCATTTTGCTGCCCTGCAGATCGTTAACGGTAATGGGGTTGTAGGGGTTGCGCTTGGGCGTATGGGCCAGCACCAGCACGCTCAGGTTATATTTGGCCTTTAGCGCCTTGAGGTTTTTCATGAGGGGCAGCGCCCCGGCGGCATTGCCGGTTTGGTTGCCCACGCAGGTTATGTTATCAATTATCAACACCTGCGCTTTGGTGGCTTTTAGGGCCTCCTCTATTTTTTGGCGCACGTAAACATCATACTTATCATACAACAGGGGGTTATCGCCCACGGGGTTAAATTCGGCCCGTATAAAATTTTCGCCAAAATGGTGCAGGCCGTGCCGGCTGTCGGCATACCGCATTTTAAATTGTTCGGGACTCAGTTCAAAATCAATATACAATACCTTTAACGCCTCGCCCACCCGGCTGCCAAATGGCTCGATAGGTTCGTTTTTTGCCAAACTATACCCAATTTGTACCGCCAGTACCGATTTGCCCAAATTGGTATCGGCAAATAAAATGCACAGTTCCTGCTCATGCCAAAGCGTGCCGAGCAATTGCCGCACATCGGGTTTGGCGTAAGTTTCCTTTAGCCATTGGTCGGCGGGTTTAATTTTAAACAGGTCGTTATCGGGGTTGCGGGCCACCTGGCTGCGCCAGGCGTTGCGGCTTTGCTGTTTCGCGGTTGCCGATTGCGCCTCGGCGCGGATATCGTCAATAAATGATGGTCGGGTAAAGCTCATGGCGGGATAATTTATTGCAATAATAAAGAAATTTCTTTATAAATACAAGTTTTTTACAGAATAGTGGTGAGTAGTGAGTAATGAGTGGTGAGTGGTAGTCAGTTTAGGGTGGGCGGACCAGGTGGACCAGGTTGGACCAGGTGGACCAGGCCGGACCAGGTTGGACCACCCGGACCAGGTGGACCGGGTGGTCCAGGCGCCCGCTAAAAATTTACTTAAAAAAATAGGCGGGCTTTTGGCCCGCCGTTAAAAGTAAAATATTGTGGTTTTTTTATACTTAAATCTCCTCTTCGGTTGATGCTAAAACTACTTTTTTAACAACCTGGGCGGCAATCTCGTTTCGTTTTTTATGCCGTTCTATCTGTTTGCGCAGGCTCTCGACCGCCAGGTCGGTGGCCTCTTCGAACGTTTTACACTGTTCTTTCGCAAAGATCTGGTTACCCGGCAGCTGCAGTTTTATCTCCGTTATTTTGTTGGCTTCGTCTTCCACCTTCTCCAGCTTTAAATAAACCTGGCCATTTATTATATTATCAAAAAAGGTTTCCAGCTTATCGGCTTTTTTTTGTATAAACTCCAATAAACCCTTGTCTGCATTAAAATGAATTGATTGCACTGTAATTTTCATGATTCCTCCTTGTTATGCCTTTGGATGGGCTAGTTTGTAAATAGACTTTAATCGTTCGACTGAGTTATGCGTATAAATTTGGGTAGCGCCAAGGCTGGCGTGGCCCAGTAATTCTTTTATCGCATTCAGATCGGCGCCCGCGTTTAGCAGGCTGGTTGCAAAGGTGTGCCTCAACACGTGGGGGCTCTTTTTATTTTGGGTTGATATATGAGATAGATATTTATGCACTATTAGGTATATTAGTTTTGGATATGCATTTGCCCCTTTATCTGTAACGATCAAGGTTACCGAATTGTTACTAAAATTTTCACTTTTCTTTAAGCCGGTGTATCTGTCTAATAATAAGCGCAGTTCATGATTTAAAGGCAGTATGCGCTCCTTATTTCGCTTGCCCAAAACCTTTACGGTGCCCTCGTAGGTGTTAATATCGCTCTCTTTTATGCCAATCAGCTCGGCCAGGCGAATACCAGTGCCAAACAGCATTTCAATAACCAGCTTATCGCGTACGCCTTTAAAGTCGTTGGTAAACGCCTCGGCGTTATCAAGCATTTGGGTTAGGCGGGCATCTTCCACCACTACCGGAAGGTTTTTAGGAATTTTTGGCGTATTAATTTTCGATGCCGGGTTAACCGTCAATACACCTTCCTGCACCAAAAACTTAAAGTATTTGCGCAGTGTGGCTATTTTTCGGTTAATGGAACGCGCGGTAAGCTGCTGGTTCATCAACTCAACCATCCAGTTACGGATATGGTAATGGTTGATTTGGGATGGATGGGTTATGGTTTGATCGGGATGGTTCAGGAAAATAATAAACTGATCAAGGTCTGACCGGTATGCTGATACAGTATGCGGCGAGTACCGTTTTTCGAATTGAATATATTGTATAAAACGCTCTAAAAACATAAAAACTATCGGCACATTCGGAAGAATGAATGTACAAATAGTTTTTTATATGTTGACTGGAAAAACTGAAAATTCTTTTACCGAATTAAACAGTAGGTTCCAGGTTCATGTTTTGCTTGTAAATGGCATGCTTAACAATGTGGCGACGGGTCACCGATTTTTTCTCGAATGCCTGGCGACTGCGGAGTTCGCGTAAAACTCCTGTTTTTTCAAATTTCTTCTTAAAGCGTTTTAATGCTTTATCTAATGATTCGCCTTCTTTAACGTTGATTATGATCATAATTCCCAAATACCTCCTTTCAGGGACGGCAAATGTACACACAATGTTTTGATTTACAAATAGGTTTTTTGATTTGGATAATTGTAAGTTTGTTCATTGGCTGCCAACTCCGCAAGATTCGGGTTTTACCCCATTTTGCAACCCGGTACATTTGTATCAATAAATGATAAAATATGGAAACGCAGAACGAAATTGATTACAAAAGAATAGCGGAAGCTATAGAGTTTTTAAGACTGAATTATAAGCAGCAGCCTACTTTAGACGAGGCTGCCGAACACGTACATTTGAGCCCCTTCCATTTTCAGCGGATGTTTAAGGATTGGGCCGGCGTTACGCCCAAACAGTTCCTGCAATACTTGAGTATAGAGCATGCCAAATCGATATTAAAAGATAAACAGGCATCGCTGTTTGATACCGCTTACGAAACCGGCCTTTCGGGCACCGGCAGGCTACACGACCTGTTCATGAAAATAGAAGGCATGACACCCGGCGAATACAAGAACGGTGGCGAGCAACTGCACATTAACTACAGCTTTGCCGAAAGTCCGTTTGGCACTATCCTGGTGGCTTCAACGGCCAAGGGTATTTGCTACATGGCTTTTGCCGATGGGAGCGACGACGAGGCTTTTATGGAACTACAGCAACACTTCCCTAATGCGGCCTATAGCCATTTCCTCGACAGGATACAGCAAAACGCCATTTTCATCTTCACCCAAGACTGGAGCAAACTCAACGAGATCAAACTCCATTTAAAGGGGACGGCCTTCCAGCTAAAGGTTTGGGAAACGCTGTTAAAAGTGCCTATGGGCGGGTTGATAACCTATGGCAAATTAGCGGGTAACTTGCAGAATCCCAATGCCAGCAGGGCCGTTGGGTCGGCGGTGGGCGATAACCCGGTGGCATTTTTGATACCCTGTCATCGGGTTATCCGGTCGACGGGCGAGACGGGACAGTATCATTGGGGCAGCCAACGTAAAAACGCGATGATCGGGTGGGAAGCATCGAAGGCATTCGCAGGGGTATAACCGCAAGTGTTCTGTTTCACGCGTGTGTGAAACAAATGAAACACGTGAAACAGCATTGGGAGATAACCTGTTGAAAATAAGCCAACTATAAAAACTCAGTGAAACAGAATGAAACAAGATGTAACGACGTTTTCGTCAGTATTTTTATGCATGCATTTATTTTATATTGTTGATTATTAATAAATTACAATATATAGCTTTTTGCCTCGATGAAACAAAATTAGTTATGCCTGATCATTCTGATTTATAGGCCCGCCCACATGCTTCGACGGGGCTCAGCATGACACTCTCACTGTTTTATTACCGTAATATCTCCCTGCTGATAACTATCTTCTGTATCTCCGAGGTACCCTCGCCTATGGTACATAACTTGGCATCACGGTAGTATTTCTCTACCGGGAAGTCTTTAGTGTATCCATACCCGCCAAATATCTGTACGGCTTCGGTAGCGCACCGCACTGCCACTTCCGACGCGAAATATTTGGCCATAGCCGATTGTTTGGTTACCGGCTGGTGCCTGTTCTTCAAATCGGCGGCTTGCATAATTAATAGCTCGGCAGCTTCAATTTCGGTGGCCATATCGGCCAGTTTAAACGATATCCCCTGGAAGTTAGCAATAGGTTGCCCAAACTGCCGGCGTTGTTTGGCATAAATTACCGCGGCTTCAAAAGCGCCTTTGGCTATGCCTAATGAAAGCGCCGCTATAGAAATGCGCCCGCCATCCAGTACCTTCATGGCCTGCATAAAGCCTTCGCCCGCGTTGCCTAATAAATTTTCTTTGGGCACGCGGCAGTTATCAAATACCAGCTCGGTGGTTTCCGACGCGCGCATACCTAACTTGTTCTCTTTTTTACCGGCTGTAAACCCCGGCGTTCCTTTTTCTATAACGAGGGCAGATATGCCATGCGAATCGCCTTTACTACCCGTGCGCACCATCACTACCGCCACATCGCCCGATTTGCCGTGGGTTATCCAGTTTTTTGAACCGTTTACTATATAATGATCGCCATCCAATACGGCGGTAGTTTCCATGCCTAAAGCGTCCGAGCCGGTATTGGCCTCGGTTAACCCCCAGGCGCCTATCCATTCGGCGGTTGCCAGTTTAGGCAGCCATTTATGCTTTTGCTCTTCGTTGCCAAATGCCAGGATATGGCCGGTGCAAAGCGAATTATGCGCCGCTACCGATAAGCCTATCGAGCCGCATACTTTAGCTATCTCCACAATTACGGTTACGTATTCAAAATAGCTAAAGCCCGAGCCGCCATATTCTTCGGGGACCAGTACGCCCATCATGCCCTGTTCGCCCAGTTTTTTAAACAGCTCAACCGGGAAGGTTTGGGCCTCGTCCCATTCCATCACATGAGGGCGTATATTTTTTTCGGCAAAATCTTTTGCCATTTGTTTAACTATTTCTTGGTTGTCGTTAGTAGTAAAGTCGTATCCGGAAGGTTGATCTGTAAGCAGGGTATCCATATTTTTTATCTGATTTATAGCAAAGTAACGATAAAATTTACCGAAAAGTTTCATCAAAAACCTGCCCGAAAAAAGAACGGATTGGTATATGGTACAAATAGCGGGTTTAGTTGATTTAAACCCAATTTATTATGCATGCATAGCATTTAAAATATTTTATTTTATTTTCACTGTATGGCTTTTGTTAGTCCGGATTTGCAATCCCGGGCTTAGGTTAATCTTAATCCCCCGAATCCTTAAGATTTTATTTATTTAAAACGATTTGTAATTTTTTGAGTTGATAAATTATTAAACTTTTTCGTTATGAAACTAACATTACTCCTGTTATTTTTTTTAGGGATTAGCGTGTCGGGTTTTTCACAAATAAGCACTGCTAAAGACACCGCCCATAAAGACACTTTATGGAAGATACATGGCCAGAACACATTTTTGCTCAGCCAGAGCTCTTTTTCAAACTGGGCCGCCGGCGGGGTGAATTCTTTTGCCGGCAACCTGGTTTTAGATTATGATTTTGATTACAAAAAAGCTTACTGGCGTTGGGATAATAAGGTTATACTTGGTTACGGTTTAAGCGACCAAACAGGTTTAGGCTGGCGAAAAAATGACGACCGGATAATTTTAAATAGCTTATTAGGATACAAAGCCGCAAAATATTGGTTTTATACATTTTATGTAAACTTTCAAACCCAATTCACAGATGGCTATTCGTACGGCGCCAACAACCAGCGGACATTGATCTCAGCTATTCTTTCGCCGGCTTACCTTACCTTCGGGCCGGGCTTTGCTTATAAACGCTCTGATAATTTCAGGGTCAATATTTCTCCGCTGGCAGCGCGTATTACTATTGTCCAAAATGACTCGCTGGCAGCTGTTGGCGCTTTTGGTGTTACGCCCGGCGAAAACCACCTTTTTCAATTTGGCGCTTCACTCGATGCTTATTATAAGCTTAACATAGCCAAAAACATGGCTTTCGAAAATATTTTAAAGCTATTTTCAAACTATCGCTCTGAGCCGGAAAATATTTATGCTGATTACGCCGCCAACCTTTTTATGAAAGTAAACAAACTGGTAACAGTAAATGCGGGGGTTGAGCTGATTTCGGACCCCCTGGCGACAACCTATCATGAGGCACTGCAGGTGCGGCAGATATTCGGTGCAGGGTTAACTTATAAGTTTTAGCCCGGCAATGACAAAGAACACTCGTAATTTGCAATCCCGGACTAAGTTATTGGGGATTTCCATTCCACTAAACAAAGAGCCATCGGCTCGACAAATCTTGTAACGCCGGGTTTTAACCCGGCGCACATTCCACGCTCAATAATGAGTGCCGTAGGCACGATGCATACCTATATGAGTTCCTGAAAAATATACTGTTCATCATACTCCACTTTAAACTTCTTTAAAAATTCAAGGTATTCCTCTTTAAATGTTTGCTTTTTATGATGTTCTTCCTGGTTCTGGATATATTTATAAACATCGGCAACCTGCGACTGGCCATATGAAAATACGCCATACCCCTCCTGCCACTCAAAATGATGTGGGGTTAAAGAATTATCATTAATATATTTGGATGATTTTGCTTTTACTGTTTTCATTAGCTCTGCAACAGAAACGACAGGCCTTAACCCCAACAAACAATGTACATGGTCCTCCATCCCGTTTACAATAATCGTTTTGCAATTAGTTTCATTAATTAAGTTGCCAATTACGCCAAAAAAGCTAGGCCGCCAGTCCTTTTCAATTACTGCCTCGCGATATTTAACCGCGAAAACTGTTTGCAGGTAAATTTGATGATAGGTGTTTGCCATTTCGCTTCGTTTTATATGGGCCGAGCCTACGGCTCTTCATTAACTATCTTTTTGTTTTCAACGGATTAAAATCCGTTGCTACAATATTTGGTCGAGGCTACGCCTCTGGTATTTGCTTCATAAATGTCATGCTTATTTAAGACTGTTAGTCAGCGGTTATAAATCCTTCGAACTCCTATTAGGATCGGGGATTACAAATCCCGACCAACATGAAAACAAAGAGAGAAATATTTTTTAGATTCCGGCCAACTTTGAAAAAAATATTTTTTAAAAGATAATTTGCAATTAATAGTAGTTAAATTAGACAGGTAATACACATCAAACCATTACCACTAATTAAGCTACCCCCTTAGCTTTATTGACCTAAACAAATAAATGACCATAAATTATTTGTCAGCATTTAAACTGATTTGCATCTTTCTGTTATTGTCATCATGTGTATATGCGCAAGATGTTACGATTTTAGATTCTGCAAAAAAATTACCCGTTGCAGGCGCTACCATTTCAGTGCTTAACCAAACAACAGGTAAAATAGAAAAACAGGGCGCTACCAGCGTTGCAGGTGTTTTTACTTTTGATAGAAGCGGCGATAATGTTTTTTACCTCTCGGTTACTGCAACAGGGTATAAAAAAGCGGTGGTTAAGCTAACGGCAAACAATCAAACGGTATTGCTCGTGCCTGATACGAAACAACTTAAAGAGGTTAATATTTCCGCACCCAAAAGCCCAATAAAGTTTAACGGCAATATATTGGAGTATGATATTAGCCAGGTACCAAATGCCGATTATCTGAATTTGAGTGATATTATAGACCATTTGCCATTTTTGCAGGTATCTGATGATGGGGCAATTAAAATGATGGGCGAAACATTAACTATACTGATAGATAATAAGCCCAATATAATTTACAAGGACGCGCAATCATTAAAGGCAATACCGCCCCAGGCAATTGATAAAATTGAGGTTACACTTACCCCTACTGCACGCAACGGGGGGAAAACCTTAAACATAACACTCAAAAGAGATTATTTTTTAGGATGGAATGGTAGTGTGGATATCGGTGGTTCCAGATTGACTTTTACTCCCCTGGCAAGTGTCAGCTACTGGCGCAAAAAGTTTGGTTTTGATGCTTCGGCAAATTATGGTTATAATATCTCGAGTGCCACTAATAATACAAATATTGATTATGTGCAACAGCAAAGCACATTAAATTCTAATGATGAAGTGCAAAGAAGAGGCAAACAGGGGAATTTTAATTTTTCATCCTTTTATAATATTAATGAATTTGACAGCTTTGATCTGCAATTTTCTATTAGTCCTTCAAGAAATAATAGTACAACAAATTCAACCATTATAACGCAGACCGGAGCTACGCAAGACATGAGTTTTTCGGCTATCGATAACAATCTTTCAACGTTAAGCTATGGTGTAAGTTTGAATTATACGCACAAGTATCTCAAGCCAGGCAATGTATTTTATTTGTTAACCAGCTTTCGTAATCCTACATCCAATAGGGATCAGCTATTAATTAATTCTGCTGGCAACGGCAGCATGTTAGAAAACAACCTGTATACCAATAGCATTAATAATACAGAAAGCACATTTGAAGCCATATTACAACAAAACTCAAATAAAAAATTCAGGTATACTATAGGGTCAAAACTGATCATCAGGGACAATAAAAGCAATAATACTTTAGATACAAATAATGTGATCGCGATTACACCTTTCACTATGAAGCAGTTGGTCAGTTCAACTTATCTTGACGACGATTGGTCAGTTAAAAAATTTACCGTGCACACCGGTTTGCGCTTTGATTATAATACTAATAATTATACTGAGCCGGTTTTATCAAAACAAGAGTTTACCAATTTTACCCCTAATATTTCGCTGACCTATAATATTGATCCGGCTAATTTATTAATGCTCACCTACGGAAGGAGAGTTACCAGGCCGGGCGCTTATGCATTAATACCTGCCGTAACCCCTGTAAATACTTATCAGCAAAGTAGTGGTAGTGAAAATTTAAACAATCAAATTAACAATAACTGGGGCATTCAGCATTACGGAAATTACAAACTGGTACGTTTAGGATTTAACTTTAACTATTCACGTATAAGGGGCCTTATACGTGAAATATCAACTTTAGGTAATGAGGATATTATACAAAGCGTCTCAACCAATGTAAATTTATATGAATCGTATACAGCCGGTTTTAGCGCGGACTTTACCTTATTAAAGAGATTCCGCTTTTCACTTTCAAGCAATTATTCTTACCTTGTTCAAACTAGCGGCATTTATTCCAACAAGCTATGGAGTGGGTATTTATCAGATCGCGTAAGTTATCAGGTTGATAAACAGAACTCTTTCGATTTGAGTGCATTAGCTTATTCGCCAAATATAACTTTACAGGGTGTCGATCAGGGGATGGCTTATTTAAATTGGAATTTAAGTTATGGGCATTATTTTGACTGGATGAAGAAATTTCCAACTGCTATACGCATAAGTGTATTAAACCCAGATCATTATAATGGATTGCCAGGTTACTCAACTATTAATAGCCCGTCCTTTACCCTGAGAAGCGATACTAAAAGATCAAATCCCATCATTGGCCTGAGCATTAGGGTGCAGATAAAAGGAAAGCAATTAGGTAACCGCACATTTAATAAAACAAAAAGTATTCAGAACAATGACTTGAGTAGCCCGGGGGGATAGCATTGCACCTTGATACCTTTTCAAATATGCCTGTCCCGCAATTTGGAACACTTTAATACTCCGCCAATACAATAATTTTATCACTTATAGGCGCTATCTTCTCTTTCCCACCCAAAAACCCTAAACCCACTACAAACGAAAAACCCGCTACAATACCACCCATCTCCTGTATCAGTTCGCTGGCGGCGGTAACGGTACCGCCGGTGGCCAGCAGGTCGTCATGCAGCAGGATGTGCTGGCCGGGTTCAAAGGCGTCGGTATGCATTTCGATGGTGGCCGTGCCGTACTCCAGTTCATACACTTTTTGTTTAATGGTATAAGGCAACTTGCCTGCCTTACGCACCGGTATAAAAGGCACGCCCAGTTTGGTTGCCAGCGTGAGGCCGAATAAAAACCCCCGGCTCTCCACCCCTGCCACCGCGTCTATTTGTATACCTTTTACCCGTTCAACAAATTCATCAACAATGGCCACGCATAGGGCAGGGTCTTTTAATATGGTGGTAATATCTTTAAATATAATGCCCGGTTTCGGGAAATCGGGTATATCGCGTACGGCCGCTTTTATTTGTTGCTCTATCATTTAAAAACTAAATATGGTTCAATTTTACGCAAAATTACGTCATCAAGTATGACTATGTTTTTCATGTCAGCCACAGACCGGTAATCGCCATGCTGTTTGCGGTATTGAATAATAGCGTTGGTTTGTTTATTGGTGAGATAGGGGAATTTGCGCAGTCCCTCAAAATCAACTTCGTTGATCTTTATTTTGGTGATATGCGCCGGGTTAATGCTTAGTTGATCTTTTATTTCGGCATATTTAATCGTATCAATACCGTATACTTCCTTTAGCTGTTCTTTATTTAAAAAACCGCCCAGCCGTTGCCGGTAAGCTATTATACGTTCGGCGAACGCGGGGCCAATGCCTCTTACCCGGGTTAGCTTAGCCGAGTCGGCGCTGTTAATCTCGATCACCTCGCCGGGGGCAAGTTTGTTAGCCGCATATTCATTGCCGGGGATATTAATATAGGGTTCAAGGCGCTTATAATCATCGGCAGTTATGCCATATATTTTTTGCACATCCTCCTTTTTATTAAAGTGTCCGCCTTTAGCTTCGTAATGTTTGATGATACTGATCTGCCGTTCACTCAAGCCAAGTTGTTTCCACTGTTCGCCGGGCAAATTATTGGGGTTAAAAACAAACAGTACAGGATGGGCCGCTTTTTCATCCGACAGCGGTTCGTCAGCAGCCGGATACCCTGAAGTACCATTGCCTTTGGCGCTGTTCAGTAAAGCTACATCTTTATCAAAATCTTTAATGTTTATTGCACTATCTTTGCGGAACAGTTGAAAAACATAAGGCGCTGCCAATACCACCACGATTATAATAAGCAGTATGACCATTCCGTTCCATTCTTTTTTGGTTATGGACAAGTAGTTTTTTATGCGCGATCTCATGTATCGGTTAAATATGCCATTAAAGTAATAAATTATAATATTTACTTTTATACACCTATCTGTTTTAAATGAAAATAATAACCACCGAAGAGTTTGCAGAGGCCACCGGGTTGGATAAGTTACACCTGCCAGGGCTTGCACCTTTCCTGATGGAGCTGATGAAAATAAACCAGGTTAATGATCTGTTCGCGGCAGCACAACCTAAGCAAGGCACTGAATTTATCGATGCTATATTACAGGGCTGCGGTGTTGAAATTGAATTTGACGAAAACGAACTTAAAAACATACCTGCCAACGGCAGTTTTATTGCCATAGCCAATCATCCTTACGGCGGTATTGAGGGCCTGGTACTGTTAAAAATGCTGCTAATGGTACGGCCCGACGCTAAGCTAATGGCCAATTTCCTGCTCAAAAAAATACCTAACCTGAGCGATTATTTTATTGCCGTAAATCCGTTTGAAAATATCGATCATTCATCCAGCATCAGCGGGTTAAAAAACACCTTGCAATTGCTGGCCGATGGTGCGCCCATAGGCATCTTCCCTGCGGGCGAGGTATCAACCTTTAAAATAAATAAGCAACAGGTTACTGATCGTTTATGGCACCCTGTAGTGGGTAAAATAATAGCCAAAGCAAAAGTGCCCGTAGTGCCCATTTACTTTCATGGTAATAATGGCCTGTTGTTTAATTTGCTGAGTTTAATACACCCCACTTTACGAACGGCCAAACTTCCATCAGAATTATTTAATAAACAGGGGCGTACCATCCGCCTCCGTATAGGCAAACCCATCCGCTTTGAGGATATTCCCGACCATAATAACGGCGCCAAACTGCTTAATTTTTTAAGGGCCCGTACCTACGCCCTGGGTACCGGGTTGGATGAGGAGAAAAAACTATTAAATCCCCGCAATCTTTTCAAAATAAAAAAAAAGCAACAGGAGATAGTTGACCCTATTGGCGCTGCCCTGCTGGAAAAGGAAATTGAGCAATTACGGGATGAGTATACCGTATGGGTGGAGAAAAATTACGAGGTATTTATCGTCCCTACACCGGTTATCCCTAACGTGATACGCGAGATAGGGCGGCTGCGTGAGATAACTTTCAGGGAGGTTGGCGAGGGCACCAATAAGGCTACCGACCTTGATGAATATGATATTTATTACCACCACCTGTTTATTTGGGATAACGAAACAAAAATGGTGGTTGGCGCCTACCGTATAGGGTTGGGCGATGAAATATTTTACAGCCTGGGCAAAAACGGCTTTTATATAACCGAACTGTTTAAAGTAAAGGAACAGTTTACGCCTGTACTGAAAAAGAGCCTGGAGCTTGGCCGTTCATGGATACGTAAGGAATACCAGCAAAAACCCCTGCCCCTGTTTTTGCTGTGGAAAGGAATTTTGAAATATTTGATAGATAACCCGCGTTACCAGTATTTAATAGGGCCAGTAAGCATCAGCAATTCGTTTTCGCGTTTCTCAAAATCATTGATAGTAGATTATATTAACCGCAATCATTTCGACCATGAAATGGCGCAGTATGTTAAGCCGCGCAAGCAGTTTAAGGTTGATTTTTCAAGTATAGATACCGATCTGCTCATGAGCAGCGAAGATACCCTGAAAGGGCTGGATAATTTAATATCGGAAGTTGAAACGCGCAATATGAAAGTGCCGGTATTGCTGCGCCAGTATATCGCCCTCAACGCGAAGATCATCAGCTTTAACATCGACCCTAAATTTGCCGATTGCCTCGATGGCTTTTTAGTACTCGACCTGGAGAAAGTGCCGCGGGATATCTTGGAGAAGTTAGGGAAGAATTTGTAAGCTTAATATACTTGTCATTCTGAGCATAGCGAAGAATCTTATACACCATGCAAATTGGTTACTTATCGCGTTGTCAAGATTCTTCGCTACGCTCAGAATGACAAAGGACTAATACTTCACCCCAAACCTCTTTAGCACCAAACTCAATAACCACATCGGCTCTAGCAATACAAACTTAAAACTCTCCATCATGGTTGGTTTTTTGCCTTCTATGCGGTAGCCTATCAACTGGGCTATGTTGGCCGTTACAAATACCACCACGCAGAGTTGCGGAAATATAGGGCCGCCGGTTTTTTGCCAGGCTTGCAGTTGTATAATGGCATAAGTAAAAGCAAACAGCACAATTAACATTACATACGATATAATGGGCGAACGTTTCATGTAATAATAAATAACAAACGCTATTAAAAACGATGCCCAGTTTAAATAACCGTTATAGCTGCCTAAAAAACCCAGGTGCGGAAAAGGTATGCACCATACAAAACCCACTATGCTGAACGTAATAAGGGGGATGCAAACGAAGTTGATATACCTGTTAACCGGTTTTTGATGAAATTGCGCATATTCATCGATCAACATATCAACGGGGCGCTTTTCGGTTTTTTGAGTTTTCATAGATAGCAGAATCAAAAAACTGTCATTGCGAGGAGGCACGACGAAGCAATCGCAAACATGCAATATGGTTATGCACAGTTCGCGATTGCCACGCTACGCTCGCAATGACAATCAGGCTATTACTTAGCAAATGCCACCGAGCGGGTTTCCCTGATAACGGTAACCTTGATCTGGCCCGGATAGGTCATTTCTGTTTGTATGCGGTTGGATATATCGGCAGCCAATACTTCTGATTCCGCGTCGCTTATTTTTTCGCTTTCAACTACCACGCGCAACTCGCGCCCGGCCTGTATAGCAAATGTTTTTTCGACACCGGGGTACGACATAGCCAGTTCTTCCAGCTCTTTTAAGCGTTTAATATAGCTTTCAACCACCTCGCGGCGTGCGCCGGGGCGTGCGCCCGAAATAGCGTCGCAAGCCTGTATAATAGGCGACAGCATGGAGGTCATTTCTATTTCGTCATGGTGGGCGCCAATGGCGTTGCAAACTTCGGGATGCTCCTTATATTTTTCGGCTAACTGCATACCCAAAATAGCGTGCGGCAGTTCGGGGTTATCATCAGGCACTTTGCCAATATCGTGCAGCAGGCCGGCGCGCTTGGCCATTTTTACATTCAGACCCAATTCAGCAGCCATAGTGGCGCAGAAGTTGGCCACCTCACGCGAGTGCTGCAGCAGGTTTTGCCCGTATGACGAGCGGTAGCGCATACGGCCAACCATACGTATCAGTTCGGGATGCAGGCCGTTAATACCGAGGTCTATCACGGTACGTTCGCCTATCTCCACTATTTCTTCTTCTATCTGCTTTTTGGTTTTAGCAACGATCTCTTCAATACGCGCCGGGTGTATACGGCCGTCGGTTACCAAACGGTGCATGGCCAGGCGGGCAATTTCGCGTCTTACAGGATCGAACCCTGAAAGTATGATGGCCTCGGGAGTATCATCTACAATAATTTCTATCCCGGTAGCTGCTTCCAGCGCGCGGATGTTGCGCCCCTCACGGCCAATTATACGGCCCTTTATCTCATCATTCTCAATATTGAAAATAGAAACGGTGTTTTCAATAGCGCTTTCGGTGGCGGTACGCTGTATGGTTTGAATAACAATTTTCTTTGCTTCTTTAGTAGCGGTCAGCTTAGCCTCGTCTACAATATCCTTGATCTGTATCATGGCTTTTGTACGGGCATCCTCGCGCAGGTTTTCTATCAGCTGGTTCTTCGCGTCTTCAGCCGAAAGGCCCGCGATGTTCTCCAATTGCTCCACATGCTGATTTTTCAGTACTTCAACTTCTTCCTGCTTTTTAGTAACAATTTCTGTTTGGCGCTCAAGGTTTTTGCGCACGATATCCAGCTCACTCTCCTTGCGGTTCATGTTTTCCAGCCGCTGGTTAAACGATTGTTCCTTTTGCTTAACGCCGTTCTCCCGCTGGTTAATATCATTGTTTTTACTGTTTATTTCCTGCTCATGCTCGGCTTTCATTTGTAAAAACCGCTCTTTTGCTTCCAGTAATTTGTCTTTCCTTAATATTTCGGCATTGGTTTCGGCCTCTTTTAATATGCGCTTTACTTTGTTTTGCGCCGATGCTTCCTGGTCTTTAAAAAGCTTTCTTAACAGGAAACGCCCAACGACGATACCTGAAGGGATACCTATAAGCAGCCCGATAATAATGTATAATAATGAATTCATTCTCTTAAAAGGTTTATATATAAATAAAAAAACCGCGGCTAAATTTTACGTGTCATGTATTTTAAAAACTTCGTAACAGATATTTTAGAATCATGGGTTACCGTTAAACTTGATTGAGTAACGCATGCCTTCCCGATCCGTAGATATTGAAGTGTTAAGTTTTTAATAGTGAAACATAAAATTCAACCGCGGTTAAATCTTAATTGCTCTGATGTATAAAGAACGATTATTATTACTTCGAGAAAAATTCCGACAATAAATGATCTAACTGATAAACTTTGTCTGTTACTTCTGAATCCTCAACTGTAACTTTTTTCTCTGCTTTTAATGATGATGTGGCGTAATGCAACACACTCATAGCAAGCAGGTCTTGCTTATCCCTTACCGCATAATTTTCCTGGTATTCCTTTATGCGGTCATTGATCAATTTAGCTGCCCTTCGTATAATTTCTTCCTCTTCCATGTTCACCTTTAAGGGGTAAACTCTGTCAGCAATATTTATTTTTATTGAGATTTCTCCCATTTGAGCTTGTTCACTTTATGCACTACTTTTTAAGCAATACAATGCACTTATCTATTTCTTGCACAAATTCGTTAATTTTTTGTTTAATGTCAATACTTTTTTCATTTGTTTCTGAAAAAGATTTTGCGAATTTCACCGCGCGCATCTTTTCATCCATCTCTTTGATCTTATTTTTACCCGTATTCAGCGCATTAGCCAGGTTATTATTCTCTAATTTCAACAAGTCATTTTCTTCCTGCAAAGCACCGCAAAGCTCGATCAACCTTTCGGTTTTTTCTATTACCTTATTTAATTGTGCAGCTGTTGACATGTTTGTTCAATAATTCACTCATTCAATAACTATTTCCTTATTTCCGCCCCCGCTTCTTTTCCGAAGTTATAAATTAATTTCTGCATGATGGCATCTATCGCCTTATCGGTTAAAGTTTTTTCGCTGTCCTGCAAAATAAAACTCAGCGCGTACGATTTTTTTCCTGCCGGAAGTTTGTCGCCCTGGTAAACATCAAATACATCCACTTCTTTCAGCAACTTACGCTCGGTGCGCTGGGCTATCTGTTTCAACTGGCCAAAAGTAATATTCGTATCGATCAGCATAGACAGATCGCGCCTTACCGACGGGAACTTTGATATTTCCTTGTAAACTATTTTGTTCTTTGTGGCAATGGTCATTAACTGGTCGAAACTAAAATCGGCGTAAAAAACAGCCTTGTCTACATCCGCTTTTTTTAACGCAGTTGCTGCCACCTGGCCAAATTTTACCAGGGTTTTATTATTGCGGGTATAGTTTAGGCCATACGCCAGTTTTTTACAGGTTGTATCTTCAACTACCAAATCGGTAATATTCAGCTTTTGCAGGATACCATCTACTATCGCTTTTAAATTATAAAAAGTGGCAGCTTGTCCCTTCTGGTTCCATTGCGCGACTGTGGTGGCCCCGGTTATAAAAATAGCGAAACGCTGGCTTTCATTATATTGAGTATCATTAACACTGTAAACCTTGCCAAACTCGTAAAATTTAAGGTCGGCGTGCTGGCGGTTCTGGTTATAGGCGATAGCTTCCAAACCTGAATACAGCATGGTTTGCCGCATTACATCCAGATCGGAGCTTAATGGGTTCAATATTTTTACCGCTTCATCTAATTTATCTGAATAGGCTGATCTGGTGAGTGAGTTCGACATGATCTCGTTAAAACCATTGGCCGTTAACAAGTCGCTCAGCAGGTTTTGCACGGTATCTTTCTCTGGTCGCGGCGAGGTGCTTAATGACGCCCTCACCTGCGTAGGTATATAAATATTATTATAGCCGTAAATACGCAGTATCTCCTCTATAACATCCACATCACGGGTTACATCAACCCGGTAAGGCGGCACTTTTAATTGTAAGCCTTCAGCCGATTCGCTGACGATCTCTATATCCAGCGCCTTAATAATATTCTTTATTTCTTCGTGCGGAATAACCTGGCCGATGAGGCGATGGGTATTGCTGTAGGACAGATCAACCTTAAATGGCGCGACCGGGTTGGGGTATATATCTACAATTTCTGATGATATAGTGCCGCCTGCTATTTCCTTAATTAATAAAGCGGCGCGCTTTAAAGCGAATATCACCATATCAGGATCGGTGCCGCGCTCAAAGCGGAAGGACGCGTCGGTTTTTAGCCCATGCCTTTTAGCCGTTTTACGTACCGAAACCGGGTTAAAATAAGCGCTTTCTAAGAATATACTGTTGGTAGTTGGTTTTACACCCGATCCTATTCCGCCAAAAACACCGGCAATACACATGGGCGCTTCCGCGTTGCATATCATCAGGTCATCGGCTGATAGCTTGCGATCCACCTCGTCCAACGTTTTAAACAATGTGCCTTCGGGACAATTTTTAACAATTATTTGGTTGCCTTTAATAGCATCTGCGTCAAAAGCGTGAAGCGGCTGGCCCAAATCATGCAGCACATAATTGGTAGCATCTACAATATTATTAATAGAGCGCACGCCTATAACCGCCAAACGTTCTTTCAACCATTGCGGCGATTCTTTAACCTCAATACCCGAAATAGTTACCCCCGCATATCGCGGACTTGCCTGCTTGTTTTCCACAACAACCTCAATGGGCCTGCCGGTATTATCAACCCTAAATGCCGAAACATCGGGTTTAATGATGCCTGTTTTTAAAAAAGCGGCAATATCCCTTGCCGTACCTAAATGCGAGGCCGCGTCCGCACGGTTGGGGGTAAGGCCAATTTCATACAGGTAATCATCATTCAGTTTAAAATAATCTTTAGCCAGGCTGCCAACAATGGCATTTTGAGCCAATACCATTATTCCGGCATGGTCGCTGCCCAGGCCTATTTCATCCTCGGCGCATATCATCCCTTCGGATACCTCGCCACGAATTTTTGATTTATTAATAGTAAACGGCTCTCCAACTATTGGATGTATAGTAGTGCCTACGGTGGCCACCACCACCTTTTGCCCGGCGGCAACATTGGCCGCGCCGCAAACAATTTGCAAGTCCTCTCCGGTGCCTGCATCAACTTTGGTAACTTTTAGCCTGTCGGCATTGGGGTGCTGGGCGGTTTCTTTTACGTAGCCTATCACCAGCCCCTCTAATCCGCCGGGAATAGCCTGCACTTTCTCCAGGCTCTCTACCTCCAAACCCGTACCGGTTAATATGGCCGAGATCTCCTGCGGAGTTTTATTAATATTGATAAATTCTTTAAGCCAATTGTAAGATATCTTCATTAGTACGAAAAACGATAATGGGCAAAGATACGATTTAAGGGGAAAGGTAAAAGGTGAAAGGTAAAAGGTGTTATTTTGGATTTCGAATGTTTGATTTCGGATTTATTGCTTATTCAAACGAGTAATAAAATCTAAAACTTTATAAACTAAGGTAACCCATGATTAATTACAAATGTTAAATACACTACCTTTTACCTTTCGCCTTTAACCTTTTGCCTCCTACAACACCCCTTCATCTGCAAAGCTATAATACCCTTCATTGGTAATGATCAAATGATCGAGCACCCTGATATCCAGCATCCTGCCGGCGTTAGCTATTTTTTTGGTGAGGTCTATATCCAGCTGGCTCGGCTTTAAATTGCCCGACGGATGATTATGCATCATCATTAGCGACACAGCGCCATGCTGCAGCGCGATATTAAATATGATCTTTGGGTCGGCTACAGTGCCTACTACGCCCCCCTTGCTTACCAGTTCCTTCCCCAATACTTTGCACCCCTGGTTAAGCAATAATATCCAAAACTCCTCATGTTTCAGGTCCATCAGCAACGGCCGCATCAGGGTATAGGCGTCCTTACTCCCTATTACAACATCCGGTACTTTTTCCCCGGTCTCATTTCGCCTGCGGCCCACCTCGAGCGCGGCTATAATAGATATGGCTTTTGCTTCGCCGATGCCTTTAAAGCGGGAAAGCTCAGCAATTGAGGCCCTGCCTAAATTATTGAGGTCGTTACCGTAGTGGTGTAAAATACGCTTGCTCAGCTCCACTGCCGATTCATCGCGGCTGCCCGAACCGATCAGTATCGCTATCAGTTCGGCGTCGGTTAAGGCGCGGCGGCCCTGGTTGCTTAGCTTTTCGCGCGGGCGGTCCTCCTCGGCCCATGCTTTTATGCTGATCTTGGTTTCGTAGTTTTTCACGGGATTAAAGTAGTGAATAGTTTAGAGAAATGAAAAAGTGGTGAGTATGGCGGCGATTACTCACCCCGACTGCGCTGCGCTGGTCGACCCTCTCTTCGCCTTTGGCGAAAAGAGGGTAAAGAATAATTTTTTAACAACCCTCTTTACCGCTTGCGGAAGAGAGGGTGATCGAGTCCCGATAATTATCGGGACGATGATCGGGTGAGTAAACGGCGCGCGTTCTGAAAAATCTTCCTCTGAAACCCGTTGTCTGTGTCCTCACAGACAACTATACAAGCTGTTTGTGAGGACACAAACAGCGGAAAAAAGACAACAAAAAAAGGCGATGAGCATAAACCCATCGCCTTTTCAATTATTTAAATATCGTGATTAACTTAACGCGTTAACAAACTTGGTCAGTTTCGATTTATTGTTTGAAGCCTTATTTTTATGAATAACGTTCTTTTTTGCTAAACGATCAAGCATTGAGATCACTTTTGATAACAGAGGGGCAGCGTCAGCTTTGCTGGTTGTGCCTCTTAAACGCTTTATAGCGTTCCTGGTAGTTTTTGCCTGGTAACGGTTACGCAAACGCTTCGCAGCGTTAGACCTGATCCTTTTTATTGATGATTTATGATTTGCCATTGTAGCTTATTATTCTATACTTTATTTAAGGACTGCAAATATAGGAGTTCTTATTATAAAATCAAATGTGTTTTTTAAAATAGTTTTGTATCAATAAAAGTGTCGTCTCGAACGAGCCTGCCTGCCGGCGGGCAGTGTACAAGGAGATATCTTACGTCCTGCAAATTCGGATGCAGGTTGTATAAGATCTCTCACTATTGTTCGAGATGACAAAAAGGAGATAGTTTATATCGTAAAAAGCAAAGCCACAGCCGCCCCGCCCATTACCAAAAAGGTAATCCACAGCAAGGCTTTTGATAGCCAGCCGCTTTTATATTCGCCCATTATTTTGTCGCTGGTTGAAATTTTTATAACGAGGAACAACAAAGGTACCGCCGCTATCCCGTTCAATACCGCCGTATAGACCAACGCTTTTACCGGATCGATACCTACAAAATTGATAATTAAACCAATGAGTGTAGCTATAGTGATAACCCCGTAAAAACCATGCGCGTGTTTAAGCTTTAAATTTAAACTGGCCTTCCAGCTAAAGGCTTCTGATACCGCGTAAGCGGCAGAGCCTGACAGTACCGGCACGGCCAGCAAGCCCAGCCCGATTATCCCAATTGAAAATATCAGTTTAGCCAAAAAACCCGCGTTGGGGAACGAATGCACCAGCGGCTCCAAAGCCTTAGCCGCGTCGGCCGCGGTTTTAATATCCTTAACCCCGCTTTGGTGTAAAACTGCCGCGCCTACCAGTATAATGCACCAGGTGGTGAATTCAGAAATGATCATGCCTGCCGTATTGTCTTTCCGCATGTTGTGGATATCGTCCCAGCAAACCCCGGTTTTATTCCCGTCGGCATGGCCTTTTTCTTTTATTTCTTCCACCTCCTGTGATGCCTCCCAAAAAAACATATAAGGGGTAATGGTTGTGCCAAATACGCCGGTAATTATAAATAAAAAGGCGAAGGTAAATTCAACATGCGGTATTACGCTTGATTTAAAGACCAACGGCCAGTCCTGGTGAATAATAAATATTGTTATGGGATAGGCCAGCAATGTAAGCGCCAGCCATTTTAATATTTTCGAGTAAAGGCGGTAGCTTGTAAAAATCTCTAACAGCAAAATGCTTACTGTAAAAAGCAGCGTTAACACAACAAATGGCATGGGTACCAATAAGTTTGCCGCCTCGGCCATTGCGCCAATGTCGGCGCCTATGTTTATGGTATTGGCAACCACTACCAGGCCAACAACCGCATACAGAACCGGTTTGCTATAATGCTCTTTTACCACAGCAGCAATGCCTTTATTGGTAACCAGGCCAATGCGGGCACAGGCTTCCTGTACGGCCGTCATAAACGGGAGCATATACAAGGCTGTCCACAACTGTCCGTAGCCAAACTGCGCGCCGGTTTGCGAATAAGTGGCTATACCTGATGGGTCATCATCAGCCGCGCCGGTGGTAAGGCCGGGGCCAAGTACGGTAAACCATTTCCAGATGTTCTTTTTCTTTGCGCGTTTAGGGTTGTTGTTTAAGGTCATAGGCCTGTTTAAATGCTATAATATAAATATACTAACAAAAACTGCCCGGTTTAGTTTAACAATATAATTACTTAAATTTACTGTTGATACTATTGTATACTACCTCATGGATCAAAAATTTCATTACGCTACGATTACCGAAGCTATTGAGCAGCTTAAAAAGCAGGGCTTTACGCTTGATTTTAATTTAGCCGGCAACCGCCTAAAAGTTGCCGAACAGGAATACACCGCCGACGAATTTGAAATTATCGACCTGTACCGCTACGAAGGCGAGTCCGATCCGGGCGATGAGGCTACGGTTTACGCGCTGGCATCAAAATCGGGCGTAAAG
>Ga0206971_10026_pt2 | contig 26919 bp, 24 predicted proteins | sample Alteio_BWOrgHeat_85_FD_152917 | JGI IMG/M metagenome (GOLD analysis project Ga0206971, IMG submission 152917) | Enriched cells from forest soil in Barre Woods Harvard Forest LTER site, Petersham, Massachusetts, United States -... | ecosystem: Environmental > Terrestrial > Soil > Temperate forest >...
AAACAACATCAGCGCGTAAGTATGTTTATTTTCCAAGATATTGTTGGGAAAAGGAGAAACGCCTACTTGCCAGATACCCAAATAAGGGCCTCACTCATCTCGCGTAAACGGAAATTCCTGAACTTTCCCGGAATGATATACCTGAAAAGGTCGCTGTAGCCTGTTAAAGCGCGCTGGTCAGATAAAATTGCAATTTTTTTCCACCTGAAAAAATACTTCAGGCCCATCCTCACATTCCCGCACCACATGCCTGAAGCAAAATTCTTGATGTCTGTTTCCAAAATCAGGATAAAATTTATCCTGCCGGTCTTTTTAACCTGTTCATCAAGCAAATTTCTAATTAACGTGATATATTGTTGTTCAGTAACTTCACCATAAGCATGAATACCGGTAACATGAGACGGCAGATTTTCAATTGTCCGTAACATGAGCCAATTATTTGTTTGTATAGTGCAATAACCACACCACAACTTCAGAATTTTATCTTTTTTATTAAAATAATAACATATAGGTTAAATTTCCGATGGTTTCTATCCAAAATACCAAAACTGATTTTGGTATATTTGCACAGTGCAGCACAATAACAGCCAATACAGCCAGCTCATAAAAACCGAGGCGCAAAAGTTGGGTTTTATGTTTTGCGGCATTTCGCCGGCCGGATTTTTAGAAGACGAAGCGCCGCGACTGGAAGCATGGCTTAAAGCCGGAATGCACGGCGAAATGAGTTACATGGAAAACCATTTTGACAAACGCCTTGATCCGCGCCTGCTGATTGATGACGCAAAATCGGTGATATCGCTGGCGCTGAATTATTTTACTGATGAATTACAGACTGATCCGCTCAGCCCTAAAATCTCAAAATATGCTTATGGCGCCGATTACCATTTCGTTATAAAAGACAAGCTAAAGCAATTGATGGCTGCGATTACTGAAAATGTCGGTGAAGTGCATGGCCGCGCTTTTGTGGACTCGGCGCCGGTACTGGATAAAGCCTGGGCAAAAAAAGCAGGGCTGGGATGGATAGGCAAAAACACCAACCTGATTAGTAAAAAGGCCGGTTCCTATTTTTTTTTGGCGGAATTGATCATCGACCTGGAGCTTGAGTATGACGTTAAGCCTGCTACAGATCATTGCGGCACTTGCACCAGTTGCATTGACGCATGCCCTACACAGGCAATAGTAGCGCCTTATGTGGTTGATGGCAGCCGTTGTATCTCCTATCTAACCATCGAGCTAAAAAATGAAATACCGGGAGAATTCCACGGCAAAATGGACAACTGGATGTTTGGTTGTGACGTTTGCCAGGATGTTTGCCCCTGGAATAAGTTTTCCGTATTGCACAATGAACCCGCTTTTACACCTCACCCCGATCTGCTCGGGTTGAAAACTGAGGATTGGGAAGAAATAACGGAAGAAGTTTTTCGGAAAGTGTTTCAAAACTCTGCGGTGAAACGTACTAAATTCGACGGGCTTAAAAGAAATATTGCTTTTCTGAATAAACAGGCCTAATTTTAAACCTGTCTGACGCCTTTGATGAGATTTTTTATAAACTATATTGTCGTGATATTATTGCTCGCAGGATTAACCTCGTGCCGCAAAGCCTATAACCCGCCGGAAACGAATACCGACTATGGTTACCTCGTTGTTGAAGGCGTAATTAACAGCGGCAGCGACAGCACAACCATTACTCTTAGCAGAACAGTTCCGCTTGGTGCATCAAGTACCGTAAGGCCTGAAACCGGTGCAAGGGTTGTGGTAGAAAGCAACCAGAACGCAAAGTTCCTGCTGAAAGAAACGTTACCGGGCAAATATGTGACCGCAAATCTGAATCTGCCGGCCAGCGATACCTACCGGCTCCATATTTATACTGCGGCGGGAAAAGAATATGAGTCGGACTTTGTTGAAAATAAAATAACACCGCCCATTGATACTATAACACATAGATATCTGTCGCATGGCGTGCAGTTTTACGTAAACGCGCACGACCCTTCCAACAAAACACGCTATTACCGCTGGGAATATCACGAATACTGGAGCTATTTTTCTAATATCCGCACCGTTTTACAGTATCAGGACAGCGCTATCACCTACCTGCCTGTGGATAGCGATTATAATTACTGCTATCGAAATGCAACGCCTGCGAATGGTATTTATGTCGGAACTTCAGACAAGTTATCGGAGGATGTTATCAGCCAGCAGCCGCTGAATTATGTGGAGGGACGAGGAGGCAAACTGACCAGCGAGTATGCGGTTGAGGTGGTGCAATATGCAATTACCAAAGAGGCCTATACTTTTTGGCAGCAACTTAAAACAAACACTGAAGCACTTGGCTCTATCTTCGATGCTCAGCCATCGTCATTTATAACCAACATCCATTGCGTGACTAATCCTGCCGAACCGGTAATAGGTTATGCCAGCGTTTCAACTTCTACCATTAAAAGAGGGTTTGTGACCCAGGCTGAAGTGCCTTTTGCAGTCGTCCCGGTTGTAGGACCGTTAAAAGACACGCTGACCTGTCCCGTTCAGGTTGTGCTTTTTGACCCCACCACCACATTGCCCGGAAGGTTATACCAAATATTCCGGGATGGTAAATATGCCCCATTTGATTTTTATTACAACCCTCCTTCCACCGCCATTGGTTATAAATATGGCCCCATTGCATGCGCTGATTGCCGTAAATTAGGGGGCACTAATAAAAAACCGGCCTGGTGGCCCTGGGCTAATTAGTCAAAGTCTTAAGTCGAAAGTCTTTAGTAAAAACATAAAAGCGACTCCAGACTTTTGACTTGAAAGATCAGCCTTTTTTAAACTTATCGGCCAGCATCTTTAGCATATCTTCATTTACCGGCTTTGCAGGCTCCTCGTCCCTCTTTTTAAATGGCTTTCGGGGAAAATTATCATTGTGATGATGATTATGTTTGGGTGCAAACGGTTTGGGATGTTGCTCCTTACTTGTTTGTGATTGCTGTTTAACGGCTATAGGTTGCTCCTTCTGCTGTTGATGCTGCACGGTGGGTTGTGCAGGTTCCGTTTGCTCAACCGGTTTTGGTTGCTCAAGGGGTTTAGGCTGGGGAGCAGGTTTTGCCTGCCGCTCAGCCGCCTTTTTGGCGCTCCAGCGGGTGTATATTTCTTCCAATTTGCGTTTGGTATACAGCGGAAAATCGCCGTTCATCATCCATGAATAATAGCTCGGCTCAATTTTAAATACTTCTTCAACAGCCTTCCCCTTGTGCTTGCCGAAGTTGAAAACTTCGTGGCCTTCTTCGTTAAATACCATGCGCCCGGCAAAATCAACCGGCCGGTTAAGATTGGTAAACTGATGCAGCGCCTCGATATCATTCATCACGGGGTACATCACATTTCCTTTTTTGTCTTCCCATGGCGTTTTTTCATATTTTGCCAACTGGGCCAGCAATACCTCCATCGTTGCGCGCGTATCTGCTTCTGCCGAATGCGCATTGATAATATCTTTTTCGCAATAAAACTTGTAAGCTGCTTTCAGGGTGCGTTGTTCCATCTGGTGGAAAATATTCTGAACATCAACAAAATGGCGGTTGTCGATATCGAACGGCACACCGGCGCGCAAAAATTCCTCCATCAGCATAGGTATGTCAAACTTATTGGAGTTATAACCAGCCAGATCGCTATTGCCTATAAAACGCGCTATAAGCGAAGCAACCTCCTTAAAAAAAGGCTCCTTTTTTACGTCATCATCGTAAATTCCATGTATTAATGATGACTCCAAAGGAATCGGCATACCCGGGTTGATCCGCCAGGTGCGCACTTCTTCCTGGCTGCCATTGGGCGGATGCAGTTTAATGATCGATATTTCAACAATACGGTCGGCGCCCACATTTGTGCCTGTAGCTTCAAGGTCGAAAAATGCCAGCGGCCGTTTTAAATTTAATTTCATCGTTTTGAATGCAGATAGCGCGCAAAGGTCATAAAAAGAATTTGTACTAAAAATTTTTAATTCTTTATAAATATACCCGTTGAAAGCCTATTTTTAAGGACTAGTTAATATTGATTCAAATAATGAAAAAGACCTTACTCACCTTCGCAGCCCTAATATGCCTTTGCCGCATAGTTTTTGCACAAGATTTTCCATACGGACACATTTCTACCGACGAACTAAAAATGCCCAAATATGCAAATGATACTTCAGCACATGCGGTAGTGTTGAATGAGTATGGCAGATCGGAAATTGCCGTAGCGAACGACGACGACATTAAACTGCGCTTTGAATACCATGTGAAAATTAAAATATTTGATGCCAGGGGATTTGACGAGGCGACAAAAGAGATAGAATTAAGAAATAGTACCGACAAGACAGCACAGGATGATATTGAAAAGTTAACAGGAACCACTTATTTTGTTGACGGAAGCGGTGCGATCAAGCAGGCGGATTTCGATCCATCCAAGGAGTATATAACCCGCAACTATAAGGAAAAAAGCACTTTAAAGTTTACAATGCCGGCACTTACGCCAGGTTGTGTAATTGAATACAAATACATTTTGGTGAGGCCGATCAGCTTTTGCCTCGACCATTTTCAGCCCTGGGAATTTCAAAGCGATATACCAAAAATGTTTTCGAAATACGAAGCGGTCATCCCCGGGCATTTTAATTACAACGCCGCCTTGCATGGTTTTTTAAAACTCACTGAAAGTAAAGCCGATGTGCTGCGCGCCTGCTTTTCCGCAGGCGGGTCGAGCAGCGACTGTTCGGACCTGGTTTACGGAATGACCAATGTGCCGGCCTTTGCAGAGGAGGAGTTTATGACGTCCGCGAAAAATTACCGCTCGTCAATAACTTTCGACCTGGTAGAATTTACCAACCCTTATACCGGCGCAAAATTCAAAGGTACCAAGGAATGGAGGGATATCGATTATAACTTGAAAGATGACTATTCCTTTGGAAGTGAGTTGAAGAAGGCAAGCTATTTTAAAGACAGGATGGTACCTGTTATAGCAGGTCAAAGCGACGATCTGGGCAAAGCCAAGGCGGTATATGCTTATATGCAGCAGCACTATAAATGGAACGACTACGTGGGGGCGTACAGCTATGATGGCGTTAAGAAAGCCTTTGATACGCACAGCGGCAGCATCGCCGATATCAACCTTGGATTGATAGACGCCTTAAACAGCGCCGGTATTAACACCGAAGCCGTTTTGGTTTCTACCCGGGAAAATGGCTTTGTCAACGACCTGTATCCCGCTGTTAACGAGTTTAACTACGTGATTGCAAAGGCAAACATCGGCGATAAAAGTTATTTCCTGGACGCTACCGACCGCATGCTGCCATTCGGGATGCTTCCGTTCCAGTGCCTGAATGATAAGGGCAGGGCGTTTAGCCTGGATAAACCCTCGTACTGGGTGGACCTGAATCCTTCCCAAAAAAGAGTAAGCACCACGATGTTGGATCTGACCCTTGCCGAAGACGGCAAATTAAAAGGAACGATTACGCGCTACTCGTTTGGGTATGAAGCATACGAAACCCGGGTAGCTATTAAAAAATTCACGACACAGGATGAGTATGTGGCTGATTTTGGCACTCAACTGCCCAAAGTAAAAATACTAAAAGCTGAGATCGCGGACCTTGACAGCTTAGACAAACCATTGACCGAAAAATATGAGGTAGAGATTAATGCAGGTGACAAAACAGGATCAGGAAGTTATTCATTTAACCCTTTCTTTTTGAGTAAGATTGCAACTAACCCATTCAAAATGGCCCAGCGCACTTATCCTGTGGATATGGAGGTGCTTAACGAATACCGTACCGTTTTAACCGTTCACCTGCCTGCGGGTTATAGCGTTGATTCGCCGCCGCAAAATGCTTCCGAGGTATTGCCTAACAAAGGCGGAAGGTTTTTAACAGAGTTCAGCGCCGACGACAACTCTTTTACATTTTCACACATTATCCAGCTGACCAAGCCGGTTTACCAGCCCGAGGAATATCCGTATCTTAAAGATTTTTACAATAAAATCATCCTGTCGGAAAAAGCTGAAATGGTATTCAAAAAGAAATAATGAAACAAGCTCTGTCGATTTTATTACTGGTTACGGGTTTTACAGGTGTGCGCGCCCAGCAGAATTACGAGGTCGGTATTATACCCAAAGAGCTGCTTACCCATGCGAATTCGGTAGTGAGGGACGAAGAAACAAGCATTGAGGTTAAAGACCTGGACAACGCCGTGGAGCATGTTAAAAAAGCCGTCACAGTTTTAAATGTCAATGGGGACGACAATGCTCACATCGCCATCTATTATGACAAAAGTGATGTGGTAAGGGGCATCAAAGGCGTAGTTTACAACGAATTTGGCAAGCAGATCGCAAAATTCTCCGACAATGATTTTACAGATGTAAGCGTTGGCGACGGATTTTCGCTTTTTGACAGCCGGAGGGTGAAACATTATCTGCCGGCAGTAACCGAGTATCCTTACACCATCAATTACGAATACGAAGTAAAGTCAAAACAAACATTGTCCTTTGATCAATGGAGCCCCATCGACAACTTCGACGAATCGGTTGAAAAAAGTTCATATACGGTCAACTGCATTCCAAACTATGAAATACGGTATAAAGAACTTAATCTTAACGCGAGGGTGTCGATCAGCGTCAATAGTAAATCCGGAAAATCATACGCCTGGCAGGTAAACCATGTAAAAGCAATAAAATACGAACCGCTAAGCCCTTACTACCGCGACTTTATCCCGGTTGTAGAGGTTGTTCCGCAAAAATTTGTGTATTATGGTATTAGTGGGTCGTTTACAAATTGGGCTACAATGGGAAAATGGGTGTATGATAAATTAGTGGCCGACCGCCAGCAACTTCCCCCGGAAACCATAGCGCAGGTAAAAGAGATGACAAAAGACATTGCCGACCCAAAACTGAAAGCGAAAAAAATATATGAATATATGCAGCACAAAACGCATTATATAAGTGTACAGGTGGGGCTTGGCGGATTGCAGCCTTTTTTGGCCTCGGATGTGGATAAACAAAACTATGGCGATTGTAAGGCCCTGGTTAATTATACCCAAGCCTTGTTAAAGGCAGCTGATATCGATTCGTGGTACTGTATAGTTGAAGCAGGGCGCAGCTATAAAGTAAGTATGCAAAGCGATTTTGCAAGTATCGACCAGGGCAATCATATTATTTTGTGCCTGCCTTTTAAAAATGACACCACCTGGGCCGATTGCACCAGCCAAACTATACCTTTCGGCTACCTGGGTGATTTTACCGACGAGCGGACTGTGCTGGCCTGTACACCGGAAGGCGGCAAACTGTTGCGGACGCCTAAATATGGTGCCGACCTCTCCGTAAAAAACAGGACCGCCGATTTCGTTATTGCCGCAGACGGAACCATTTCGGGAAGCATGTGCACAACGTTTAAAGGAACCTATTATGATTACCGCGACGAGTTGCTTGATCAATCCGCAGGCGAGCGAAGCAAATTGCTTGAAAAAATTTATCCCATAAATAACATGGTGATCAGGCAGTACGAGCTAAAGCAGGATAAAAGCCTCGACGCCTGCACCACTGAAAACTTAAAATTGACCGCGAAGGACTATGCATCATTTACCGGCGGGAAATATTTTTTTTCGATCAATCCTGTTAATCGAATTGAAACAACACTACCGCGGGACTTGAAGCGGCAAAATGATGTTTATATAAACAGCGGTTTCACGGATTTGGATGAAGTGACGTATACGATACCAAACGGGTATCACGCGGAAAAAACGCCCCTGAACATGTCCATTAATAAACCTTTCGGCAAATTTGCGGCGACGATGGAGTTGAAGGGCAACCAGCTGACTTATAAACGCAAATTTGAGTTACTTGAAGGCACTTACAGCAAGGAAATCTACCAGGAGGTCATTGATTTTTACGATGACGTAGCCGACGCTGATGACTATACCGTGAGCCTTGTGAAAAATTGATCATTTGCTGAAAATAATAAGACCAAGGATAATACCGATGATCATGATAACATACAGCAATATTTCAGTGCCGGCAAACCGTTTGTATTTTGTCCAGAAATTGTAACTTTCTTTTTCCTTAGCCACAATGCAAATATACCTAAAAACGGCTAACGTTTATTCACCATGAGCACACGGGAAGAACATGAGGGCAAAAAAGAGTTTCAGCTGGAACGTATTATCTTTTTCAGTGATGCTGTTTTCGCCATTATTATTACCATCATGGTGCTGGATGTTAAATTGCCGGATGTTGTAAAATACTCAACCGAAACTGAGGCCAGGTCTGCTTATTTACAAGTCTTGCCAAAACTCACCGCATTTATTGTCACCTTTTTTGTAGTCGGCCAGTTTTGGATGAGGCATTTGCGCATATTCAGCTATCTGAGAGATTACAATGCGCCGCTGGTATTTATCAACCTGCTGTTTTTATTGAGTGTTTCGCTTTACCCCTTTGCCTTATCGTTTGTTTTTAACGGCGGAAAAATGATGAAATACACCTGGGCTATTTACACTTACGTCAGTATAACTTACTTTACTACTTTTACCGAAACGCTGCTGACCGGCTACCTGATCAGGAACAAAGTATTGCTGTGCTTAAAGGATACTGAAATGGAAAATGTTTTGCGGTGGAAAATAGTGCGAATCAACTATTTTATCGTTCCCGTTATTTTTGTCCTGCTTTATTGCACTATAGGTTTCGATATCGATAACCGTATATTCTTTGGCTTTATAATCCTGTATTCGGTTTTGATCAGGGTTTTAACTTTTGTGTATTATCGCCATCATAAGCGGGACAGAATTACGATAGCGTCTCTTTTCAGAAGAATAAAAGTCGAAGATCATCGGGCGACACCCAAAAGGATTCATAAGAAATAGGCGTAGTTACCTCCCGGGCTCAGCTGCGTTGGCACTGTCAACTACGATTGAGCCGCAGCGCGAAAAGTACTTGTAAGTGTAAGGATCGTGCAGCCGGGTAATAATTACGCCCTTGCTTGAACTGGCGTGCACATAGTAACCATTTTGCAGGTAAACACCCACATGGCTAAACTTTTTTCCGTCATAGTCAAAAAACACAAGGTCGCCTTCTGCAAGGTCTTCCTCGAATTTACGTTTAATGACACCTATCTGCTGGCTGGTTGAGCGTGGAATATTTACATTGTAAACCTGCTGTTCCAGTAGCTGGGCCAAACCCGAGCAATCAATACCGCCCTTATCCTGACCGCCAAACCTGTAGGGGGTACCCATCCAGTCGTCAACAAACTCGTAAAGCCGCCCGTTTTGAATAGCGCTCCTATCCACCCCTAAAATATCCGCATACTTCTCGGCTACGCTTTGCTGCGGTTTTACCAGTTCGCCGGCTTCACCGCGCATGGCAGCCCTCCGCGTGTGGCATGACGACAGAGCCACCATTAAACCCAATACAGCACAATACAGGTAATGTATTTTTTTCATCTTTGTAAAATTAATCCAGATCGAAATTTATTTATTTGGATTTATATTAACATATTAACATCCCGGGATAATCAGGTGATATTTACGCGCCATAGGGGTTTAGGTTTCAGAACAACGACGAATAAAACAAAAAATTGTAAATAATATATGAATAGAAATTATGCTGACCGCAGGTTTAAATTGAAGAAATTAATGTTAACCGTGACCTGTCTATTGGTTTTGGGGCACGCGCACAGTCAAAGCTTGTCGGCAAAGGAATTCGTTAATCTTTTGGAGAACCCAGATAAAAGCAGTTTTTTGAAATCCCGTTCCTTTATTGTGCTGGGTTCGGAAATAAGCGAAAAGGGAACTTCGCAGCACTTTCAAAAAAACGGCGGCAGCGGCCGACAGGAAACTATCATTGTTACGGCCGATCTCGTATCTTATTTAACCCGCGACAAGTCATTTATTATCAACCTGCTAAACCAACTTAAACAGCATTACAAACAAACGGTAAAGGATGACAACGCCGACACAGCTTACTACCTTTTTGCCGCAGGTGAAGGCAAAAATGTAAGCGTAAACATTTCAAAAAAAGGCACAAGTTACTATAGCCTCGAGGTGATTGAAAAGTGAGGATAGAGGCCGAAAGTCGAGAAAGTCCGAAAAGTCCGAAAGAAGAAACTGCAAAAAAGACTTACGAACTTTAACTCGAAGTTGTTCATTTTTATAGGCCTCGTTGAGGGCCTCACCGTTTAAAAACTTCGAAAATCTATCGGTTCCTGGCTTAACCCTTAATCACCCGCTGTATTTCGTCCAGTTTCATCAACGCCTCAACAGGGGTTAAGGTATTCACATCGAGGTTATTCAGGGTATCGCGTATTTTAACCAAAACAGGGTCATCAATGGAGAACATTTGCATCTGCACGGCCTGCTTTTGCACTTTGCGGATGCTTTCTTTGATGTGCTCCCCGCCTGTCCGTTCGGCCTCAAGTTTTTTTAATATTTCATTGGCACGGCTGAGCACTTTTTGAGGCATGCCGGCCAGTTTGGCTACATGTATACCGAAACTATGCTCACTGCCGCCGGGAACAAGTTTACGCAGGAAGATGATCTGGTGGCCTACTTCCTTTACCGAAACATTGTAATTTTTGATGCGATTAAAACTGTTGCTCAACTCGTTTAATTCGTGGTAGTGGGTCGCAAAAAGCGTTTTGGCCCGGGCCTGGGGTTGGTTGTGCAAAAACTCAGCAATGGACCAGGCGATGGATATGCCGTCATAAGTAGATGTGCCGCGGCCGATCTCGTCCAGCAAAATAAGGCTCCTGTCGGACAGGTTATTCAGGATGCTTGCCGTTTCGTTCATTTCCACCATAAAGGTCGATTCGCCGGATGAAAGATTGTCCGATGCCCCTACCCTGGTAAATATCTTATCAACCAAACCAATCGCCGCCGTTTTTGCCGGCACAAAACAGCCCATCTGCGCCATCAGTACAATCAGCCCTGTTTGCCGCAACAGCGCGGATTTGCCGGCCATATTAGGCCCGGTGATAATGATGATCTGCTGCGTTTCCGAATCCAGGTAAACATCATTGGTGATGTATTCCTCGCCAAGCGGCAGCGTTTTTTCAATCACCGGGTGTCGGCCGCCTTTGATGTCGATCACCCTGCTGTCGTTGATCTGTGGCTTTACGTAGTAATTTTTTATGGCGATGGTTGCAAAATTGAGCAGCACATCCAGCCGGGCCACTAATTGGGCGTTCAGCTGTATCGGCTTAATATATTCAGCAAGCGCGTAAACCAGGTCGCTAAACAGGGTCGTTTCAAGGGCAAATATCTTTTCTTCGGCGCCTAAAATCTGTTCCTCATACTCTTTTAGTTCAGGCGTTATGTACCGCTCTGCATTTACCAGGGTTTGCTTGCGTATCCATTCCGACGGAACTTTATCCCGGTGGCTATGGGTAACTTCCAAATAATAGCCAAAGACATTGTTGAAGGATACCTTTAAGGACGGGATGCCTGTAGTTTCGGCCTCCCGTTTTTGTATCTCAAGCAGGTAGCCTTTACCGCCGAAGGCAATCTTACGCAGGCGGTCGAGTTCTTCGTTCACGCCTTCGCTGATCACGCCGCCCTTTACCAGCATTACCGGCGGTTCGGCGCTTAATTCCCGTTCTATTTTTTCGCAAATGAGCGTGCAGGGGTTTAGCTGCTCCGCAATAGCCTGTAATGGCGGGTTTGCCGAGATTTCGCCAATCTTTTTAATCGTACTGATGGCATTGAGCGCTTTTTTTAGCTGGGAAACCTCGCGCGGATTTGCTTTTTGCAAGCCAACTTTCGATATAAGGCGTTCCAAATCGCCGATGAGGCGGATATTTTGTTTCAATTCTTCGCGCAATTCCTCGTGTTCGATCAGGAACTCAACTATGTTCAGCCGGTCGTTAATGGGTTTTATCTCTTTCAGCGGCATCACGATCCACCGGCGAAGCAAACGTGCACCCATCGGCGAGCAGGTTTGATCGAGCACTTCTACCAGTGTATGCGCATTTTCATTTGCCGAGCCCACCAGCTCCAGGTTGCGCACGCTGTAGCGATCCAGCCATAAGTACCGGTCCTCCTCTATCCTGCTGATGGCTGAAATATGCTGCAGGTTGCGGTGCTCTGTCTCATTCAGGTAATGTAAGGCGACTCCGGCGGCGATGATGCCCAGGTTTAGCCGTTCTATCCCGAAACCTTTTAGTGATTTTACATCGAAATGTTTTAAAAGCACCTCGTTGGCATAATCGCCGCTGTAGGGCCATTCGTCCAGCGTATAAGTATAAAAGCGGTCGCCGAACAATTCCACAAATTCACGACGCCGGCTTTTGGGATAGATCACTTCACTCGGCGAAAAGCTTTGCAGCAATTTATCAATATAGCTGCCGCTGCCCTGTGCCATTAAAAATTCCCCGGTGCTGATGTCGATCAGTGCGATACCGATACTGTTCTTCTCGAAATAAAGCGAAGCCAGGTAATTATTATTTTTTTGATGCAGGATGTTGTCATTGGTGGCCACCCCCGGGGTAACCAACTCGGTAACACCGCGCTTTACAATGGTTTTGGTAGTTTTCGGGTCTTCCAGCTGGTCGCAAATCGCCACGCGTTGTCCGGCCCTTACCAGCTTTGGCAGGTAAGTATCTAATGAGTGATGCGGAAAGCCAGCCAGTTCGATATGCGTTGCTGCGCCATTGGCCCGGCGGGTTAATACTATACCCAGGATGCCGGCGGCTTTTATAGCATCCTCGCCGAAAGTCTCATAAAAATCGCCCACGCGAAAAAGCAGCAGTGCACCCGGGTACTTTGCCTTTACCTGGTTGTATTGCTGCATTAACGGCGTTTCTTTGGTCATTTGTTAGTTGTAAAGGTTGTAAGGGTTGCAAAAGTTGTAAAGGTTAAAAAATCATCCGACCTTTTCAACCACTACAACTTTTACAACCATTATAACTAAAAGCGAAGCGTAAAGTTAATCGCTTAAGCCGTCCCCAAACATTTTGTGGAAAAAAGGTTAGGTTATGCACAGTGCTAAACGTGTACCTGCAGGTACAAAAATGCCGCTATTGCTGCGCCAATTATGGGACCAACGATGGGTACCAGGGCATAACCCCAGTCGCTGGTGCCTTTATTTTTTATCGGAAGCAGGAAATGTACGATACGCGGGCCCAGGTCACGCGCTGGATTTATCGCATAACCGGTTGTGCCGCCAAGGGAAAGGCCGATGGCCCAAACCAGGAACGCCACCGGCAGCGCCCCTACTGATCCCAGGCCGATAGGTGTTTTGGTTGGCGTGATTTCCGCGCCGGCGATGTAAAACACGGTGAACACCAGCACGAATGAGCCCACCAGTTCACTAACGATATTCGAAACATAATTGCGAATAGCCGGCCCGGTGGCAAAAACAGCTAAAATAATATCTGGTTTATTACTGCGCTTAAAATGGTCATAATACATCAGCCAAACCAGGAATCCGCCCAACGATGCGCCGATCATCTGCGCGGCGATATAAGAAAGCACCTTGTTCCAGGCAAATTTGCCGGCAATGGCCAGCCCGATGGTAACGGCAGGGTTTAAGTGTGCGCCGCTGTAAGGGGCGGCAACTACTACCCCGACATACACGCCAAGCGCCCAGGCGGTAGTAATTACGATCCAGCCCCCGTTATGGCCTTTGGTATCGGTTAATAAAACATTGGCTACAACGCCGTTGCCTAATAAAATCAGCAACATGGTGCCGATCAGTTCGGCTGTAAATGGGGTCATATTGTTTGGGTTTAATTGTGATCATTTTTTTATTAAGTCTTAAGTCCGAAGTCGAAAGTCTTAAGTCAGAATAAAAAAACTTACGACTTTTAACTTTAGGCTTCAGGCTTTACTTAAAAGGCTCGCGCTGCGGCAACAGCCCGCTTCCACCCTGTCAACTCTTTTTCAACTTCTGCTTTATCAGCAGCCGGAACGAATTCCCGCTCTGATTGCCATTGGCCCTGTATTTCTTCCACGTTTTGCCAATAACCCGTGGCAAGGCCGGCCAGGTAGGCAGCGCCTAAAGCGGTGGTTTCGGTAACAACGGGCCTGATTACCCTGCTGCCCAGCACATCCGCCTGGAACTGCATCAGCAGGTTATTGGCCGTTGCGCCGCCATCCACGCGTAATTCCTTTATCAGCAAGCCGGCATCGGCTTCCATGGCGGTTAACACGTCAACGGTTTGATAGGCAATGCTATCAATGGCTGCACGCGCAATATGGGCGGCAGTTGTACCGCGCGTGAGACCAACAATGGTTCCGCGGGCATCGGGGTCCCAGTTCGGCGCGCCTAAACCGGCAAAAGCGGGCACAAAATAAACACCCCCTGTATCCTGCACCTCCATGGCTAACTTTTCCACTTCGGCGGACGACCGGATAATCCCCAGCCCGTCGCGCAGCCATTGTACCACGGCGCCGCCTATAAATATGCTGCCTTCAAAAGCATAAAGTGTTTTTCCGCCGATCTTCCAGGCAATGGTGGTTAGCAGGTTATTTTTTGATTCGATGAAAGTTGCGCCGATATTCATCAGCATAAAACAGCCTGTGCCATACGTGTTCTTTACCATGCCTTTGTCGGCGCACATCTGGCCGAACAGGGCCGCCTGCTGGTCGCCGGCAATGCCTGCTATGGGGATTTTTGCAGCAAATATATTCCCGGCAGTTTCGCCGTATACCTCGCTCGATTCTTTCACTTCGGGCAGCATGCTGTGCGGGATATCAAAAATCCGCAGCAGTTCTTCGTCCCATTCCAGCGTACGGATATTGTAAAGCATGGTTCGGCTGGCGTTGGTTACATCCGTTACATGTACTTTACCGGCGGTAAATTTCCACACCAGCCAGCTGTCAACCGTACCGAAGGCCAATTTACCGACCGAGGCCAGTTCCCTCGCACCCGCAACATGATTTAGTATCCAATTGATCTTAGAACCTGAAAAATAGGCGTCGATGATCAAGCCTGTTTTTGAGCGGATCAGATCAGTTAGTCCTTCGTTTTTCAAGTGATCGCAATACGCGGCGGTGCGCCGATCCTGCCAAACAATGGCGTTGTAAACAGGCTCGCCGGTTTCGCGGTTCCAAACGATGGTGGTTTCGCGCTGGTTGGTAATGCCAATAGCCTTGATCTGCTGCGCGCTGATATTCATTTTGGCGAGTGCCTCAGCAGCAACGCCGGCCTGTGACGACCATATTTCGTTCGGGTCGTGCTCCACCCAACCCGGCTGCGGGAATATTTGCGTAAACTCTTTTTGAGCGACAGACCTGATCCGGCCTTTATGGTCAAAAACGATGGCGCGCGAACTGGTGGTTCCCTGGTCGAGGGCTAAAATGTATTGCTGGTTCATAGTTCATGGTTCATGGTTCATAGAAGGAGGATGCAGCTGCCATGAACTATCAACCATGAACTATGAACCAAATCTAATTGGTGGGCTTAAGTTACGGTTTAGCGGCGAATTGTCAACTATGAAATTATTTATAAGAAGCGGTCTAAAAACGATTCAGCGAAATCACCAAAGGAAAAAACTCATTGCCGTTGGCTTCAGCCAACGGCAATGATGAATTCACTTAGTTTTTAGACAGCTTCTCTGTCAACAGGTACCCTTTCGCCACTTCATTAAAAGCAGCCACCTGCGTCACCTCCCAGGCTTTATCATAATCCATTTGTTTCGCCATTAAGTTGGCGACAATCGGCGCCATTTCGATAGCGGCTTTTGCGTCCAGGAAAAGCACCCTGATGCGCCGTGCCAGCACATCTTCAACTGTGCGGGCCATTTCATTTCTAACGGCCCATATTACTTCTGCCTTCATAAAATCATACGCCGGGTGCAACTTTTGCGACCAGGCCGGGTTTTCGTCCACCAATTTTAGCAGCGCTTCGCGGTCGCTGCCATAGACATAAAGGTAATCGGTACGATCCACATCCGGCATGTTGCCATGTATGGGCAGGTTGGCCGTAAGGCAATTTTGAGGGATTAAATTTGCTACACGGATAGCGGCATCCACGGTATCTTCGGCCATTTTGCGATAGGTGGTCCACTTGCCGCCGGTTATCGTAATCAATCCTGACGGCGATAGGATGAGTTTATGACTGCGTGATATTTCCTTCGTTGATTTCGATCCTTCAGCCGGCGCGGCCAGCGGGCGTAAGCCCGCAAACACGCTAAGCACATCATCGCGGGTAATCGTCTTACTTAAATATTTATCGGCATTGCGTAGTACAAAGTCGACTTCCGTTTCCAGCGCCCTGGGTTCGAGGCTATGCTCGTCCAAGGGCGTATCCGTAGTTCCGATCAGCAGCTTGCCATGCCAGGGCACCACGAAAAGCACCCGCCCGTCATCTGTCTCCGGTATCATCAAGGCATCGCTTCCCGGGAAAAATGCGCTGTCCACGACAAGATGTATCCCCTGGCTGGGCCTCACCAAAGGTTTCTTATGCGGTTCGTCCATCCGAAGCACTACGTCCACAAATACCCCGGTGGCATTAACGACTACTTTACCATTGATTTGGTAAGATTTTCCGGTTTCAACATCTGTGACGTCCACCCCGGTTACTTTAGTGCCGGTTTTGATCAAACCGGCAACTCTAAAGTAGTTTAAAACGGTGGCGCCTTGCTCAATACAGGTTTGCGCAAGGTTTACCGCGAGGCGCGCATCGTCAAACTGACCGTCGTGATAAAGCACTCCTCCGAAAAGATTTTTTGGGTCGATGCCTGGTAAACGGGATAATATCTCTTCTTTCGAAATAAATTTTGATCTGCCAAAACTAAGTTTGCCGGCCAGCAGGTCATACACGCTCAGCCCGATGGTATAAAAGGCAGCTTTCCACCAACTATAAACAGGGATAATAAAAGTTTCATTTTTAACCAGGTGGGCAGCGTTTTTTAACAATAGCCCCCGTTCGTGCAAAGCCTCCCGCACCAGCCCGATATTTCCCTGGGCCAGGTACCGCACACCGCCATGAACCAGTTTAGTGCTTCGGCTGGAAGTTCCTTTGGCAAAGTCGGATTGCTCGAACAACAGTGTTTTATATTCTCTTGAAGCTGCATCAACGGCGGTCCCCAGGCCCGTTGCGCCGCCGCCGATGATGATGATATCCCATTCAATTGCCGGGTTTGAAATATTATCAATTAATTTTTCCCGATTGGGCTTCACCTATTCTACCCCCTTCACATTCATCTTAACAATATAAATCGCTTTGGACGCTGTAATAAACAGCACATCCTTGTTTTTGCCGCCAAAGCAAAGGTTGGCCGTCCAGGGCTCCGGAATATCGATATGCCCGATCTTATTTCCTTCCGGGTTGAAAATAGTTACGCCCTTGCCGGTCAGGTAAACATTGCCATCAACATCCAGCGTCATCCCGTCCGAGCCCATCGCTGTAAATAGTTTGCGGTCGCTTAGGGTACCGTCTTTGTTGATGATGTATTTATAAGTTTTGTTATCGGCAATATCGGCCACGTAAAGATATTTGCCGTCCGGCGTGCCTACGATGCCGTTTGGTTTTTTCAGGTCGGCATCAACAATAAAGGGCTGATCTTTTCCTTTTGGCAAGTAATAAACCTTTTCACCGTCGAGGTCGGATTTGGTGCGTGTCCACCAGGGGCGCTGGTAGTAAGGGTCGGTCATATAAATGCCGCCCTTGTCATCTATCCAGATATCATTGGGGCCATTCAATAGGTGGCCCTGGTAGTCTTTCAGTAAAATTTTTACCTTTTTATCGGGGCTGATAGACCAAAGCTGCTCATGCTCATCGGCACAAGTAACCAGGTTACCTTTATGGTCGAAGTACATGCCGTTTGAGCGGCCGGTACTATCCATAAACAAGGACAGGTTGCCCCTGGTATCGTATTCCCATATATTGTTGTTGGGCTGATCGGTAAAAAACACATTGCCTTTTTTGTCCACCGAGGCCCCCTCGGTAAAGCTGAACTGTTTGGAGATCAGTTGGGGATGGTTGGTGGTATCATACGGGGCTGTTTGTGACTTTGCATTCAATGCTATCACAGTAAATAGATATGCAGGTAATAGTCTTTTCATATTGTTCGTTTATCAAAGTTTTTCCGGCCCACCCTGTAGTTCGCGCTCGACGCGTTTTACCGGATCGTCCTCAAATAAACCAAAATCGCTTAGTGCAATACACACCGGCGCTTTGGTAATTCTTAATCTAATCTTACTTGCCTTTACCTCCGCAGACAACTTAATCAGCCTGTTTCCGCCGATACTGCTCGCAGTCGCGATTTGTTGCCATTTGCCATCGATGGAAGCGTCTATTGCAACAGCATCGATCCGCTGACCAAGTTTAATATTTTCCCTTAATCGGATAACGTTGAAGGTTTTAATCACGTGCATATTTATAATCAGACTTGGGGTTTTAATATTATCGTCCGTCGCCCAATAGGTATACCGGTCGTCATCTAACAAATGTTGTGGCCCAAATTTTGCCTTATTGCCGCCCCTCACATTGCTTGCTGTTAGCGTGGAACCCTTTGCCAGGTTAACCGAAAATATTCCTTTAAGTATGTCACCAAACACTTCCAGGGACCTTACATCGCTATCGAATAGTTGTCCGAGTCTATCGGGCGACAAGCCCAAATCCAAACAAGCCCCCCGCCCTACGCTCTTATAATACAAATTCAACAAGCTGTCCGGCGTTTTTACTTTGCCATCCTGGTCGGCATGATAAAACCATCCCGGTCGCAGCGGCACATCACATTCGGCCGGCATCCAAAACTGACCGTCACGCTGGCCTTCGGTACCCTCGTAGTCTTTGGTGTAGCCGTTACCGGGTTGTTTACCGGCATCGGGCGCATGAGGCGTATAGGTTGCCCAGCAGGTTGCGCCGGCATGACCTTCCTCGTTGCCTACCCAGCGCACATCTGGGCCTACATCGCCAAACAAAACCGCACCGGGCGCGAGTTTGCGCGGGATAGCCCAGGTGGTATCCCATCCGTAATAAGTGGAGCGATCTATCTTCCGTACTTCCCTTGCCCCACCATAATAGCCGTCGCCGCCGTTAGCACCGTCGAACCAGCTGATAAATATCGGGCCGTAATTGGTGTAAAGTTCTTCCAGTTGTTTGCGGTAAACATCGGTTACGTACTGGGTTTTGCCGTACAGGGGATTGTTTCGATCCCAGGGGGAGCAGTAAACGCCCATTTTCATGCCTAACTTATTGCAGGCGTCACGGTACTCCTGTAAGATATCCCCTTTACCATTTTTGTAAGGACTTTTAGAGATATTATGTTCCGTAGTTTTTGTCGGCCACAGGCAAAAGCCGTCGTGGTGCTTGGCAACAACAACAATACCCTTAAATCCGCCGGCCTTCGCAGCGCCGACGATCTGCATGGCGCTAAATTGCGTAGGGTTAAATATTTGCGGGTCTTCATCACCGTAACCCCATTCCTTATTGGTATAGGTGTCGGGTCCGAAATGGATAATGCAATACATTTCGGTTTCCTGCCACTTTAACTGCCGTTCAGCGGGTAAAGGGCCGTATGGCTTAGGCGCTGGCTGGGCAATAGTCGTGAAACAACGGCAAATAATTAAAACAGGCAGCAAAAAGTATTTCATGAGGATTGTTGTAATAGACAATGCTAATGTAATTGTTTTCAACCAAAGAACTAAACGAACTGACTTTTCATCAAAAGCGGAACCTATTATAAACCGGTGAAACATTCCATTCAAACAACTAAATTTACCGGCAAATGAAATCATCCCTGAAAATTTTCCTGCTTGTATTTGCACTGGCCCCTGTATTATCCTATGCACAGCAAAGGCCTGTTTACAAAGATGCCGGCCAACCTTTGGATATCCGCATAAATGACCTGATTTCTAAACTTACCCTCGAAGAAAAAGTAAGCTTGCTGGGTTATCAAAGCAAAGCGGTGCCGCGACTGGGCATCCCCGCCTACAACTGGTGGAACGAAGCGCTGCATGGCGTGGCACGTGCCGGCGAAGCAACCATTTTCCCGCAGGCCATTGGTATGGCCGCAACATTTAATGATAGTTTGCTGAAACAGGTATCAACCGTAATTTCCACAGAAGCGCGGGCAAAATACAACCTCGCGATAGCGAAGGACCACCACCTGCAATACATGGGCCTTACCTTCTGGACGCCCAACATCAATATCTTCAGAGATCCGCGCTGGGGACGGGGACAGGAAACTTATGGCGAGGACCCTTTTTTAACGGCCACTATGGGTTCTGCTTTTGTAAAAGGCCTGCAGGGTGACGATCCTGATCATTTAAAAGCCGCAGCCACCGCAAAACATTTTGCCGTACATAGCGGCCCGGAAGCGACCCGCGACAAATTCGACGCTATCGTAGATGAAAAAGACCTGCGAGAAACTTACCTGTTTGCTTTTCATGCACTGGTGAGCAATGGCGTTGAGTCAGTTATGGCTGCTTACAACCGGGTAAACGGGGTGCCTAATTCCGTTAACAAAATGCTGCTAACCGATATTTTACGCAAGGAATGGGGTTTTAAGGGGCATGTGGTGACCGACTGCGGCGCTTTGAATGATGTGTACGAAACCCACAAATATTTGCCCGGCCCGGTAGAAACTGCGGCGGCGGCCATTAAAGCGGGGATAGACCTGGATTGTTCGGATGTTTTACAGGAAGACTGTATCAAAGCGGTGCAGCAAGGCTTGCTTACCGAAAAGGAAGTCGACGGAGCCCTTTACACGTTATTCCGCACCCAATTTAAGCTTGGCTTTTATGACGATCCGGCGGCCAATCCCTACGATAAATATGGCGCTGACAGTGTGCATAATGCTTCACATATTGCCCTGGCGCGCAAAGCGGCCCAACAATGCATGGTATTGTTGAAGAACGATAATAATGTATTGCCGCTGAAAAAAAATATTGTATCAAGCCTCATGGTGATCGGCCCCAACGCTGCTATCATGGAGCCACTAATTGCCAATTACCATGGCACCAGCGATAAAACTGTAAATTTTGTAGAGGGGATCACCAAAGCGGTAGGCCCCGGTGTGCGGGTTGAATACGATATGGGTTGCGACTATAAAGACACCACCCATTTCGGTGGCACATGGGCGGCAAGCAATGCTGATGTAACCATTGCGGTTATTGGCCTCTCGCCGGTCCTGGAGGGTGAAGCCGGCGATGCCTTTCTTTCCGAAAGCGGTGGCGATAAAAAGGATCTGGAACTACCCCGGAGCGAAATTAAATTTATGAAAGCATTACGGGAAAGCGTCGGCCATAAACCGATCATTGCGGTCATCACTGCCGGGAGCGACGTCGATGTTGACGCCATTGCCCCTTATGCCGATGCCATCATCTTTGCCTGGTACCCGGGTGAGCAGGGTGGTAACGTGCTGGCCGATATTGTTTTTGGTGATGCATCTCCATCGGGCCATTTACCTTTAACCTTTTATAAATCGCTGGCCAACGTGCCCGATTACAGCAACTACAACATGAAGGGGCGTACTTACCGGTATTATGACGGAGCAGTACAATATCCGTTTGGCTTCGGGTTAAGCTATACTACCTTCGCGTACAGCTTATCGAACAATCTAAAACCAAAATATCGTACAAATGAAATGGTTACAGCCACCGTACAAGTAAAAAACACCGGCGCAATGGACGGCGACGCAGTACTACAGGCATATATTGAATATCCCAACCTTGATCGGATGCCTGTAAAAGAGCTGAAGGCTTTTAAACGGGTATCTGTCAACAAGGGCGGTGAACAAACAGTAACGATCAAAATCCCCGCAAAAGAATTGCAAAAATGGGATATGACAACCCACAAGTGGAAACTTTACCCCGGCAGTTACAAGTTAATTTTAGGTGAAAATTCAAGGGACGAGCAAATATCACTGCCTTTCCAGATTGCGGATTAACCGGATGACCGGATTTTACGAAAAAAAATTCAACGCTAATCTGTGATCAGGAATTTAACCGCCGCTTCGGCATGGATCACCGTTGTATCGAACAAGGGTACACTGCAATCTTCCGTTTTTATCAAATGCGGAAATTCCGTACACCCTAAAATAACGCCTTCAGCGCCCTGCTCAACCAGGCCGTTTATAATCTCGACGAAGCGTTGTTTGGTCTCCGCAGAAAAAATGCCCTTGCCCATTTCATTAAAAACCGCATCATGGATATATTGCCGGTCGGCGGCTTCCGGTACCAGTGGCTCAACGCCGTTCTTAATGAGCTTGTCTTTAAAAAACGGTTGTTCCATGGTAATCCGGGTACCCAGCAGCGCCACTTTCCTGATATTTTTTGAAGCGATCTCTTCCGCCACTGCCTGCGCAATGTGGATGAGTGGAATATCGATATTGTCCTGCACTTTATCTGCAATCAAATGTGGTGTATTGGCACAAAATACGATGGCATCAACGCCATTGCCCTCCAGCTTTTTAGCAATAGCTGTGAATTTCCCGGTTAGCTCATCCCATTCGTTTGGGTTAACCGGTGGTCTGAACTCTTCGAAATTTACCGAGTACAATAGAATTTTAGCTGAACTTAAGCCGCCAAGCAATTCGTTAGTTTTTTTATTGATCAGCGAATAATAATCCATCGTTGATATCCACGTAGTGCCGCCAATAAGGCCTAATGTTTTCATTGTTTTTATAATTTTGCGCTTCCCGACTCCCTCTCCTTTGGAGAGGGCTGGGGTGAGGCTGCAAAATAATAGTTTAAAATTAACGGCATATCTCGAGAAAGATAAAAAGTTCGGACAGTTCTGGAAGATGCTTAAGGATGAATTTGAGCTGACCAAAGCGATGCTGCTTGAACTGACCGGTACTACGCTGCTTATGGGCGAGTTCCCGGTTGAGCGCCGGTCGATCGCTATCCGTGAAAGGATTGTTTTACCGTTGGTGATCATCCAGCATTATGCTTTGCACTGTTTAAATAACAGCAGCGATGAAGAGCTGAATAAGATTTACAATAAGCTGGTGATCCGTACGGTTTACGGCATTGTGAACGCCGGACGGAATTTGGCTTAAGGAAGTCGGAAAGTCCGGAAAGTCCGGAAAGTCCGAAAGAAGGAGTTGCCGGGTCTAATCAATTCTTTTGTTAATTTTGATGAATGAAGAATTCCGTCCGCGTCATCGTTGGATTGCTCATCCTTGTTGCCATACAGGCCTGCCAGGGCAATAAATCGACTGATAAAGATATTACTGAAACAGATCGGCGCAGCCTGCAGTTCATCAAAAACGGCATGGTTAACGGGCTTTTTGAAATTAAGGCATCCGGGCTGGCCATTACCAAGTCCAACAATCATCGTGTGATAGACCTGGCAAAAATGATCATCGCTGATCAAACTGCCATTGATAGCGGATTGATCAGTTTAAAGTCAGGGTACCATATCACCTCCAATGACACTATGCTTCCGGCTGACTCTGCCCTCGTAGACAGCCTGTCGACGAAAAAAGAAAACACATTTGATTCTAAATATATTAACCTGATGGTGCGAATTCATCGGACGGACTCCTTGCTATTTACCTTAGTTGCCGCCGGTGCGAAGCCGGATGTAAAGAAATTTGCCGCTCAATCCTTCCCGGCGGTAATAAAACAACTGGACTCGGCGCGGCTCGTTTTGTCATCATTAAAATGATGTTCATCTTTCAAGCCCAAGGGCGTATATTTGGCCAAACGTAGTCCGGAATCTGCTTAATGAAAAATAACCTTTTTATCGCCCTTGAGGGTATCGATGGGAGCGGGAAGAGCACCCAGTTAAAATTGCTGAAAGAGAAATTTGAACAGGCCGGACATAAAGTGTATACCACCTGTGAACCAACCGGCAGCCCGATTGGGAAGATTATCAGGGATATTTTCACGCATAAAATGGAGGCTGACCATCGCACTATAGCGGCTTTATTTGTTGCCGACCGGCTTGATCATATTCTGAATAAAACAAGTGGGATCCTTAAGATGCTGGAAGATGGTTATACGGTTATAACCGACCGTTATTACCTTTCGTCCTACGCTTACCAAAGCGCCCATGTAGACCTTGATTGGGTGATTGAAGCGAATTCATTAAGTGCGGGCCTGTTGCGGCCCGATCTGAATATTTATATCGACATTAAACCCGCACAAAGTATGGAGCGCATACGAAAGGGAAGAAGTGCGACAGAGCTATATGAAACGCTTGAAAACCTGCAAAATGTGTACGATAAATATTTTGAAGTGATGGATTTGTTAAAAGGAGAAGAAAACATCTTCGTAACAAATGGTACCAGGTCGCCCGAAGAAATCTCGAACGATATTTGGAGTGAAATAATTAAAAAGAAGGGGTGAGTGTAATTATTTAGAGCCGGGGCGTTTGTTGTTAACAGGAACTCGTACTGGAATCAATTTCTTTTCACGCGGAATAAAAAGATTTTTTATTGCGTCGATAACATCATCAAGTATATTCCTGTTCATAGCCACTGATTTTTAGAGGTAATATAAAATCGTTCCTAATTCTCCCACAAAAATTAGAAAAAATATTGACAATACCAAAATTTTTTAATGTTTTCGATTATAAATGACTTAGTATTTGCGGTTTTCTGATTTTTGCAGCATATTTATTAAGAAATTAAAAATCAGAAAATCATTTTGTTCCGAAAATCATTTTCGAACAAATAAATTCAAAAAAAATCAAATGTTTTATCGGCGTTTATTCCCAGCCAAACAAAGGCTGGCCTAAAATAAGGTCAATTGTTGCGCAGCCGGCGGTTTTTCCTGACCAAAAACAGTCCTTCCGCCATATTTCAATGAGTCTTTTCGCTCTTTTTCTATCACTTTATCAAAATTTGCGTTCGGAGTGAAACTTTCTTCAGCATGTTGAGCAATTTTCGACAGGCGTTTGATGGCATCATTCTTTTCGGTGAGGCCTAACTTTGCTTTGTGAATGGCGGTTTGCAGAACACCGATTGTTTCATCGTACACTTTGGTGGGAACAGGAAAGGGGTGTCCATCTTTCCCACCATGTGCAAATGAGAATCGTGCCGGGTCTTCAAACCGGGATGGCGCACCATGGATCACTTCGCTCACCAAAGCCAATGATTGCAGCGTGCGCGGGCCAAGCCCCTGTAATTGCAGCAGACCCTCAAAATCTTTGGGTTGTTTTTCATGCGCCAGCCATAGAACGGCGCCAAGCCGTTTTAGGTCGACATCCTTTGCCCTGACATCGTGCTGGGCAGGCATAACCAGCTTGCTGATCTCGCGGATCATCTGATCGGGATGTTCATGGGCTAATTGCATGATACCCGACCGGGAGCCTGCTGCGCGGCTATCTGCCATATTGATAATGCTGCCGGCATTTTGGCCATAAATAGATGTATGCGGATCATCCAGGAAGGTCGTCACACTTTCCGAGTGCCAATGATAGCGTCGCGCAGTACTGGTAGCATCACTCATGCCTTGCTGTACAACCGCCCATTTGCCGCTGCTGCTTAAGATAAAATTGTGGGTATACAACTGAAAGCCGTCCTGCACAGCGGTATTGTCCACCTTGGCGCTCAGTTTGCTGCATTTCACCAGGTAATTACCGTCAAGTCCGGTGGATTCGCCTATTGCCAGCAATTCATTGGGCGTTTCTTTGGAATATTTTCCTTTTCCGCCGCAAATGTAGATACCTAATTCCTTGCTGTGCGGATTGACTGATCGTTTTAATGCGCCCATCACGGAAGTGGTAATACCCGAAGAATGCCAGTCCATTCCCATTACTGCGCCCAGGCTCTGGAACCAGAAGGGGTCGCTCAGCCGTTTTAAAACCTCATCCTTTCCGTAATCCAGCACAATATTTTCCACAACAGCCAGTCCAAGCTTTGCCATGCGTTCGGCAAGCCAAACGGGCACATGGCCGTAATGTAGGGGCAGATCAGCGCTCCCGGATCGTCTCATGCTAACAAAATTAGCAATTTTGACCACAGATTTCAAATGATTTTTATGATTACGCTGATGATGGCGAAAAAGCGATTTTGTGGGTCTGGAAATGTTTCGATTTGGTTATATTTGCATCAAGTTCAATTGAGAAAGGATGACAACATTGACGATAAAAATCCCGGATAACGGATCGGCAATAATAAAAGATATATCGTCGCTGGTAAAAAGTGTTGGCGGGGATATCTCTGTATTGTCAGAGAGAGAGGTGAAAAAAGAAGAATTAAAGGCCGAATTAAAGCAATCGTTAAACGAGGCGTTAGATATTGTTGAAGGTAAAAAGCCACGTAAAACATTAAAGGATATTTTAAATGGGTAATTTGGTTACCCCAACCGATAGTTTTGAGCGAAAAGTTAAGCGTCTGCTCAAAAAATTTCCGACACTATCTGTTTCACTTTTGAAATTGGAAGAGGAGTTGATCGAAAACCCATTTTCGGGCAACAAATTAAGCAATAATTTGTATAAAGTACGGCTTGCCGACAAGAGCAAAGGGAAGGGTAAAAGCGGCGGATTTAGGGTAATTACCTACCTGGTAAAACAAACCGGAGAGTCAATAGAAGTTTTTTTACTGACGATCTATGATAAATCCGAACTGGACACATTAAGTTCCGTAGAAATTAAAGACCTGATAGAAGAAGTAGCTGTGACCAGGCGTCAAAAAAGATAAGATTAACTCCACTTATTTCAATGCCTCAAATCCTTCCTTCACATCGTTCCAAAATTCGTCCAGGGCGATGATGCGTGGTTTGAAGAAGGAGATGAGCGCCGGCCAGTCGTTTTTGTTGAAGACGCTGATGCCGGCTATTTGTTTATAAATGCGGCTTGTGATCTTTCCTTCCTCGTCGCGATGATGCAATTCCCATTCCCACTCCTCATCAAGATAGCTGTGCAGGATGTTTTTAAATTCTGCGAATTGTTCAAAAAATAGTTCCTGTATGCCGGTGTCGGGGTGGGCAAGCTCGATGCTGATGGTTGCGGTGCGTTTGTCGGCCTCCATTTTAAAGTAAACGTATTTAAGACCGGTTTTATAGTTAATCCAGTTCACCCTAAGCCTTTCGGACG